>JAAIGF010383769.1_pt1 | contig 11667 bp, 7 predicted proteins | sample 6487441 | NCBI WGS metagenome assembly JAAIGF01 (sample SAMN13974129, study PRJNA590717) | phyllosphere metagenome | biome: pepper field; feature: multiple bacterial spot infested pepper fields; material: pepper leaves; isolation source: leaves from pepper fields | host: Capsicum annuum ...
ATATTATATTACGGAAGAAGGTAGCACGGATCTAACGACAAAAAAATAGGGTACTTTACCTAAACTAGCGAAATGAAACGAATAGCTCTTTTCTGCCTTCTCTTCGGACTCGTTGCGCTAAGCAGTTGCGAAAAAGATGATCCTGCTCCTCAAACCGAAGACGAGCAGTTATCGCCCGGCACAGGTTCACGGAACGAACTGACGTTGGACTCCATCTTTCTATATGCACGGCAAGTGTATCTATGGCACAATAGCTTGCCTAGCTACGCACAGTTTTCGCCGCGTACACGCTACGCAAACCGTGCACTATCCGAAATCGAGATGTACCGACAAGAGCTATTCGACATGGCGCAATATGCCGTCAATCCCAGTAACAACAAGCCTTACGAGCTGGAAGATGATGCTTGGGCACCCCGCTACTCCTCCATCCAGACCAAAACGGGCAGTAGTGGTCTTTTAGCAGCAAGTACCTTAACAAGCACAGAAACACTGGGCCCTTCCGGCAACTTTGAGGTAGGCACGACGAAAGTTGCCTATCTAGCCTTAAACGGCTTTCCATTGCTTAGCGATATCAAGACAGCATTGGATAGTAAGTTTGCCGCTATCGCACAAGATGCTCCAAGCATTATGATTATCGACCTGCGCAATAATCCGGGCGGATATGTGGAAACTGCAGCCCATATAGCCAATCTCATTGCACCTAGCAGTGCTAATGGCAAGTTGATGTATACCGAGCGGTTTAATAGTCGCCTACAAAATGCGAACGCTCGAATATTGCAGTTTCAACTTTACCTAGACAGCTCTGGCAAGCCGGTACAATATCAGGGACGCGCCGCCACGATGGCTGATGTAGACTATTCGGAAAAAGCAAACAGCGTTTACTTCAGCAAGGAAGGTAGCCTGACATCGCTGCGAAAACTGTATTTCATTGTATCGGGAACAACGGCTTCCGCAGCTGAGCTATTAATCAGCGCACTTAAACCCTATATATCCTGTGTGCTGGTGGGCGAGCGCAGCTATGGCAAGCCTGTGGGCTTCTTTCCGATACATATCGATCAGTACAGCCTGTACCTCGCCAGTTTCAGCTTGCATAATGCCGAGGGTTGGAGCGATTATTATAACGGCATGGAGCCCGATATTTCGGTACCCGGATTAGCAAACGGAGATCAGGGCAACCCAACAGAACCAGCCTTGAAGGCCGTACTCGCCGCTATTCAAGGGGACGATAAATCTGCTACGCCGCGCGGCAGTGTAGCAAGATCCCTCAATATGAACAGTCCCTCAACCAAGCGCTCGACAGCTCCCGCATTTATTCCTATTGTGGCGCAGCCGCCACTACATAAACATTAAACAATTTGCCATGAATTTATTAAGCAACAGCATAAAAGAAGCCACCAAAGGCGGACATCAGGACACCGAAAAGAAGGTGGTCATGCGCATCAAGCACATCAAAACAGAGCAGGACTATCTTGAACTGCTCCGCTGCTTCTATGCCTATTTTTCTGCCGTGGAGCGAGCAATTGCCCCTTACATTACGGCGAACACCCTCCCCGATCACCAAGAACGGCGAAACTCCGCTTATATTAAAGCGGATATCCAAGAGTTGGGCGGCGATCTTAGCAATCTCCCTGCAGCGACTGCTCCTTCCGTGACGAATGAACTACAGGCTATGGGTGCCCTTTATGTATTGGAGGGATCCATCATGGGTGGCCCCTACATCGTACAGATGTTAAAGAGATTGGGCATCACCCGCGGCTTCTCCTTCTTTAGCGGCTACGGTGAAAATTCGGGACAGATGTGGCATTCTTTTACCGAATCGTTGAACAGCCTGCCTAAATCCGAGCTGGACAAGGTTGTCGCCGTCGATACGGCTGTGGAGACCTTCCGCAGATTTGGCGATGTATTTGACGAAAAATCTTTGGCTGAACAGCCGTCAGCTTCGCACAACTAAAAAGGGTGTAAATGCTTAAGGAACGGTTTGTCTCACTCCGCGGACGCATCCGCGTTTGGACCGACCGCTTCTTTTCGCTCGTTTCCACTTTTTCAGAAGTACCACAACCTTTTGTTTAGGCTGATTGACACATGCATCGCTTTTGAAACTTGCAACGAGCATCTTGGTCATCAACGAGCTACTGCATACTTAAAAAAGTGTGCCCTAATTTTAATAGTATCGAAATAGAGACTTGCACGATGTATTCGCTATGCTGTTCAACTTCTGGCTGTACAGCATAGCAATAAGTTTATAGGTGAACAGTCACTGCGTGATAGTGCAGGACAACTCAGGAACCAATTTGTAAAAAAGGATGCCTACGGCGGCAACCATCCCCATAAACGCACATTTTTCAAACGGACTGCTTTGACTCGACCATGCTTTTCATACATCGTGTGGATCATTGCGCTTTTTCACTTTCCAAAATTCTGCCCGCATTCATTTTACACTTAGTCGAAGCTTAAAACGTCAAATTCGACATGTCACAAAGCTATTACCATGTTTTTTTCCACCTTTATGATAAAAAATTCCCCCTGGTTTTATTGCGAAAATTGAATCTTTGAAGAACAAGCTTTTTCACGCGCGTGAGTTTGTTGCTTACGCTAAAAGTAGGTTACTCCTTACAACTTCAAAAAACATTATAAACTAAAACATGATGCATTACACGAAAATTTATCTAGCAATGATCCTATTTGGATTTGTCATGTTGTCACGTACATTCGCCCAAGATGGACAGCTTGCAACGGATGATCGGATGGAATGGTGGCAAGCCGCTCGATTTGGGATGTTTATCCATTGGGGCGTCTACTCGCAATGGGGAGGTGTATACCATGGACACCAACAGGCTCGTGGTGGCGCGGAATGGATCATGAATAGATGTAAAATTCCAGTTCAAGAATATCGGGATACGGCCAAATCCTTCAATCCTACAGCATATGACCCTGATTCGTGGGTTAGGATGGCGAAAAGTGTCGGTATGAAATACATTATCATTACAGCCAAACACCATGATGGCTTTGCATTGTTCAAGTCTGACGCTAGTACATTCAATGTTGTAGACCACACCGTTTATGGCAAAGATCTATTAAAACCCCTAGCGGAAGCCTGTAAAAAGCATGGTATTAAACTAGGTATCTATTATTCTCAAGCGCAAGATTGGAGCAACGCAGGCGGAACGGTTGCTAGGAAACAAATGAAAGAAGGATGGCCCAACCCGGATTCCGCCAAAATTGATGCCTACACGAAAATCCACAATGGACACTGGGATCCGATTCAATCTACCCGAACCTTCGATGAATATATCAACTCGATAGCGGTACCACAGGTGCGTGAGATCCTGACCAATTATGGTGAGATAGCTGTCCTTTGGTGGGATACTCCAGTTGGTATGACAAACAGCACTGCGCAAAAACTTCATGACTTATTAACGTTGCAACCGCATATTATAACTAATGACAGACTGAAGCGCCCGAATTTTCCTGGTGATACTAAAACACCTGAACAGCATGTACCAACACGAGAGGAACTTGACGGCAGTTATTGGGAGGTGTGCATGACAATGAATGGAAGTTGGGGATATAAAAGTTGGGACCATAACTGGAAATCATCCAAGACATTGATACGAAACTTGATTGATATTTCCTCCAAAGGGGGAAATTACCTCTTGAACATCGGACCTAAGCCTGATGGAACCATTCCTGAGGAAAGTATTGCGCTATTGTACGAGGTCGGCAAATGGATGGACGTAAACAGTGAAGCTATCCACGCAACACAACCCAGCCCTATCGCACCATTCGAATGGGGACGGTGTACAGCGAAGAAAAATGGAAAAAACACCATTCTTTATTTGTCCATATTTGATTGGCCTGGAGACCGTATATTAAAATTACGAAGTCTGGGGCATAACATATTATCTGCACAACTCCTTGCGGATGGCAGCATGTTAAGAACGTCTAATGACAAACATCTTTTATCTATCGAAGTTCCCGAGAAGGCACCAAGTGAGATCGCTAGTGTCATACGATTGGAAGTGGAAGGACATATTGAGGATGTGCATATAAAGCCAGGCCAAAAGCAGATGGAAAGCGGTGCACTGGATGAGAAACCTGATTGATTTTATTTAAAAGTAAACACCTTTTTTATGTTAAAATACAGCTTACCCTTGCTGATAGTAATTTACCTACTGGGAATCGGAAACGCCTTGGCACAGCTAACCCAACGTTTGGACAAAGAATGGAGCTTTTTGCGCAGTGATCTCGGCGGAATTTGGGAAGCAGTGCGCCCTGTTGGAGTCGGCAGTCCGCAGTCCGTTCCACTTTGGGAGTCTGTAAACCTACCACATTGTTATAATGCAGAAGACGCCGTCGACCCGCACGTTAACTATTACCAAGGTCCCGCATGGTACCGCAAATTGATCAGCGTCGAAAATCCATACAAAAATGGTCGAACCTTGTTGCATTTTGAAGGCGTTGGGCAGAAAGCCGAAGTATACATTGATAGCACGAAAGTGGCTGCGCACGTTGGTGGTTATGACGAATGGTTTGTTGATATCACCGATGCTGTGCAGGCTTTCAAAAAAACGAAGGATTTTAAAGAAAGATTTAAAAATAAAATTCCACTGTCGATCCGTGTCGACAATTCGCGAGACCTGGAAATGATGCCCTCCGACTTGTCAGATTTTAATCTATATGGCGGCATATACCGTCCATTAAGCCTCAGATACGTGCCACAAGTTAGTATCGATAAGGTTCTTGCGACAGTAACTGTCGACAAAAATGGAAGGGAAGGGAAGGTCGCGCTAAGCGCGCGATTCTACTTTAGGAAGATACCCAGCAAACCAGCAAATATACATATCAAACTAATTGACCCCCATGGTAAAGCAATAGCCACGCTCAAGCCAAAAGCGGTTGGCATTGCCGATAAAGATGTCGTCGTAGGTGAAATAGCAATTAAGCAACCAATACGGTGGAGTCCGGCTCATCCAGCATTATACAAATTAGTCACTACGGTGACGATAGGCGATGATACGTGTACAGAGGAAACGAAAATTGGCTTTCGACATTTCGAATTTATGGAGAACGGGCCATTTTATTTGAACGCGGAACGCCTACTTCTACGCGGAACACACAGACACGAGGATCATGCCGGTGTTGCAGCAGCAATGACGGATGGAATGATCCGCAAAGAAATGCAAATGATGAAGGATATGGGCGTAAACTTTATCCGTTTAGGACACTACCAACAGTCCAAAACCGTACTTGAAGCATGCGACAGTCTTGGCATATTGGTATGGGAGGAAATCCCTTGGTGCAGAGGCGGTCTCGGTGGAGACGCTTATAAGGAACAGGGAAAAAGAATGTTGACCAATATGGTGGAACAGCATTACAATCATCCGTCGATCATTATCTGGGGAATGGGTAACGAGAACGATTGGCCGGGTGATTTCTCGGCGTTCGATAAAGAAAAAATTCGCTTGTACATGAAACAGTTACACGATTTATCGCACCGATTAGATCCGTTGCGCAAAACTGCTATTCGCCGATGTGATTTTTGTAAAGACATTGTCGACGTGTATTCGCCATCGATCTGGGCAGGCTGGTACAGAGGATTGTATACCGATTATAAAGACTCTTCTGAAGAGGAAATGAAGAAAGTGAAACATTTTCTTCATGTTGAGTGGGGTGGCGACAGCCATGCTCGGCGACATGCGGAAAACCCAGATAAGGAACTGCGTGGCATTGCGGGTGGTCAGGGCACAGACGAGCGGGCGGGCGACGCCGCCCTCATCGGAGGATCTCCTCGAGTGTCCAAAGATGGCGATTGGAGCGAAAGCTACATCTGCAATTTGATCGATTGGCATCTTAAAGAGCAGGAAAAAATGCCTTGGTTGTCTGGAACGGCTTACTGGCCGTTTAAGGATTTTTCGACGCCGGTTCGCCCAGACAACCCAGTGCCTTACGTGAACCAGAAGGGTGTTGTCGAACGTGATTTCAAGAAAAAAGAGTCATATTACGTCTTCCAGTCATACTGGACAAAACAGCCAATGATCCATATTTATGGTCACACTTGGCCTGTTAGGTGGGGCCAACCTGAAGAAGAAAAAATGATAAAGGTGTATGCCAATGTCGATGAAGTTGAACTATTCGTCAATGGCATCAGTCATGGCAAGCGAAAGCGTGATTCTCAAAATTTCCCTGCTGCAGGACTACGCTGGATGGTCAAGTTAAAAGCTGGCGAAAACCATATCAAAGCCGTGGCAAGCGTCGGCGGTTCAATTATTGAGGATGAAATCACACAAGTTTATCAAACAGAAAAATGGGGAAAACCGACGCTTTTAAAATTTGAGAAAATAGAACAGCAGAATGATCAAGTAACCGTCGAGGCTACCCTACGTGATGAAAAGGGTAACTTATGTCTGGATGCGCAAAATTGGATCTATTTTGCGGTCACCGGCGACGCCCAATTGTTGGCTAATCTCGGTACATCAGATGGCGCAAGTAAAGTACAGGCATACAATGGTCGAGCGCGAATAACAGTAAAAACCTCCTCCGCAAGTTGGGCAGCATCAGTGACATCGGAAGGTATTCCTACTGTCTTACTAGTTAACAATCTAAATTAATTATTATGCGTCTTCGTACGTTACATCATTATGTTTTAGTTTTTCTCTCTCTTTCGTTTGCGGAAATAACGGCAGCTGCGCAATCGACATTAGCCGATAAGCCGCTTAAGCTTTGGTATGATAAACCAGCTGTTACGTGGGAAGAAGCATTGCCTATCGGAAACGCCAAGTTGGGCGCTATGGTATTCGGTGGAATTACCACAGAAAGATATCAACTGAATGACAACACGTTGTGGTCAGGCTATCCGCAGTCTGGAAACAACCCAAAGGCGTTCGTTTTACTTCCCGAGATCAGAAAAGCCATTTTTGAGGGACAATATAAAGAAGCAGAAGCGATTTGGAAAAACATGCAAGGACCTTACTCTGCGCGATATCTACCTTTGGGTGATCTTCACCTGCAATTTAAAACGGACGATTATCCGGTAGAAAACTACCATCGCGAACTCGACCTGCTCCATGCGGTCAGTAGCGTTCGATTTACCCAAAAAGGTATAACCTACACTCGGGAGACTTTTATCAGCTATCCCGACAAAGCAATGGTTATTCACCTGACTGCCGACAAACCAAAATCACTTCATTTGGAAGCCTCACTAACCAGCAAATTGCGGTTTATCAGCACGTCTAAAGGCCACAAAATAATACTGCAGGGCAAGGCGCCAACATACGTAGCGCATCGCAGTCACGAACCCGAACAAGTTGTTTATGATAATCCATTAGGCGAAGGAATTAGCTTCGAAGTTCATACCGAGTTGAAGACAAGCGGCGGAAAGGTGACAGCGAAAGATGGCAAACTGCTTGTAGAAAATGCAGATGAAGTGTGGCTGTTTCTTACATCCGCAACAAGTTTCAATGGCTTTGACAAATCTCCGGGCTTTGCCGGAAAAGATCCCTCCCATGAAGCAGCGGAGATCCTCAAAAAACTGAAAAAGAAAACCTATGGGAAACTGAAATTAAGACACATTACTGATTACGCCAATCTTTTTAATCGTGTACATATTAACCTCGGCGGCGGTAACGAAGGACTCCATACGCCGACCGACCAGCGTATCCGAAATTTCAGCAGCGAAAAAAAGGATCTTGATCTGTTGGCGCTATATTTCCAGTACGGACGCTATCTGACAATCGCGAGTTCAAGACCCGGCAGCCGACCTAGCAACCTGCAAGGTCTGTGGAACGATCATGTCCAACCACCTTGGGGAAGCAATTACACAACAAATATCAATACAGAAATGAATTATTGGCTGGCAGAAAACACCAATCTTTCCGAATGCCACCAGCCTTTGTTCGATTTTATAAAAGAGTTGGCTGTGAATGGGGCGTTAACGGCAAAAACGAATTACGGCATTGATCAGGGTTGGGTGGCACACCACAACAGCGATCTATGGGCAAAAAGTTCACCGGCAGGAGGATATGACCGAGATCCAAATTCGCGTGCGCGATTTGCAGCCTGGCCGATGTCTGGGGCATGGCTCTGCACACACCTCTGGGAGCATTACCTTTACACGGGCAATACAAATTTCTTACGTAACGAGGCCTATCCACTGATGAAAGGTGCTGCTGAGTTTATGTTAGCGTGGTTGATCGACGACCCCAACACATCGTATTTAGTAACCAATCCGTCAACATCGCCAGAGAATACAAAAAAAATAGACGGGACAACGTTCGATTTAAGCATCGCAACGACCATGGACATAGCAATCATCCGCGAACTCTTTATAGCGTGCGTAACAGCAAGCAATATTTTGGGCATCGACGAAGAATTTAGGGCAAAACTGAGCTCGGCAAAATCGCGATTGTATCCCTATCAAATCGGTCAATATGGTCAACTGCAAGAATGGTTCAAGGATTGGGATGATCCAAAGGATACGCACCGTCATATTTCGCATTTATTCGGTTTGTATCCCGGCAAACAGATCACGCCTTTAGGAAGTCCGGAATTAGCGGCCGCCTCAAAAAAGACACTCCAACATCGCGGCGATGTAAGTACAGGCTGGTCCATGGCTTGGAAAACCAGCTGGTGGGCAAGATTACAGGATGGTAACCATGCATACGAGATATTGAAAAATGCCTTAAACTTTATTGACCCAACCAAAGCGGCCAAAACCTCCGTGGGCGGAGCATATCCAAATTTATTTGATGCACACCCGCCATTTCAAATCGATGGCAATTTTGGAGCCACAGCTGCTATTACAGAAATGTTGATGCAGAGCCATAATGGGGAAATACATCTCTTACCTGCACTTCCAGATGAATGGCGCGAAGGAAGCATCAACGGCATCAAGGCCAGAGGAAACTTCACGGTAGGAATTGATTGGAAAAATGGACGATTGTTCCGGGCAACAATTCGTTCGGAATTGGGCGGTGTTTGCCGAATCCGATCGGCTGTTCCCATACAAATTCTCCAGACACAATCCGTAGCGCCCAAGGGTACGTTAAAAAACGAACTATTGATGATCCCTGAAAAACTATTTTTCAAGAAAAATAACAAAAGCGATCTTCCGGAATTGCATGTCAACACCGGATTCGTCAAAGATTTTACAACAGAAAAAGGCAAAACGTATACCATCTTGCCGGTGCAATATTGAACTGTGAACGCTCTACATAACGTTTTATATAAAATAACAGTGCGGATATAAAAAGGCGTAAGCACCGCGATTTCTAAATTTTAATCTCTACCCTATGCATTATTTACGTTTTATGACGTGTATGTTGACGTGCTACCTTTTCGTAGCAGGTTGTTCTGTCACAAAATACCAAGCCACCAGCAACCATCACGCGGCGTGGACAAGAGCAGCTGAACAAGCCGAAACTCTTTATAGCGAAATGGAGCAAATACATACAGCCAAGCCTGAACTAGTGTCGCCCAGAACCCTATCGGACGATGGTAGTCTAATAGCCGTGCGTCGAAGCGACTGGACAAGCGGCTTTTTCCCTGGCGTATTATGGCATTTGTATGCGCACACCGGTGATGAATCTTGGTTAATGCGCGCCAGACACATGACAGCATTCATTAAAGATGAACAATATAATGGCAGTACACACGATATGGGTTTTAAGGTGTATTGCAGTGTCGGAATAGGGTATCGATTGACAGGAGACACCGCGTATAAAAACATCATCATACAATCAGCAAAGACCCTAGCGACAAGATACAGTCCCACGGTGGGCGCTATCCGATCATGGGATCACAGCAAGGAAAAATGGGATTACCCGGTTATTATAGACAATATGTTAAACTTAGAATTGCTGTTTGCAGCGACGCGATTGACCGGCGACTCTACATTTTATCAAATTGCTGTCAACCATGCAGAAACAACTTTGAAAAATCATTTTAGGCCTGACTATAGCACGTATCACGTCATAGGGTACGATCCAACAAATGGCGCAGTCTTAAAGCGAAACACGCACCAGGGATACAGTAACGAGTCGACTTGGGCACGGGGTCAAGCTTGGGCACTTTACGGCTACACAATGTGCTACCGAGAGACCGGGAAAATTCGGTACCTCCGGCAGGCAGAACAAGTTGCTAAGTGGTTATTTGATCACCAAAACATGCCTTCGGATCTCGTGCCTTATTGGGACTTTGATGCTCCTGATATTCCAAATGAGCCACGCGATGCGTCGGCTGCCGCTGTGATTGCATCAGGACTACTAGAGTTAAGCACTTTTAGCGCAAACAAAAAGCAGTATCGCCAAAAAGCACAGATGATTCTTCGTCATTTGACCGATCATTATTTGTCAGCGCCCGGAGAAAATAAAGGCTTTATTCTTTTGCACAGCACGGGTTCAAAACCTGCTAAACTGGAAGTAGACAAGCCATTGTCGTATGCCGATTACTATTATTTGGAAGCAATAAGCAGGGCAGAACATCTTTAAAAAAAAGGACTTTAGTGAGCGGCGTATATTTCCATCATGGCATTTAAACCGAATGAAATCTCCATCATACGTACACCGATAGAAAAACTTATTTTCGTATGATACATTTAAATGGAAAATTTTTATTTTCACAACTATAATTAATTGATAAACCATTTTTTTAAGCAGATGCTTTCGCTCTTACCAAAAACAGTAATATGTGGCATGCTGTATGTCTTGTGCTGTATCCACATTGTACAGGGCAACGATATACGTTTCTTGCACTTGAACGTGGAGAACGGCCTGTCTCAAACAAGTGTTTTTGCCATCGCACAAGATTACAAAGGATTCATTTGGATAGGCACACGGGATGGACTAAATAAGTATGATGCTCGCAAGTTTACCGTCTATAGACACCATGCTAAAGATTCAACATCACTCGTTTACAATAATATCAGGTGTATCGTCGAGGATAGCCAAAGACGACTATGGATAGGTACCGAAGATGGGTTAGATCTATATAACCGAGCAAAGGATAATTTTTTACATATTCCTGTGGCTACGCTACAACATAGCAAAAATCAAAACCAATCGTTCGAAATAACCCAGATTCTCGAAGATCAGTACCAGCAGATTTGGATAGCTTCCAGCATGGGTTTATACAAGATTAGAGAACACAAAGAAGGCTATCGAGCCGAACTTATCCTTAATACGTTGCAGGTCCACGTAAATGGTAAAGATGAATTCTTCTATAACTTTCGGAACATCTGCGAGGATACGATGGGAAAAATCTGGGTTTGCACAAATCAAGGCGTAGTAAAATTGACACAATCTGGGAGCGGAAATCACCTTAAAATTGAAGACGTATATGCTACGGACAAAAAGCTACTAAAAAACGGCGTTTTTGCGCAATCCATTACCGAAGTTGGGCCATCGGAATATTGGGTTGCATATCGAAATGGTGGAATAAAAGTAATCAATGAGAAGAAAGGAACTATTTCATTTTTCAGGCATAGGCCAGAAGATAAGTCTACTCTTCCCAACGATGATGTGCGATCGATCAAAAAAGATAAACAAGGAAGAATTTGGGTGGGAACATTCAAAGGGCTAGCCCTTTATCGATTTGGCAAATTCGAATCGTTCCAATCGAACGACGTGAACCCCTACAGCCTAAGTGACAATTCCGTCAGACCAATTTTTCAGG
>JAAIGF010238751.1_pt1 | contig 11653 bp, 7 predicted proteins | sample 6487441 | NCBI WGS metagenome assembly JAAIGF01 (sample SAMN13974129, study PRJNA590717) | phyllosphere metagenome | biome: pepper field; feature: multiple bacterial spot infested pepper fields; material: pepper leaves; isolation source: leaves from pepper fields | host: Capsicum annuum ...
AACCCTACGACGGCCGGCACGAAACCAGCCGCGATGTCTTCCTCTCGATTTCGGTACCACTCCAATGATGCGCCGTCTGCCTGCCCTGTTCCGGACCCTCACGACAGTGGTGCTTCTGTGTGCGGCCATTCTGCCGGGCCATGCCTCGGCGCAACCCATGGCGCCTGCCGACCCTGACGACGGCCAGCATTTCCGCGCCATTGCCCTGCACGACGTGCGTGCCGGCGTGCGCGAGAGCTTCGAAGCCTGGCCCGAACCGACTGCCCTGGACGAGCGCACGGTTGCGGACTTCTTCGCCTGGTTGAAGGCGTCGGATCATCATCCGGTCAGCCTGCAGCAGGTCGTCGACGCGCGTGCCGGCGGTGCACCGCTGCCGCCGCGAGCCGTCCTGCTGACGGTCGATGACGGTTATGTGAGCACATACACCGCGCTATTTCCCCTGTTGAAGCAGTATCGCTATCCCATCGTCGTCGCTTTGGTGACGAGCTGGCTGGAAGTGCCCGCCGGGGAAATCGTGTCCGGCTACCTGGGCCGCACGCCGCTGACGCGCGAACAGTTCCTGACCTGGGAGCAGGCGCGCGAAATGGCGGATTCCGGCCTGGTCGAGTTCGCCAGCCACACGCATGGCCTGCATCGCGGTCTGACCGGCAATCCGCAAGGCAACCAGCAGCCTGCCGCCACGACTCACGTCTACGATCCCGACACCCGTCGCTATGAAACCGATGAAGCCTATGTGGCGCGGGTCCAGGAAGACCTGCGACAAAGCCGCGCATTGATCGAGCGCAACACCGGCAAGCCGGTACGCGCCGTGGTCTGGCCCTACGGGGCCTACAACCAGCCAGCACAAGAGGCAGCCCGCCGTGTCGGAATGCCCATCATGATGACGCTGGAGGAAGGCACCAACGGGCCGGACGTGCCGCTGGACCGCATCCGCCGCGCCCTGGCCACCTACGACATGCCGGTGCCCGACCTGTCGCTGTGGCGGACGCCGGCCGGCCCGGGCCCGTACAGCCCGCCCAACCGTGCCATGCACATCGACCTGGACTACGTCTACGACCCCGACCCGGTACAGCAGGAAGCCAATCTGTCGCGTCTGCTCGACCGCGTGCTGGACGTCGGCCCGCGCAGCGTTTTCCTGCAGGCCTTCGCCGATCCCGACGGTGACGGCGTGGCCGACTCGATGTACTTCCCCAATCGCCATCTGCCCGTGCGCGCCGACCTCTTCAACCGCGTCGCCTGGCAACTGCGCACCCGCACGGGCGTACAGGTCTACGCCTGGATGCCGGTCATGGCCTTCGAACTGCCGGCCGACCACCCGCTGGCAGGCCGACAGGTCAAGTGGACGCCGACCGATGCCCCGACCCAGCGCTATGCACGCCTGACGCCTTTTGACGCCGACGTGCGCACGCTGATCGGCGAGATCTACGAAGACCTCGGCCGCTACACCACCATCGCCGGGGTGCTGTTCCACGACGACGCGCTGTTCGGCGACGATGAAGACATCAGCGACGCCGCCCTGAACACCTATGCCGAATGGGGCCTGCCGCGCGACATCGCCGCGATCCGCGCCGATCCCGAGCTGTCGGCACGCTGGACGCAAGGCAAGACCCGTTTCCTCAACGAGTTCACGCTGGCCATGGCGGACAAGGTCAGGACCTGGCAGCCGCGTCTACTGACCGCACGCAACCTGTACGCTCTGACCGTGATGCAGCCAGAAAGCGAATCGTGGTTCGCACAGAGCTACACCGAGTCGCTCAAGACCTATGACTACACCGCCATCATGGCGATGCCGTACATGGAGAACGTCGACAAGCCGGCCGAATGGCTGGCCGACATGACTCGGCGCGTGGCGGCAACGCCTGGTGGCCTGGAAGGCACGATCTTCGAACTGCAGGCGCGCGACTGGCGGACCGGCGAGCCGGTGCCCGACGCCACGCTGCGTGAGCACTTCTCGCTCATCAAGCAGTTGGGGGGCCGCCACTTCGCCTACTACCCCGACGATTTCTACAACGACCAGCCCGGCCTGGACACCGCGCGCCGCGCCGTCTCGGTTCGCGCCACGCTGCAGGAATCGGTCGACGAACTCGAAACCCCGCCTGCGCTGGCACCGCCCAAGCCCGGTCCGGACGTGATGAACGAACCCGCCGGCCTCGGCCCCGATGCACCGGCCGTGCCGACACCCCCCGCTGCCGAGCGTGCCCAATGAATCCTGCAGTCCTGGGCACCACCATCACTCAATGGTTGCTCGATTATGTTTTCTACTTTCCGTTCTTGATGGCGTATGTGTGGATGGGCGGCGGCATCGCCCATGCACTGGTGTTCGAACGTGATCGCCGCAAGCGATCGGGGGACCGCCGGCAGCGCATCGATCCGATCCCGCTGCTGCCGTCGACCCCGCTGGTGAGCGTGGTGGTGCCCTGCTTCAACGAATCTGCCTCGGTGCGGCGCGTGATCGAGCAGTTGATGCGCAGCCGCTACCCGGATTTCGAAGTGATCGCCGTCGACGATGGCAGCACCGACGACACGGCCCAGATCCTGGAAGAGCTGGCCCTGGAGTACCCCCTGCTGCGCGTGATCTACCACGCCGGCAACCAGGGCAAGGCGGTGGCCCTGAACTCGGCGGCCATGCTGGCCAAGGGTGAATTCATCCTGGGCATCGATGGCGATGCGCTGGTCGACCCCGACGCCATCGCCTGGATGCTGCGGCACATGCTGGTCGCCGACAACGTCGGGGCCGTTACCGGCAACCCGCGCATCCGTACCCGCACCTCGCTGATCGGCCGCATGCAGGTCGGCGAATTCTCATCGACCATCGGTCTCATCAAGCGCACCCAGCATCTGTTCGGCCGCCTGTTCACGGTGTCGGGCGTGATCGCGATGTTCCGTCGCCAGGCGCTGATCGAGTGTAAGTTCTGGAGCACCGATGTCATGACGGAAGACATCGAGGTGAGCTGGAAGCTGCAGCTCGCCGGCTGGACGCTGCGTTTCGAGCCGCGCGCCCTGTGCTGGATCCTGATGCCGGAAACCATCGTCGGCCTGTACCGCCAGCGTCAGCGCTGGGCCATCGGTGGCGTGCAGACCCTGCTGCGTCACAGCAAGGACGTGTTCAAGTGGCGCAACTTCGCCATGTTCCCGATCTACCTGGAGTACCTGGCCAGCGTGGTCTGGGCCTACGCCATGTTCCTGGTGCTGGCCTTGGCGGCGTTTCGTCCGCTGCTGCCCGACACCTGGGTGTACATCGGCTTCCTGCCGCAGTGGCACGGCATGTTGCTGGGGATCACCTGCATGTTGCAGATGCTGGTGAGCCTGTGGATAGACCGCCATTACGACCGAAGCCTGTTGCGCTACTTCGCGTGGACCATCTGGTACCCGGTGGCGTTCTGGATGATCAACATGCTGACGACCGTGCTGGCCCTGCCCATCGTTCTCGCGCGTCGGCGCGGTGAGCGTGGCGTGTGGGAGAGCCCGGACAGAGGAGTGACCGATGTCGAATGATCGCGTACCCACGGGCCGCACGGCGGACCCGCAACCCGGCACCGCCGCCGTCCGGGCGGCAGCCGCCGCGCACGATGGCACGTCCCACGCCCCGCCGCCCCGCGTGCGGGCCTGGGACGAGCCCGTGCGCCAGGAACCCATCCTGGACGCATCGCGCGTGCCGCTGTCGACCTTGATGGCGCGCCGCCAGCCCGTCGCAGCGGTTGCCAGCTGGATCTGGCTGCGCGTCCTGCGCCCCTTGCTGGTCATCATGTTCTGGCTGGCGATTGCAGCCTATGCCTACCGCCACTTCTTCGGCCCGATCGAAGAAACCGACGACTACACCCTGCTGGCTTACTACGGGCTGCTGGTGGTCTGCATCTTCGCCGCGATGCTGCTGCTGGCGCCGTTGCGGCGCAAGGCCGATCGGGTCAGCGAAGTCGGCCCGCACCCGCGGCGCGACACGGGCAAGGCCGTGGCGGTGTACACGGACGTGTCGGCCGAGCATCTGAGCACGCTGCAGGATGCCAAGCGCGTGGTGGTCGAACACGACGACAACGCCCGCATGCGGGCAGGCGCCGATCTGGACACCGGCCCCAAGCAACCCGGGCCGGCCGTCGAGCCCAAACCGCGCGACGTGCCGATGTTCGACCGTCGCGCGAACATACGCTGACGTGAAGCAAGGATTGCTCAGAAATCCATCGTGGCCGAAAGGTAGAAGGTACGCGGCGCACCCAGGGCGAGGGTCGTGTAATGCGGCCTCGCCCAATATGCCTTGTCGGTCACATTGGCAACGGCGGCCCGCAGCGTCAGCGGACGGCCCGAGACCTTGGTGGCGTAACGCGCGCCCACGTCGAATATGGTGTGACCAGAGACCGACAGCGAGTTGTCCGCGCTGAGGTAGCGCTTGGCCGCCATGGTGGCATTGGCCGTCAGCGTCATGCCTTGCATCGTGGGAACGTCCCACTCCGCCCCGATCTTGGCCTGCCACTTGGGCACGCCCGTGGCCTGCTTGCCCTCATTGGCTGCAACGGCGGCTTGGGTGACTTCTGCGTCCAGGTAAGCAATGCCGCCCAGCAGGCGCAGGCCCGTCATCGGTGAACCGAAGAAGCCCCATTCGACGCCCCGGTTGCGCTGCTCGCCGCCGAACGAAAAGACGTTGGTGACCAGATCGGTATAGCTGCTCGGGCGCTTGATCTCGTACACGCTGACCGTGTGGGCGAACTCGCCCAGGTCGAACTTGACGCCGGCTTCCTTCTGCCTGGTCTTGAAGGGGGCGAAGACGTCGCCCGCGTTGGCGGCGGTGTTCGGCGCCATCGCTCCCTGGCTCAAGCCTTCGATGTAGTTGCCGTACAAAGACACTTGGTCGGTGACCTTGACCAGGATCGCTGCGGCCGGTGTCGTCGCGCTTTCGTCGTAGCCTTGGCCGTTGCGTGCACCGGTCGTGCCATTGAAGGTGTCGGTGACCACGTCCTGGCGACGCAGGCCCACCGTCACTTGCACGCTGTCTTCGGCGAACGACAGGGTATCCGCAAGGCCGACACTGGTCAGACGGGTGTTCGTCTTGGTCAGCGCCGGAATGTTGCCGGGACGGGCGGCTGCAGGCCCCCATACCGGGTTGTAGATGTTGCTCACCCAGTCGGTTGGCAGGATGTTCCTGAAGCCCCTGAGGAGATAGTCTTCCTTGTAGTACGTGGCGTTGAGCGCGAACTGATGCCCCACCGAGCCGGTGCGTGCCTTGCCTTTCACGCCCACGTCGGCCGACTTTCGCTCCATCCGGTCAGACACGCCGCTGTAGTTGATCCGGAAGTCCCCCGCCCGGTTGAAGATTTGCGGCACGCCCATGAGCGTGTCGACTTCCGACTCGCTGGCGCCGACGGCGGCGTAGGCCATCAACTGGTCGGTCAGGTCGACCTCGCCACGCACCATGGCGCCCTGCTCCGTCAGGTCGAAGAACGCCCACGGGGGATTCCACGAAACGTCCGGGTTCGGCGTCTTCGGCACAGGCAAGCCAGGGGCCAGCGTCAGCCCGCGAGTCAGGCCATCGCCACGTTCCTTGCCCTGGTACAGATCCGCCGAGATGCGTGCGCGATCACCGCGCCAGTCCAGGCCAAGCGCAGCTTGCGAGGCACGCTTCTCCTGGTCGTTCAACGCGGTGTCGCCATCACGATAGGCGCCGTTGAAACGCAGGCCGAACTGCTTGTCTCCACCGAAGCGGCGGCCCAGGTCGATATGGGCACCGAACTGCGAATCGGACATGTGGGTGCCGGTCACGCGCGCCAGCGGATCGTCACCCGCGCGCTTGGTGACGAGATTGACCGCACCGCCTGCCGAGCCTTTGGGCGGCATGCCGTTGAGCAAGGCCGATGGTCCCTTGAGTACTTCGACGCGTTCGAACATTTCGGGCGAACTGCGGTAGTAGCCCGCCATGCCAGGCAGGCCGTTGACCGTCACATCGCCGACATCGGACGGCAAACCGCGAATCGAATAGCTCTCCAGGGCCTCGCCAGCAATGCCGCTGGTGAACACCGTGGGATCGGTCTTCGAGATCACGCTCTGGATGTCCTGGGCCTGCTGGTCGGCGATGAACTTTTCGGTGTAGGTGACGGTGGAAAACGGCGTTTCCATGAAGTCCTTGTCGCCCAGGAACCCCATGCGGCCCCCGGTGGCGACCTGACCGCCAGCGTATGTCGGCGCCGTCACGTCTGCCTGGACGGTCACTCCCGGCAAGGTCGCTACGCCGTCCGCAGAAGGCCGCTCTTGACCAGCATTGACGCCCGGAGCGGCTACCTGGGCCTGCACGGGCGCCGTCATCACCGAAAGCGCACTGACTGCGACGCCCAAAAACAAAGCCTTCTGCACGGCGGCAGCGAGGCGGTTCGGCGCGAAATCGACGTCTGGAGACGACGTGGCGGGCATAGGGAATGGATAAGCAGGTCGGGCCATGTAGTGCTCTTTTCGGTTGGCGGTCGTGTGGTTCTTCATCACGCACAAAGTTGAATGCGTTTCATTCCCGATACGCAGCGGACTGCGGCCAGCGACGGCATCGGGCGCGCCCTGGGTCTGGCGGACCTGGAACGGCATCATTGGGTTGCCGCCCGCCAGTTCAGCTAGAACTTGCGGTCCTTACAGCACGTGGCTGCCTGACCCAGCGCTCGTCCATTGCAACTGAGAATTAATTGCATGACTATAAACTAAATGGCGCTTTAGTTGCATGCCGTAAACTAAAAGAGACAGAGCGGTTACAGTGGAAGCCCATCCCACCGATCAAGGAACCCCATGACGTCGCCCAAGCCGCATGCGCCACGGGGGCGCCCCCGTACCATCACGCGCGAGCGGATCGCCGAAGCCGGTATCGAGCTGGGCTTGCCGAACATCACCTTCGTGGGGGTGGCCGCCGCGTTGGGCGTGAGCCATATGGCGCTCTACAAACATGTGCCGAGCCTCGACGAGCTCAAGCACCTGGTGGCAGAAGAGATATTCAGCCGCTGGCAGATCCCCCAGGCGGCCGACAGCCGCCCTGCGCCGTTGAAGGACTATCTGCAGTTGTTCGCAGCCTCGGTGCAGGGCTTCGTCAAGCGGCATCCCGGCGTGACGCCTTACGTCATTCGCAGGCTGGCGGCGACCCCGGCCATGCTCGACAAGATCGCCGGGCACCAGCGGCACATCGCCCAGGCTTACGGGATCTCGCTGGAACAGTCGCGCTGGCTGCTGGCGACCGTGGCCTTCCACGGCATGGCCGTGGCCGATACGGTGTACTCGGTCGCAGGACGAGAGCCCGCGGTGGATGCCGACCGGGCCGCGGAAGAATCCGAGATGGAGCTGGAATTCGCGCAGGGCATGCAGGCGCTCATCATCGGCGCGCTGACCATGCTGGAAGATGGGGCCCGGCTGTCTGGATCGGCCACGGCTCCAGACGCATCCGACATACAAGGACCACGCGGCGGCTGAGCGCGCACCGCGAAACGCTCTGGATGCGCGGCCTTGGCCAGGCTCTAACGCGCGAAGACGTCAGAACCTTGCCAACCGGCGGCAATCATTTCTTGGCCCGCGCCTGCTTGTCCAGTTCGCGCAGATACGCCAGCTTCTCGGCGATCTTGCCTTCCATGCCCCGGGGCGTGGGGTGGTACCAGCGACGATTGCCCAGGTTGTCGGGCATGTAGGTTTCGCCGGCCGCATAGGCGTCGGGCTCGTCGTGCGCGTAGCGATACGCCTTGCCGTGACCCAACTGCTTCATCAGCTTGGTCGGCGCGTTGCGCAAGTGGATGGGCACAGGTGCGCTGCCGTGCTGCTGCGCAAAGGCCTTGGCCGCGTTGTAGGCGTTGTAGACCGCGTTCGACTTGGCCGCGCAGGCCAGGTAGACAACGGCCTGGGCCAGCGCCAATTCGCCTTCCGGCGAGCCCAGGCGTTCGTAGACTTCGGTGCCGCTGAGCGCAATGTCCATGGCGCGCGGGTCGGCCAGTCCGATGTCTTCGATGGCCATCCGCACGATGCGGCGCGCCAGATAGCGCGGGTCGGCGCCGCCATCGAGCATGCGGCACAGCCAGTACAACGACGCATCCGGGTCCGAGCCGCGCACCGACTTGTGCAGGGCGCTGATCTGGTCGTAGAACGCATCCCCGCCCTTGTCGAAGCGGCGCAGGTTCTGCGACAGCGCCGTTTCCAGCCAGGCGGCATCGACGTCCGTGCGCCCTGCTCCGCGTGCGGCGTCGACCACGACTTCCACTGCATTGATCACGCGCCGGGCGTCGCCATCGGCCCAGGCCGCCAGTTGCACGCGCGCGGCCTCGTCGAACTGAATAGGCTGGTCAGGAGCATCCTCGGCCAGCATGGCCAGGGCGCGCTCGATCAGCAATTGCAGCTCTTCGCCCGTCAGTGGCAACAGCACGTACACGCGTGCCCGCGACAGCAGGGCGGAATTCACCTCGAAGGACGGGTTCTCGGTGGTGGCGCCGATGAAGGTGAACAGGCCGCTTTCCACATAGGGCAGAAAGGCGTCCTGCTGGGCCTTGTTGAAGCGATGCACCTCATCCACGAAAAGGATGGTGCGACGCCCGCGCGCCTGGGCGGCCTGGGCCGACACCACCGCATCGCGGATGTCCTTGACCCCGCCCAGCACCGCTGAAATGGCGATGAACTGCGCGTCGAACGAGTCGGCCATCAGCCGCGCCAGCGTGGTCTTGCCAATGCCCGGCGGGCCCCAGAAGATCAGCGAATGCGGGCGGCCGGAGTCGAACGCCACGCGCAGCGGTTTATCGGCGCTGAGCAGGTGCGACTGCCCGACGACTTCATCGAGCGTGCGCGGCCGCAGGCGCTCGGCAAGCGGGCGTGCCGAGGGCAGCACACCGTTGAACAGATCCTGGTCTTGCGCCATGTCGCCTTACTTGCCGCCCATGTTGACGACGTCGGCCCCCGGCGGCGGCGTGAAGATGAACGTGCCTGCCGCCAGTTGAGGATTGCGCTGCAGGTCGCTGAAGGTCACCTGGGTCGACTGGCCGAAGGCATCGAACAGCGTCAGGCGCGCCGGCATGCCGTCCTTGAACGCGATTTCAACCTTGGAAAAGCCCGCGTCGTCGGTACGCGGCGTGGCTTGCAACCAGGCCAGACCATCACGCGCCGGCAGTTCCTTCACGTCGAAAGACTTCTCCAGATCGCCGTCACCGAACAGGATGGCGGCCGGCGACGAGCCGACTGCGGCGTCGGTGCGGCGCACCGTCACCTGGTTCAGATCGGGGTCGAACTGATGCACTTCGCGCCCGTCGGAGACGATGCGCTGTTCGTAGGGCTTCATCACCCGCCAGTCGAAACGCCCCGGACGCTGGAACGCGAACACGCCCGACTGCGCCGGCTGCTTGCGGCCGGTACTGGCGCTGGTTTGCTGGGTGAACGCACCGGCAGCCGACTGCGTGTCGCGCGCAAACGTGCGCAATTGCTCGACAGCGGTGGCCGCCTGTGCAGCCAGCGGCAAGGCCAGGGCGAGCGCCAACGCGGCCGAGGCACGCAATGCCAGCCTGGCAGCAGAAAAAGACCGAAGAGACAAGGAATGCATACGGCTCCGTAACACGAAAACTGCCCGGCGAACCGGGCAGTGGAAAGTCTGTGGCGCGACCGTCAGGCCCGCAAGCGAGATGCCCGGCCTACTCTTCTTCGCGCTTGGGCGCCAGGATCTCGCGGTTGCCGTTGGTCTGCATCGCCGATACCAAGCCCGACTGCTCCATCTGTTCCAGCAGACGCGCGGCCCGGTTGTAGCCGATACGAAGATGCCGCTGCACCAGCGAAATCGACGCCCGGCGGTGCTTGAGCACCACCTCGACCGCCTGGTCATACATGGGGTCGGATTCGGCATCGGCAATGCCCGTGACGCTGCCCACGCCGTCACCGGTTTCACCGCCTTCGGCGCCACCTTCCAGAATGCCGTCGACATAGTCCGGCTCGCCCTGGGCCTTCAACTGCTCGACCACGCGGTGCACTTCCTCGTCGGACACGAAAGCGCCGTGCACACGGGTCGGCAGGCCAGTGCCGGGCGGCATGTACAGCATGTCGCCCTGCCCCAGCAGGGCTTCGGCGCCCATCTGGTCGAGAATCGTGCGCGAATCGATCTTGGACGACACCTGGAAGGCGATCCGCGTGGGGATGTTGGCCTTGATCAGGCCCGTAATGACGTCCACGCTGGGCCGCTGGGTCGCCAGGATCAGGTGAATGCCCGCCGCCCGCGCCTTCTGCGCCAGACGGGCGATCAGTTCTTCGATCTTCTTGCCGACGACCATCATCAGGTCGGCCAGCTCGTCGATCACCACCACCACCATGGGCAGCGTGGTCAGCGGCTCGGGCGCGTCAGGGGTCAGCGAGAACGGGTTCTTGATGGGGTCTTCGCGCTTGATGGCGTCCTGGATCTTGGCGTTGTAGCCGGCCAGGTTGCGCACACCGAGCTTGCTCATCAGGCGGTAGCGCTTTTCCATCTCGCCCACGCACCAGTTCAGGGCGTTGGCGGCCTGGCGCATGTCGGTGACCACCGGCGCCAGCAGATGCGGAATGCCCTCGTAGACGCTCATTTCGAGCATCTTCGGGTCGATCATGATGAGGCGCACCTGCGAGGGATCGGCCTTGTACAGCAGGGACAGCACCATGGCGTTGATGCCCACCGACTTGCCCGAACCCGTCGTGCCGGCCACCAGCAAGTGCGGCATCTTGGCCAGATCGGCCACCACCGGCTTGCCCGCGATGTCCTTGCCCAGCGCCATGGTAAGCACCGACGCGCTGCTGTGATACGTATCGGACCCCAGGATCTCCGACAGGCGCACGGTCTGGCGGCGCGGGTTCGGCAACTCCAGGCCCATCAGGTTCTTGCCCGGGATGGTTTCCACCACCCGGATGCTGACCAGGCTGAGGGCGCGCGCCAGATCCTTGGCCAGATTGACCACCTGGCTACCCTTGACGCCCACTGCAGGCTCGACTTCGTAGCGCGTGATCACCGGGCCCGCCTGCGCGGCCACCACCGATACGCTCACGCCGAAATCGGCAAGCTTCTTCTCGATCAGGCGCGAGGTGTATTCCAGCGTCTCGGCCGGAATGGTCGCCTGCTCGCGGTCGGGCGCGTCGAGCAGTTCCAACGCCGGCAGCGAGGTATCGCCCGGCTCCGTGAACAGGACGCGCTGCTTTTCCTTCTCGATCCGCTCTGACTTGGGTACGACGGTGACGGCCGGCTCGATACGCACCGGCTCGTGGACCAGCATTTCCTGCTTGGCGACCACATCCTCGGTGCGCTTCTGCACCGCCGCCACACCCACGCGGCGATCTTCCCGCGCTGCAACGGCATTTTTGACGTAAGTGATTACATACTCGACGCCGTAGCCGATGCGCTCGGCAAGTGCCAGCCACGAGAAATTGAAGAAGAGGCTGGCGCCCATGGCGAACAGGGCCACCAGCAGCAAGGTGCCGCCAGCCGGGCCAAGATAGCGTTCGCTCACGAACATGATGCCCTGGCCGATCAGGCCACCCGCGCCGTAAGGCAAATAGGTACCCAGGAACCGCAGGCGCAATGCTTCCAGTCCCATCGACCCCAGCAGCAGCAGGCCAAAGCCCAGTGCCTGTTCCCAGCGTACGCGGGGCAAGGCATCCGGATCGCCCTTCTCGGCGATCTGGTCGGCCAGCCGCTGGTAGCCGGCATAGACCCGCTGCA
>JAAIGF010145057.1_pt1 | contig 11648 bp, 12 predicted proteins | sample 6487441 | NCBI WGS metagenome assembly JAAIGF01 (sample SAMN13974129, study PRJNA590717) | phyllosphere metagenome | biome: pepper field; feature: multiple bacterial spot infested pepper fields; material: pepper leaves; isolation source: leaves from pepper fields | host: Capsicum annuum ...
ACGGACTGGCCGCGGGCCTGTTTGCGTTCGAAGATGCCCAGCTGGTAGGCATGGCTGCGGTAGCCTGAGATCGCATCCAGCGCGACGCCATCGACGGCAGCGTGCCGGCGCAGGCGGCGCCAGGCGTGCGCCGCGCCGCGCCGCAGCCACAGCGGGCGCGCAAAGCGGTCGCGACCGGCAAAATGCAGCACGCTGGGTTCGGCTTCCAGCGCCAGCCCGGTGTCGGCGGCGTAGCGGTCCGCATCCAGCCCGAGGTGGTGCAGGTACTGCTGCAGCGCGTGCAGCGGCTGCAGGTGAGGTTCAAGCGTCTGCGCGCGCTGGTCCAGCAGCTGCAGTGCCTGGGCCACGCCGGGTTCGCTGGGCAGGCGGGGCACCAGCGAATTCACGCCACGCGCGGACACGGTCGCCAGATAGCGGCCATCGCGTTTGCGGCGGAGAACATGCGTGGCCTGCGCCAGCAGGCGGGCGTCGGTGTTGCCGCGCGCGCGCAGCAGCGCCGCTGGCCAGATCTCGATCTCGGCGCCGTTGAGCAGCAGGGGAGCGGTTCGCAGCATGCCACCAGCTTACCGCGCGGCAGCGCAGCTGGGGTAGGTGACGACCGTTGGTCGTCACGCTCCAGCGGCGTAGCCGTGCCGTGCCGCTGCGCGCACCGTCAACAGCGTGACGACCAACGGTCGTCACCTACCGGAGAGCAGCCGGGCAAGGCGGGCGTGACGTCACCGTCGGATGCGCGGTGCCCGGTGCGCCGGGCAACGCCGGGCGTTACGACAACCTTGGTTGCGCCTTGCTCAATGCGTCGAGCAGCGTCTGGGGCGATTCCACGCTGAGCAGCAGGGTCGCACCGCCACTCACCGGCAGCGCCAGAACGTTGTCCATCCGTGTGGCCAGCACGAAGCCCTTGCTCCCATCGCGCAGCCGATAGTGACCAGAGTGGAAGCCCGGCACGCTGTACCCGTTGCTTTTGCAGCGCAGGCTCCAGCGCGGGTGGCGCTTGAGGTCGATCACTTCGGCCCGGTCCAGCTGCAGCGCGGAGACCGCAACGCGGCGACTGTACAGGGTCGAATGGACGATCAGGGTCCCTCTCTCCAGCGACACCTCGCGGCGGAAGAAAAAACCGCCAAGCACCACGCCCAGCCCGACCAGCGCCACCGTGCTCCACATGCTCACGTTGTCCACGCCCCACATCGATTGGAGCGGGCGACCATCAAGCTGGCTGTAAACGGTGTACCCCAGCGTCAGCACCAGCGGCAGCACCACCCAGCCCAGGCGCAGCGGCGAGCTCTCGGCAAGGGCGAACCCACGTCCGTCGCGCGCGCTCATCGCTGCGCCTTGACCCAGCCGGCCACGGCGTCGACCAGTCGCGTATCGACATGGCCGGCGCGGCCGTATTCCTGCAGCGAGCTGGCGCCGGTGCCGGCGATGCCCAGATGGTTGAGCTCGGCAAAGCGCTGCCATTGCACGTCCGTGCGACCCTGCAGCGCCTGCTGCCACAGCGTCCAGTCGGTATCGGGCACCTGGAAGTCACGCCCGCCCTGCAGCATCAGCATCGGCTTGCCCAGCGCCTTGGCCTCGGCGCGTGCATCCACCGCCAGCAGGCTGTGCCAGTAAGCCTGCGGCACGCCCAGCGGCAGCTGCGCCGGCGTGGCCGGGGCGCTGCTGCGGGCTGCGGCGATCTGTGCATCGAGGGTGTCCAGGAACGCCTGCTCCTCGCTGCTGATGCTGCCGTCCAGACCAAGCAGGTAGCGGTTCTGTTCGGCCAGCAGGGCGAGCAGGTCGCGTGCCGGCGCTGCCCACAGGATCGCACCGCGCGCCTGTGCTGCGCGGCTGGCGATGCGCGGGGCCATCATCCCGCCCAGGCTGTGACCCAGCACGAAGACGCGGGCGCCATCGACACGCGCATCTGCAGCAAGTGCGGCCACGGCGGCTACCGCGTCGTCGGTGGTTTCATCGTCGATGCTGAAGCTGCCCTGGAACTGCTCCGGATGCGCGTGGCTGCGCTTTTCGTAGCGCAGCACGGCGATGCCCTGTGCGGCCAGCCCGCGGGCGATATCCAGAAAGGGACGGCTGCCACCGATGGTTTCGTCGCGGTCCTGTGGGCCCGACCCATGCACCAGTACCACGCCCGGGAACGGGCCCTTGCCCTGCGGTACCGCGAGGGTGCCAGGCAGCGCGCCGCGCGCCTGCGGCACATCGAACGCGACCTCGGTGTAGCCGGCCTGGGGCGGCACAGGCGGTGCCGCAGTCGGCGGCGCCGGGCGCAGCATCAGGCCGGCGACCTTGTCCTGCGCGTCCACCACGACCTGGGCGATGACCGCGCCGTTGGCGAACTGCAACGGCCAGGCCACTACCTGCATGCCCTGCTGTTCGGTGATCTGCGGCTCACCACGCGACTGCAGTGCACCCAGCGAGTCCCACAGGACCTTCAGGCGATCGGCGGGCACGGCGGCGGCCATCTGTGCGGTGAACATGGCCTCGGCGGCGTCGGTGCGCCCGGCCTGCAGGTGGTCGATCAGCTGCTGGGCGGTGTCGCGCGGCGCGGCGTGCGCGCTGCCGACCGTGCAGGCCAGCAGGGTAGTCAACAGAAGGGCAGCGATACGCATCTCAGTTCTCCTTCTTGAACACGAGCAGGGCGGGGTGGTTGGTGGCCGGGTGGATGATGTTGACCAGCTCCCAGCCCTGCAGCCCCTGCTTTGTCAGTTCGTTCTGCACCGTCTCCGGGCACAGGGTGCCGCGGAAGCGTGGCTTCAGCTCGACGGTCTGGTAGTTCCAGCGCTTGCTCATTCCTTGTCCTCACGCGTTGACTGGGGTTTTGGCAGCCGCCCGGCCTTGCGCAGCGCGTCGCGCAGCACGTACTCGATCTGGGCATTGAGGCTGCGCAGCTCGTCGTCGGCCCAGCGCTGTGCCGCCGCCAGAACGTCGGCATTGATGCGCAGCGGGTAGGCTTTCTTCTCGCTCATGGTGACTCCTGACGGGGCGCGGGGGCGCCCCGGTAATGCGTGCCGCCAGGCGGCTGCAGCAACGGATCAGTACAGCGAGCCGGCGTTGACCACCGGCTGGGTGCCGCGGTCGGAACACAGCACGGTCAACAGGTTGCTCACCATGTGCGCCTTGCGCTCTTCGTCCAGCTGCACCACACCGTTTTTCTGCAGTTCGGCCAGTGCCATTTCCACCATGCCCACCGCACCGGCAACGATCCGGGTGCGGGCGGCGATCACCGCGTTGGCCTGCTGGCGCTGCAGCATCGCCTGGGCGATCTCCGGCGCGTACGCCAGGTGGCTGATGCGCGCATCAAGCACCTGCACACCGGCGTCGGCCAGGCGCTCGGCCAGTTCGTTCTTCAGGTGCAGCGAGATCTCGTTGGCATGGCTGCGCAGCGCCAGCTGGCCTTCCTCGTGCTGGTCGTAGGGGTAGCTGGTGGCCATCGCACGCAGGGCCGACTCGGACTGGATGTGCACGAAGCTCTCGTAGTCGTCCACGTTGTAGACCGCTTCGGAGGCGTCGACGACCTGCCAGACGATCACCGCGGCGATCTCGATCGGGCTGCCATCGAGCTCGTTGACCTTGAGCTTGCCGCTTTCGAAGTTGCGCACGCGCTGGCTGACGCGGCGCTTGCTGTAGAAGGGGTTGTTCCAGCGCAGGCCGTTGTCCTTGACGGTGCCGATGTACTTGCCGAACAGGCTGACCACCGCCGACTGGTTGGGCTGCACCGTGTACAGACCGGCCATGGCCAGCAGGGCCAGGGTGCCTACCAGCAGGCCGCCAAACAGCAGCCACAGGTTGGGCGCGCCGACCGACGCCTTGGCGGCGATGCCCAGCACGAACATCACCGCGCCGACGGCGCAGACCAGCAGACCCAGGGCGATGAAGCCGAGGCCGTTGAGCGAGGACAGTGACTTCTCTTTCATGGCGGTACGTCCTTGAGGGTTGGATGAAAGATATCAAAGTGATATCAGGTTGCAAGTGCCGTTGGTCGGGAAACCGGGGCGGACCGGCTAGAATGCCCATCCGCCTTCAGATTGCTGCCGGACCGCCCATGTCGCCTCTTGGAACCCCGCTGTCTCCCTCCGCCACCCGCGTGCTGCTGCTCGGCTCGGGCGAACTCGGCAAGGAGGTGGCCATCGAGCTGCAGCGACTGGGCGTGGAAGTCATCGCTGCCGACCGCTATGCCAACGCACCGGCCATGCAGGTGGCCCACCGCAGCCATGTGATCGACATGCTCGACGCGGCCGCCCTGCGTGCGCTGACCGCACAGGAACAGCCGCACCTGGTGGTGCCGGAAATCGAGGCCATCCACACCGAAACGCTGGTGGCGCTGGAGCAGGAGCAGGGCCTGCGCGTGGTGCCGACCGCACGCGCGGCACGGCTGACCATGGACCGCGAAGGCATCCGTCGTCTGGCCGCCGAAACCCTCGGGCTGCCCACCTCGCCGTACCGCTTTGTCGATACCGAAGCGGAGTACCGCGAGGCAGTGGCGGCCATCGGCCTGCCCTGTGTGGTCAAGCCGGTGATGTCGTCCTCCGGGAAGGGGCAGAGCACGCTGCGCAGCGAGGCCGACATCGGCCCGGCGTGGGAGTACGCGCAGACCGGTGGCCGTGCCGGTGCGGGTCGCTGCATCGTCGAGGGCTTCATCGATTTCGATTACGAGATCACCCTGCTGACCGTGCGGCATGCGGGTGGCACCGCGTTCTGCGCACCGATCGGCCACCTTCAGCGCGACGGTGACTACCGTGAAAGCTGGCAGCCGCAGGCGATGTCGCCGCGCGCGCTGCAGCGTGCCGAAGCGGTTTCGCGCGCGATCACCGATGACCTGGGCGGCTGGGGCCTGTTCGGTGTCGAGTTGTTCGTCAAAGGTGACCAGGTGTGGTTCAGCGAGGTCTCGCCGCGGCCGCACGACACCGGGCTGGTGACCCTGGTGTCGCAGGAGCTGAGCGAGTTCGCGCTGCATGCGCGAGCGATTCTCGGCCTGCCGGTGCCGCTCATCCGCCAGAGCGGCACGTCCGCGTCGTGCGCGCTGCTGGCGCAGGGCACCGGCGTGCCGTATTTCAACAACGTTGCGGCGGCGCTGCAGGCGCCCGATACGGCAGTGCGCCTGTTCGGCAAGCCAGGCGTGGACGGTCAGCGCCGCGTCGGCGTAACGCTGGCGCGGGGTGAGACGATTGATGAAGCGCGTGCGACCGCCCGCCAGGCGGCGGAGGCGATCGGCGTGGCGTTGCGTCCGGCCTGAGCACCGGGAGCTGCAAGGGCCGACCTGACCGACCAACGGTCGGCGGCGCGTTGATCTGGGCCGACCAGGGTCGGCCCGGGTGCCTCAGCGCACGTCCACCCAGACCAGGTGGTGGTCGCTGCCATCGGCGATCTTCGCCTCGGGGCTTTCCTGCGCCGGCCAGAACACGCCGCTGCCTGCATACTGGAAACCCGCCGAAGGCAGCACGTAGTCCAGACGCATCGTGCCGCTCTTCGGGCCGAAGTCGCCGGTCGCGTGGGCCGGTGCGCCGCGCCGGGTAATGCCCTTCTCGGCGTAGGCCAGGCTGGTCTGCTCACCGCCCACACTGCGCGGCGTCGGGTAGCGCAGCACGCGCGGGTGTTCGATCAGCTCGAGGATGCCTTCGTGGCGGCCATCGCCATCGACCGGATCGTTGTTGAGGTCGCCCAGAATCACAAAGCGTGCATCGGCGGCGAGGCCGCCGCAGGTGCCCTTGTCATCGCACAGCCACGGCGCGTCACCGCCGTCCAGGTACTCCTTCCACAGCCGCAGCTCATCGTGGTTGCGCGCCGCGTTGCGTTTCTCCGGTCCGTCAAACACCGGCGGTGTGGGGTGGGAAACCAGCATGTGCACCACGCCGGCCGGGGTTTTCACCGGCACGTCCCAATGCGATTTGGACGACAGGCGCAGCTGCGACCAGACGTGTTCGTTGTAGAAGCTCTGGCCGGTGCGCGGGTCCAGCGGACGGATCGCGCCGGGCATGCTGCTCCACTTCAGCAGCTGGAAACTGCGCACCCGGGCCTCATCGATCGGGTAGCGCGACAGCACCAGCATGCCGTACTGGCCCGGATGCAGGCCGTAGCCCCAGGCGTCGTTGCCACGGCTGCGGCCTTCGCCGCCGATCACGCCATTGTTGTCCAGGTCCAGGCCGCTGGGCACGCCGGTGTTGACCGGAGCCAGATACCGGTAGGCGTAGTGCAGAGGCTGCCCACCGCCGGGCTGGGCCACTTCGAGGTAGCGCTGCTGGAACAGGTCGGCAGCGCGATGGGCCTGGTCGAAATCAAACTCGTTGAGCAGCACCAGGTCCGGGCGCACCTGCTGCAACACGGCGGCGATCTTGCGCGCGTGTTCGCTGTCACCCTGCAGCTGCTCGATCACCCCGCCGGCTTCGTCCGAATACAGCGAGGTGTTGTAGGTGGCAAGGCGCAGTGGCGCGGTGGCGGGATCGGGCATGGCAGCGGTCTTTGCCGGCGTCTGGGAGCAGGCGCCGCACAGCAGGGCCAGGGCGAAGGGCAGCAGATGGCGTCGGGCGAGGATGTTCATGGGCGCTATTGTGCACCCGGCCCGGTGTCAGCGGTTTGTCAGCGTCCGTCCAGTTCGCTGTCGAAATCGTGCCAGCGGCGGCCATCGTAGGCTTCCAGCGGGCGGAAACGGCGCTTGTAGTCCATCTTCTGGTGTTCGCGGATCCAGTACCCCAGGTAGACATGCGGCAGGCCTTCGCGCTGCGCCCAGGCAATCTGCTGCAGGATCGCAAAGGTGCCCAGGCCCCGCTCGGCACAGGCCGGGTCGAAGAAGGTATAGACCGCTGACAGGCCCTGTTCGGTGACGTCGGTGACCGCCACGCCGAGCAGGGTGCTGGGCGCTCCGTCGCGGCCGGGCAGGCGGATTTCCATGAAGCGGGTGTGTGACCAGCTGCCGATCAGGAACTGCTCGAACTCGTGCGGTCCATGCTCGTCCATGCCCCCGTGGCGATGGCGGTGGCGCAGGTAGCGCTGGTACAGGGCGAACAGGTCATCGCGCGCACTGGCGGCGGTGATGCGCACTTCCAGATCGGCATTGCGGGCGGCACAGCGCCGCTGGCTGCGGTCGGGCTGGAAGCGGGCCACGGGAATGCGCACGGCCACGCAGGCCTGGCAGTTCGCGCAGTGGGGGCGGTAGACAAGGTCGCCGCTGCGGCGGAAGCCCCAGCTCAGCGCAAGCGGGTACAGGCCGCCGAGCCGGCGGTCATGCGGGTCCAGCACCAGGTCGCGGGCCACACGTTCGGGCCAGTAGCCACAGGGGTGCTCGCCGGTCTGGAACAGCCGCAGGTCATCGTCTCGGTCGCCGTGTATCGCCATGACCACAGCATAGCCGCTGGCGGTCGCAGCAGCCGCGACTGCGTAGCGGACAAAGGACAGGGGCAGAGGGCGCTGCGAACGGTCATTGCTCGAACCGACCCTGCGGTCGGCTCGCCGCGCACCGCGCGGCTGCGGGCCGCCGCGATCGGTCAATGGTAGAGCCGACCCTGCGGTCGGCTCGCCGCGCACCGCGCGGCTGCGTGGCGCCGCGATCGGTTCGCCGCGCACCGCGCAGCTGCGTGGCGCCGCGATCGGTCAAGGGTAGAGCCGACCCCGCGGTCGGCTCACCGCGCACCGCGCGGCTGCGTGGCGCCGCGATCTGGGCGAAGAGCAGCCGACCGCAGCGTCGGCTCCACAACCGCAGCCGACCGTAATCCGGCGTTACGTGCGATACAGCGCGTAGAGCACCGAGCCGATCACCATCACGTTCATCACGATCACCGCCGTCCGGCCATAGCTCAGCTCGTAAGCCCAGTTGCACCGCGTACGGCCGCGCCGCGCCGCGTCACGTGCGATCAGCGGGGCCATCAGCCGCTGCAGCGTGTGCAGGCATTGCCAGTTCAGTACCGCCATGCCCACCACCAGTGCCGTAACAACTGCCACGGCCGGCAGGTGCAGCAGGGTGGTTCCCAGAATCGCCACGCAGACCACGGCGGCGGTCAGGCTGTTGGCCGCGACGAAACGGCTGATGCGCGCACGCTCGTCTGCGGTGTCGGCATAACGCAGCAGATAGCGTCCGCCCACGTAGGCACCCAGCATGCCGAACCCTACCGCCGCCAAGATGCTGGTCAGGCCGATCTCCGCCTGCAGGGCAGGGGCCTGGCTGGCGGCGGCAGTCAGCGAGCCCATGGCGGTACCGCCACCGAGGCTGGCGCCGCCGAGACCGAGCTTGCTGCCGCCCACACCCAGGCCGGTACCCAGCGCGATGGCCGCCGCGCTGGCGGTGCCGGGCGCGGCGACCATCAGCAACGACACCACGCCGGTGGCGAAGGCCGCACTCGGCGCGCTGCTGCGCGCGTACCCGGCAAAGTGCTGCAGAAGTCCCTCGCGCACCAGTGCACGTGCGCGCGACAGGCGCTTGCGCACGGCGGCATCGCTGAGCCCCAGCAGCACGGCCACCTGCTGCGAGCGTTGGCCTTCGCGGTAATACAGCAGCAGCACCTCGCGGCTGTCGGCTGGCAGGCTTGAAATGATGTCCTCGGCGGCAACTTCCTCTTCCAGTCGTGCCAGCCGGTCCAGGCTGTCCGGCGCCGGGTCGGCGGCCATGCTGATCGCCAGCTCGGCTGCCTCACCGGACATCGGCCGCCCACGCTGGGCGCGCAGCCAGTCGCGGGCGAGGTTGCGGGTGATCTGCCGCAGCCACGGCAGGAAGCTGCTGGGGCTGCGCAGCTGGTGCAGCTGCTGCCAGCCGCGCACGAACGCCTCCTGCGCGATGTCTTCGCTGGCCGCGCGGTCGCCGGTGATGGCCAGGGCGATTGCGGTGATGGTGTTCTGGCACGCCTGCACGATACGACCGTAGGCATGCTGGCAACCGGCGGCCGCAGCGGGCAGCTCGTGGTCGAGGGTGTCGTCGATGCTGGCAGCAATCATCACGGTCATCTCCGGCAGGCGCCGTTGGCAGTGTGATCCAGACGAAGCGCAGCCGGCGATGTGACCGTCGCCGGCCGGGCTCAGCCGGCCGGCTGCACCCGCACCCGCACTTCTTCTTCTTCGTTGGCCGGTGCCGGGCTGGACGGGGCATTCTGCGGTTGGGCCTGTGGCAGCGGCGCGGCGGGCGCATCGCCACCCCGGTGGCGCAGGCCGATCACCAAGGCGACGCCGGCGATGACCACCAGCAGCGCGATGCGGATCCGCCAGGCCCAGCTGCGCCCGGTGCCGGTACTGGGCTCGTCGCGGAAGGCAAACTCGGCGGTGGGGTGGTCGCGGCGGGTGGTGTCAAGCAGGCGCGCGTCACGCAGGATCTCGCGCGCACGCGGCTGGTCGTCGGCGCGCACGATCCAGACCGCCGGATGGGTGCTGGCCTTGCCCTGGTCGAGATAGCTGAACTGGCCACGGCGGCGGCTGTGGTAGGTGCGGCCGTTGGTCACGCGCACCTCGATGTCGTGGCTGCGCAGCAGCTCGGCCACGCCCTCCACGGTTTCCACTCGCTGGCTGCTGAAAATCTGGCGCATGGGTGTCCTCAGTCCTTGGCCGGCACGGCGGCGGCCGCCGCGCTGTCGGGCACCACACGGATCAGGCCTTCCTGCGCGGTGCTGGCCACCAGGCGGCCATGGCGGTCGAAGAACTGACCACGTGCCAGGCCGCGCGAGTCCTGGGCGCTGGGGCTGTCCAGCGAGTAGAGCAGCCAGTCGTCGGCGCGGAACGGGCGATGGAACCACAGCGCATGGTCCAGCGAGGCCATCTGCACGTGCGGCTGGTAGTAGCTGATGCCGTGCGGGAAGGTGGCGGTGCCGAGCAGATGGAAGTCCGAGGCGTAGGCCAGCAGCGCCTGGTGCAGCTCTGGCGCATCGCCCACCGGCTCGGTCAGGCGCAGCCAGACCTGGTGGTAGGGCGGACGTTTGGGTGGGTTGAGCTCATCGCGCGGGTAGACATGGCGGAACTCGAACGGGCCGCCGCGCGAGAGCCAGCGCTGTACCTTGATCGGCAGACGTTCAAGCACTTCCGGCGGCAGCGGACGGCTCGGTTCGATATCTTCCGGCTGCGGGACCTCGGGCATCTTGTGCTGGTGCTCGGCGCCACTTTCGGCCTGCTGGAACGAGGCGGCGCAGAAGAAGATCACCTTGCCGTGCTGGATCGCGGTGACCCGGCGCACCGAAAAGCTGCCGCCATCGCGGGTGCGGTCCACGTCGTAGACGATGGGATGATCGATGTTGCCGGCGCGCAGGAAGTAGGCGTGCAGCGAATGCACGTGGCGGCCGTTGTCGACCGTGGCCTGCGCGGCGGCCAGCGCCTGGCCCAGCACCTGGCCACCAAAGACGTACTTGGTGCCGATGTCGCGGCTTTGTCCGCGGAACAGGTTGTCTTCCAGCCGCTCGAGGGTGAGCAGGTCGATCAGTTCGGAGACGACGGGTTCGTGCGAGGCGCTCAAAGGGCTGCAGCCGGTGTGGGACAGAACGTGATTATAACGGTGGCGACGGTCGCGATCTGTCTGCTCTGAACGGGCTGGCAGGCGCGCGCGGCCTGCGCGCTCAGCCTTTGCCCAGCCGGGCACTCAGCGCCTGCAATGCCTGCTGGGCGTCGGGGGCGTACCAGGCCTCGACGAAGCGGTCCAGCTGGATCAGGTCCGGGTGCAGGGCCTGATGCAGATCTTCGCGCGCCACCGCCCGGGTCAACAGCATCGGCTGGCGTGGCATCTTCAGCAACTGCTGCAGCCAGGCGATGGCACGTGGTACCACCAGTTCGCCCTCGGCCAGCTCGTCGACCAGGCCGATCTGCAGGGCCTGTTCGGCCGGCAGCATGGCTCCGGTGGTCAGCAGTACGCCGGCGCGGTGGACGCCCACCACGCGGCGCAGCAGGCGCTGGATGCCCTCGGGCGCCACCAGCCCGACCTGCACCTCGTTCAGGCCGATGCTGTACGGGTGGTTGGCGTCGACACTGCGCGCCATGACCCGGTAATCGCAGCACAGGGCCATCACGCAGCCGCCGGCCGGCGCGTGGCCGGTCAGCGCGGCCACCACGGGAATGCGGCACTCGGCAATGGAGCGCACCGCGCCGAAGAAGGCATTCCAGCTGTCCAGCAGGGCAGGGCTGTCATCGCCATGGGCCAGCAGGTGCGGCACGTCCATGCCACCGGTGAATATGCGCGGGCTGCCGGAGAGCACGATGCCGTGGGCATCCTCGGCCATCGCCAGCTCGACCGCCTGGATCAGCTGCCGGCACAGGTCGGTGTCCAGTGCATTGACCGGAGGCCGTGCCAGGCGCAGTTCGCGGATCGGGCCGTGGTTGATCACCTCGATGGAGCTGGTCATGCTGCGGTCTCGTGCACAGAGGATATGGACCCGATGATAACCAAACCATTCGTTGGCGTATTGTTGATGCTGTGTGCGGGGTCGGCGTCGGCCGCGCTGGTGGACTGCGTGAAGGTCAGTCACGGCTGGGCGCGGCTGCCGCCCGGCGCGGCAAGCATGACCGCCGGCTACATGACGCTGCGCAATGAATGCCCGGATGCCGTGCGCATCGTCGGTGCGCGCAGCGCCCAGTTCGCTGACGTTTCCGTGCATGAGACCACGCTCAACAATGGCGTCAGCCGCATGCAGCATGTGCAGGAGGTGCCGCTGGCGCGTGGCGCGTCGGTCGAGTTCAGACCCGGTGGCCTGCATCTGATGCTG
>JAAIGF010091470.1_pt1 | contig 11646 bp, 9 predicted proteins | sample 6487441 | NCBI WGS metagenome assembly JAAIGF01 (sample SAMN13974129, study PRJNA590717) | phyllosphere metagenome | biome: pepper field; feature: multiple bacterial spot infested pepper fields; material: pepper leaves; isolation source: leaves from pepper fields | host: Capsicum annuum ...
GGGCGCCGGGGCCTTGCGCAGCAGCAGCCACCAGGTCGCCACGGCGATCAGCAGCAGCACGGCGATGGACAACAGCAGGCGACCGCGACGGGTCTTGGGCAGCAGGGGGAGCTTCACGGACGGGGCTACTCGGCAGGCCGCGGGGCGGCGTCAGGTTCCATTGTGCGAAGCCGCAGCCTGCTTGCTCAATCCTCGATGTGTGTCTGTCTGTAACATGACAGGCCCAGCCCGGTATCACCGTGTGTCGCAGGCGGCGGCAGATACACTGCAACGCAACCTGGCGCGTGCGGTTCAGCGGGCGACAGGGGATGATGGCCGCCATGGAGACCGTGAACCCGATGCATCGCCTGCTGATCGTCGATGACGACAATGACATCCGCAGTCTGCTGGCCGAGCAGCTCGGCCGCGCCGGCTACCAGGTCAGCACCGCCGCCGATGGCGCCGCCATGCGCCAGGTGCTTGAACGCGAGCATGTCGACCTGATCGTGCTCGACCTCAACCTGCCGCGTGAGGATGGCTTGACCCTGTGCCGCGACCTTCGCGCGCGCTCGGCCACACCGGTGATCATGCTCACCGCGCGCGCCGAGCCGATCGACCGCGTGCTGGGGCTGGAGATGGGCGCCGACGATTACCTGGCCAAGCCCTTCGAGCCGCGCGAGCTGCTGGCACGCATCCGCAACGTGCTGCGGCGCACCGAGGCGCTGCCGGCCAACCTGGAGCCGCTGGCGATCCGCCGCGCGCGGTTTTCGCGTTGGGTGTTCGACCTTGAACACCGCCACCTGGTCGACCCGGATGGCCGCGTGGTGGTGCTCTCGGGTGCGGAGTTCCGGCTGCTGCGGGTGTTTGTGGGGCATGCCAACAAGGTGCTCTCGCGCGAGCAGCTGGTGGCCTTGAGCAGCGGCCGCAGCTACGAATCGCAGGACCGCGCGATCGACCTGCAGGTCAGCCGGCTGCGCAACAAGCTGGCCGATGATGGCGGGCCCGACGGGCTGATCAAGACCGTTCGCAATGAAGGCTATGTGCTGGCCACGGCGGTGACCCTGGAATGAGGCGTCTGCGCCGCTTCTTTTCCTCGATGGTCGGGCGCCTGTTCGTCATCCTGCTGCTGGGCATGAGCGTGGCAGCGGTCGGGGCGACGCTGCTGGCCGGTACCAAGCGTCACCAGGAGTTCGAGCGGCAGAACCTGAACCGTATCGCCGACCGCCTGCAGGGTTACGTGAACCTGCTCGACGGGAATGTGGAACTGCGCGAGCGGCTGCTGGCCGGCGGTGGTCCGGCGGTGCGCCAGCTCGCTGACGATGCGCGTATCGGCCGCAGCGACCCGGCGCTGCAGGAGATCCTGGCTGCCCGGCTTGGCCCGGTGGCCAGCGCGCAGGTGAACTTCACCTCGTACGGTGCCTGCCTGCCACGCCTGGACGACCTGTTGCCGCCGCGACCCCAAGGGGAGCGCCGCAAGCCGCGCGTACGCGACCCGGCGTATATTCCGCCGCGCTGCCGCGCCGTCCGCATGCAGCTCAGTGACGGTACGCCGCTGGCCCTGGCGCTGGAGTCACCGGCGGTGGCCCACAACGGTGCACTGGCGGTGGACCCGCTGTTTCTGAGCCTGCTGGTGCTGGCCATCGCGGTACTCGCCTATGTGGTCGCGCGGACGGCGAGCATGCCGCTGCAGCGGCTGGCAGCCGCTGCGCAGTCCCTGGGCGTCGACCTGGGGCGTGAGCCGATGGCGGTGGCCGGCCCGCTGGAGGTCCGGCGCGCGGCCGAGGCGTTCAATGCCATGCAGCAGCAGCTGCAGCGTCATCTGGCCGAACGCACGCACATGCTGGCGGCCATCACCCACGATCTGCAGACCCCGGTGACCCGGCTGCGCCTGCGGCTGGAGAATGTGGCCGACGAACAGCTGCGCGAGCGTCTGGTGGCCGACCTGGCGGCCATGCAGGCGCTGATCCGCGAGGGGCTGGAGCTGGCGCGCAGCGCCGAGAGCGCCGAGCAGCGCGCGGCGCTGGATCTGGACTCGCTGCTTGAAAGCCTGGTCGAAGATGCCTGCGAAGCAGGCGCCGATGCCCGCTTCGACATCGGCTGCGGGGTCGTCATGATGCTGCGACCGCTGGCCATGCGCCGGCTGTTCGCCAACCTGCTCGACAACGCGCTGATGTATGGACACAGCGCGCAGGTGCGCGCCGAACATGGCGCGGACGGTGTGCGGGTGATCGTGGCCGACCGTGGCCCGGGCCTGGCGCCGGAAGCGCTGGAGACGGTGTTCGATCCCTTCGTGCGGCTGGAGACCTCGCGGTCGCGCCAGACCGGCGGCGCCGGCCTCGGGCTGACCATCGCCCGGGCGCTGGCCAGCAAGGACGGGGCTCGCTTGACCCTGCGCAACCGGGAGGGCGGCGGCCTGGAAGCGGTGGTGCACTGGCCCGCGCCGGTGCTGGCCCCGGCACGCGGCAGCAGCTGACCCCGCCGTACAGGCAAGCGGCGACGGTTTTGCCTATGATGCGCACATCTTCCCAGCACCCGTCCCATGAGCAACTCGGTATCCGTCCCTGATCGACTGGGTGCGTGGCGTACGGCCGCGCCCGGAGATCGCATCCGGTGATCGGCTCCAGGGGGGAGTGGATCACCGTGGCATGGCGCGGCCTGCTGGGCCTGCTGGGCCTGCTGCTGGCGCTGATGCCGGTGCTGGCGTGCGCCGCGCATGGCGGCGCGCCACCGCTGCGGGACTACGCCATCGATGTATGGACCTCGCGCAACGGCCTGCCGCACAACTCGCTGCGTGACATCGCGCAGACACCGGAAGGGCACCTGTGGTTTGCCACCTGGGAAGGGCTGGTGCGCTACAACGGCCTGGACTTCACCGTGTTCGACCGCAGCTCGCGGCCACCGCTGCGTGACAACGGCATCGGTTCACTGCTGGTGGACCGGCAGGGTGCGCTGTGGATCAGCGATTCGCGCGGCAACATCAGCCGACGCACGCTGGACGGGCGTTGGGATGTATGGGACCGCCGGCCCGAAATCCCGCAGGTACTGGTCAACGCGATGCAGATGGACAGCCATGGCCGGCTGTGGCTGCTGTATGAAGGCAAGGGGATCGGTTACCTGGGACCGGATGGCGAGTTTTCGTATTCGGCGCCGCCGCCCGGCCTGCCCTTGGCGCTGAGTTTCACCAAACTGGCGGTGGATGCGCAGGACCGCGTCTGGGTCGGCACGCTGGACGGCATGGTGCTGCGCGATACCGATGGCGTGCTCAAACGCGCCCCGGAGGCCTGGGGCCTGGGGCGAGGCCTGGTCTGGCCGTATCGCGCACCCGACGGCGTACTGTGGATCGTGGCCGGCGAGCGCCTGTACCGGATGGATGACGGTGTACCGCGGCTCGCCCACCGGCTACCGGGTCAGATCCACATGACCGCGATGCTGCAGGACCGGCACGGCGATCTCTGGCTGGGCACCGAAAACCAGGGACTGCTGCGCATCTCCCAGCACGGACTGGAACGGTTACCCGCGGGCCTGAACCTACCCGGTGGGCGGGTGGTGAGTCTGCGCGAGGATGCCGAGGGCAGCATCTGGGTAGGCGCCAACGGCGGCCTGTACCGGCTGCGCGAAACCCTGTTCAGCAGCTACACCGAGCGCGACGGACTCAGCGGCGACTACGTGCGCACCGTGCTCGAGGACCGTGACCGCACCTTGTGGGTGGGCAGCGCCAGTGGCCTGGACCGGCGTGAGCGCAGCGGCGCGTTCGAGCCTGTGCCGCTGCACAACCGCGGCGGCAAGGCGCCCTCGGTACTGAGCCTGGCCCAGGCCGGCGACGGCAGCATCTGGGTCGGCACATTCGGCGATGGCGTGCTCAAGCTGGACCGCTCTGGCCGCCTGCTGCACACCTATGACACCCGCGAGGGCATGCCGGGCGGCAACATCCGCGCCATCAGCATTGCCCCGGATGGTGTGGTCTGGGCAGGCACCCAGAAGGGCGTGGTGCGTATCGATGCGCGTGGCCCCAGCGTGCCGGCCCTGGACGGCCTGCCCGGTGGGCTGACCACCGCGCTGGCGCACGACCCGCAGGGCAATCTCTGGATCGGCACGATCGAAGGCATCTGGGTGATTCGTGGCGACAAGGTCGAGCACATCGACCTGTCGGTGCTCGGCGGGGGGCGCAGTGTGTTCGGCTTCCAGCAGTTCGGCGATGCGATGTGGATCAGCAGCGACCGGGGCCTGTACCGCTACCAGGACGGGCAGCTGGCCCGCGTCGGCCTGGAGCAGGGCATGCCGGTGGACACGGTGTTCCAGCTGGTCCCCGACCGGCTGGGCAACGTCTGGGTCAGCAGCAACCGCGGCGTGCTGCGCACCGACATGGCCATGCTCAACGAGGTCGCTGACGGGCGCGCCGCGCGCATCAGCGTGGAGCGCTACAACGAAATCGACGGCATGGCCAATTCACAGGCCAATGGCAGTTCCGGTCCGGCCGCGCTGCTGCGGCAGGACGGGACGTTCTGGGTGGTGACCGCCGGGGGACTGAGCACGGTCGATCCGCTGCGGCTGCAGCGCTTCCGCGAGCGGCTGGCGCCACCGGCGGTGGTGGAAAGCGTGCAGGTGGACGGCGTGCCGATTCACTGGGAGGGCGCGCCGCGCACGGCGGTCGAAGGCGGCAGCCGGCTGACGGTCAGTTTTGTCGGGCTCAGCTTCCTGATGTCCGAGCGCATCCGCTACCGCACCCGTCTGGACGGGCTGGACAGCGGTTGGGTGGAGCGCGGCCAGCAGCGCAGCGTGGAGTTCATCGGGCTGCCCCCGGGCGATTACGTGCTGCACGTGGCAGCGGCGCACCCCGGTGGCAACTGGAGCGACAGCGAGGCGGTCTGGGCCTTCACCATCAAGCCGCTGTGGTGGCAGAAGGGCAGCGTGCGGGCGGCGGCGGTACTGTTGCTGCTGGCCGGGCTGGTGGCGTTGTACCGCTATCTGATCAACCGCTACAAGCGCAGCAACATCCGCCTGGCCAAGCGGGTGGATGAGGCCACCCGCGATCTGCAGGCGCAGACCCTGCATCTGCAGGCGCTCAATGCGGAGAAAACCGCGCTGGCCGAACGCCTGGCCGTGCAGGCCGAAGCCTTCGAGCGGCAGGCGCGCGAGGATGCCTTGACCGGCCTTGCCAACCGGCGCGCGTTCGACGAAGCACTGGCGCGTGATTTCGCCCGCTCGCAGCGCAGCGGCCACCCGCTGTGTCTGGTCGTGCTGGACGTGGACCACTTCAAGGACGTCAACGACCGCCATTCGCACAGCATCGGTGACGCCGTGCTGGCCGAGGTCGCGCAGCTGCTGGCGTCGGCGTGTCGTGACTCGGACATGCCGGCGCGCACCGGCGGTGAGGAATTCGCTCTGCTGCTCAACGACACCCGGCTGGCCGAGGCGGCCCAGGTCTGCGCGCGCCTGCGCGGATTGTTCCATGACCATCAGGACTGGGGTGGCATCGCCGGGCTGACGGTGACCTTCAGCGCAGGGCTGGTGGAGCTGGAGCGGGACGACCGTACGCCCAAGCTGCTGTACCAGCGGGCCGACCGCGCGCTGTACCGCGCCAAGAGTGACGGCCGCGACCGCACGAGCATCGGCTGACGGCGTCACCTGCCTGCTTTGTCGGTAGGTGACGACCGTTGGTCGTCACGCTCTCGCCTGTGCGCGCATCATCCCCGCGCGGCACGGCGCCGTCGCGGCGGCGCGCTCAACGCGAACGGCCGCGCTGCGCGCTCGCCGGGCAGAGCCCGGCGCTACGAACACTGCGCCTGCCCCGGTAGGTGACGGCCGTTGGTCGTCACGCGGTTGCCATGCGCACCGCATCACGGCACGGCCGCGCCACCCCAGGCGTGACGACCAACGGTCGTCACCTACCGACAGCGGCGCCGTCGCGGCGGCGCGCTCGACGCGAACGGCCGCGCTGCGCGCTCGCCGGGCAGAGCCCGGCGCTACGAACACCGCGCCCGGCCCCGGTAGGTGACGACCGTTGGTCGTCACGCGTTCCTCAGCGCGGCCAGGCGTTGGCGATGGTGCAGAACAACTTGGCGGTCTGCTCGGTGTCATAGACCGCGCTGTGGGCTTCGTTGGCATCCCATTCCAGCCCGGCGGCGGTGGCAGCACGCGCCAGCACGGTCTGGCCATAGGCGATACCGGCCAGGGTCACGGTGTCGAACACACTGAACGGGTGGAACGGATTGCGCTTGTGCTCCACGCGCGCCACGGCGGCATTGACGAAGCCGAGATCGAAGTGGGCGTTATGACCGACCAGGATGGCGCGCTGGCAACCGTACTTTTTCATGGCGGCGCGCACAGGAGTAAACACATGGTCCAGCGCTGCTTTCTCGTCCTTGGCCAGGCGGAACGGGTGGTCCAGCACGATGCCGGTCACCTCCAACGACTTCGGGTCGATCTCAAGACCTTGCGCGGGCACCACATGGGCGCTGGCGGTCTCGCCCGGGTACAGGCGGCCCGCGTCGTCCATCTCGATGGGGACCGCGGCGATCTCGAGCAGGGCGTGCCGCGTGCAGTCGAAACCGCCGGTTTCCACATCCACCACCACCGGCAGGAAACCACGGAAACGCTGGGACATCACGCGGTGCGCCGGAGCGGCGGGCGATGGGGGAAGGGGCGCGGCGGTATCGGTCATCACCCGATTCTATCAGAGCGTCCGCGCGCGCTTCGCTGCGGCCCACGCCGCGACTCAGTGCACCGGTGGCGGCGCGGCGCAGGTGAGGATGCCACGCTCCAGGGCGTCCCGGACAAGTGCCAGTGGCGCCTGGTGCCCGACATCGGAGACCTCGGCAAGACGCTGCAGATACTGGGCCACGCTCAGTCCTGGCTGCGCAACGATGGCCTGGAACAACAGCGCGGCGTCGGCACCCAGCAGCAGAACCTGGACGTGCCCCTCGCTGTCGCGGTAAGCAAGCAGGTGGTACATCGTCTGCGGGTCAGCCGGTCCACGCAGCGGGGCGGCGTGGACCTGCCAGTGATAGCGCAGCAGCCAGGCAAGCGGGGAGAGACGCACGGGCATGGCCTCGCTTTCCAGCAGTGTTACCGGCACCGCGGGGAGGTCCAGATGGGCCAGCGCCACCGGCACCCATTCGTGATGGGCGAGCTCGGCAAGCGCCGGATGCGGCAGCCCGGAGGCGCTGCGCAGCCAGTCGACGAATTCGGCAGCCACCTCGGTAAACAAGGGGGTACGGCAACGGTGCTCAGCCAGATAACGCTGGATCAGCTGTGCCCAACGCAGCGTGCCGAGCAGCGCAAGGCAGCGCGGAAAGCACTCCCCCAGCGTACCGCCCACATCGTCCAGCAACATCTGGCGCATCATCTGCAGACGCGCAGGGTCCATGCCCGGGGGCGGCGCGTGGCGGGCATCACGTAGATGGCTGGCAAATGCGGCCTGGGTGGCTTTCAATGAAAGGCGCTCAGTCATGACGCACCCTGGCGGCTTGCGCCTGGAGTTGACGGATCATAAGCACCTCCTCGCGGAGCTCCAGGTAGGGCGGGATGTTGCAGTCGCGCTCGAGCACGGTGGCGCGCACGCCGGCGTGCGCGTAGCTGGCCGCCAGCAGGTCCCAGACGGGCGTGGATACCGCGTCGCCATGGTTGTCGATCTTCATGCCCGAGGGGATGTCCTGATGGCCAGCAACATGGATGTAGGCGATACGCTCTGCGGGCAGCGCATGGATGAACTGCTGGGCGTCATACCCGTGATTGTGCGCATTGACATGGACATTGTTGACGTCCAGCAGCAGATCGCAGTCGGCTTCTTCCAGCACGGCGCAGGTGAACTCCAGTTCGGTCATGTCGTTGAGGCCAGTGACATAGTAGGAGACATTCTCCACGGCAATGCGTTGGCCGAGGATGTCCTGGGTCTGGGCGATCCTCGCTGCGACATGCCGCACGGCCTCCTCGGTGAAGGGCATGGGCAGCAGGTCGTACAACTGACCGTGGTCACTGCAGAAACTCAGGTGCTCGCTGTACAGCACCGCGCCATGGCGGCGCATGAAGCGGCCGATATGCTGCAGCAGCACGGCATCGAGCGGGTCGGTGCTGCCCAGCGACAGCGACAGTCCATGGCAGACCAGCGGGTGGTGCGAGGTCAGCTGACGCAACCGTTCGCCGTCCAGTCCGCCGACATGGATCCAGTTCTCCGGCGTGCATTCAATGAAGTCGAAATCTCCGCGCGGGGCGGCGAGCAACGCGTTGAGCAACGCGCGCCGCAGGCCCAGGCCAGCCGCCGCTGCAGGCAGCGGCGGCTGGCAAAGCGCAGTAGCGGCGTTACTGCAGCGCACGCGTGCCGGTTCCTGCCGCCTGCACATAGCCGCAGCGGCCTTCGGCGGCCTTGATATAGCCGCAGCGGCCTTCGGCAGCGTTGATATAGCCGCAGCGGCCTTCGGCAGCGTTGATATAGCCGCAGCGCCCTTCGGCGGCGTTGATGTAGCCGCAGCGGCCTTCGGCGGCGTTGATGTAGCCGCAGCGACCCTCGGCGGCCTTGATGTAACCGCAGCGGCCTTCGGCAGCGTTGATGTAGCCGCAGCGGCCCTCGGCGGCCTTGATGTAACCGCAGCGGCCTTCGGCAGCGTTGATGTAGCCGCAGCGGCCCTCGGCGGCCTTGATGTAGCCGCAGCGGCCTTCAGCGGCCTTGATGTAGCCGCAACGGCCTTCGACGGCGGTGCTACAGATCAGCGCCGCCTGCGGCGTGGAAAGCAGTTCCATATGAAGGTTGGAGATGGTCATCGCCTGTTCCTCACAAAGGAAAAAAGTGCGCACGGTGTCGTGCTTGCCTGCTGAATCGCGTTTGCTCAACCGGCGACCCGGACGCTAGGCCGATGGGAGGCACTGAAAAAGTGGCATAGCCGACACTCTTGCTGTGACCGTTGGCAACAAAGCGATGCAAGGCAAAAAAAAAGACCGTTGCCTTCGGGCAACGGTCCACACGGCTCGTCATGGGCACTCTTTCCGCGCCCCTTACGACACTTGATTGAGGCGGGCCGACACGCGCGACCTCGGAAGACTCTTACTTCATGTAGGGTTCAATTGGCATGGCGTCAGTAAACTCCCAGACCATATGCCAGGTTCTCCTACATCGTGGTGCTGCTGGACGTTTCGTCACGCTTCTCGCGTGGCGGCAGTGGCTGCTCGCCATGCACGAGGAACCAGACATTCTCGGCGATGTTGGTGGCGTGGTCGCCGACGCGCTCCAGATTCTTGGCCATGAACAGCAGATGCGTGCACGGGGTGATGTTGCGCGGATCTTCCATCATGTAGGTGAGCAGCTCACGGAACAGGGCGGTGTACTGGGCATCCAACCGTGCATCGTCTTCGCGCAGCGCCAATGCGGCGTCGGCATCGTTGTCGCGGTAGGCCTCGATTGCACGACGGACCTGCACAGCCGCCAGCCGTCCCAGTGCCCGCAAGCCCTGGATCTGAGGCAGTGGCGGCACCCTGCCCAGCGCGATGGAGCGCTTGGCCACGTTGGCCGCGTAGTCGCCGATGCGCTCGATGTCGGCCGGAATCCGCAGACCTGCCAGGATTTCGCGCAGGTCACGGGCCATCGGGCCGCGCAGGGCAAGGCGCATCACATCGTGGCTGATCTGCTGCTCGAGCGCGTCGATGGCCTCATCGTTGCCGATGATGCGTCGGGCAGCCGCTTCGTCGCGCTTCTCGATGACATCCATCGCTGCGTCCAGCTGCGCGGCGGACATTTCGCCCATGCGCACGATTTCAGACACCAGCCGCTGCTGTTCTTCGTCGTAGCTCTTGACGATGTGCTCGTTGGGAAGATTCATGGTCATTTCATCATGTAGAGCCGGGCGCTGCCCGGCTGGCGCCCTGGGTGGGAGCGGGACCGGGATCAGCCGAAGCGACCGGTGATGTAGTCCTCGGTCTGACGCTGCGAGGGCTGGGAGAAGATGACTTCGGTGCGGTCGTGTTCGATCAGGTCACCCAGATACATGAAGGCGGTGTAGTCGGACACGCGCGCAGCCTGCTGCATGTTGTGAGTGACGATGACGATCGTGTACTTGTGCTTGAGCTCTTCCACCAGCTGCTCGATGCGGCTGGTGGAGATCGGGTCCAGCGCCGAGGTCGGCTCGTCCAGCAGCAGCACGTCCGGGCGCAGGGCAACGGCACGGGCGATGCACAGACGCTGCTGCTGGCCGCCGGACAGCCCCAGCGCGCTCTGGTTGAGCTTGTCCTTGACCTCGTCCCAGAGCGCGCCCTGGCGCAGGGCCTGCTCGACGCGGTCGGCCATGTCGGCCTTGGACAGCTTTTCGTGGTGACGGATGCCATAGGCCACGTTCTCGAAGATGGTCATCGGGAATGGCACCGGCTTCTGGAAGACCATGCCGACCTTGCTGCGCAGGCGGTTCATCGGGTACCGGGGCGAGAGGATGTTCTCGTTGTCCAGCAACACCTCGCCCTTGGCCTCCAGCTTGGGATACAGCGCGTAGATGCGGTTGAAGATGCGCAGCAGGGTCGACTTGCCGCAACCGGAGGGCCCGATCAGCGCGGTGACGCGCTTCTCCGGGATTTCCAGATTGATGTTCTTCAGCGCATGGAACCTGTCGTAGTAGAAGTCGAGCCCGCGTGCGGCCAGCTTGACCGGTGCCGGCGTATCCAGCGACTGGTGCGAGGCCGGCACTGCGATGCGCTGCATCGGCACGGCATGGGAAAGATCGTTCATGGCAATGTCCGGATGAAGGTCAGTCATGGGAGATACGGTTGCGCAGCAGGATGCCGCGGGCGGCAAGGCTGATGAGCAGGACGAAGACGGTCAGCACCAGTGCGCCGGCCCAGGCCAGCACCTGCCAGGATTCGTAGGGGCTGCCGGCAAACTGGTTCATCACCACCGGCACCGAGGCCATCGGCTGGAACACGTTGCTGCTCCAGTACTGGTTGCCGAAGGCGGTGAACAGCAGCGGCGCGGTCTCGCCGGAGATGCGGGCCAGGGCCAGCAGGATGCCGGTGACGATGCCGGCCGACGCGCTGCGGTAGAGCACCTGGACGATCACCTTCCACTGTGGAATGCCGAGCGAAAGCGCCGCCTCGCGCATCTGCGAAGGCACCAGGCGCAGCATCTCGTCGGTGGTGCGCACCACCACCGGCAGCACGATGAACGCCAGGGCCAGTGCGCCGGCGAAGGCGGAGAAACTGCCGCCGGTCTGCATCACGTACAGGGTGTAGACGAACAGGCCCAGCACGATCGACGGTGCCGACAGCAGGATGTCGTTGACAAAGCGCACCACGGTGCCGGCCTTGCGGGCATTGCCATACTCGGCCAGCCAGGTGCCGGCCAGCACGCCCAGCGGCGTGCCGATGGCGATGGCCAGCGCACACATGACGGCGCTGCCGAAGAAGGCGTTGGCCAGACCACCCTGCTGCATCGGCGGCGGTGTCATCTGGGTGAACAGTTCCACGTTGATGCCGGCCAGGCCCTTGGCGGCCAGGGTCCACAGAATCCAGCCGAGGAAGAACAGACCGAACAGCGCGGTGATGCACGAGGCTGCGATGGCCACGACATTGCCCACACGGCGGCGCAGGTACAGCGAATCAGCGGTGCCGGACATCAGTTGCCCTCCTTGCGGGACAGACGCATCAGCATCAGGCGGGCGATGGCCAGCACGATGAAGGTGACGATGAACAGCA
>JAAIGF010240809.1_pt1 | contig 11639 bp, 19 predicted proteins | sample 6487441 | NCBI WGS metagenome assembly JAAIGF01 (sample SAMN13974129, study PRJNA590717) | phyllosphere metagenome | biome: pepper field; feature: multiple bacterial spot infested pepper fields; material: pepper leaves; isolation source: leaves from pepper fields | host: Capsicum annuum ...
AAAAAGGCGGGAAATTCCCGCCTTTTTTTAGAACATTGCCTTAGCGATTTTCGAAGCGCTACCGCCGTCGTAACGACCGGGATAGTTCGCCTTCAAGTATGCCATCGCTTCTGGCATTGAAGTTGCATTCTTCGAGATAATGTCGGTGATTTCCGCCTCGGTCAGCATTTCCGGCAGATAACCCTCGAGCCATTCCTTTTCGGAAGCTGCATTATCCTTCGCCTCGGCGTCCTTGAAGCTTGCAGCGGCTTCGGCATTCTGGCTGATAAGCGTCTTGATCTTTTTTACGACCTTGTCGTCTTCAACAATCTTAGCGCCGTTGACCATCGTTACGTCTTTGGAAAGCTGTCCAATGACGTAGCCGAGAAATGCATTCTTACGCTTGTTGCCGTCCTTCAGAGCTTTAAGGGCGTCCTTTCTAATCTGTTCAAATATCATACTTTCACCTCATTATTTGGAAGAACTTCGAACTTAAGGTAATCTTCTATTTTTGTCAACAGAATACCTTCACCAAAATACTTCCTCCACAATTCATCCGTAATCATAGGAAAAGAAAACGAACAAATCTGAAGGTACAACTTGGTGAACGCCATACAATCACCCGCCAGTAATGGGTTCTGTTTCGTAAAAGGAATAACCTTCTTCTTGGCAAACCAATCCATAGCCTCAATTACATTGAAAAGCTGTTGCAAATGATAATCGCCCACTGCTAAGAACGCCGCCGTGGCAAAATTATGGATATCCTGATTGAAGCATCCGGTAGGTTCGATATTCTCTGATATTTCAAGAAGGTTCTTGAAATATATTCGACGGCGGAAATAATCTTTGTCCCTTCTAGACGAACCAAGAAACCTAAAATCAAATTCCATCTGTTTTTTCAAACCAATCGGAATAACCATATTTCTGGTAAGATGACTCGTAAGTGTAACTAACGAGAAATTGGGAACTAGGTCGTAGTTAAGGCACAACGTAATAAAGCGTAGAAACTGCGTTTTTGTCGTAGTATATACCCCTCCCAAACCGGAACGATAATAAACTTTAAAAAGATCAATGTCGTCGGTGGAAAGAAAACGAACTTCTCCGCCTTTGGTTTTTATGTATTCAATATTACCTTCGCTAACTATGTCGTCGGCTCCCATCTTACTGGCACGGTAATACTCCGTGTTCCGAACTTCCGTATCAACGGTTTCGGGAAAAAATACGACCGGTACTGATGATATCGAAGAGAAATCTACTATACGGCTTTTCTTTCGAATGATCTTATCAAAAATCAATCGAAGACTTGGAGATTTTGCAAGCGCGATATCCGCCCATTCAAGAAGACGAGGGTTTGGTTCAGCTATACTAACCGTCCCCACTTCTGTTGTTACGTTAATCGAAGTTGGTGAGAACGTGGGCGAAAAATTTAAATCCTCGTAGATATTTTCTTGCCGCGTGAAATAATATCCGCTGCCGTACGATTTCAGATTTTGCACGTCCGATACGTTGTCGAAGTAAATTTTCGCCGTTTCTCTGTTCCGGCATTTTTTGAATGTCCGAGGAAAGTCGACATTTGAAAGGGGAAGGAGCCGGACGGCGGCGTTTGCAACGACCTCCAAATCCATCAATTGTTTGGAAGTATAAGTTCTGATCGCTTTGCAGTCGACAACCGGGTCGCACCATAGATACCTATCGCCGCTATCGGTCTCATATAAAGTGTACTCTAGGTTTCCGATGTCGATAGCTTCGTAGCCATATTCTTTAAATTGGATGTATGGAAAAGCTGCCCCGTTGAGTTCTACATCCATCGGACATTTAATTTTCTGTCGTGAATTGAGGCCACCGGATACCGTAGATGCAATACAAAGAACATCCACGTCGCGACTTGGCGCGGAAGTCGTAGAAAACGTAGTAGCAACCCCGTTTTTAATCCGGCCTGCTAACATCTGTTTATAGAAATGATTCGCTAGATTATCATTTCGCTGATCTACGCGGTAAACGGGGGTGATAGCTCCGAGACGGTGAACCCCCGTTTTTATCATCGCTTCGTCCGCATTGAACTCGTAATATCGCTCGTAGTTCCTGTGCAACTCGCGCTGCGCGGAAAAGGGCTCGGTTGTATCAAGTTCGGGGTAGTAGCGATCCGTTGATATGCTGTAGATTGGAAGCGAACCGATCATAAGGCAGCTTCGGTTAAACCAATCCAAAACGATGGCCGACTTTGACGGCGTAGCGGATGATTCCGAGAAGTCCTTGTTATAGACGATGGAAGAGCGATACTGGCTGGATTCCATCAATTTTTCATTAACATTCGCGCTATCAACCATCTGGTCGTACGCAGCCGAAATCATTTCGGCATTAGGTTCTCCAGTGAAAAACATTTCGTAACCAAGTGCTAGAGTTAAATTCTTTCTAGCAAGTAGTCTACGATATCGGAGATGTTTGTGTCGATATAAGATTTCTCAAGGAAGTCGATATTTGCGCGGCAGCATTCCTTGGCCCTTCTCTCAGAAAGGCCTTCTTTCATAAGCGCTTTCAAAACGCGCTCGACAATTGTATTGAATACGGCTTGCATAACCTATCGCCTTCGATTCCTTTAATGAAATCGAATGTAACTATAAATCGATGTTTGTCAATACGATTAGCCGATAATAAATCCGTAGCCTATGTCTTGGTCTACGCCAGCCTTTAACTCATTGATAAGACGTTCCATTTCGGCGGTGCCTTCAGCTTTCATTTCGGCACCGTTCATAGAAGAACCACCCTGTGGACCAACTATATTACCGAATTTACCACGAGCTTCGCCAATAATAACCTTGCTTCTTGCTATCGCATAATCGCGGATCCACGGACCTGCATAGGTATCCGTAATAATGTCATCGTCGCTTCTCTTCTTATAAACGTGAAGTAGAACCGTTTCCTTGCCGCGTGGGGCGCGAGCGATGTTGAGTTTATGAGTCGAGCTTTCGAAGATGAAGCTAATCTCCGCACCAAACAATTTACCAACCGTGCTTACGTAATCGGTATAAAGGTAATAGGTAAGCAAACCACCGGACTTTGCGCTTCCAAGGCCGGTTGTAGTTTGGTTTACAAATGCCGCGCCGAACGGGTCAAAGCTTGTACCGCCGCCATTACCAATGCCACCTACGCCAGCACGAAGGATCTTAACGACGTTCTGTACGTCTTCAAGATAATAGTCAGATTGACCCGGCTGAAGTTCTAGGAAGGCGTAATATTCGGTAACGCTGTTGGAAGAACGGGCGCGATAGATGTCGAGTGCCATTTCTACGGCGAGGTCAACGTGTTCTGGCTTGAGACCAACTCGGATAATCCCTTCACCAAGCATCATTTGAACTTGGCGCATCAATTTCGTTCTAGGGGTCTCGGACGTATTAGCCATTATAACGTATCTCCAATATAGAGATATTTATATCAATTTGTGACAATTTTTGTTAATATGCTTGGAATTATGGAGAAATCAAAATGCAAGACAAAATTATCAAATACCTTCCTCCCATTGAAACGTTGACCGGTGAGATTACCGACACGTATGCAACCATCGTTGATGTGGAAACTACCGGTCTAGAAGACGATTGCGAAATTACCGAGATTTGCTTCTTGCGAATTTATTTCGATGACGAGTTTCAGATTACCGCCGTTGACGAACCGAAGTCGTTCTTTAATCAGCCTTCCAAGCCAATCCCCGCCGAAACGGTGGAATATACCGGCATTACCGACGAGATGGTAAAGGGTCACCATCTTAGCGATAGCGATATCATCGACGCCATTGGCGAATCTATGATTGTTATTAGCCATAAGGCCGAGTTTGACCGTCGCGTGATTGAACGCTTCCATACCGTACCTGACTACTATTGGGGATGTTCGCTAAACGATATTGATTGGCGTTCCAAGAACATTTCGGTTCGAACCCTCGATTATATCGCATTCCGCTACGGGTTTTACTTTAATCCACACCGCGCCAAGGACGATTGTTTGGCCCTTGTTAACGTTCTGTCTTACGACGGAAATTTCGCAACGATTATGCTTCGTACGCTAGCGCCGCAATTCATCATTCATTTTGTCAATACGAAGTTTGGCGAAAAAGACATCTTTAAAAAGGAAGGTGGTTTGTGGGATGCTAGCCTTAAGGCTTGGTATTTCCCGAACGTCATTGAAGACGACCTAGAACCGATTGTCGCGCTAGAAAAACAAATGTCTGCGGGTGAGATGATTATTAATGAATTAAATCCACTTGAACGTTTTAAATGATTGACAATGGTTTTGCGAAACCGCTAAATGGCTAAATCAAGGCTAGGGGATGACGATTTGAAGGTAAAGGTTCGACAAAGTTCAAGGAACGGATTACCGATGGCTTTTGTAAGCTACGGCAATATGTCGATACCGGCATTCTTCGATAACTACATCCCCGAAGAAAATGAACTAGAAGTTGCAATTTCCGCCTTGAAGCCATTTCGTTGTACGAAGGGTAAACCCGACTACAGCAAACCGCCACGGGCCGTTTTCGTAAAACCTGTGGATAATGCAAATTTAATGGCGCTTACCCCTTTTCAAAGGTCTTCAAATGTACGAAAAGGGGTAATGTATACGGAGCAAGGCGAACGAGTCGATATAGGGCTTGTTGGCAAGTTCCTGAAGCAACACCACCACACCTCGAATCCGTTGTATTGGGTCAAGGGCGGCTCCCTCTTGGGCGTTGATTCTCTTGACCTTTTACGTAGTTTTTAGGGGTGAGATTACGGAAATGTTACCGAAAATACCAGTTGCTTACCCGCGTATAATTGGGTATCCAACACCTACCGCAGCGTAAGGCGGCGATAGCATAAAGCAGGGGCTTCAACTTCCTTCACCACAAGAACGTACCAATTCCGTTCCGGTTCCGAAGAAGCGGCTAAAAAATATCACAACTTCATACAAGGGAACTAACGCGGAATGTCCGATCTCTCAAACATCGCACAGGTTGAAGAAGTAGCACAAGAACTATCGTCCCTCATCGAGGGCCTTACCATTTCTTACGACGAGAATGGTTTGCTTACGGTCGACGTTGATGACCCTAACGTTTACCGCGAATTTGTCGAAATGATGGCCGGTATCGGCATCTACTTCGATGAAATGGTTTCCCCTGAATTTGCAACCGCCCTTCCTGCTCATCCGACCCTTCAGTAATTCACCGCGTTCTTCCCCAAACCATTAACGGCTACGCCCTTGAATGGTTCCAAATTATAAAAAGAAAAAGGCGGGAAAAACCCGCCTTTTATTTTAGAAATCGTTCTGTACCTTGAGCTTGATAGGTACAAGGCGCATATCTTGAAGCTTAAGGATAACTTCGAACGAGCGCGGCGGAAGCGTCTTAGAGAACGCCTTACGCTCTTCTTCGGTAGCTTCCGGGTTTTCCTTGACCCACTTATCGAGGCGTCTCCAGTTACCTTCGTTGTCGTAGAGGTTGTAGGTAAGGGTCGATTCGCCCCAACCGTCTTCCTTGGTCTTAAGAAGGTTGTCGAGATGAAGATTGGAATTGCTAAGCTTGTATGCGTAGCCGCCAATGGTGATATCCTTCGAAATCTTCTGCTTGAAGACTTCCATCGCCGCTTCTAGGTTTTCGGCCTTATCGCCCTTGGAAGCCTTGAAGGAGGCCAAACGGCTTTGGAGGTCACCCTTAAGCTTTCTTACCAAATCAGGGGTAAAGAACATCGAACCGGACTTTGCATCACGGCGGTCCTTGCGAAGCTGATCCTTGGAACGGTCGCTGCTGATAACGTATGCGAAAAGCATCTTGCCGGTCTTGGTGCCTACCGCCTTTGCAAGGCCGGAAACTAGCTTTGCAACAACTGCCTTTTTGCCACTGTTAGGGATGGAGTAGGAGTCATAACCAACGCTTCTGGTAGCTTGAGTGTTGAAATTGAACTCGAATGTCGGTTCGCCGTATTGATAGCTACCGTAATTCTTTTTAGTAATGGCCACGTATTGGGTATCAACGTCTTCGCCGTCCGTTGTAGCTAGGATAATACCGAACACGTTCTTGTCATCAAAAAGTCGAGCAACGGCTGCAGCAACTTTCGCTTCTTCGCGCTTTACCGGCGAATCAGAAGTAAGGCCATCAGCAAGCTTGTTCTTCTTATAATTCTGGAACGTCGCGCGGAGCGACTTATCGATAAATTCGAGCGTACCAAGGTCTTCGTTGAGCGTAGCGGATTCGCTAAGAATTTGTAGAATTTTTCTAGTTGAGAGCGTCATTGGCCTACCTACGGATAAGGGATAAAAGGGGATCTTCTTCCATTATTTATCATTGACTACCGAAATACCCCATTATAATATGACGTGTTATTTGACACCGATTGGAAGAATGATGAAGACTCGCGCCGCATTCGAGAGTGAAGAATACTACCTCTGGCGTATGATGCAATTTCCGTCTTTCCAAACGTATGATCGGGTTGGTGAACTTTTGAAGCATCGCGGTGCGTACCTGTACCCGGAGCAGCTTGTCACCGCCAATAAGATCATTATGGTGAAGTACCGCCGCTCGGATAAGGGCGATATTGATATCTCTACTAACGATATTTCTGCTAATTCGGCGTGGGTTTGCGAGTACTATAGAAAGATAGCGCCTATAACTTCCATCGATGATTTTCTAGATAAGGAAGAAAACGGTGTAGAAATAAAATCATCAATCTCCGGCTTCGGTATTGCTAAGGTTTGGAACCAGTATGAGTTTTTCTCTTCGTTCAAGTACGCCGAACAGTTCATCGCGAAGCGTCTCAAGACGACGTAAGGACCGGAAATGAAACCGACAATCATTCACGTAAACAGACAGCATATCGCTACGAACGCCAAGGACGGCGGCAATCGTCCGGTTTATACAATTAAGCTCCCCAACGGCAAAACCCGTTATGGCCGGGAAGTCATTATCAATGGCCCTTCCAAGCTCGTCTACGACGGGAAAAGACTTAGCTGCGGCGCAACCGCTTGGATTGAAATCAACCATTCGGATTTCGAAATCATTGACGAGATGAGCTTCCAAGAAGCCAAGTCTTCGATTTAAATAGAATTTTAGCAATGTCCTTTGATATATTAACCACATATCAAAGGAATACAAAATGTCGAAAAACATCATTGCTATATGTGGTTTTTTAGGATCCGGTAAAAATACTGCGGGCGACTACTTCATCGATAATAGACTATATATGTCCGATTCTTTCGCAAGCCCTCTTAAGGATTGCGTAAGCGCCGTCTTCGGATGGGATCGCGATATGCTCGAGGGATTGACAAAGGAATCCCGTGAATGGCGCGAACAGCCGGACGAATGGTGGGAGGCTCGTTTGAATTGGGCCAAGAACCCGCTTTCTGCAAAATATCCCCGCCTTACCCCTCGTCGCGCCCTCCAGATTTGGGGAACGGAAGTCATTCGTCGCGGTTTCGACAATGATATTTGGGTAGCATCTTTGGAACGCCGTCTGGAAAGTATCGAACAAGATACTGTCATTACTGACGCTCGTTTCCCCAACGAATTTAATATCATTCGTAAAATGGGCGGAAAGATTATCCGTATCGTAAAGGGTCCGAACCCTGAATGGTACGATACCGCGCGGCTTGCTAATTCCGAAAGCCTTATGTCAAATCGCGCATTTGAGCTTATGCTCGAAACCGGGATTCACGAAAGCGAGTGGGCTTGGATTGGCTACGATTTCGATGCAGAAATCGATAACAACGGCACGATCCGGGATATGTACGACCAACTCGCTGATTTAGCTTAAGGAAACAATATGTCTATAATCGATAGAAAAAATGAGATTCTGGATACCTTCACGTATGGACATTCAATCTTTGCTCAGATGAAAGCCCTTATCCCTGAAAAGACTTCTTTCCCAAGCCATACGAACACAGAAGAAGGTCTTCTCAAGCAAATGGACATCGTTACCAGAAATTCCGTTGCGCAGATCTTGGTACAGACTGAAACCCGGAACGAAGATGGCTATACGATTGAACTAAAGAAGTTTACCGTCGAAAGAAAATGAAGGTTTAACGGAAATGTTGAACGATCCAGAGGATGATGAAATCACCGACGAAGAAGAGGAAGAACTTCGAAGGTTGTATCCAACAACGAAACAGGAAAAACGAGAACGTATCCGGGATAGAGTTCGCGCCACACGCCAATATTACCGGGAACTGGACGCTCGTAGAAGAGAAGAAGAACAATGACAACAGCAACAAAACCGGGCGTTTGGACAAACAAGATTGCCATTCTTGCGGACAGACAAAAGCCTTCTAGGAAATAATCATCAATGTCAAAATATAAAACAACCCAAATAGAAGATTTTTATATAGAATTCAACCCAACCGACGTTAGGAACAGACAGAACCCTGTTAAGTTCAAAACATATAATGATTTACGCAATGTTTACTTCTTCTTGCAGAATGCGGATCGAAAATTTCCGCAAGCGGCAAATATTCGGCAACAGTCTTTTGTCAATAATCAGCCAGTAAGGGTAGGGGTTCGCACTTATCCGGGAACTGAACTTGCGATAATAAACGAATCCGTATCATTAGCAAAGTGGATGACTAACCCACCGAAGCTGTGGCTTGATTTTTTCGGTTACGATCTTATGGAACTGAAAGTAACGAATATTAAGTTGCCTGATTTGGACGACCGAAATCGGTTCGAACCTATCGAAGAAACTAACGTCGACGCAATATTGCGCTCCATTATTGAGTTCTTAGAAAACGAATAGCAAGCGAATTAAAGATGAACATTTGCTTTTCAGGAGGAGCTTTGGGTGCAGATACCGAGTGGGGGTTAGCGGCCTTGGCTGCGGCCCACGAGGTTATCCATTTTTCATTTGCCGGTCATAGACCGACAGACAGAAAGAACAGCTATGAAATGACTCAACAGGAGTTGGACGCAGCGGATCCATTCCTCCGAAAAGCATCTAAGACGCTAAAGAGAAATTATCCCCCACGGGATATGTTCGTAAAGAACCTTCTTCAGCGAAACTACTATCAAATCCGCGACTCAGAACGCCTTTACGCGGTAGCTACAATCAAGAATGGATTGGTGGAAGGTGGTACCGGTTGGGCCGTACAAATGTTCATTGACCGGCAAATTGGTGATTGTTTTGTCTACGATCAAAAGGTAAAACAATGGTATCAATGGCGTTCTGGTTGGGTTGAATGCGAACCTTATAAGCCTTACGGGTATTGGACAGGTATCGGAACACGACACATTAATCAAAGCGGTAAAGACGCAATTAAAATTCTCTTAGAGGTTTAAAATGACAGTTGAAAAGAAGTTTGTAGTCGTGGTTGATACCCAATACGACTTTATGATGCCGGACGGAGCGTTGTATGTTCCGGGTGCAGAGAACCTTATCGTTCCCCTCAATAACTACCTTGCTACGCTTAAGCCAGCGGAAACGGTAGGCGTTCTTTGGACATACGATACCCACGACATTATGACTTACGGCCAGACAGAAGAGTCGAAGACCTTTCCGCCGCACTGCCTTACGCATACCCCCGGCCACGAGAACGTTCTTAATATGAACATCGTAAAGGCCATCGGCCAGATCGTCGCGAAGAAGGAAACCTACTCGATGTGGGAATCGACCTTTGACCTTCGTTATGATACCGGCGCACCGGCCTTCGGAAATGATATCGAAAAGTTTGCCGCCGCTATCGCCCTTGACGTTGATGTTGTCGAGGTAGTTGGGGTCGTACTCGGAATTTGCGTTAAAGCCGCTGTAGAAGGCTTTGTGCGCCTTGGCTTCAAGGTTCGCGTTAGAACCGACCTTACTCAAAGCCTTGATATTGGCAATGGCGCAAACGATACGGATCCAAAGCTCGTATTTGCCGCCCTCATTGCCGAAGGAAGGGTTGAACTCGTATGAAGCTCATAACTGCACCAGCCGAAGCAAAATCATTCGAACGAAGTCTTTTCCTTGGTGGCGGCATCACCGACTGCCCGGATTGGCAATCCGAAGTAATCGATATGCTTTCTGACACCGACCTAACGCTTATAAATCCCCGCCGAAATAGTTGGGATATGCGCGCTGACCAAAGCGAAAGCATCAAGCAGATTAATTGGGAAGATTGGCACCTTCGCCATTCAGAGTACATTATGTTTTGGTTTCCTTGCGAAACCCTTTGCCCTATTACCCTGTTTGAACTTGGTAAGTACCTTATGACCGACAAGAAGTTGTTCATCGGTACGCACCCTGACTACAAGCGCCGGTTGGACGTAATTATTCAAACCGGCCACGTCAGAAATTACAACATTCACAATTCGTTGGAAAGCTTGGTTCACGATATCAGGCAGAACACATAAGAAAGGGCGCTATTAGCTCCCTTTTACATTTCGTAAAAATGCAAGCGATTCTTAACCACGGTTCCAAGATCGTCGGCTACGTCCTGACGGAAAGCCAAAATCAGACCCTTCGCAGGTTCCATCGTGATGTAATGGAACAGAATACGTTCCCGGTTGGCGTCAGACACGTCGTGGAAGTCAAAGATGTAAACAGGATTGTGGTTCTCTTTATTGTAGGCAACTTGATCCTTGAAGAATTTAACTGGATCGCCCATCTCACCTAAGTGAACGATGTTAACACCCTTCGCCGCCTGAACCTTGTCGACAAGCCGATTGATAAGAGTGTAGCTAATAGCAAAACCCGGCGTACGCTTGGCATAGTCAATAAGGTTATCAAAATTAAACATCCGAGCCTCCATTAATGAATGCGAAATGGATAATTTATATTCCTAAGAATGTCAATAGATTATTTTTGACTTCTAGCGTTTGCTCGTTTCATCCAGCTTTCGTCAATATAGGCGTAAGGCCAATAATGGCACGTTACCGTCATTGGATTCGTCACGTCCGGGTGATGGAAAATTTTGTAAAGTTCACCGCAAACATAGTCATCATCGTGTACCGAGAAATGCGGTGGAACATCCCAACCAAATTCAACTACGGTAATCACCGGATACGTAGATCCGCCGCTATTGATTAGAGCGGTAGGCCAAAGAAATGCCAGCGCGGAAAGGATAGCAAATTTCATTTATTAAGCCCGTTCTTAGTCCAAGTTTTCGTCCAATGCTCGTTCGTAGTGACGTGATTTTCCCTAACATACTTGGCAACGTTAAGATGAAAATCCGCAGTAGGAAACTCATCAGCTACCCTTACTACGATACCTTCTTCGCCTTCCGCTATAACGTCGTTGCAAAGCTTGCGAATTAGTTTTTCATTCCAACTGCCTTCGTAAACGACAGGCACCATAACGAGATCTGCTTGGGTCGCGAATTTCTTGGTTTCATCCCAACTTTTACAGTAGGAAGAATCATACAGACCGAACATCTCGAAGAAAGACTCTAGGTTATCGTAACCAATAGAATGTTTGGCAAAAAGGTTCTCGCCGCAAACGTGGATATCGTCTTCGCAATCGACTAGGAAGCGCTTTGCGGCCCATTCGTTTACGATCCAGCTTTGATATGGCTTTCCGGTACCATCAATACTACGCGCGTGAACATAGCCGTCCATATAAAGAGTCGTGTTCTCGCCGTCCCGCTTTTTAGTAACGACAACGTTCTTACCCTCGAAAATCGAGACGGACGGAATCCGCTTGTCGTCACTCGTTGCACCGGGCGACCAAGGGAGATGATAT
>JAAIGF010133830.1_pt1 | contig 11633 bp, 9 predicted proteins | sample 6487441 | NCBI WGS metagenome assembly JAAIGF01 (sample SAMN13974129, study PRJNA590717) | phyllosphere metagenome | biome: pepper field; feature: multiple bacterial spot infested pepper fields; material: pepper leaves; isolation source: leaves from pepper fields | host: Capsicum annuum ...
TGCTGTATTAGTTTTCTTTTATCTACTTTTGAAAAAAGACGAAGCGCCATGGAAGAGAAAAGCAAAAAAATAACGGTTTTGTATGTGGACGACGAAGAAAATAATCTGATTTCTTTTAAAGCTACTTTCCGGCTGAAATATCAAGTATTCACTGCAATAAGCGGAGCAAAAGCTTTGGAAATTGTGCGTAACAATACAATTGACGTGATTATTACCGACCAACGTATGCCGGAGATGACGGGTGTGGAATTTCTAGAAGAGATCATTAAGATCGACCCGGATCCGATGCGTATATTATTGACAGGTTACACGGATATGGCTGCCGTAGTGGACGCCGTGAACAAAGGGAAAATTTTTCACTATTTGAACAAACCCTGGAGCGAAGAAGAGCTTGACCAAACCATTCAGCGGGCCTATGAGCTTTATGCGGAGCGCAAACAAATATTGGAGACCTATTCCAAACTTGAGGTATCTAACGAGCAACTGGAATTTTTGCTTCGCCAAAAACTATTATCATAAGCAGGTTATTGCGAACCGTTAAAACAAAATACTTATAATACATATTAGAAAAGGGCGTCTTAAAAAACGCCCTTTTTAGTATAACCGTTATTTGGCCGGAACCACCACGGTGAAGGTTGTCCCCTCTCCCAGTTCCGACTCGACCGATATGGTGCCTTGAAGCTTACGCAATGCACTTTGCACATTATATAAACCAAAGCCCATACCTTGCGCCTGATCACTGGCTCGGAAAAATAAAGTAAAAATATCATCGATATGTTCTTTAGGAATTCCTATTCCTGTATCCCGAACGGTAATTTTCGCTTCGCCATTGGCAACTTTAACACCAAGATCAATCTTTTTATCTTGATGCTCCTGACGCTGATATTTGAACGCATTGGACAAGAGATTGTGCAGGATAAGTTCCAGCACTACCTTATCGCTACGAAAGACCGTATGCTGATCAACATGCGTATTTAAAACTACCGTACCACTGCGTATGGAGACCTTGTAAAATTCACTAATATCTTCAAACAACTGTTCGAAATTGATATCCGATAGCGTCAAATCTCCTCGGCGTAACAGGTAGTAATCCCGGAGGCTATCGATATAGGCATCGAGCTTCGTCAAGGAATCGACCATAAGTCGCAACAGCTCGTGTATGTGTTCCACCTGATCAAACTGTAGCGCCAATTTTACGGCAGACAATACGCCGGATAGCGGGTCTCGTAGATCATGGCTCACACTATAGGCAAACTTGTCCAACTCATCGTATGCCTTCGTCAATTGTTCATTTTGGATGTCCAATAAGGAGTTGGCCACATAAAATTTATCGGCTTCTTCGATCGATGTAATGATCTCTTCTTCCATCCAAGGCTTGCGCACAAAGCGAAAGATGTGCCCCTTATTCACCGCGTCGACAACAGTTTCCATATCAGCATAAGCCGTCAATAGAATACGAATAGGTCGCGGATAATCCTTTTTTATGCGTTGCAGAAAATTCACCCCCAATTCATCCGGCATACGTTGATCACAAAAGATAATACGTATATGCGGATTGGCGGCCAAAATCCCTTCGGCTTCCTTGGTGCTCGATGCGATGTGTACCTCATACTGGTATCTAAAGTTAGCTTTAAATCCAACTAGGTTATTCACCTCATCATCTATGTAAAGTATCTGTAGCTTATTTTGCATATTCGAATAACGCTAAAATGTTAGTCTGGCAAGCGAATACACGAAGTTAATCATATTTTACGTGGTTTAAGGAGCATTTATAAAATATTCTGCTCTATAGGGATCACCACGGTAAAAGATGTTCCTTCACCTAATGTGGAATCTACAATAATGCGGCCATGGTGCTTAGCAATGGTATTGTAAGCGATTGACATCCCAAGTCCAGTGCCCTCGCCGACATCCTTGGTGGTGAAAAATGGTTCAAAAATCTTCTCCCGAATTTCCTCCGGAATGCCCACACCATTATCAACAATCCGGATAAAGACGTTCTTCTTATCTTCATGAATACCCGTTTCAATATGCAAAGTACCACCACCATTATTTTTGAACTTATCGTTAATGGCATACACGGCGTTGGTCAACACATTCAAGAACACTTGGTTGAGCTTTCCGGCGTGACATTCCACTTTTGGAATGTCGCCGTATACCGTCTCCACCGTAATTCCGTCGCGTACCAAGCTACTTAAGATAACCAAGGTAGACTCTAACCCCTCGTTGATATCGGCGAATTTGACCGTATCCTCATCGACGCGAGAGAATATGCGCAGACTTTTGACAATCTCGGCAGTTCGGTGAGCGCCGTCGTGCATACCTTTTAATAAAAATTCTATTTCGGTCTTCAGATAGTCCACGTCCATCTCTTGTTTGAACGTTTCGATACGATCTTTCTTATCGTTCAGTGAGATCTGCTCGTCAAAAGCCAATTTCTCCATTTCATACAATATCTCCCACAGCATGTTGATATCACGCTTTAACGGTGCCACATTGGAGGTCACAAAATTAATTGGGTTATTGATCTCGTGGGCCACGCCCGCGGTAAGCTGACCCAAAGAGGCCATTTTCTCTGCTTCGACAAGCTGAGACTGGGCTTCCTTTAAATTATGTAACGCGTCTTGTAAAGATTCATTGGAGGTCGTCAATGCACGGGTACGCTCAACAACTTTCAGCTCCAACATGGTATTCTGCTCGCGTATCAACCGCTCATTTTCCAAAGAAGCCGCCAATTCGCGCGCCTGCGAAGCGTCTTTTTCTTTTCGATACAGGTTGATCTTATCGCCCAATGCAAAGGAAAGCAAGAGTGCTTCCAGGGAAGCCCCAATCTGAACGATGTGCGCGGTCCACAAATTGTAGGGCACGATACCGTAATCCTTCAACACATACACGATCACGCTACCCAAAAATATTCCCCAAGCAATTAAAAATAATTTAGCAGACTTATTTCCATTTTTGTAGGTCAACAGACCGGTTAAAAATACAATAAGCGAACCCGATGCTGCGACAAAATTTACCATATTGTAGCTGACAACTGCTTTATCGAGCGACAAGAACAATAGCGCTACCACATCACCCAAAATGACCAAATTTAACCACTTTAAGAGCTTGGGTGCGTAAGCCTTTACATTCAGGAACGACTTTACAAATATAACCGAAGCAATGCCCGACATGGCACCGGCAAAAGTGATCAAATGTCGACTGGCCAATAGGGTATCCGGAAAGAAACGATTGAGGTAACCTAAAATAGCAACCTGGGCTACAGCTACCCAAAAGATATAGTGCACATAAACCAAATAGTGCTTATCGCCCGCCGAAAAATACAGAAATAGGTTGTACAACAACATGGTGAGCATAATGCCGACATAAATGCCCGATCGGAAGTCAAATCTAGATATTTCGCCTACAACGCTTTTTTCGTCCGACAAGGTCATGGGTACCAACACCTGCTTACTACTGACTACTTTAAGGTAATAGGTAGCCGACTGTCCCTTTTTTAGCGACAGATCAAAGGTGTAAAACTGATGTTCGAACCTCCGTTTTCCCAACGAATCGGAAAGATGTACAACGGCACTATCCCGCTCTGCACCGCGCACCGTGTACAAGGTAATTTCGTCAATGACGGGATTACTGACATTGAGCACGAGGCGCTCTTCATTGGAATGGTTTACTAGCGAAAAACGGATCCAGTTATTGAACGAACTGACACCAAAATTTGGCACTACGGTAGGTGATGGTTTAAACAGCATATCCTTCGCTATGGCTCCATTTAGGGTCAAATTATTGCTGGAATCCTGAAAGACAGAAACCGATCGTCCAAAATAACTAATAACCTGCTGGGAGGTAATACTGATGGTAGGCTGTGCCGCCGCATGAAACAGAGAACCACAAAACACAAAAGCAATAAAAACTAGCCTAAATAACATAATCTATTTTTTCTCAAGACAAACCTGGGGTACTTTTCACTTCTTGGAAACCGATTTCCTTTTTTTAAACAACCTGAGGCAAAATCAAATCAACATCGAAGTAGCGCCTGCCGGATGAAATATCTTCGCCTAACATGATGCGGCGTGCTATTTCGGTTGTGATGCCGCCACCTAAGACAACAGAGGAGGCTAGTTGCGGCCAGGAGCGTAATGTCTTGCCCACCTCAGCAAATGACTGTTTCATCCTTCCTGAAAGCTGTTCGGCATCTACCAACTTTAAGATAAGTGCCAATCGCTCCTGCCCAGATAAGCTGCTCACCTTGTCTATATCTTCTTGAGGTACTAAACCATGGAGAATGGCTCGATCAGGCTCGATATCGAAACGTTCGATATCAACCATACACCGGTCGTTCGTTTCCATAAGCACCGGTATGCGCTGTTGACGCGCTGCAAGCCTGCTTTTCAATTTAATCTCCAGACCGTCGCACACTTCGACGAGTATATCCAACCTACCGTTTTCCAACAAAAAAGCGTCCATGTTTTCCGCGGTCAATCCGGAACTAAAAAGCTCGACCTGAATAAACGGATCGATCTCTGCAATCTCACGAGCAGCGATCACCGTTTTGGGAATATCTAAGTTGTGAATCCCGGTTCTAATGCGATTTAGATTGCTAAGCTCTACCGTATCGAAATCAGCAAGCCTTAAGGTTCCGCAAGCGCGCTCCATGGCCATGGTTAAAGCTATGGATTGGCCCACCGATAAGCCGATTATTCCAACGACCTTATCTGACAGCGTATCTTGCTCTTCCTGCGTAATCTTGTTTTGGTTTCGATTGGTACGAACGCGGACAAACTCTTCTTCTGCCAAGGTATGCACTAGCCTATGGCTCCAGGGGTAGTATACCCAAACGCCGTAGCTGGATAAAGAAGTTCCGTTTAGATGTTCTGTAATATAGGTAGCAAATTCCGCATCACTAGGATGCTCTGTGGGCCGTAGTACCTTGATTAATTCCCGAAGCTGCGACTCCAATGTGTCAAACAGCGTTACATGAGGTTGATCGGCCAGCAGCGAATCAAAACGGGCTTGGTCGGCAGGATTGCTTAAGAACAAAAATTCCGGTCGATAAGTATGTTCCATAGGTATAGCGATGTTAAAGACAAGGTTTATTAAAAAAGGTTGATCCCCTCGCTGTCGTCCACGTTCGTTCGTGGCAAGTTACCTTGCAGCTTCGCAATGACGGCCTGCAGATCCCAACTATCCATAAACGGTAGCTCCAGTTTATATTCGATCTCAATCTCCCTTTTCCGTAATTTCTCCACGGTAGTTAAGTTTACTTGCTTTCTGATCTGGAATATGGCGTCACGCTCTTCATCATTTGCAGAAGAAAGCTCCTTGACATCCTGAAGGATTAGCGTGGTAGCTAAAAGATCCAATTTGGGGTAATAAAAAGTTCCATTGTTACCTACGCTTGTTTCCAGCTGGTAGCCTACGCTTTGGGCCATCGCCACGGTGTAGGGAGCGCAAAGGGCAAACAAGGACTTCAACCCAATCTGTGTGGATATCGCTACAGCCGCGCGAGTTAGAAAGATGCTACCCACACCGTATCCGGCTATTTCGCGAGAGTTCCAAAGCCCGCAGACTTCACCCGTTCCCTGCCGCGCGTAGGCCCAAACCAGATCAAATATTTTAGAATCCATGTTACCGGTTGCTTCTTCGATCGGTAATGGCTGTGTGCCTCCTGCAACATGAACCCGAGCGCCGCCGTATACATTTTCCCCGTCGAGAGATTCAACGATCAACACAAAGGCCGCCGGGTTAAACATCCATTCGTCCTTAGACGAAGTCACTTTCTTTACACCTATCGCAGTTAATACGCGAGCATGTCCTTCAATAAAACGCTCACAAGTTGCTGGATCATCAATAGCGCGAAACGCTCTCAACCTCACCACTGGACGGCCATCTTTAAATAGTAATGCCACAGAAATGGTTATTTAGTACCTGATTGAACAACAAATCTAATCAATAAAAACTAAACATCTTAACTAGAATAGCGGATAATTTGACTACGTCGAGGTCTTTTTTACAAGGATCATTAACCGCCTAAGCACACGACATAGCGCATAGGGCGCTAACTGTTTCACCATCAGCAAACAATCCGTTTCTGGCGATTTTCGATCAGGCAAAGGCGAGGTTATATGCACGCTATTATTAGAGGTAGAAAAACAAATAAAACAGAAAATAAGCAGACACACAGGGTTAACGGATTCTCCCCACGCGTCCGCCATCACTCATCCATACCGCTTTATAGGCCGGGAACTGCCGCAAGAGCTTTAACCCTTCACGAGCCCCCAAGACCATCATGGACGTACTTAGGCCATTGGCGAACTCGGCGGATGGACCGTAAACCGTCACACTGATAAGACCCGAAGCCGGATAGCCTGTTTTGGGGTTGATGATATGTGCATAGCGTTTGCCCGCGAACTCCACATACTTTTCATAACTACCGGAGGTGGCGACAGATTCCTCCTTCATTCGCAGCACAGCAATCATTTTTCGCGCTTTAAACGGATTGTTGATACCTACCCGCCACGGCTGCCCATTAACCTGCGCACCCCAGGTAGACAGATCGCCAGAGGCATTGACGATTCCGCCTTGAACGCCTAAGCGCTTCAGCAGGCTACGTGCTTGATCTGCTGCGTAGCCCTTGCCTATAGAGCCAAACCCTATTTTCATTCCAGGACGCGCCAAGTAAATGGTCGAAGCCACGCTGTCCAAAACAACATCCTGATAACCGACATGGGCTACCGATCGCTGCACCGCCTCGGGCGTAGGCAGTGCTTCCATGCTTCCGTCAAAGCGCCAAATATTATCCAAAGCGGCTATGCTGATATCGAAAGCACCATCGGATAGCCGAGAGAAGGCTAAAGCACGTTGTGTAAGCGCAAAAACTTCGCGATCTACGTGCACCGGTTTAATGCCGGCGGCACGGTTGACGGCCGAAATCTGCGTATGCGGCTGCCATTCCGAAATAAGGTTTTCGATGCGCTTTATCTCCGATACTGCGCTGTCTATATATACGTTTGCGCACACGCTATCGCGCTCGATGACGGTAACCTCAAAGCGCGATCCCATTAAGGTCATTGCTCTTTTTAAGGTAACTTGTGCGCCAAGTTTAATGGGCAGACCGATCAAGCAAACGGCGATCGACAAAAACAGCAGCAGCTTAGAGAAACTGTTCACTACCTTCATATCAATAACAATCCGTTAGTACCTGTCCGTTTTGCTTAAATTCCGCCAAAGATTGCCCAGCCTTCGCGAAGAGCACTTGATCAATAAGCTCTTCTACATCTTTTTGCATAGCCAAGGCTCCACAAATCATCAAAACACCCTGACCGCGCAATAGCTCTACCACAAAATCGGCATCTCGACGGATCAGATCCATCACATATTGTGCTTGTTCCTCTCTGGAAAATGCCATATTAAAAGACTGCAACTGCCCTTTAGCAATCGCCTCATCTGCAAACTGCTGATACTGATCAGATAAAGAATTTTGATACCGAAAGCCTGCATACAGATGAATAGCTGTGCGGTAAGTATTGCAGCTTACCATTCCCAAAAATGGGGCTATACCGGTTCCATTAGCAATCATCAAAACTTTTGTAGCCTTTTTTGGAAAATGAAAATGAGGGTTGGCCATTAGCCGCGCACGTATCTCATCACCCATCTGAAGCCTATACAGGTATCCGGATCCAAGTCCCTGTTCGTGCAATTTGACCATCAGCTGCACATTTCCGTTGCGCTTACCAATGGAGTAAAAGCGCTCTATGGTATCGTTTGTTGGATAGATAGCCAACAGATCTCCCGATTGAAAGCTCGTACGCGCGCGTGCTTTCAATGTAATTTTAAACGTCGCATTATCCGCACTCACCTCCGTTTTATCGATCACCTTTAACGATTGTAAACCTTGCACTTTGTGGCTATACACTGTCGGCGCGGTAGCCAAGGCGAGCAAATTTTCTGCCGACCAGGCATGCACCCAACGCACAAACTCATCAGGCGAACGATCATTAACGCTATACAAAGGAAGTTGCCGCTTAGCCCAAGACTGCCCTGCAAACACTGCATCAACCTGCTTGGCATATCCGCAGAAATTGCTGTAGGAGCGCGAACCAAAGCCAACGACGGAAAATTGAATAGGATGCTGCTGGGGATGAGCAACGAGCAAAGACAAAAACTTGTCGGCATTTGTTGGCGCATCTCCCATACCAAAAGTGGCCGTGAATAGCACCAGCTGCTTTGCCTGCGGAAAAACGCGATAAGCATTCATCTCCGCTAGAAAAGCACGCCTACCATCCTGCAGCAGCTGCTTATGCACTTGGTTTGCAAAAAATAACGTACTGCCATTTTCCGAACCTACCAGCAGCACAATATCGGCCTGCTCGGCTTTATACACATTCTTGATCCTTGTACGGGTGCGTCTATAGGTGATGGCAAAGCCGGTGTAGATAAAAAAGAGGATGTTGAGCGAGGCTAAGCCCAGCAATACGGCAAGCCATATGCTGGTTCGCCCGGTATGTAGGTCAAGGCTTAACTTTTCCAAAACGACACTATATGGGCTTCTCGACGCAGAGACCACCTCCCCCGTCAATTGGTTTATGCTCTGCTCGCCTTTTCGGTGCTTCAAAACAAAAAACTCTTCGGGATCGTCTTCCATAAAAGGGAACTCCAATTTCTCGACATCGGCAAGCGCCGTGCTCTTAAAAACTGGAAATCTATCTAAAGGCAGCTCCTCTGCCGAGGCCTTCATGACCGACTCGCTTTCGACAGGGAGTGTATCCCGTGAAAAAAGTTCCATTCGAGCCATAAACAAGTAGGTGCCCGTTATAGAAACTAATAAAAGCGGCAACACGCTCCACCGACCCGTGGTAACATGAAAATATTGGGCAAAACTATCTTTATTAATCTTGGCGAAGAAATGGCGAAGTCCCTGCTGCCGCTTCACGATCAATACCAATCCGCTAAAAGTGATCAGTAGTAGTAGAAAAGAGGTTACACCGACAATAATTCGTCCGGCTTCATGCAAAAAAAGTGAACGATGAAGGGCTGTAACCCATTGTACGAATGCACTTTTAGGTTTCACTTCCCCGAGGATCTTACCTGTATTAGGATCGACAAATACATTAATCGAATTGCCCTCCTCATCGAGCGCATCAATACGAACAAAGCCGTTGTGATCAACAGCTAGCTCTATAATCTCGGGATACACCTCGCGCAGTCGCGGGACGACCTGCGCGAGGTTTAACGTATCGAAGTTTTCAGCTCGGTATGCTGGAGTTTTCTCGACCACCGCATCCACTGCTAGGATCACCCCTGTGATAGACAGCAGACACAAAAAAAGTGAAGATATGACTGCCAAGGCTAAATGCGCATACCTCCAGAGCGATAACGTCATGCCTAGCTGTTACTGAACCTTACTAAGCTTTACAAAACGGATATAGCCTTTGCCGACGGCACGCTCGGTTACGGCGTCGCTAGTCAACGGTATTTCTACATCTTGTACATGATATTTCTTCTCTTCGACCGCCGACTCAAAGCGCAGCTTGTAGCCTTTGTTCAATTTGGCATCATCGATGGTAACGGTCCGTACGGCACGATCGCCACCGCCGACGGAAGCACCAGTGACGGCACTAAGTTTCTCGCCCTTTTTTGTCTGAAACTTATACCATTCTTTAAGCGTATTATACCATTGTTTATCCGGGCCTAAGACTGACAATGTTTTCTCGTAGGCTCCATTGGGGCTAATCAAGGAGATGACCACGTAAGCAGCCTCTCCTTCGTAACTACTCATTTGAATCATACACTTGTATTTGCTCGACTGCGCGTAGCTTACGTTAGCCAACAGCACGAACACCGTGATGATCATTAAAAATCGCAATGTTTTATTCATTTTGTTATTTTAGAAAATCAACAGAAACTTGGTTACTGGTCAAAAACTCGTTGTCTTTGGCTAAATCATAGGCCGTTTCATCGAACTCTGTCTTTAGTTCTTTTTTAGCACCATAGGCTAGTAATGCTTTCAACAAAGTGTCATCTTTGGCAATAAGTGCAGCTTTATGTAAAGCGGTAGTACCTTCACTGTCTTGTGCATTTACATCAGCCCCGAGCTCCGCAGCTTTCTTGATCAAGTTCACATTCTCCTTGGCTACCGCCACATGAAATAAAGAACTACCATTTTTTTGTGCTTCGGTGACCGATAGGCCATTCTGCTTTAAGATGGCTAACTTCTCTTCAAAGTCATTTCCTGACGCTTGTGGACCACGTGGTCCGCCGCCAGCACCGGCTTCACGAAAGGAACTGAACCAGTAGTAAGCCAAGTTGTTACCATCCTTATCCAAAACCTTCACATCAGCACCATTTTTCAATAACAATGCAACAACTTCGGAAGAGCCATTGGCCACCGCCCTGGTCAATGCTGATTCTCCTTTTTCATTACGCGCATTGACCTGCTTATCTTTGCTAAGCAAAAGCTCGACAAGTTTAGCATCGCGACCCGCGGCGGCATTGATCAAAATCGTATTGCCTTCCCGGTCTGCTTTACCCAGATCAACACCTTTACCGATGAAGTAGTTGGTGATGTCCATGTTTGGACGACGTACCAAGGCGTGTAGAATGGTTGCGCCATCTTTATTGGTTACTTTGGGATCCAACTTTAGGGTTTCCACCAAATATTGATAGGTTTCCAAACCATTGCTCGACTGCCGTGAACCTTGTGTTGCAAAAAACAACGCTTGATTCGTCGGTTTTACTCCTCTTGTTGCTAGTTTTTCAATCAGCGCAGTATCCCCCAATTTAGCAGCATAGTCTGCTGCAGTACGTCCCAATGCATCTGTGGCCTCCAGGGATAAGCCCTTGGACACAAAGTAGTCGCTCATGCGCAAATCTTTATCCGATGCTACAGCCAGCATCAACAGTGTTGCGCCATCGTTGTAGGTTTGCTTTGGATCTACCCCTGCCGTAAACAAAGCATCGAATACCGCCGTATTTTTATTACCTGTAGACGCTGCATAAGCTGCAATAGCATCACCATGGCTATCTTGGTAGTGAACGTCAGACCCTTTTTCGATAAGATATTGAACCAATTCCAAATTGCCACTGGATGCAGCCCAATGTAAATAGCTTCTGCTGTGGTGCGTTTTCTTCGTCACGCTGTTTCCGTCCTGCTCGATCAAAAACTTAATAACATCATTGGAAGCCTTATTCATAATCGCCATAGTGACCGGGTCAAAGGATGCCGCATTTGGCGTTGAAGGGCTGTTGCCCTTCTCTATTTCTGCTTTAACCTGTACAAGCGTAGGGTTTGATTTCCAAAAATCAGCAGTCAACAACGTACTATGCTGTGCTTTCCCGGACAAGGAAGCCATAAGCAAGGCTGATAAAATAAACTTCTTTATCATATATTGATAGTTAATTATTTATATTAAATCTAAATTAGAGCAAATATAGTAAAATATCGTCCGAAAGGCAGCGGTGATGGTGGTTTTATTCCCTAATGTTAGCTAATTTTTCCGTATTTATCATTTTCGAATTCGTATGTTAGCCGAAGTGATTGGATCAGTTTAAAGCGTTGTATCACCGCCGTATAGGCAGGAACGTATTTTCATTTTAGAAAAGCATAAAGAGGATTATTGAACAATAAATAACAA
>JAAIGF010058807.1_pt1 | contig 11618 bp, 9 predicted proteins | sample 6487441 | NCBI WGS metagenome assembly JAAIGF01 (sample SAMN13974129, study PRJNA590717) | phyllosphere metagenome | biome: pepper field; feature: multiple bacterial spot infested pepper fields; material: pepper leaves; isolation source: leaves from pepper fields | host: Capsicum annuum ...
GATCGCTCCACGTTTTGTTGCTGGCCACACGCCGCCTCCAGGCCCCGAGGTCTTGAATATCTTCACGAGGCTCCGCCTCCCTGAAATCGTACTGGACCCAAACAACAAGCTTCCAGAGCTTGTCCAGGTGATTGATATAGTAGAGCGCCCTTCCCTCTTCATGCGATCTATGCAGGCCCTCGTCGCGTAACCTCGGAATTACCTTGGCAATGCCCGATCTGGCTGTAGCCAACCGAACGCACGGCCGAACACCAGCATCCTGGGATGTGTGGATGACCAGTCTGCTCGACAGATGAAGCCGCGGGTAATCGGTGACCGGCTAAGGCGTGATATGCCCGGCGAAGATGAAGTATGCGCGCGACATGTCTGATACGGCATCACTGACTGTTCCAAGGGTCTCTCGTTGAAAAAATACCGACGTCGCAAGCGTGGGTGTGCAATGGCAATGACCGGCTCCACGATCCAATGGGCGGCATTTAATGACGATGCGTCTGAAATTCCTGCCCGCTGCAACCAAGCTGGATTGATACGCACTTGCCGTTTCAAAACTCGATAGCTGGCAAAATCGTCTCCCTTAGCCAATGGTATTTTTACCCATCGCTATGTATTGGTCATAGTCATGCGTAAAGTTATGAATTGGCTTTCAAAATACCGATCTGAACCCAAAAGCACTGTGAAACGACGCCGGATCGATCTGGGCGACGTTGCAAGAAGCTATCCGATCTATGCGATTGGCGATGTGCATGGACGGCTGGATCTCTTGAAGCAGGCCGAAACGAACATTGCACAAGACATTGCATCGACGGGCAAGGACGGTCTCGTTGTGCTCCTGGGTGATTTCATCGATCGTGGACCAATGTCGGCACAGATCATTAATCATCTCATGACCAAGAGCGAGCACCAACTCAAACGCTTGCCGCTTGTTGGCAATCACGAAGATGTCTTTCTCCGATATCTCGAAAATCCTGAAAAGCACAAGAAATGGCTGGAACTCGGCGGCGAACAGACGCTCGCTTCCTACGGGCTTGATGTGCACAGCGCGGCCTTTCGGCAAACACGTCTTAAGGGGCGGCTGAAGGAATTATTGGCCGAGGCGGTTCCTGAGGATCACAAGCGCTTCCTGGATGGCTTGCCGATCTGCTTGAAGATTGCAGACAAGCTATGGGTCCATGCGGGCATCCGTCCCGGCATAGCGCTTGAGCATCAATCGGATGACGATATGATCTGGATCCGGGAGCCATTCCTGTCGAAGGGTCCGGAATTGAAGGACCTAATTGTGATCCACGGGCACACAGTCCGGGAGCAACCCGACCCGGGGCCCCAGCGTATCGGCATTGATACCGGCGCCTTTTACACGGGAAAGCTCACAATCCTTCGTGTCGAAGGAAGCCAAAGTCGATTTCTTTGATACGTCCTTCGCCAATGTTCAGCTGGTGGCCAAGGCGCTTGGCGCGTCTTCCTGCTGGCGCTTGAAAATCCGATCCAATGACGTTTTTTTGCTTGTACCTGCAGCAGCCAATTCCGGTGGCTGGCGGAGCCAGCGAATGACCCGCGGGACAGACGGCTTTTTAAAATCAACCGTCCGTAAAGCCGCGACACGACAGGGCGTAACCCGACCGTTTCCATGACCGTGCACCCGGCCACTCCGAGATGACAGCGCCGTGCCGAATTTAGGGCTGCGAGACCTTATGCAAGCTCCCATGGATCGAACATTTCATAAAGTGAATGCGCCGGACATCCTGCCAGTCGCAATGGCCAGGCCTTATTTCGAAATCGACGATTTGAAGGGGGAAAGGCTGATTTTTTTGTCGTCCACGCGCGCCGCATCGCCAGTCGATTGACCTGAAATCGAACAGGAAGGTGAAATGGCGGCTATCATCTTTGCCAATTGCGGCTTGGGCGCCGGAATTTTGACGCGCAGAAATGCCGCTGATGGAGAGCATAAAATCTCGACATCCTTGCGGACTTCGATCGAGATCTTTTCCAACGTCATATTGGTCAGACGGTTATAGAGGAAATAGCGCGCCGTTATCGCATTCTCCTCGGCTGGAGAATATCTTTGGGAAAGACCGACCAACCGATGGATTTCATCGCTTTGTTCAGCTGATGCTTGGCGAACCATGGCGTAGCGCACCCATAAGTTACCGTCTGTCGGCAGGCAACTCAATGTGTGGCGCAGGAACTGCTCCGTCTGGCCCAGAGCCTCGAACCATTTCTCATATTCCGAGTTTGGATTCCGTGCATCCAGCCCAGCCAGCAACACCGTCAGGAACGGCTTCACGAATGCAGATTGGCACTCTTGCTCGATACCGCGATCATAGGTTTCGCTGACCAAACGATCGAGCGCGCTCAGTTCCAGCGGCCGGCCTTTCTCGATTTGCCGCGCCCAATACTGAAGGTCTGCGAAACGTGCGTAATGCACGACCTGATCGACGGCGTAAAGGCACAAGCATAACGCCATGATGCCCAAAACGATGACCGAATATGGATTCCGCCGAAATCCTGCCAATCTACGCAGCGTCCTGATAGTATTTCGTATAATGAGACTGGTAATACTCGCTGGATCCGAAGGATCTGTAGAGCTTCAACTTACGCTGGTCCACCTTGTTGAGTATGACACCGAGGCATTTGTTTCGTATTTCAACTTCATCCCTCAGAAGCTGGCGCACCAGATGCCTTGCGGTTTTTCCCCATTCTACGACAAACAGGAAGCCATCGACGCGAGAAGCCATCGCGCGCGCATCGACGACAGGCCCGAGCGGCGGCAAATCTAGGATGATATAATCTGTGTTGTGGCTCAGATGTGTCAGGATGTTGCGCATGGCCGGAGAGGCCAGCAACTCGGAGGAGTGCGGCACGCGATGCTTGATGACTGTTGGCAAGAACGCCAATCCCGTTTTGGGATCTTGAAGTAAAAGCTTCCGAGGGTCGATATTCTCCAGAACAGCCTCAAGCAAACCCGCCTCTGCATGAGATCCAATGGCACGCGTGGCGCCAGGATTACGCAAATCGCAGTCGATCAGAATGGTCCGGTTTCCCTGATCGGCGAGCAACTGGGCAAAGTTTATCGATGTCATCGACTTGCCCTCACCCGGAAGGGAGGAGACGACGCCTATGATCTTGCACTCTTTCCCGACCATACCGAAATCCGCAGAGAGCTTTGCGCTGCGCAAGGTTTCCGCGAAAGAAGACAGTGGATTGTCGACAACGTAATTCGAGACGGAATTTGTCTTGAACAATTCCCCAGCAGGCAACTTACCGCCGGAAAACGCTGGCAATCGCTGGCCTGAAATCATCGGTGTCATCCCGAGGAATTCAAGCTTGAGCGTGTCCCGTATCTGATCGCCAGTTCTGAAGAAGCGGTCCCTGATTTCCCTGAAAGCCCCTAAACCGGTGCCCACCGCACCGCCCATGACAATGAACAGCGCAAGTATCAGTGTCTTCTTGGGATGGCTTGGCGACTTCGGCGGTGACGCACGCGTGATGACGCGCGCCTCTGTCACGGGGAATGACTGCTGTTGGACAGCCTCCTGATAGCGCTGAAGGAAGGTCTGGTAGAGATTTTTGTAAGTCTCGGCTTCGCGCTCGAGCTCTCGCAACTGCACCTTGGTCTCGTTTGCCGACGCACTGATACCGGTTGCCTGGGATACGTTGTCGGACAGGCTTTTCTCACGCGCTTTTGCGACGTCGAGATCGCTTTTGTAGCTCTCGGCGATACGATTCAGTTCCTCGAACATCAATCGCTGATATTCAGACATCTCACTGCGCATGCGAACCGCTTGCACGTGATCCGGCCCGAGCCGCGCGGAAATCTGCGCTTCCCGCTTGGATGCATCCAGATATTTTTGCCGCAACTCGTTCGAAATCGTACTTCCGAGCACATCGGTGACGATGGCATCTGTCTGGCCGGATGCGATAATCTGCTGAATACGCTGGAAGCGTGCTTCGGCCTTTGACGTCTCCGACTGCGCCACGATCAGCGCGCTGTTAAGTTCGGAGAGCTGTTGATCCGATACGAGAACAGATCCTGCGGATACAAGATTGTTTGTTGTGCGGAACCGCTGAACGGCAAGGTCGGAATCAAGTGCCTTCTGCCGCAACTCTGCGATACGATTTTGCAGCCAGTCACTGGCGCGCCGCGTCGCCTCGTATTTCGAGTTCAGCTTGTCTACGAGATAAATATCGCCGACGGTATTGGCAATTCTACTCGAAAGTTCTGGCGATGGAGACGTGTACTGGACGTTGAGAACATAGGTTCTTCCAACCCGGCTCACGTCGAGATTTTCTGCCAGCTTTCGCTCGGCGGCAAAGTGCTTTGCGGCCGCGTCATCCGCGACGGCCGAAGCGGACACGAACCATTGCGATACATTGAGCAGAGAACGCAATGTCCCTATCAACTGCACCATGGCGGAACGATCATCCGCCATGAACACGGCATCATTGGTCAAATCAAGCTTGTCTACGACCGCACTTGCGATCGTGTCTGACTTGAAGATCTCGACCTGGCTGAGGATGGACGATTCATCTTCCATCAGACTGCCGCCAGCGGACCCGATACTCGACAACTGGTCGGCAAGCTGACCATTGCCTCTATCGATGAGAACGCTGACATTGGCCGTGAAGAGCGGAACGGCTGTCAGAATATTGACAATACCCAGAACCGCAGCAACCGCTACGCTTATCGCGACGATCTTCCACTGACGCCTGGCAATTGCAATGACGCTTTCAACGTCCAGAAAACTTCCCTGCTGATGCATATCAGCATTCGCTTCACGCGAAAAAGCGTGGATTTCTTTATCGTAGAGCGGCAAGCGAGCCTCATTTCAGTTGTGTCTTGACCCCCAGCCACAAGGGTTTCTACTGAGTCGTTATGCTGATCGAGATAAATGTGGATGAGCCTGCGCTCGACGTCGCGAAATAAGGGCTGCTTGCACCAGCGCTGAATGCAGAATCTCCTGAAGCCGTGCCAGACGATCCATCGGCGGCGGTTCCCGTTGCGTTTACGCCGCCACCTGCATTCCCATTGCTGCCGATGGCTGACGCACCCGCAGCGCCCGCGCCGCCGGCACCAGCGCCCGCAGCACCCAAAGCAGCCGTTTCAGTTTCCGGCATCGCGCCAGCAAAAGCAGTTTGAAGGGCAGCATTGTCGGTTTCGGCAACTTCTTGCTGAATGCGCGCCGCGAAGTCAGGCTTCAGCGAAACGCAAGCTGCCGCTGCACGCGCAAGGCCAGCACCCAGTGCTGCAACCTGCGAGGGATTGGCCTGACCTGCCAACTTGATGAGGGGAGACAAAGCGGCTTCGTTCGTGCCGGTGAGAGCACGGACGCGGTTGGACATAGGTATTCCACCTGTCTGGAATTCGCTCAACAGACTTTCTGGCGAGGAAAGAAACGCCTGAACAATACTATCCGAAAGACTTGCCGGGGCGACAAGGCAACTGGCCGGCGAGGAGCTTTGTGCACTGGCATTATTCGCCAAAGCCAACGACAACAGCGCGCCACACAGTAAGCTGTAATTTAAGCCCTTTGGCATGAAGTCACTCCCAAGTCCGTTTATACTTTATTAAGACTGTTTGATTGCACAAAAAAATTTCCGCAGCAATAAGATTCAAGAAACTTACTTAATGCTGCGGACGCTTGGCTATTAATTTGTCAGTGATTCCACAGAGTCCCGGATCGATACGGCATCCGAAGGAACGCCGGCGGCAGTGGACGATACCGAGTTCACAATGTTCAAGAACTTGAGAAGCTCGACGGAATCTGCATTCGTGATGTAGATGATGTCCTTGTCCTGCATCGGGAACTTCTGGATCGCAAAGAGCGTGGACGGATCACGCATATTGGCCCTGAAGACAACGGGAACTGTTTCGGACTTGAAGCGAGAAACATTCACGCCCATCTTGGCCAGCGTGTCCTTGGGAACAACCCTATACAGGAAGACTTGAGCCGGATCCGCGCGGGAGTCCAACACACCACCAGCCTTTGCCAATGCCTCGCCGAAACTCAGCTTGGACTCTTCAAAGTCGAACCGGCCATTCAGACCCGACGCACCGAATGCGGAGTAGGTACGACGCTCGCGATCAACAAGGATCGTATCACCTGGGGCCACATAGATATTTTCAGAAGGCGTCGCGACCAGATGATCATATTGCACGGTTGCAGAACGTCCGCCGCGCTGGAGGGTGACCCGCGTCTCGATGCCGGGCGCACTCAGGCCGCCCGCTTCGGAGATGACGTCAAGTATTCTTTCACCGGCTTCGGTCAGTTCGATCTTCGCGGGCTGACGCACATCTCCCAGCACCGCAGCCTGGGCCGAGCGGCTGCTGATTTTGGTGATGACGACCTGAGGCTCAATAGCGCGGCTTGCAAGCCGGTCTTCGATTTCCTGCTGAACCGCCTCGACCGACCGTCCAACTGCACGGATTCGCCCTGCATAAGGCACACTCACATTACCGCTGTGATCAATCGTCTGTTGCGGCAGGGAAACGAAGTTCCCGGGGCGGCTGCCAGCATCAGACGGGATGAACAAGCCGCCCGACTGCGACTCGAAAATGGCAACCTGGACCACATCGCCAGCACCCAATGGCAGCGATGGCGCGCCACCACGTCCACCGCCAAAACCCTGAGCCAAAGAGGTTTGCGTATCGTCTGCGACGTAGCTCAGGACACTCTTACTGATGTCCACCAGCGCATAATCGATGCCCACGGCAGTGGGCTTGTCCGCAGAGGTAACTTTTACAGCCGCGCCAGCTTCCACATTGCGGGCCGCCGGACCCGCACTTGGAAGCGAAGTGCAACTGGAAAGCGAAGTGGCCGCAGCAAGCAGCAAAATGTGAGTCTTACTCCGCCTCAATTTCATCCCCATGAAACATTATATCGTCTCGCAATAACACCAATTGCAGAATTAAATCCAGAGCCGGATTGACTGAAATTATGCTTTGCTCAGCTTTGAATTAAGTTGTTGCTATTTAAACACATGGTGGTAACGCCCGATTAATCAGTTCAATATTAGTTAATTCAAATAAATAAACATAAATATGCTCAAATTCGAAAATATTTAACCATGACTCATCGTTAAGCAGTCATCGAATGACGGGTGGACTGTTCCTTAAGTGTTCGTTTCTTGCCGGGCGGGCGAAGAGACAAGGTTACAATTGGCGCAAGCATTGCCGCAAAATAGATTGCGAGTCCTGATATTTGCAGGGAAAAGTCAATCGCGGAGTGCGCAGCAATCAAAACAAGAGAGGCAATGCCGAGCTCTCCCGCATAACGGGCGCTTCGGCGGCGCCTGATCCCAATGATAAAGACCGCACTCAACCAGAGACTGAAGAGCAGCGCCGACAGAGGGAAAACAATGCCAAGCGTCAACAGTCCTTCGAGATAGACATTGTGAGCTCTGTCCCAGACCCCGGCAATGCCGCAAGTCGCATCTCGATAGGCCGGGAACACGGTCGGGAAGCTTGACAGACCAGCCCCAAGCGGAAGGTTGTCCCAGACGGCAGCCACTATGCCCGGCAGGACACAAAAGCGACCGTCCTCGAAGGCACTCTGAATTTGTGAGCGCAACAGAACGCGCTGCCCAAGCGAAAAGAAGATGATGACAATCGCCAGAAGGATAGATGCGCCGATCAGTACCCTGATCCAGCGGCGTTCCTTGGCTGGGGCGAGCCCGCTCTTTTCCTGTTTTTGAAACCTGCTGAATGCCTTCAGAAGCAAAAGGCAACAGGCAGCAATGAGGGCCGCAACGACCCCTCCGCGAGATTTGGTCAGCATCAATGCTGTTAGTGTCGAGAAGAGCAGCACCACATGGAATGCCGCAAACCACAATTGCGTTTGCATTGCTGGTGAGAGTCTGGCGCCGGCTAAAATTGCCGAGGACACCCGCCGAAAACCTATCTTGCCAAAAGACGCCTCGACGATGGAGGCGTTAAGCAAAAGCGCGAGGCCGAAGAAAGTGGCCGCAGTATTTCTGTTTACGAATATGCCAGTAAGGCTGCTGAGATAGGCCCTCTTCGCATCGAAGAGCAACTGATCTGGCGCGATGGTGAACTGGATGATCGAGAAGATCGATATCAAACCGGAAAGCCCCGACAAGAGCCTCAACGCTCCACTCGCGCGCTCGTCTGTGGAGAACAACAAGAGGCCGACCATGAAGATACCAAACGGCACTGCAATTCGCATGGCTGCCGCCCGATCATCCGCTGGCGACACCGAGATGGTGGAAGCACCACCGGGAAGAAAAGCTTGAATTTCTTTCCAGGCGGCCTCTGAAAACGGTGCATCGAGAGCAAAGACGGTTTGAGCGCCAATCCAGGCGAGGAGCAGAACCATCAGCGAAGCCGCCGCCCATAGCGTCGAACCGGTATGGGTGGGAATGCCTCCCGTTGCGAGAAGAACCATGAACAGGAAGAAGGTAGGCAAGGCTAAAAGCGTAACCGTCAGCAGTTCAACAGAGCCATAATTTAAAAGGGCTACCGAAAGCGAGACCCAATAAACAGATAAAGCAACGTAGTTGGATCGCATTCTTCAACCTGCACTGCTTCTCTTCAATGTTGCCTTTAATTAAAGAACGGCAATATCATAAGCACGGACTACCGTTTTACTTTCGATAACTTGCAGAAACCCGCACAGGATTCTGATAAAATAGATCGCCTTCAAATTCCGCTATCCCCCACAAATGGAGAATGTGGAGAAGGCACAATTTCTATTGAGATGAATAGCTTTTAATACGTGATATCAGCTAGGTTCAGACCCAATATAATGGCGACGATGCGATATATGCGGAAATTATATTGATTGTCCAGACGATATAATTTTATGCGAATTCTAGATATTGTTAATTTAGTTACTTCCAAAGTCCGGCAGGCAAGTTGTTGGTCGCGGGCTCCAGCGAGACTGGAAAGCGCCCATGGCCTGCGATGATACGCGGCGGCCTTCGACACTAACAATCGGATGCAGTCTTGTAATTGATGCGGTGAAACCATTGCCTGCCGCCAGGCCAGCGGCACTTATGACCGGCAGGTTTGAACGCGGTCTTTGCTGCTACTAGGCAGCGATACGTTTATACTGATTGCGGATGCGGTCGATATAATGCTGGCCGGGGGATTTGGCGACGCACATTGCCGTAACTTCGTGTTCCGGCACGCCGATGAACAGCCGCTCCTCACCATTTTTAAAGCAGATATGCAACTGCCCGTCTTCCTGGCTGAAGTAGACGTTTTGTATAATGCGAGAATTGACTGGTACGCTCTTCATCATCCACTCCTGTTTTCGGAATGTCTTACTCGAAAACGTCAAATGACCTCTGAAAATGTGTGGTGAGCCAAACCTTAAGATATTAGCGGTCTTTTGAATGGAAGAGAACGACACATCGAGCAGGCTCTGGAGCCCTGTACTCCGCAGGCGCAAAATTCTTGCGCAACGACTGATCATCGACCCTATCCAGCACAACTCAAGATAAGTATAAATCAAATACACTCGCGACCAAGCCTGCCGGTAACCTTACCTGCTAAGTATAGAACACGATATACACACACGCTTTACATTCTTCTTGTAAAAATGCTGCAGCGCAAAGAGGGCTGGTCCTCTTTCGGGATCATTCAAAAATCGGCATTTCGATCCCGCCGCCGTCACCGAAGCGCGGCGGGCGCGGCTACGGCCCTGCTCAACTGCCTATGCGCCACCAACCGATCTCAGTGCGTTTTGGCCGCTGTCAAGAAACTCGCGGCGCGTTTTCAGCGCTAGTACATTCGGGTGATGCGGTTCGGGACGACCGACATCGACAAGGCGGCCAAGGACATCATTAGCGACAATTTTCTGATGCCCGATTTCCTCAAAGCTCGAGTATAGCGATTGATTTTCCGTCTACGGCCAAGATGAACCTTCGCCTCATGAGGTCCTTTGAAGCGCTATGCCAGCATTGAGGCGAATCATTCTGCCATTTGGCGAAATAGCGTTTTGAGACGTGATTGCTCGGGACGGATTAGATATTCAGATAAAAAATTTGCGGTTTTATTATTTTATTATTCTCTAATGTAAATTTTGCGATCCGATCTAATTCGAATTCGCTACGCCAATAGGAGCACTGAAATTCCCCCATACAAAGTATCAATAGGCTTATTTATTCAGAAATTAGAATGATTTTATACTGAAATCGTCAGAACTATATATTTAGAATATGCTTATATGCATTAACTACATTCGCCACAAAGTATTGACTTAGTAATTCGTTATTGGTTTATAAATTGTTAACGAAGCACTTATGAACCACAAGGCTGGTTCGTAAGTCACGAACAGGTTTAGAGCCTGGAATTAATTCATTTTGCGTAATTGATCGATCAGCCGCCTCAGGAATGCGGCTCATCATCGTAAAACGATGGAGCTTTCTTTATGAAGTATGCGACAGTTCTTCCGACCGGCGGACTGGCAAAGCGTAGCTTGGACGTTACGTTTGCAATGTGTGCACTCGTGTTGTTTGGCCCCATATTTCTTATGATTATGGCTCTGGTGAAGTTCACCGACAAAGGACCTGCATTTTACAAGCATGAGCGTGTCGGCCACAATGGCCAGAAGTTCAAGTGCCTGAAGTTCCGCACCATGGCTGTCAATGGAGACGAACTTCTCCGCCGCTATCTGGCGGAAAATCCGGATGCCCGCGCCGAGTGGGAAGCAACCCGCAAGCTTAAGAACGATCCACGCGTGACCGCTGTTGGAAGAGTCCTGCGCAAACTCAGCCTCGATGAGCTGCCTCAGCTGATCAACATCATTCGCGGCGAAATGAGCGTCGTCGGACCCCGTCCTGTTGTTGCCGAAGAACTGCAGGCATATGATAGCTTCGCCGTGTACTACCTCCGCACTCGCCCAGGTCTTACAGGCTTGTGGCAGATCAGCGGCCGTAACGATGTTTCCTATGAAAGCCGCATCGCATTCGACACCCAGTATGTTCAGACCTGGTCGCTGATCCAGGACGTCGCAATCATCCTGAAGACAATCCCGGCCGTGTGCTCGGCGCGCGGTAGCTACTAAAACATTCGAAGCCAGATCCTGATGGCGTACATTCGAATGAAAAAATAGAATTATGTGCATCGGAGATGTAAATCTCCGGTGCACAATCTTTTTCGAAGATAAAATCGACCGCCTGATTTCATTAGACGCACGCTCCATCCCCTGGAACGCATGGAACTGGTATTGCGGCGCAGAACCTTTCTTGCACTGCATCAGTCTTCACGGGGTAAAGTTCACCCTCGTTAGCCCCACCACTTTTGCAGATGCCCAGTATTTTGAGTGTAAGGCTACCCGGCGAGGTTCCGGTAGCACTTCAATCAGCAACCGGCTGAGGGAGCAGTTGGCGTATCAACCCAGCGATCGTGGGTTGATACGCGCTCAAGATACGCACTCGGCATCAAACCCTGATGCCACGCATCAGCATCACAGAGGTGCATCGAAAAAATTTAGCTGCATGCCTTTTGCAGCGCCTGCTTCAAGCGCGCGACAGCAATCTCGACATGTTCGTTGATGTTTTTGCGTATTTGTGCGGCAACAGCGGGGTTGGACAGGACTGTCTTTGCCTGGTCCAGCGCTGCCTTGAAGCCTGAGACGCTGTAGAGCTGCTCCGCAAAA
>JAAIGF010279101.1_pt1 | contig 11607 bp, 12 predicted proteins | sample 6487441 | NCBI WGS metagenome assembly JAAIGF01 (sample SAMN13974129, study PRJNA590717) | phyllosphere metagenome | biome: pepper field; feature: multiple bacterial spot infested pepper fields; material: pepper leaves; isolation source: leaves from pepper fields | host: Capsicum annuum ...
AACGACACGGCGAAGCCGAGGAGGGTCACCAGCAGGCCCCACGGGTCGGGGATGTCCTCGGCGAAGACGACGGTGAGCGTCACGGCGAGGTAGCCGTAGATGCCGAAGTCGAACCATTCCATGAAGTTGCCGACGACGGTGCCCGAGATCGCGGTTCGGACCTTCTTCCGTTCGACGACGATGACGTCGTCGACCTCGAGACGTCGGCGGGCGGGCCGCTTCGTGCGCGTGCGTGACATATTCGGTTCTCCTCCGGCAGCGTCGCCGGGCTCGGGCCGCCAGACGACTGTCCTTCGCTCACGGGAGCGTAGACCCCGGTGCCGGGGCGGGCGCAATCTCGCGCGGGGGCGTTGCGATCCGGCGCATCGCCGCCTATCGCGCGCGCGTGAGGCGACGCGGGCACAGTGCCCGAGCGGCAACGGGCGATCCGTCGCGTGTCAAGTCGTGTCGGTCGGGACCGGTCCGCGCCTACCGTCTGATCATGACCGAGCTGACCGCACCTACCGGACACGAGCCCGAGCTGCAGGCGCAGCCCCGACCGGACGGATCGGCGCCGCGAGCCCTCGTCCTCGGCGCCACCGGATACATCGGCGGACGGCTCGTGCCACGTCTCGTCGCGGCGGGATACCGCGTGCGCGTGCTGGCGCGCACGCCCGAACGCGTCGCGAGCTTTCCGTGGGGCGACGCCGTCGAGATCGTGGGCGGCTCGGCCGACGACGCGGATGCCGTCGCCAAGGCCGTGTCCGACGTGGACGTCGTCTACTACCTGATCCACTCGATGGGGGCGGGGGCAGGCTTCGAGGAGGCCGACGAACGGGCCGCCCGCACGGTCGCCGATGCCGCGGCGGCGGCATCCGTGAAGCGCATCGTCTATCTCGGCGGCCTCCACCCCTCCGATGCCGAGTTGTCGCCGCACCTGCGCTCGCGCGTGGAGGTCGGCGAGATCCTGCTGGAGTCCGGCGTGCCGACCCTCGTGCTGCAGGCGGGCGTCGTCATCGGGTCGGGGTCGGCGTCGTTCGAGATGGTGCGTCACCTCACCGACGTGCTGCCGTACATGCCGGCGCCCAAGTGGGTGCGAAACCGCATCCAGCCGATCGCGGTCCGCGACGTGCTGCACTACCTGCTCGGCGCGGCGCGCGTGGATCCCGAGCTGAACCGCGCCGTCGACATCGGCGGTCCCGACGTGCTGCGCTACGGGCAGATGATGAACGGATACGCCCTCGAGGCGGGCCTGCGGCAGCGGGCGATCGCGGCCCTGCCGGTGCTCACACCCGGGCTCGCCTCGCACTGGGTGAACCTCGTGACGCCCGTGCCGCGCGCCATCGCACGCCCGCTCATCGCGTCGCTCCAGAACGAGTGCGTCATGGACGACCACGACATCGACGACATCATCCCGCAGCCCGAGGGAGGCCTGACCTCGTACCGGACGAGCGTGCGGCTGGCGCTCGGCCGGGTGGATGCCGACGAGGTCGAGACGAGCTGGCAGGACGCCGACGTGCTCGGCGCGCCGAGCGATCCGCTGCCGAGCGACCCCGAGTGGGCGGGCCGGACCGTCTTCACCGACGAGCGCTCCGCCGACACGAGCGCCTCGCCCGAGCGGCTCTGGGAGGTCATCGCCGGCATCGGCGGCACGAACGGCTGGTACTCGGCGCGCGCGCTGTGGGAGATCCGCGGCTGGATGGACCGCCTGGTCGGCGGCATCGGCCTCGCGCGCGGGCGCCGCAGCCGGGGCAAGGTGCGGGTGGGGGATGCGATCGACTTCTGGCGTGTCGAGGCCGTCGAGGAGGGGCGCCTGCTGCGTCTGCGTGCCGAGATGCGGGTGCCGGGGGAGGCCTGGCTCGAGCTGAAGGTCGCCCCGCGCGAGGGCGGTGCCCGGTACGAGCAGCGCGCGATCTTCTTCCCGCGCGGACTGGCCGGGCGACTGTACTGGCTCGGCGTGCTGCCGTTCCACGGGCTCATCTTCACCGCGATGGCGACGCGCATCACCGAGATGGCAGAAGGAAAGGTCGAGGAAGGGCGGATCGCCGTCGAGAACACCCACGCCGACGACGACACCGCGCGAGCGGGTGCGGACGCCCCTAGGGTGGGGTCGTGAGCCGTTCCGCCGCCGTCATCACCGTGTCCGATCGCTCGGCCCGGGGTGAGCGTCCGGATGCGGCCGGTCCCGTCGCCGTCGAGGCCTTGCGCGCCGCGGGATGGGACTGCGCCGACGCCGCCGTCGTCGCCGACGGTGCCGCCTCGGTGGCCGGGGCGCTGCGGGCCGCGATCGCAGGCGGAGCGCGTCTGATCGTCACGACCGGCGGAACCGGCGTGGCGCCGCGCGACGAGACTCCCGAGGGCACCGGCGAGGTCATCGAGCGCGAGCTGCCCGGCGTGGCCGAAGAGCTGCGCCGGCGCGGGGTAGCCGAGACGCCCACGGCCGTCCTCTCACGCGGGCGAGCAGGGGTGGCCGGGCGAACGCTCATCGTGAACCTGCCGGGGTCGCCACGCGCCGTGGCATCCGGTATCGACGTGGTGACGGGGATCGCCGGGCACGTCGTCGCTCAGCTCGACGGGCACGATCACTGATGGGCGAGATCCGCATCGCCCGCATCACCGCGGAGCCCCTCGACGTCTCCCAGCATCTCGCGGCCGTCGATTCCCCCGCTATCGGGGCCGTGACGAGCTTCGTCGGGACCGTGCGCGATCACGACCCGGATGCCGCCGGCGCGGTCTCGGCGCTGCACTACGAGGCTCACCCCGACGCCGAGACGACACTGCGGGCCATCGCTGCGGCCACGCTCGGCGACCGCGACGGCATCGTGGCGGTCAGTCACCGCATCGGCGACCTCGCGGTGGGGGGTGCCGCCGTCGTCATCGCGGTGGGCACGGCGCACCGGGGCGACGCATTCGAGGTGTGCCGCGAGCTGATCGAGGCGATCAAGCGCGAGCTGCCGATCTGGAAGCAGCAGATCGAGGCGGACGGCACGACGGCGTGGAAGGGGATCGGCGGCTGATCCTCTCGGACGGCGGGTGACTCAGCCGCCTGCGAAGGGCGGGAGGATGTCGACGGTGACGTCGGGGCCGATCTCGCTGGAGTCGGCGGCGCGTGCGCCGTCGACCAGGACGGCGCATTTCGGCAGGATCGCCGCCAGCCCGGGATGCTCCCGCGACAGTGCGTCGCGCAGAGCGCCGAGGCTGTTCTCGGAGCGAACCTCCTCGCTCCGTCCCGCGCGCTCGGCAGCCGCGGCGAAGTAGCGGACGCGCGCCATCAGGCGCCCTCGCCGGGGCGCTGCCAGTCGCCGCTGCGGCCGCCGGACTTCGCGGTGATGCGGATGTTCTCGATCGAGGTCGCCTTATCGATGCCCTTCACCATGTCGACGACGGCGAGGGCGGCGACCGAGACCGAGGTGAGCGCCTCCATCTCGACGCCGGTGCGGTCGGCGGTGCGCGCGGTCGCCTCGATCTCGATGCCCGCGTCGGTGATGTCGAGGTCGACGACGACCCCGTGCACCCCGATCACATGGGCGAGGGGGAGAAGCTCCGGCGTGCGCTTGGCTGCCTGGATGCCGGCGATGCGCGCGACGGCGAGGACGTCGCCCTTCGGCACCGTGCCGTCGCGGAGGGATGCGACGACCTCGGGCGAGCAGCGGACGAACCCGCGAGCCGTCGCAGCGCGGACGGTCGGCTGCTTCGCGGTGACGTCGACCATGCGAGCGTGACCGGCGTCGTCGAGGTGAGTGAAGCTCATGCCCTCATCCTTCCAGCAGCAGGACCTCGACGAGGTCGCCGGGCTCGACGACGGCCGTCTCGGCCGGGACGACCGCGTACGCCTCGGCGAGGGCGAGGGCGCCCGCCAGGTGCGAGCCCGAGCCGCCCGGTGTCGCCGGGCGCACGCGCCACCGGGCGGGATCGCTGCGGTCGATGACCGCGGGAAGGTACTGCCGGCGCCCCGGCGGTGTGTGCCAGGATTCGGCAGCGGGAAGACGCAACGCGGGCCGGTGGAGGTCTGAGCGGCCCTGGAGGGCGAGCAGGGCGGGGCGCACGAACACGTCGAATGACACCGCCGCGCTCACCGGATTGCCCGGCAGGCCGAAGACGAGGGTTCCCGACGGCAGGACCCCGAAGGCCTGCGGCTTGCCCGGCTGCATCGCCACCCGCGAGAAGCGCAGTGCGTCGCCGAGCTCGGTCTTGACGACCTCGTAAGCGCCCGCGCTCACCCCTCCCGAGGTGATGACGACATCCGCGCGGGATCCTCCGGTCGTCGCTGCGGCGATCTCGCGACGGAACGCGCTGCCGCCGTCGTCGACGTGCACACGGCGGACGACGTCGCCGCCCGCCTGACGGACGAGCGTCTCGAGCAGCAGACCGTTGGACTCGGGAATCTGCCCGCGGGAGCGGGAAAGACCGGGCTCGACCAGTTCGCTGCCGGTCGAGATGACGACGACGTGCGGTGCCTCCGAGACCGTGACCCGTGCGATGTCGGCGGCAGCGAGGGCGGCGAGCTGCCGAGGGCCGAGCGGCACACCGGAGTCCAGCACCGTATCGCCGGGGCGGATGTCGTCGTGCGCGCGCCGGAGGAACACGCCCCGCCGGGCGGGGGCCGCGAGCACGCGCGCGGTCGTCAGCGAATCGTCGAGGCCCCCCGCGGTGTCTTCGAACGGCACGATCGTGTCGGCGTCCGTCGGCACCGGGGCGCCCGTCATGATGCGCGCGGCCTGCCCGGGGCTCAGCGACGGATCGTCGGCGGAGCCGGCCGGCAGGTCGGCGACGACCGCCAGATCGACGGGGTGCTCGGGCGACGCGCCCGCGACGTCATCGAAGCGCACGGCGAAACCGTCCATCGCCGAGTTGTCGAAGTCGGGGATGCCCCCGCGGGCGACCGCGGCCTCGCGAAGGACGCAGCCGGCAGCATCGGCGAGCCCGACCGTGCGGGTCGGCAGCGGGCGGACGGCGGCGAGGACGTCGGCGAGCTGCTCCTCGACGGTGCGCAGCCCGCCGCTCACGACTGCCACCGCGCGAGTCCGCCCGCGAGCACGGATGCCGCGACACCGCGGCCCCGGAGGACATCGGCCGCGCGATGGGCTCGGATGCCGTGCGCGCACACGACCACGACCCGCTCGGCGTCGACGCGGTCAGGGGCCGCGAGCAGTTCTCCCAGCGGCAACACCACCGATCCGGGAAGCACGCCGGTCGCCGTCTCGTGGGGCTCGCGTACATCGAGCACCACCGCACCGGCGGACTGCTGCGCTCGGAGCTGCTCGAGATCGACCTCGGGCGCCGCCGTCCACGTCCGCTCGGGTGGGGTCGGCGGAACGGGGGCCTGCGATAGCGCACTCGACGCCGCGCGCAGCGGCACCTCGCTCTGGGTGCCGGTGAGGGCGTCGACGACGACGAGCCGGCCCAGGAGCGGCTCGCCCACTCCGGTGATGAGCTTGATCGCCTCGGTCGCGAGCATCCCGCCCACCGTCATGCAGAGCGAGCCGAGCACGCCGACCTCGGCGCACGTCGGCAGGTCGTCGGCGCTGCCGGCCGGGTAGAGATCGTCGAGGCCGATCGCCGGTACGCCTTCGGGCGGCGCGGTCCAGAAGACGGTGACCTGCGCGTGGAACTCCTGGATCACGCCCCAGACGAGCGGCAGCCCGAGCGAAGCGCACGCGGCGGCCACGACGGTGCGGGTCTCGAACGTGTCGGTGCCGTCGATGACGAGGTCGCTCCCCGCCAGCAGCCGCGACGCGTTGGCGGCATCCAGCCGCTCCCGACGCGTCTCGATCCGGGTCTCGGGGGAGAGCGCGGCGGCGGCGCGCACGGCGGAGGCGACCTTCGGCGAACCGACGTCGTCGACCCGGTGGATGACCTGGCGCTGGAGGTTGGCGTACTCGACCTCGTCGTCGTCGATGACGGTGATCGTCCCGACTCCGGCAGCTGCGAGGGCGAGGATCACCGGCGAGCCGAGGCCTCCTGCGCCGACGACGGCGACGTGGGAGGCCGCGAGTCGCCGCTGCCCCTGGTCGCCGAGGCCCGCGAGGACGGCGTGCCTCGCGGTGCGCTCGCGCTCGCGATCCGACAGGGGCCCGGTGGCGGCGACAAGAGGCGGGACGGTCATGGGATCAGGCTAGACGCGCGCGGGGGCAACCCGGGCGGACGGGAGGCGAGGCGTCACACGCATCCGTGAATGCGGCGGATTCGGCCCCGTCGGTCCGCAGATGCGGGTAAGTTCAGCGCATGACGGCATACCGAATCTCGGAGGCGGCGCGCCTGCTCGGCGTCAGTGACGACACCGTGCGCCGCTGGATCGACCACGGCGTCCTCCCGGTCAGCGATGAAAGCCCCGCACGGGTGCCGGGCGACGCGCTCGCCGCTCACGCAGTCGAGCTGGCTTCGGCCGCAGCCGACCCGTCGGACCGGCTTTCGAGCGCCCGCAACCGATTCGTCGGCCTCGTCACCCGCGTGCAGATCGACGGCGTGATGGCGCAGGTCGACGTGCAGTCCGGACCGCACCGGATCGTGTCGCTGATGTCGGCCGAGGCGGCGCGCGAGCTCGAGCTCGAGCCCGGGTCTCTCGCCGTCGCCGTCGTCAAGGCCACCACCGTCGTCGTCGAGACCCCGAAGGACTGAGCCGTGCGCACCCGACGAACGAGCCTCGCCGCCCTCGCCGCCGCCCTGCTCCTCCTGGCCGGATGCGCCGCGGGCGGCGGCCCCGACGCGGGGACGGATGCCGCGCCCGGCGTCGCGGAGTCGGAGTCCGGGTCCGCGGCCCCCGACATCTCAGGCGAGGTCACCGTGTTCGCCGCGGCGTCGCTGAAGGCGGGCTTCGACGAGCTGGCTGTGCGGTTCGAGCAGCGGCATCCGACGGTCGCCATCTCGCCCATCAGCTACGACGGGTCGTCGACGCTCGCGACGCAGCTGACCGAGGGCGCCCCCGCCGACGTGTTCGCCTCGGCCGACGAGGCGAACATGCAGAAGGTCGTCGCGGCCGGGCTCGCGGCCGACCCGCAGATCTTCGCGACGAACCGCCTCACCCTCGTCGTGCCCGCCGGCAACCCCGGCGCGGTCGCCGGCCTCGCCGACCTCGCGGACGCCGACCGCACCGTCGTGCTGTGCGCACAGGCGGTGCCGTGCGGGGCGGCGTCGGAGACGCTTCTCAGCGACGCCGGTGTCACGGCGAGCGTCGACAGCTACGAGCAGAACGTCACGGCCGTATTGACGAAGGTCGCCGGCGGCGAAGCCGATGCGGGGCTCGTCTACGTCACGGATGCCGCCCTGACCGACGACGTCGAGGTCGTCGACACTCCCGGCGCCGACGAGGTGGTCAACCGCTATCCGATCGCCGCGCTGGCCGGCGCCCGTGCGCCCGAGGCCGCCGAGCAGTTCGTCGCCTACGTGCTGTCTGCGGACGGCCAGGCGGTGCTCCGCCGTCTCGGGTTCGGGGCGCCGTGAGCGGCGGCCGGGCAGGCGGTCACCGGTCGACGCGCCGCGACGCGCCGGGGTATGTGCCGCGCGTCCTGCTCGTGCCGGCCGTCGTCGGGCTCGCGCTGCTCGTGGTCCCGCTCGTCGCGCTGGTGGGGCGCGTCGACCCCGCGACGGTGTGGGCCGACGTCACCTCGCCCGAGGCCGGCGCGGCGCTCGCGCTCTCGCTGCAGACCGCGCTCGCGGCCACCGCTGCGTGCATCGTGCTCGGCGTTCCGCTCGCCCTGACGATCGCCCGAGCAGGCGCCCGCGGTGCGGCGGTGCTGCGCGCCGTCGTTACGGTCCCGCTCGTGCTGCCGCCCATGGTCGGCGGCGTCGCACTGCTGTTCCTGTTCGGGCGGACCGGCTGGCTGGGCGCGATGCTCGGCGAAGCCGGCATCCGCATCCCCTTCACGACCACGGCCGTCGTCATCGCGCAGACCTTCGTCGCCCTGCCCTTCCTCGTCCTCGCGCTCGAAGGCGCCCTGCGGGCCACGGGAGCCGGTTACGAGCAGACCGCCGCCGCTCTCGGTGCGGGACGGTGGCGCATCCTGTTCCGGGTCACCCTGCCGCTCGCCGCCCCCGGCCTCATCGCAGGAACCGTGCTGTGCTTCGCGCGCGCCCTCGGCGAGTTCGGCGCCACCGCCCTCTTCGCGGGCAACGCGCCCGGCGTCACGCAGACGATGCCGCTGGCGATCTACACGGCGTTCAACGGTGCGGGGGTGTCGCAGGGAACGGCTGTCGCGCTGTCGCTCCTGCTGCTGATCACCGCGATCGCGGCGCTCCTGCTCGTGCGCGCCTGGCGGCCGGGCGGCGCCCGATGAGCGCGCGGCTCACCGCCCGCGTCCGGGTGCAGCGCCCGGGCATCACCGTGGCCGCCGAGCTCGTCGCCGAACCGGGCGAGGTCGTCGCGGTCATGGGGCCGAGCGGCGCGGGCAAGACGACGGTGCTCGAGGCGATCGCCGGCCTCGTCCCGCTCGACGAGGGGTCGATCCGTGTCGACGACGACGAGGTCGCCGGTCCCGGCCGCCGCGTGGCGCCGCAGCGTCGCGGCATCGTGCTGCTGCGACAGGACCCGGGGCTCTTCCCGCACCTCTCGGTGCGCGAGAACGTCGCCTTCGGGCTCCGCTCTCGCGGCGAGCCGGCGCGCCGGGCGCGCGTCACCGCCGACGACTGGCTCGAACGCGTCGGTCTCGCCGGCGTCGGCGGCCGGTACCCCCGAGAGCTGTCCGGCGGTCAGCAGCAACGGGTCGCCCTCGCCCGCGCGCTCGCCGCGCGGCCCCGCGTCGTCCTGCTCGACGAACCGTTCACGGCGCTCGACCCGGCGACCGCCGCGTCGCTGCGGACGATGCTCGGCGAGCAGCTGCGGGCCGCCGGGACGACGGCCGTCATCGTCAGCCACGACGCCCTCGATGCCGCGGCGGTGGCCGATCGGCTCGTCGTGCTCGAGGAGGGAACCGTGACGCAGAGCGGCTCGGTCCGAGAGGTGCTGCGGAGCCCGGCGACGGCGTTCGGTGCGGCGATCGCGGGAGCGAACCGCGTCGTCGGGGACGTGGTCGGTCATGGCGACGGAGCGGTCTGGCGGGCCGGTGCCCTCGCGATCGCGCGGCCCGGTGAGGGCGGCGGATCGGTCGCCGCGCTGTTCCGTCCGGGCGACGTCCGGCTCGAGGAGATCGGGGCCGGCGACGGGCTCGTGCGGCCGGAGGCCGCGTCGTCGGACGACGGCCGTGTCGCGTGGCGGGCCCCCGTGGTCCGGCTCGAACCCACCGTCGGCGGGGTGCGGGTGCTCGTCGCCGATCCGCCGCTGGCGGTCGACATCCCGGTGGATGTGGCCGCGGACCTTCGTGCGGGTGCATCGGTGACGCTCTCACTGCCGACCGCCGCGATCACGTGGGGCTGAGTGGCACGATGGGGGCATGCCCCACATGCGTGCCGTCCGGCCCGGCGATGACGCCGCGCTGAGCGAGATCTGTCTGCGAACCGCCGACCACGGCTCCGATGCCGCGGGGATCTTCGACGACGACGACATCTGGGGAGCGATCTACGTGCTGCCCTACGCCGAGCGGCATCCGGATCTCTCCTTCGTCGTGGCCGATGACGACGACCGCGCGATCGGTTATGTCGTCGCGACGCCCGATACCGATGCCTTCGAGGAGTGGTTCCGCGCCGAGTGGTGGCCGCGGTTCGCCGGTCGCTGGCCCGAGCCCGCGCCCGACGACACCTCGCGGCAGGCGGGCACGCTGCGGTACGCCTACGGCCGACGTCCCGGAGCCGAGCCGCTCGCCGAGGCGTATCCGGCGCACCTGCACATCGACCTGCTGCCCGGGGCGCAGGGACAGGGGTGGGGGCGACGGCTGATCGACCGGGTGTCGGAGCAGCTGCGGGCGTCGGGCATCACCCGTCTGCACCTGGTCGCGTCGGCCGCCAACGCTGGCGCGCTCGCCTTCTACGACCGCCTGGGCTTCGAGCGTCTGCCCTCCTCTCCCGGCGCACAGGCCTTCGGCATCGATCTCGGGCGCTGAGGCCCGGTCGCGCGGCGCCGCCGAGGTCCCAGTTGGGCCGGGTTTGCCGGCTGGATTTCCGGCTCAATGGGGACCTCGGGTTGCGCAGGGGCGGTCGCGGCGGGCCACGGCGAGCGAAGTCCCACACGGGCCGGGTTTGTCGGCAGGTTTCCCGGCCGAACTGGGACCTCGCGGGGTGGGGGCGCGCGTCAGCCGGTGACCAGACGCCCGTCGGAGATGCGGACCGTGCGGTCGACGAGCGAGCTCGGCACCCGCACGTGCGAGATGAGCACGACGGCACGTTCCTCGTCGACGGCCGAGAGCAGATCGCGCATCAGCGCGTCGGATGCCGCGGGGTCGACCCCGGCCGTCGGCTCGTCGAGCACGAGCACGGGGAAGCCGTGCAGCAGTGCACGAGCGAGCGCGATGCGCTGCGCCTGGCCGCCCGAGACGAGGGCGCCGTGCTCGCCGACGCGAGCGTCGAGACCGCCGCGCTCGCGCAGCCAGCCGCCCAGCCCGACGCGCTCGAGCACGGCCTCCAGCTCGGCGTCGGTCGCGGTGTCGCGGGCGAACAGGAGGTTCTGGCGGATGTCCTCGTCGAAGAGCATCGGCTGCTGCTCGCACAGTCCGACCGTCAGACGCACGTCGTCGGGAGAGAGGTCCCGCACGTCGGTGCGCCCGACGCGGTAGCTCCCGTCGACGTCGAGGAACCGGACGAGGGCATGGGCGAGCGTCGACTTGCCCGCACCGCTCGAGCCGACGACGAGCAGACGCTCGCCCGGGCGGACATCGAGGTCGACGCCCGTGAGAGCGGGACGCTCGGCGCCGGGCCACGTCACCGACACGTCGCGGAGGTGCAGGCCGTCGCCGAGCGCGGGCGCGACACCCGTGGGAGCGACGCTGCTGTCGACGAGGCCGGCGGGGATGCCGCTCGGCACGGTCTCGGCGATGCGTTCTGCCGACGCGCGCACCTGACGCCAGGATGCCGCTGCGAGCGGAACCGTCTGGAAGACCTCGAACACGGCCATCGGCACGAGGACGGCGACGGCCAACCACGGACCGCCGAGCGCGGCGACATCCGGAGCGGTGACCATGACCGCGAGGATCGACGCGGCGCCGGCGGCGAGGGAGACGATGGCCGCACTGCCGGCCTGCGCGCCGGCGCGGCGGACGACGGCGCGGCGGAGGTCGGCGTCGGCTGCCTCGATACGGCGCCGGCTCTGCGCCTCGGCTCCGTACGCCAGCAGCACGTCAAGGCTGCCGAGGTGGTCGGCGACGGCGTCGGCGAGCCGGGCGCGGAGCGGGGCGATCGTCCGCTCTGCTCGGGCTCCTGCGACCCAGCCCCATCCGGTGGCCGCGGCTGCGGCGACGACGAGGCAGCCGAGCAGGGTCAGGCCCGCCGGCCACGAGACGGTCGCGACGAACACCACAGCGGCGAGGGCGACCGTGGCCGATGCCACGAGCGGCTCGACGACCCGCAGCGGCAGATTCTGCAGGTCATCGACATCGTCGACGAGGGCGGACAGGGCGGATCCCCGGCGGATGCGGCCGAGCCCGTCGGGCGCCAGCGGAATGAGACGCCGGACGAGGTCGGTGCGCGTCGTGGCGAGCTGGCGCAGCGCCGCGTCGTGCGACGTGAGGCGCTCGAGGTAGCGGAAGACGGCCCGCGAGATCGCGA
>JAAIGF010145744.1_pt1 | contig 11594 bp, 10 predicted proteins | sample 6487441 | NCBI WGS metagenome assembly JAAIGF01 (sample SAMN13974129, study PRJNA590717) | phyllosphere metagenome | biome: pepper field; feature: multiple bacterial spot infested pepper fields; material: pepper leaves; isolation source: leaves from pepper fields | host: Capsicum annuum ...
CATACGTCAAAAGGGAATTCAAAACAGGATCATCCTGATCATGAACCCGACCGACGATTCCCATTTCGTTTATGAGCAGTATATCAAAGACACGCACAGAGTTGAAACAATTGACGGCGTAGATGTTCAAATTTCCACGCATCCAAACGTGCTGCACATCCACACATCCTTCCTAGACAACGTCGAAAACCTGTCTGCTAACTTCCTTGAGCGTATCGAACAGATCAAGCAGGAAAGTATAAAGGAAGCTACCGACGCACAGGGCAATTTTGATCGGTCTAAGTTTCAAATGACTAAGTATGCCAATGTGGTTATTGGTCGCTGGGCAGATATTAAAGAAGGTGTTATCCTACCGAAACAAGAAGAAGGCGAATTTAACGAGTACCTCCCCTATTGTTATGGTCAGGATTATGGTTTCTCCGTCGATCCGGATACGCTTATCCGTGTAGCGGTAGACACCAAAAAGAAGAAGATCTATGTAGATGAAGAATACTATGACACCAAGCAGCTAGGTACCGAGGAGATTATCGCGCTGAACAAATCGCGGATATTGAAATCAAACGATCTGATTGTCGGCGACAGCGCGGAGGATCGGCTGATCAAGGATATTGAAAAGCTGGGAAAGGTCAACATCCGGCCATGCTGGAAAGCACCTGGTTCTGTCTCTGCTTCGTTACTAAAGATGGCCGACTACACCATCGTCTACACTCCGCGAAGCCGAAACGTACGAACCGAACTCAAAAACTACATCTGGAATGATAAAAAGGCAGGAATACCGATTGACAAATGGAATCACGCGATAGATGCAATTCGCTATGCATTTGACTTCTTGACGAAAAACGATCCGAATGCGGCGCAGAAAACTAAACAGGCAGTACAATCAATCAGAACTCCTAAACGAAGAGTAAGACGATGACAACAGAACAAATAAAAGAATTACTGGACGGTGACTATAACACGTTGTATGACGTTGTGCGCAAGTCGGAAAAGAAAATTAAACTCGGTACCAAAACCATCTCCGTTACTGATGCGATTCGACAATATGATCCGTACCATCATGATGTGAACGATCCAGCTGTTAGAGAGAAACGAAAGCTTGAAATCGAAGGAGAAGAATACACAGATAGTATCACACAGGAAACGAAAAGTTCTGTCCAATATGATGAAGTCGAAGTAAACCGGCTTCAGCTAGCTAGACAAAAGCAGATAGTTCAATCAGCGGTTTTCTTTGAGTGCGGATCTAGCATCACCTTAGATTTTACCGGAGAAAACGAGAAAGAGGACGAATTTTTCGAGCTGATCAAAAAGGTCTGGGATGACAACAAGCTTTCATTCAAAACAGAGGATATCGTTGAGCGCCGAATGATCGAGACACATTGCGCGGAGCTATGGTATGATTACACCAATGATGAGTACTGGTCAGAAACGATGCTGGAAGGCAGCACGCGTAAGCCGGGCATGATGCTATTGTGTAAAGAGAATGGAGATGATATATTCCCTGTATGGAATGAACACGATGAGCTCGTTGCGTTCGGCCGGCGATACGAAAGCACAAACCCTATCACTGATGTAAAAACGCTTCACTTTGATTTTTATACTGCAGATTTAATCGTGCTTGGTAAACAAGAAGACGGTGGAGAGTGGCAACTAGATCCAAAGGACGGTTACGGCTTCCTCCCTATTATCTATCATTCACAGAAGCGCCCGGAGTGGTCCGACATTCAGCCGCTTGCTGATCGCGAAGAAAATAACACCTCCAACCTTGCTGACACAAATGATTATTACGGCGATCCAGCAATGGTCGTAGAGGGAGAAGCGGAAAGCCTGCCATCCAAAGGAGAAGTTGCCAAAGTGATTCAGGTCAAAGGAACTTCGGACGGCGGACGCGGTAGCGTTTCTTTCGCGCAACCGGACGCAATGGTTGAATCAAAGAAGATGGAGTTTGAGAAGTTGAAGCAAGAACAATTCGATATAACCAACACTCCAGATATTAGTTTCAATACCATGTCGCAGCTAATGAGCAATGGAACATCCGGCATTGCTTTGCGCCTCCTTTTTATGGGGCCGCAATTAAAAGGGAACAAAGCCCAGAAGCGACTGCATGAAATGCTCGTTCGCCGGATCAATGTCATCAAAAAAATGCTGATCAGTTTTTCTACTGCAGAACTTAGCGAATTGAAGAATGTTAATCCAGCCATCAACTTCAAGGATGCTTTACCAGTCAATAAACAAGAGTTGATCGGTAATGTCACGTCGCTCGTTAATGCGAAGCTTCTTTCTCGAAAGACCGCGATTACAATGCTTGGCGAAGTTTCAGATGTCGAAGCAGAATTGAATCAGATTTTAGAGGAAACACAAGCAGAAGCTAAAAGCAAACTATAATTTATGATTATTAAAATTATATAATAATATTTGCCTATATAAATCGTTGTTATTATCTTTGTTCAATACAAAAGGCAATAAGATTAGATCTTATTTCCCCAATCTTCGAGAAGATTAACGACACGTAGTCGGTTGGGGATAGAATATTGAACAACCGTTACCCGAATGGGATGAGTGAATCAAAACGCAATAAGGGATCGCAAATGCTCGATCATGGGTGTGTTACCACGCATCCTATTAACCTGCGACGGTTGTTTCTTTGACATGATGCTGTAAATGGCAAAACAGAAGGTTCCGTAGGAGGAGTAATAAATCACACCTTGATAGTCGGTTCGATTCCGACTCATGTCGCAACCAAGGAGTGGTACGTCTAACTTGTGGGTAAGGATGTATCGTCAGGGTAACCCTCAGTATTATCAACTTGAAAAGATATGACAGCTCGGAAAGACGAGCAATTTTGACAGGATGACTGAGTGGAAAGGTGTCGTTGCCCGTAGGGTAGGTAGTAAGATGGAACTTATCATTCATATTGCTACAAGATGACGGCCTAGGTTGATATATCCTAGTACAAAGTTTGGGTGTTCGATTCGCCCTCCTGTCACTTCATAATTTAGGTTAATTGGTTAGTATGGCCGTGGGACTCTCCCCGTTTCTCACGGCTTATTAAACTATTCGTTGCTATTGCCATTTGATTGATCGGCTGTATTGATATCATTATCAATTGAGCGATCGGATGTGTCGCTGTCGTTATCCAAATATACTTCCCAAGGTTTTTCGACTTCCTCCAAGAATAATGCACTATCTATTTCGACTTCATAAGCCAGTGCTAAACCTTCATTTTTTATAAGTATTTCTGTTTCTGAAATATATCGTACCATTTTGTGACCTAGATCATTCAAATTTTCTAGACCACCCTGATTCAGTAGTGTATGTCCCGCTTTAGCTGAAGAGAATCTACAAGCATATACGACGGCGGCTCCAACCACCGTAAGCTCTGAAGACGTGTTAACAATACTTACTTTGCCAAAATCTATTCCTACTCCTAAACCAATGTCCTTTATAAATACTGTAAATTTATTTCTATTCGAATTATAATGTTCATAAAAAAGCTCGTGACATTGTTCAGCTGATATCAAAGCTCGTAAAACAGCATCTTCGCCACTGTAAAAAGTTGGGAAGAAAGCTAAAATTCCATCACCGGTAAACTTGTCAAATATTCCTAAATTCCCTTTTATAATGTTTGAAAGCCCTTCACTCAAAGTTGTTATAAAATCTGAATAGTCGGTCGAACTTCGTGCTTTCAACATAAGCTCCGTAGATCGTCTTATATCGATTGAAACAACGACAGCATCGACTTCATTACCGTGTTTGAAGAAATTCCTAAAATCCTGAGAATTTGTATAGGCAGATACAGCTTCGGAATGTATTCGATTAATTATATGGTAGCTCTTCTTTTCTTCGTTAAGTTCATTGTACAACCTCCAATATTCATCTTTATCATTTATAGCAGACAGAAGTTCGCGCTTTAATTTTGTGATCCTTTCCTCTAGTTCTATTTTGGTGTTGCTGTTTCGATTCTGCCTTATTTTATTTAACACCTCATCAAACACATCGCTTGGAATATTACCAAGATTAGGTGCTAGTTTTGTTCCCATGATTCTCGATAAGCTACTCAACTCATCAATATCATATCCTGTATTAGATGTGTAATCTTTCAATAATCTAGTGTATCTTTTGTGTTGATCACTATCTTCTACATTATAAGTGATTTTTGATTGATGTTCATCTTCGGCTTCATTGTTTTTTTTTCTAGTCATAATTCATTAGGTTACTTTCCAAACATACTACAATTTTTATTATCCCCAATACGGGAAACCCTATTTTTTATTTGCGGGGAATGGTGTATGTTTGTTTTAGAATAAGTAATATCAACATGCGCAGTGTAAACGAAATTAACTTATCTTGCGATATATATTTTAAGTAATGTTTGACGATAAGATTGTTATTAGTATAAATGGGAGTTCTGATGGTGATACTCGACTATCCGCATTGACTTTAGCAGAAGCTGATGCGTTTATAACATTGATATCTTCATTACGCGATCTATGCTCAAATAGTCCGAACAATGATGAACTTAAGATAGAAGTTAAAGAAGGTTCAGCTCAAGCAATTCTCAAGGGGCCGCCAGGAAGTATGGCTTCAATTTATATGGATTTTGATGAAGTGCTTAATGGAAAATCTAGCGATTATTCTGATGTAAATAGTTGGAAGAACATACAGGATGTAATGCTTAGTGAAGAGTTGGCTTTGAATGCGATTTTTGTGCATAATGGTTTCACTCACGATATAAAGGACAATATAATTAATGCGAAACGTTTCCGAAGATATGGCAATAGAACGAGAACGTATTACAAACTAGAATTTTTCAATGGTATCTTAACTACAATTGGCGGCAAAATGCCAAACATCCATGTAAAAGTCGAAGACAGGGAATTGGTTATAGATTGTAGTGAATTGGTGGCTCAAAAAGTTAAGGAATATCTATACAAAGACTTTTATATTGCTTCTTGGACTAAAATAAATGCCAAACATGAGGTTAGGGAGAGGGCGTATTGTCAAGTTTATAAGGATTACAGCGAATTCAACAAATACCGCAAGTTTTTAACGGAATATAACCATAGTAACATCGACAGTTTTATTGATGGGATGTATGATATTTCAAACGAATTGCTAGATGGAGAAGATATTCGAGCATTCAGAAGGTTTATGAATTTATTTATTCATGGGAGTTGGGACTTAAATGTTCTAAAAACTATGTTAGTTATTTCTTACCCATTTAGAGATAGAAAAGAAATAAAAAATATAAGACACAAGCTAACTTTGATATACAGATCTAATAAAACTAAACTATCTAACCACTAATACAACAGAAGTTGACCTACAATAGAATAAAGTCGGAAATAATTAAGACTGATAAATCACTATTACCAGCTAATTTCGTTGCCGCAGCTGTACATGTAAACGAAAATGGGGAAGCTGACCATTCCGGTATTGTAATCTGCCAAGGACAAGATTGCAAATTATTCCATTTTAATGGAAAGGACGTGAAGTTGGTGAATAGCGGGGAAGCAGAATGGCCCAATAGAAATTGGTATTATCATAAGGTAATTTCAAGAATTAGTGAACACGAAATCAAAGCTTTTACTGGATTTTGTAGAAATATATCGGCCAAAGCAACTCCCAGATATGGTTTCTTTTATGATGGTTTAGGATATTACGATCCTAGCGGAACGTTCATGCCCGATAGTAGTCTGAAAGGAGAATTCATGACGTGTGTAGGTTTTTGCTTAAACGTTATACATAGTTTTATAGCAGAAGGATTATTTCTAGACTCTACAACATGGCCTGTAAGTGAGGTAACAGAACAGGATAAATTTGAAGATTTTATAGAAATGCTTAGAAAAAAAGATATCCCATTTGATACAGCTATTGTCAAGCTGGGTTTTAAACGAATTACTCCATCAGAATATCTTTCGTGCGCGTTTCTGGAAGAACTTCCAATTACGTACGAATTGCTAGAGCCTATTAACGAGCATGTTGAATATGCTTTATCAGATTTGGCTCAGAATTAGTTTTTGCCGCCAGATGATCTTATTATTTTCCAACCTTTGTCGAAACAATGGAATAACAGGTCTTACTTTACCCAATAATATCTTCGAAAAATTAGGTTTGTAATTAACTGCGGACTTTATTAATATTAAAACATAAGTAGTCGATTAGTAATGATTTACCAATTATATTTGAAAGCCTTCCTTAGGGGAGGCTTTTTTTGTTTATAGCTAGAACCTAATATTTATGGTAAGGGTGAAAATGGAATAGAGTAGAGGAATCGAAAAATAAGACCTCTTTTTTAACGAATAAAGAATTGAACCGCGATGTTTCATCCTGAAGCTCTTTTTCAGTTTTTGAACCGACGTATATCGATATCACGACGGTATCGATAGGTGATAAGTTAATGGCATCAACGATATGCTGGTCAGAGTTCTGGAATGCTGATCCGTAAACAACTAGCGGTCCTCTGCAACGTTTCAACATTTCTAAACGACTCCTAAGATAGTAATTGTTGGTTATAGATCTGTATTTATCTTGTGCTTGACCTTCAGCAATAAATAGTGGGAAATTACCGTTCGCGACTTCCATTCTTAATAAAGTTATGTATTCATCGCCTTTAGTTCCTCGTCTGTATTTATAGGTAACATTATTATGAAAGATAAACAAAGATCCGTGTAAATAACTTAACGATTTAGAACTATCTTCATAATCATACAAACCAATCTTATCTGCACTGATCTCGTCAGAAAAATTATCTCTGTATCTCGCATCCGATTCGTATCCCTGATCTATCAGTTCATTGTAGGCAAGAATAATTTTATACAAAAACACATCGTAGTTAGTTGTAAATATATCCCCAAATTTAGATATCTCTTTTCCAAGTGATCTAAAAATATCCGGCGCGATTTCCGAATATTTGGGGTGAGTCATTCCTATTACTTTAATGAGACCATTTTTAAGATTGTCCACCAAAGGATCAATAAATTGAGAATCAATACCGAATTTGTCATTTATGATTTTTGTAATTCGTAAGTTATCAAGCACTACTTCAAAATTAGTAGTATCAAAAGAGTGAAATACATCATTTAACTCTATAGGGACTTCTTTTGAGAATTCGGAATATATTGAGTTGTACGATAATCGGCTACAGAGGTTTATCGAAAATCCATTTCCAATGAAAAGTGTTGCAAGATCAAATGAATCACCATAGTATTGCCATTTCAGTATACCATTTTTCTCTAATATCTCCGAATTCATAATTTTTGGTTTGTCTAAATTTATTGATATTTTCAATAAATTGTACATCTTTTTAACAGTTGCAACCAGCCCCCGTTGCAACCCCTAACACTTTAGCCCACCATTGCCCCTCCATACTTTTGTATTAAAATTATCTGGTGACATTTTTCAAGCTGACATACTTAATAAGGGATTGAGAAGTACTCAGCGTTGCCAGTCGAATCCTATCTAGTCGTATCATCGTTCCGGCTGCATTATCTAATGGTTTTAACTGGCCGGATCTGATCCACTTCTCCACTTGTGCTTTGCCATATGTTTTGGCTGCTTCATTAAATGACATAAAGGCTTTCAAATGTCCTGCATGTTTAAGTGCTTTCATTGCTCCTATTTCAGCGGCCGCCTCCAGCAAAGCTGATAATTGATGATCTAATATTAGTCCGTTGTTCATGATTATTTGATTTAATTGTTTATTTTCAAACATGAATAAGCTAATCATTGTTGGCAACGGATTTGATATACATAATGGCCTTAACACAAGGTATTCTGATTTCCTGGAATGGTATCTCATCAAAGAATTCCGCAAAGCCGTGGAATCCCCTGGGTGGATGTCAGATTTTTTTCATCTTGATGTTAGCAATGAATTCGATATTTCAATTGAGGAATTTAGCGACGATCAATACTTACAAGCTATAAGATCAATCCTAGGAAATTTAGAAAAAACGGGGACAAATATTGTTAAATTAGGAGATGTAGCTATAGTTTATACGTTGGAATTTAGCTCTATTTTTTTTGAGGCAATATCAAAACATTATAGAGATGTCAATTGGGTCGACATCGAAATGATTTATTATAAGCTTTTGAGTGATTGCCTAGGACCAAACAGAGGAGCGTATGATCCAAGCGATAGCAGTATCGATGATCTCAACAATGATTTGTATAGAATAAAAGAATTGTTAACTGACTACCTAATCCAGATATCAGAATCATTTGTACCAAAATTGGAATTCAATAAGTTGGCGGACATTGATATTGAACCAAAGTTTATAAAGGATAAAGAGCACCGTAGACAGCTAACTTCCCAAAGAATGTTGTTTTTGCCAAACGAAAAAATAAAGGCCAATGAAGTTTTGTTTTTAAACTTCAATTATACTGGCCTCACGCATCACCTTCAGGGCAGCAATTACAAAACGATTGATATTCATGGTTCCTTAAAAAACAAAAATAATCCTCCCATCTTTGGGTACGGGGATGAACTAGATGAAGATTATTTGGTAATGGAGAAAACAAATGATAATAGATTCTTCACTCATATAAAATCATTTGGATACTTTAATGCTCCGAATTATTCAGACCTATTACGATTTATTGATTCAGATATTTTTGTTACCTATATCTGGGGTCACTCATGCGGATTGTCCGATAGAACTCTTCTAAATGAAATATTCGAACATGATAATTGTGCAGCCATTCAACCCTCATATTGGGACAAAGGCAATGGGTATGATAACTATACTGAGATAACTCAAAATATCTCGAGGCACTTCCGAAGTAAACAGAAATTGCGAAATCGTCTTGTTGACCGAACGTCTTGTTATCCCTTGGGCGTCGACCAATAGTTTGTGCCGTTACTAAAAAGAACATCACATTATATAATGTACCGATATAACCATCGCAATCATACCGTGCACATATAAGCTTTAGAATATTTTAGCGTTTAAAAATTTAAGCGCACAAATGAATATTCAGGAACGAGTTTTAACAGCTCTAAAACCTTTGGTTGCAAGCAAAGGGTTTGGAGAAAAAACAGTCGAAGGGTTGGCAACAAACCTAGCAACAGGACTGACAGAAGAAAGCACGGACGAGGACATTACAGCTGCAATTAATGGTGCTTCAACCTACTTCAACCTAATGCAATCGGAAAATACCCGATACATTAACGAGTATAAAAAGAAGAACCCTACCCCAGCGAATCCCGATCCAAACCCCAACCCAGCAAATCCGGCCAATCCCGAACCAAAGAGTTACGAGGATAAATTCAAGGAGTTGTCTGAAAAATTCGATAAGCTTCTAGCACAAAATGACACCCTTTCTTTAAAACAGAAATGGGAGAAACTTGCAGAAGCTAACGGCATCGTAAACGAAACACTTATCCAAAAGTGGCAACCATCCAAAGAAGAAGACTTTGACGGAGCAATCGAGGAATTGAAAAATTTCAACACCTCATTTATCAAGCAAACTGCGAATGATAAATCAACCGGCAAACCAAATTCGGGTGATCGTGGCGATGCTGACGACAAAAAGCCAAAGGCATTATCTGCTAAAGGCAAAGAAGCAGTAGAAAGCTTCAAAAAAGCGCAGGAGCGCCTCGCTAAGAGTAAGGCGTAAATTTCAAAATTTACAAACATGAACATTCAAAGAAGTACTTATAACGCTGGTATTCCAGTGTTTCAGCACGACAAGTCTTTGCAGATGCTGACAGGCGGTTTTGTGCTGGATATTTCAGGATATGCTGCTGGAGCGGTGATCGGTGCTGGTACCGCTATTTTGGTCGACGAGATCAATCGTACTGCCATAGCGGTTAAGACTGCTACAACTACCAAAGCTATTGCGACTGGTAACACGGAGATTGAAGTGGCGAAAGGTCATTCACTAATTGTTGGCGATCAGTTGAACGGCAAAGCTATTGCAGAAATTGACAAGTCAGACGCATCGTTCGACAAAATCACTTTAGCTGCTGCATACGGAGCAGCTGTAGCGACCAATACGGCTATTGGCACCGGTAATGGCAATGCACTGCTTTACAATCCAATTAAGGTTGTACCAGGCAACACGCATTCAGTAGATGCTGTAGTAGGAGGATTGGTGTACGCACGTCGAATCGGTTACATCTCCACGCAGACGAAAGCCAACTTGCCGAACGTAATTTTTTCACAAACTAAATAATCTGGCAGATGGAATTTCAAAGATCAGAATTATTAAACTTTCTGGCTAATGAGGGTATCACGCCAGATGTAATGTTGGAAGCAGCCGAAGCGCGCTTTGCTCCCCTATTCTTCCCTCGCTTTTTCCGTACGTTAGATCCGACAGTGTCGCTGGAATACGAAACCATCTTGAGCAATGAAACATTGGAAGCAATGGCGACAGTAGGCTCAAGAGATAGCGAATATCCATTGCACTCACGCTCTGGGATGGACAAGCTGAAAGGTGAGGTCCCTCCTATCTTTGTTCGCCGTAAATTCAACGCACAAGAGCTTCGAAACCTTGAAATCATCTTGGGATCGAATGCCTTAGGTTTGCCAGAGCGTTTGCGTCAGGTTATGGCTCGGGAGGTAGACGATTACGTTTACTCTCGTAATGCTGTATTGCGCCGTTTGGATGCAATGGTAAAACAAGCCGTTTTCAACGGTACAATCTCCATTACCTTAGACAACAATCCTAATGGTGTCGTTTTCGATGTTCCTTTGATTACTGGAGATAACAGATTAAATGCGTCTGCTGACTGGGACAATGTCGATTCGGATATCGTCAAAGATTTCGAAATTGTTCGCTTGAAGAGCTTGCTTACCGGAGTTGGATTCGATCGCGTATTGATTAGCGAATCGAAGTGGTTCAAGATCATCAACAACAAATCTTTGCAAAACCTATTGAAAGGATTTTTCAATCCGGGATCGAATGCACGTTACGCTTTTTCATTGGAGAACATAAACGCTGTGTTGACGGCAAACCGTTTCCCAGTATTCGAGATTATCTCCGATTTAGCGTACGTTCAGGTAGATGGCAAAAAGCAAGTAACAACTTCGATTAACGTCGATAACGCTGTATTTATTCCATCTGGCGATTTGGGTGTAATTCACAATGCTTTGGCCGATGAGCAGATCACTCCAGTAGAGAATGTGACATACCTGACATCGGAAAATGTATTGCTATCCCGTTGGAGAGAGCGCAAGCCGCTGGCCGAGATTACTGAAGGTGTTTATAACGCTTTCCCTGGTCTTACTCAAGCTAAAAACATTTTCATTCTAAACACTAAAGGAGCGTAAGGAATGACGATAAAAGAGGCCTTTCAGCACTTTTTGGGAATTGACGTAGATGGCCGTGCGATTGATTTAGCATTGTTAAACGCCAACCTTGACGGATCGGGCAAATACGATGCTTCATTACGTGTCGCAGTTGAGCGCAGCACAATCGACCTGTTATTCCAGCAAATTGCTGTTGTATCAGAAACCGAGTCGCAATACTCCACGTCAAAGGATGCAAAAATAATGCGCGAAAGGCTTCTTTACCTTGCTCGGAAGTATGGTAGAAAGGATATCGTAAGCGCGCTAACTGGATCCGTAAAAATTAGCAACATCAGTCGCATAAGA
>JAAIGF010076893.1_pt1 | contig 11591 bp, 11 predicted proteins | sample 6487441 | NCBI WGS metagenome assembly JAAIGF01 (sample SAMN13974129, study PRJNA590717) | phyllosphere metagenome | biome: pepper field; feature: multiple bacterial spot infested pepper fields; material: pepper leaves; isolation source: leaves from pepper fields | host: Capsicum annuum ...
CACTGCGCACCGTCACAAGCGCATCCGCAAAGCTGAACTGAGAACCGCTCTTCATCGCCATCCAAACACCCCTTCGATCGCTCACGAACAAAGTGAATCATATCCGTAGGGTTTTGCAACAGGCCCACAAGGGGAGAGGAACGGGCGCAAGCGGCGCGGCATACGCCTTATCTCTCCGTCCTGAGCTTGTCGAAGGGGTGGGAGAGAAAGCAATTTCAACATCTTAGCGTCAGCTAAGTGTTAGAAATTGCAGGTGAGGAGCCCTGCTACGCTCGGAAAGACCTCACTCACCATCCAGCGGCTCGACACCCTGCGGCTTGCCCGCACGATCCAGCCTGATCTTTTCGATGCGCTTTTCCGCCGTCGTCAGCAGCGCTTCGCAATGCTTTTTCAGGGCTTCGCCGCGCTCGTAGATGGCGATGGATTCGTCCAGTGCCACGTCGCCGCGTTCCAGGCGGGCTACAATGCTTTCCAGCTCGGCGACGGCTTTTTCGAAAGAATAACCGCTGACATCGGCTGTGTTGGCATTTTCCGTCATGTTCAACCCTTCATCATTCTCAAAATATGCATGGCCGCCGATTCCGCCAGCCCTTCCAGATCATAACCGCCTTCCAGCAGGCTGACGACCCGGTTGCCGGCATATTTGTCCGCCATCTCCAGAATTCGCCCCGTCGCCCAATCGAAATCCTCGCCAACCAGATTGATATGCGCCAGCGGATCGCGGTGATGTGCGTCGAAGCCCGCGGAGATGATGATCAGGTCCGGCGAGAAATCGGCAATTGCAGGCAGGACGCGGGATTTGAAAGCCTCGCGAAAGTGGTCGCTGCCGGTGTTGGGCGAAAGCGGCGCATTGACGATGTTGTTCTTGGCGCCCGTCTCGTTTTTATCGCCGCTCCATGGGTAAAGCGGCATCTGGTGCGTTGAGCAGAACAGCACGGACGCGTCATTCCAGAAAATATCCTGCGTGCCGTTTCCGTGGTGCACGTCCCAATCCACGATGGCCACGCGCTCTGCGCCGTGAACCTTCTGCGCATGGCGCGCGGCAATGGCGGCATTGTTGAACAGGCAGAAACCCATGGCCTTTTCGGCTTCCGCATGGTGACCGGGCGGGCGGCTGGCGACGAAGACATTGTCGGCAGCACCCTTGAACACATCATCGACCGCCGCCATCGCAGCACCAATCCCCGTCAGCGCTGCCTGAAGGCTTTTTGGCGATGCATAAGTATCGGCCTCGATACGATTGATCTCGCCATCCTCTTCCGGAATCTGCCGCATGACGGAGATGAGGTGGCTTTCGGGGTGGGTGAGAAGCACGGCATCCTCATTCGCCTGCGGTGCTTCCCTCCGGTCCAGCCGCTCGAAATTGGGATGCTCGAGCGCAATGTTCAGCGAGCGCAGGCGATCCGGGCGTTCGGGGTGCCCATCGGGCGTTATGTGTTCCAGAAATATCGGATGCTCGTAAAGCCGCGTGGCCATGATGCTAACTCCCGAAAGTTCCAGCCAAACTCAGGCGCGTTGCGGCAGCAGCGGATAACCGGCCATCACGGCACGCCCGGCAAGAGCGGCCAGCACCGCTTTGATGACATCGCCCGGAATGAACGCCATGGAGCCAAGGAACGCCTTGGTGAAGCCGATGCCAGTTGCGATGGCGAGATAGGTAATGCCAAAAGCGTAAAGAACGATGACGCCACCCGCGACGCTTGCCAGGAAGAAGCCGAGCCCCTGCGTGAGCGCCGGTTGGCTCGCCTTGACCAGACGCTCGGACAGATAGCCCGTGACGAACGCGGCAGCGATCCAGCCGATGAGGAAGCCGGTCGTCGGCGTCGTGAAGATGGAAAGACCACCACGACCGCCCGAGAGAACGGGCAGGCCGATTGCCGCGATCAGGATCGTTAGCAGGACTGCGAGTGTTCCGCGCTTTGCGCCCAGAACCACACCCGCCAGCATGACGCCGAGCGATTGCGCCGTGATCGGAACCGGAATGAAGCCAATCGGGATCGGTGGCAGCAGGCCAAGCGCGATGATGATGGCTGAAAACAGCGAGATCAGAACGAGGTCACGGGTCTTCATGGGGCTCTCCCTTTTACGTCTTTGGAGGTTTGACCTCTGAAACCGCGCGCGTCAATGGCGTCCGCTATCGCGTCGGCATCCTTCAACGTCATAATGATGAGCGGCACGAGAACGCCATGCAGCTTTACACGGTGCCCGCGCGCGCGATGCGCATCCTTCAGCGTGTGGTAGCGGTTGATGACCTCTGGCACGAAACGCACCACGAGACCGACCGCAAGGCCGATATCCGCCGCCCGCGCCAGCCCCAGTTTTTCCAGAGGGTAAAGCGCTGCCGTGATTTCATCCATGAACTGCGAAATGCTGACGCTCGCGGTAATGGCGGTGGCGAGAAGTGTCAGCGCGCTCAATCTCAAAAGCGCAATGGTCGCATCCAGCGGAGGGATGAGCAGGAAGCTGATGGCGGCTATGACGGCGATTGTCAGGAAGATCGGACGCAGCCTGTTGAAGGTTTCCTGCAATCCAAGGCGTGCCTGCCACAAGACCAGCGCCGCGAGACCGACAGCCAATGTGAGCAAAAGCGGATCACGTGTCAGAAACAGGGCGATACTGAAGGCCGCAAGCGCGATCAGTTTCACACGCGGTGAAAGGCGATAAAGCCAGCCAGTTCCTTCCGCGTAAAGGCTTTTCATTGCAGTGCAATCTCCCGGTATCGAGAGATGACATCCGAGGGCGTACCATCCGCAACCAGTGCACCCTGATTAAACAGCAGTACCCGGTCGAAGCTTTCCAGCAGGGGCAGATCATGGGTGATCACGACCAGATCCTGCTCCAGCCCGCTCATCGTCTTTTCCACAAGCGCGCGGTTCCTAAGGTCCAGCTGGTTCGTGGGCTCGTCCATAATGAGGATCTTCGGGCCGGTAATGGTCAGCGCCGCAAGTGCTGAGAGTTGCAACTCTCCACCGGAAAGCTCGTGCGCACGGCGGTCAGAGAGATGTTCGATACCGAAACGCCGGAGGATGACCTGAACGGCCTCTTCCACCGCTCCCTTGCTCATCGCGCGATTCTTCAGGCCGAAGGCTATGTCATCGCGGATGATCGGCAGAATGATCTGGTTTTGCGGGTTCTGGAAAACGAAGCCGATCTCTTTCAGTACCGCGTCTGCGTCCTTCACCGTATCGAGCCCGTTGACGATGACCTGCCCGCTGCTGGGCTTGGTCAGGCCGTTGATCATCCGCGCGAAAGTGGTCTTGCCCGAACCGTTGAGGCCAATAATGCCGATGCGGTGCTGGTTCAAAGACAGGTTTAGCGGCGCAAGCGCCATTCGCCCCTCGAAACTCACCCCCGCATTCTGGAATTGAATGTCCACGCCTTGTCCTTTGCCATCCTTCGCGCCTCTATAAACACAATGACGGTCAGAAAAATCAAGAACAAAAAAAGAACATTGCATTTTCATCCACAGGGCCATAGGCTTTTCATATGGCGATTCTGGTTTCGAACGAAGCAGCACGACGTATCTTTCTGGCGCGGCAGGGCCTGTCTGCGGCGCCCAACAGGGCGTTGTCGAAGGACGGTTTGCTGCAACTCATCACCGAGCTCGGCTTCGTGCAGGTGGATAGTATCGCGACGGTGGAGCGGGCTCATCATCAGATCATCTTTTCCAGAAACCAGACCTACAGGCGAGAGCATCTGACGGCGCTGCTGGAAAAGGATCGGGCGCTTTTCGAGCACTGGACGCATGATGCTTCCATCCTGCCATCCGCCTTCTATCCCTATTGGAAACACCGCTTCCGCCGCCGTGAGCCGATCATGCTGGAACGGTGGCGAAAATGGCAGGGGGAGGGCTTCGACGCAGCCTTTGAAGAAACTTTCCAGCGAATAGCGCAAAACGGCGCTGTCATGTCCCGCGACATGAAGGCGGAGGATCACCAATCCGGCGGCTGGTGGAACTGGCATCCCTCCAAAACCGCGCTGGAATATTTGTGGCATACGGGAAAGCTCGCGATCTCGGGCCGTGTCAATTTCCAGAAGGTCTACGATCTCTCCGAACGCGTCATTCCTGAGCATCACCATGGGCTGGAGGTTAGCCATGATGAATTCATCGACTGGGCCTGTCGGGAAGCACTGTCACGACTTGGTTTTGCGACATCGGGGGAAATCTCGGCTTTCTTCGATCTGATCTCGCCGCACGAGGCAAAGCATTGGGTGACGGCCCATCGTGACGAGTTGACGGAGGTGTCGCTCGTTTCCGCCAATGGTGCGAAGGAAAGGGCGTCATTCGCTTTCGCGGGCTTTTCCGGTGATCTGGAGGCGGAAGCCTCCATCCAGCCGCCGCAGCGTATCCGGGTCTTGAGCCCGTTCGATCCTCTTTTGCGCAACCGCGCCCGCACCGAACGTCTGTTCGGCTTCTTCTACCGCATCGAAGTTTTCGTGCCGGAGCCGAAGCGCCAATATGGCTATTACGTCTTCCCACTTCTGGAGGGAGACCGCCTGATCGGGCGTATCGATATGAAGGCGGAGCGCAAAAACGGTTCGCTCGATGTGAAACGCCTCTGGCTGGAAAAGGGTGTCAGGCCTTCCGCGGGCCGATTGGAAAAGCTCGATGTCGAGCTCAATCGCCTTGCAAAATTTACCGGGGTCGAGAGCGTCCGATATCTCGATGGCTGGCTGGGATAGCTTTACCCAATCGCGTTAGCGCGGCTAAAGGATATGGCGTATAATTGAGGACAATTAAATGCGGCTTGCCCTGCTTCAACCAATATCCGTCGAGCTGATCTGAATGCCGAAGCCCTCAAGCCCGACATAATGGCGCTCGCGGGTGCTGAGAAGCTTGATGGAGCTGATGCCGAGGTCTTTGAGGATTTGCGCGCCGAGGCCGATTTCCAGCCATTCTTCTTCGCGCGTGCGGGCTTCGGCATGTGCCTCGTCCGGGTCGCGTGCCTTGCGGCGGCCCGAAACCTGGCCTACACCGACCGAGCCTTCGCGCAGATAGACGATGACGCCGCGGCCTTCTTCGGCAATCTTCTGCATGTAATGCTGCACGGGCTGCTTCTTGCCGAAAACATCGTCTGCGACGTTTTCAGGATGCAGGCGCACCGGAATGTCGACGCCATCGCGGATATCACCAAAGATCACGGCCATGTGCTGCATCGGGTCCCAGGGCAGGGAGTAAGTCTGCGCCTTGGCCGGGCCGAAAGGCGTGTCGATGGTGAACGCGCTTTCCATCTCGACCAGCGTTTCCTTGCGCTGGCGATAGGCAATGAGGTCGGCAACCGATACCTGCCTCAAACCGTGGTTTTCGGCAAAGGAGGAGACCTGCGGGCCGCGCATCACGGTGCCGTCGTCATTCACCAGTTCGCTGATCACACCGATCAAGGGCAACCCTGCCAGCTTGCAGAGATCGACCGCCGCTTCCGTATGGCCGGAGCGCATCAGCACGCCGCCTTCACGAGAGATGAGGGGGAAGATATGGCCGGGGCGGGTAAAGTCGGCGGCACCCACATTGGGGTTGGCCAGATTGCGTACCGTCAGCGTCCGGTCATCTGCGGAAATGCCGGTCGTCGTGCCGTGCTTGAAATCCACCGAAACCGTGAAGGCCGTGGTGTGGGCGCTATCATTTTCCGCCACCATGGCATTGAGGTTCAGCCGCTTGGCTTCTTCGCGCGGCATGGGCGCGCAGACGATGCCCGATGTGTGGCGCACGATGAAGGCCATTTTTTCCGGCGTGCAATGCACGGCAGAAACGATCAGATCGCCTTCGTTTTCCCGGTCGTCATCATCCATGACCACCACGATCTCGCCCGCTTCGAAGGCGCGGATAGCTTCAACGACGCGTTTCTGATCGTAGGCCATGGGAAACTCCTCGGTTATTTCAGGCGACCGGTCTGGCCGCGATCTCGCAGATAATGGTCGGCGACCGTGCAGGCCACCATGGCTTCGCCGATGGGCACGGCACGAATGCCGACGCATGGATCGTGGCGGCCCTTGGTGCGAACCTCGACATTGTTGCCGTCAGCATCGATAGACTGACGCTCCGTCAGGATCGAGGAGGTCGGCTTGATGGCGAAGCGCGCGACAATCGGCTGACCGGTGGCGATGCCGCCCAGAATACCGCCCGCGTGGTTGGACAGGAAGATCGGGCTGCCGTCATTGCCCATGCGCATCTCGTCGGCGTTTTCCTCGCCGGTCAGCTCAGCAGAGGCAAAGCCCTCGCCGATTTCCACGCCCTTCACGGCGTTGATCGACATGAGGTTGGAGGCGATATCCTGATCGAGCTTGGCGTAAAGCGGCGCGCCGAGGCCAGCCGGAACGCCCTCCGCGATGACTTCGACAACGGCGCCGATGGAGGAGCCCGCCTTGCGAATGCCATCCAGATATTCCTCCCAAACCGGCACCATGTCCGCGTCCGGGCAGAAGAAGGGATTTTCGTTGACCTGCGCCCAGTCCCAGTTGGCACGGTTGATCTTGTGCTTGCCGATTTGCACCAGCGCACCGCGAACGGTCATGCTCGGCACGACTTTGCGGGCCAGTGCGCCTGCGGCCACACGCGCCGCGGTTTCGCGGGCGGATGAGCGTCCACCGCCGCGATAATCGCGAATACCGTATTTCAGATCATAGGTAAAATCCGCATGGCCGGGACGATAGCGGCGGGCGATTTCGCCGTAGTCCTTGGAGCGCTGGTCGGTGTTTTCGATCAGCATGGAAATGGGCGTACCGGTGGTGATCATCGTCTCGCCGTCCTCATCCAGCATCACGCCGGAGAGAACTTTCACGATATCGTCTTCGCGTCGCTGCGTCACGAAGCGGCTCTGGCCGGGCTTGCGCTTGTCCATCCAAGCCTGCACCTCGGCAAGCGTAAAGCGAATACCGGGCGGGCAGCCATCCACCACGCAGCCCAGCGCCGGACCATGGCTTTCGCCCCATGTGGAAACGCGGAAGAGATGACCGAAGGTATTATGCGACATGATGTACAGACCAGACCGGGATGCGCGCCTCTGAGCGGCACGCCATTTCGAAAAATACGCGGGGTCATCTCTTAGAGCGTTTCCGTATTGAATGGAAGCGCTGCGCCCGGCATCTTTCTGCCGGATTACGAGACCTGACGCCAGAGTTGCGCCGTGGCAAAGTTGGAGAAATCCTCCGGCGAAAGCGGCTTTGCGAAAGCGTATCCCTGCAGAAGATCGCAGCCCATATCCTTCAGCATGGCGGCGTGGGCATGGCTTTCCACGCCCTCGGCCACCGTCTCCACGCCAAGTGAGCGGGCGATGTCGATGATGGAGCGTACCAGCGAACGCTCCTGCGGCGAGGCGAGAATAGGCATGACCAACTGCCGGTCGATCTTCAGCCGCTTCGGCTTGATGCGTAGCAGGCTGATGAGCGATGTGTGGCCCGTGCCGAAATCATCGATCTCGATATCGATGCCGAGCGCCTTGATCTTCTCGATATTGCGCACGACTTTTTCCTCGCTTTCGTCGAGGAAGATCGATTCCACCAGTTCGAACGTCACTTCGCCCGGCAGGATCGCAAGTTCCTTCAGGCTTTCCGCCAGATGCTCGTCATGCAGGCGGCGAAGGGAAACGTTGACGGAAACGCGGGGCACGTCGAGCCCCTTAAGCGTCCAGATGCGCCGATCCTGAAGCGCCGTTTGCAGAACGATCCGGTCCAGCACCTGAACGACATTGAGTTCCTCGGCGATTTTGAGAAACTTGTCCGGCGTCAGCAGGCCGCGCGTCGGATGCCGCCAACGCACCAGTGCTTCGATGCCGGCAATATCGCCCGTCTGGACACAGAACTGCGGCTGGTACCAGGTCTCGAATTCCCCGTTTTCCAAACCAGAGAGAATCTCATCGGCCATTCGCTTGTGGTTGACGAGTTCCGCCTGAAGATTTTGCGTGAAGAATTCGTAGCGGTTTCGTCCTGTCGCCTTGGCGCGATAAAGGGCAAGGTCGGCATTGATCAGCGTCTTGCGCGCGTCATGCGTGTTGCTTTCCCCAAAGGCAATGCCGATGGAAACGCCGCAGCGGCAGGTAAAGCCCTGAAAATCGAAGGGATGCTTGAAGGCGGCAATGATATGCGTGGCCACCGATTTGACATGGTCCTTGTCGCCCACTTCCGTAATAAGGATGACGAATTCATCACCGCCGATGCGTGCGACGATATCGCCGTCCCGCACATTGCGGTTCAGAATTTCGGCTGTGTGCACCAGCATGGCGTCGCCCGCCGCGTGGCCGAGCGTGTCGTTGATCTGTTTGAAGCGGTCGAGATCGAGGTGGAGAATGGCAAAGCGCTTTCGGCCCGATTCGTCTCCCAGCGTCGCCACCCGGTCCAGTTCGAGGTCAAGGCAGCGTCGATTGGCAAGCCCTGTCAGCGGGTCATGCAATGCATTGTGCTCGATCCGCGATTTCGCTTCGATAAGCTCGGCATTGCGTGCTTCCGCCTCCTCCTTTGCGGATTTCAGTTCATTGGCAATCTGCCTGTCGGCTGTCACATCGAAGGAAATGCCGACGATCTTTCGATTTCCATTTGAACGCTGATGGATTTGCCCAACAGAGCGCACGTAACGAAGTTCCCCGTTCGGCAGCAAGACGCGCTGGACACTGGAAAGGTTTCGGTTGTTGGAAATCGCCTCCGCAGCGATCTCCTCGACATAGTCGCGATCATCCGGGTGGAGACAGGCTAACCACTCTTCATGCGAAACAATGCCTGTGGTGAAAGTCAGCCCATAAAGCTGATGCATCCGCCGGTCCCAATAGGTCCGGTTGTTGGTAAGGTCCGCTTCCCATATGCCGCAATTGTAAGATTGCAGGGCGAGATCGAGCCGCCGCGACAGTTCCATCAGATCATGCTCGCGCGAAGACAGTTCCTGAAGCGCAAGCTCCAGTTCTGCGTTTTTTACGTCGCTGCTATATTTCGAATCCTGCAACGTCTGCGCCATCTGCATATCGGATGTCACGTCCCAGATGATGCCGGTGATACGGCGCGCGCCATCCGGCGTCACATAGTTCGATCCGGCTGAGCGTAGATAGCGCACCGAGCCATCGGCTGCGGGTATGCGATAGACCTCGGAAAGGGTTTCATGGTCGCTCTCGCATTGATGCAGGAACTGGGACACCTTCTCCCGATCCTCCGCAATCATGGCGGCAAGCCAATCGGCCAATGGAATTTTCTTTTCAGTCGCAAGAAAGCCGTGAAGCGCTGCCGCTCTTTCATCGAGATAGCACGACCGACCGTTGATTTCCCAGAGCCCGATATTGGACGAATCCATCGCCAGCTTGAAGCGCTGCGAAAGCTGAAGAAGCTTGTCTTCGCGCGCGCGCAGGTCCGTCAGATTACGGTTGCGCTCGGCCACCAGAATAAGAGTCAGAAGAAAGGGCAGGGTGATCCAGAAGGAGTCGGGATCGAATATGTGAATGGAAATGAAGACGGCTGCTGTCACCGCAATGAGTAGAAACGTAAAAGTTTTGCTTGTGCCTCTTAAAATTCGAGAAGCCATAAATGTGATCCTACAAAGATTATCCTAAAACTGAGCAGCATTCAGTCTCTTATGGAGGCGAAACTAAAATATATTCTGAATCAAGCAGTATAGAGAAACGCTGTCTGGGCGAATTATTGGTTCATTTGACCGTTCACGAGGAAAAACTGTCTAAAGGCTTGATTATTGGTTAAAATCCATTCATCAATTATACCGAAAAAGACATGGTTGCGGGCAAATTCCGCCACATTCGGGAGACAAATCTTGTTGCATGGAAAACTGATACGCAGCCTGAAGGAAGCTAAATCCATGCGCTTGATGATTGCCGCACTTTTGGCCACTGCAAGTCTGTTCGCACCGTTGAACGGTTTCGCGCAGAGCGTCGATGTCGAATCCACCATCAGCAAGGTCGACGTGAAGGGCCTCAGCATTACGCTGGCCGATGGCAAGAACTACAAAGTGCCTGAGGAGTTCAACTTCGAAGGGCTCCAGCCGGGCGTGAAGGTTCTTGTCTTCTACACCGAAGTCGATGGCAAGCGCGTCGTGGACGATCTGGAAGTCGTTCAGTAAGAACCTTTTACACGGTTTCGCTTACCGACACCCATTCAGCAATATTCCTGTCTTTCTCCACCCGCAGAATGCGATCCTGCGGGATTGGAATATCCGATGCCTCATCCTTGTCCATGCCGGACACAAGCCGGAAGATGGAGCGGATAACCCCGCCATGGCAGACACAGACGGTCTTTCGCTCGACCGACGATAGCCATGCGCCGATGCGCCAGGACAGTATTTCGTAGCTTTCGGCGTCTTCTCCCGGTGGAATGAAATCCCACTTCGCAGCCTTGCGCGCCTTTACTCTTTCCGGGAACGCAAGCTTGAGCTCGGGAATGGTGTAGCCTTCCCAATCGCCGAAGGAAACTTCGACAAGGCGGGCGTCCGTTCGGTAGGCGGTGGGGTCGAGACCCATTGCGCCGCGCATGAGCTCCATCGTCTCGCGCGTGCGGCCTAGCGGGCTTGCGACATAGTCGAATTCCGTCGCAGCAGGGCCAAGAATCTGGGAGAGAGTTTTGCCGTTCCCAACTGCCTGGGAGCGGCCGAAGTCATTGAGGGGAATATCCTTTTGGCCTTGCAGCCTTCTTATCGCGTTCCAGTCCGTCTGTCCGTGGCGGATAACATAGACCAGCAAAGCAAAACCCCTGTTCAAACTCTTTCGTTCAAAAGGATTGATTGCGCCGCACGTCAAAAATGTGGCGGCGCACATCACTAAAAGCTTATCGCGCCTCGCCTCTCAATTCCGTGTTCAACAGAATCGAAAACAGACGCTTATGCCTTAATCCTTTACGACAGAGATGTCGGGTGCGTCCACCGCTTTCATGCCGATCGTGTGGTAACCGGAATCCACATGGTGAACTTCGCCGGTAACGCCGGTCGAAAGATCGGACAGCAGGTAGAGCGCCGACTTGCCGACTTCTTCGATGGAAACCGTGCGCTTCAGCGGCGCATTATACTCGTTCCACTTGAGAATATAGCGGAAATCGCCAATGCCGGAGGCCGCCAGCGTCTTGATTGGACCGGCGGAAACAGCGTTGACGCGGATGCCGCGATTGCCGAGGTCTACCGCCAGATAGCGCACGCTGGCTTCGAGAGCAGCCTTGGCAACGCCCATGACGTTGTAATTCGGCATGACCTTTTCCGCGCCGTAATAGGTCAGCGTTAGAATGGAGCCGCCATCGTTCATGATGGGGTCCGCACGCTTTGCAACGGCTGCCAGCGAATAGACGGAGATGTCCATGGTGCGGTTGAAGTTGTCGCGGCTGGTGTCGAGGTAACGGCCCGTCAGCTCGTCCTTGTCCGAAAACGCAATGGCGTGAACGACGAAGTCGATCTTGCCCCAATGCGCTTCGAGATTGGAGAATACCGCATCGATGGTTTCCAGATCGGTCACATCGCAATGGCCCGCCATGAAGGCGCCAAGTTCCTGGGCAAGGGGTTCCACGCGCTTCTTCAGCGCATCGCCCTGCCAGGTGAAAGCCAGCTCGGCACCTGCATCGGCACAAGCCTTGGCAATGCCCCAGGCGATGGAACGGTTGTTTGCGACGCCCATGATGAGGCC
>JAAIGF010051415.1_pt1 | contig 11580 bp, 5 predicted proteins | sample 6487441 | NCBI WGS metagenome assembly JAAIGF01 (sample SAMN13974129, study PRJNA590717) | phyllosphere metagenome | biome: pepper field; feature: multiple bacterial spot infested pepper fields; material: pepper leaves; isolation source: leaves from pepper fields | host: Capsicum annuum ...
GCCAAGGCTGTACCTCCCAATTAAAGTGCTGTGCTTCGGCCAATGTGCCCATAGCAATAAGCTGATCCGTATTTTTATAGGCTTTGCCCTGCAAGGCTTCAGCATAGATTTTACGTCGCTCTTCAGGAACATTCTTGAAAATATTATACAAGTTCTCTCCGAGCACGTTTTTTCCTTGCTGATGAAACTCGTTTACCCATTGTCTGCTGACGGAAACAAAGTTCATCTCCCGATCAAACATAGCCGCAGAAGCAGGGACATAGTCCACAAAAGATTGCAACATCGCCTCCTGCCGTTCCAATTCCAGGTAGGTATTTTTACTGCTATCAATGTCCTGAATAATACCGAAAACCCGCCGGCAGCGACCATCTTCCCATTCTGGGATACCTTTAACACGCACCCAGATTACGGTTCCGTCCTGTTTTCTTAACCGAAGCTCCTCATCGTAGGGCTGACCATCCTGCACCGCCTTTTCAAACAGGTAACGTATCCTATCTTGACTATCGTTCTCAAAGAAAAAAACAGCACTATCAAAGTCAGGTTTATATTGCTTATCCACGCCGTGGATGTCTTTGCAAGACTCCGACCAGTAAACTAGGTTCTTCTTTAAATCGACCTCCCATCCGCCAACTTTCGCGACCGCATTGGTTTGCTCCAGTATTTTCTTGGTATACAGTAAATCCTGCTCCAGCTGGATTCTGTCGGTCATGTTAATGGCGGTACTCATCACAACTGGCTTTCCATCACCATCTGTTTCCAGCATATTTTGGTACAGCCAATGTACCTCCTGACCATCTTTGTTTAAAAGTACCATCATTCCAGAATCTTCACCTATCTCCGCAATACGTTTCAAATATTGATCTAACAAAGGTTGGTGCGCTGTTGGTACGATCTCTTGTAGTTTTAAATGTTTGACTTCCGCTTCGCTGTACAAGAGCAGGTTACGACCTTTTTCGTTAACCGCTAGAATATTTCCCTGCAAATCGTGCACGCTCATTAAACCAATCGCGTTTTCGAAAAAATTACGAAACCGACGTTCTGAATGTTCCAGTTTTAATTTCTCGTCGAGCTCATTGGTCACATTACGGCCAAAACCGAATATTTCCTGGCTAGCTTCATGATATTTAAGGTACCAGTCAATCGACACAATGCTTCCGTCTTTCTTTTTTGTGGTGCTGGTGAACGACACCGCATGCCGCTCTTCATGCACACTAGAGAGAATGCTGTGCACGGTGCGCTCCTCTTTCTGCAGTACGGACGAGAACGACCTATGCAGCACGTCTTCTTTCGCTAATCCAAACCCCTCTTCAAACGCCGGATTAACATCTTTAAGACGATAGAATTTATCGATCACGCAAATGATGTTCTTGGTAAGGGTAAAGATTTCGGCGTAGTAAGCGGCTTGTATCCTTCTCTTTTTTGCCAATAACATCTTGGTGATAGCTTTAGCAAGCTTCTCTAATGAATCTATTTGCTTTTGATCTAGTTTTTTGGGTTTATAATCAATAACACATAAAGTTCCCAAGGCATAGCCATCGTCATCCAATAAGGGGACGCCCGCATAAAACCTGATGTTCCCTTCACGTATGAGCGGGTTGTCCACTGTGCGCTCGTCTGTATCGGTATCGTCGATAACCAATACCTCTTGGCTCAATATCGTGTATTGACATGCCGTATAGCGACGCTCTACAACATCTAAAGAAAGGCCAATACAACTCTGTATGATCTGGGTGTCCTTCTCCATCATGGCAATCAACGATATTGGACAATCCGTAATAAGACTTGCCGCCTCTGCAAAGACGTCCAAATCCGGATCTTTCTCCAGCCCCAATAAATCGTATGCAGCAAGCCTTGCCAGCCTTTCTTGCTCGTTAGCAGGCAGCGGGTACTTTTTCATAAGCCGTTATCATAAGTAGACCTGGTCGTTAACTTTCGTGAAGTTAACAAAAAGCAAAATCACAACCTAACATTTCTGATAATTTAGCGACCAAGCCTATTCACTGACAATAGCACTAAAATCTTAAGTCCACAACAACCGGAAAATGATCCGAGGGCATACGCACCGTATAATCCTTAAAAGATAGTTCTTTGGGAAAATCACCTTTTTTTATCTCCCTATCTTCGCTTTTCGGACTTCTATAGCTATCCGTCAACACGGCATATTTCATAACTTGCACATTCTTCGTTACAAACACATGATCTATGCGACTTTTGGTAAATAGATTTGCATCAAATGCATTGAAGGTACCATTCCAAGCATAACGAAAGGCAGCTGCGGCATAACTATCGTTCAATAAGGTAGATCCGGCTAATATCTGATACATGGAATTTTCCTGATCCACGTTAAAATCTCCCGTTAGTATGGCGATTTCATCAGCTTTCACGAATTGCTGCATCTTCTTAAGCACCAATTTGCAGCTTTCTTCTCGGGCTTTGGTGCCTACATGATCCATATGCAGGTTAAAATACCAAAAGCGTTTTTTCGTTAACTTGTCTTCGAGCTCCAACCAGGTGCATATGCGTGGCAATGCCGCATCCCATCCGGTAGAGGGTTTCTCCGGCGTTGCCGACAACCAAAAAACGCCATTCGCCAATGCCTTGAAGCGATCTTTCTTATAAAAGATAGGGGCATATTCACCTTTGGTAAGCCCATCATCTCGACCAACGCCGACATGTGCGTATACCTTTCCTAGCGTAGAGTCCAACTGCATCAATTGATGGTGCAGCACTTCCTGCGCACCAAACACATCGAAATCTACATGGCGAATAATGGAACTGATGACAGGAAGACGATTAGGCCATCCGTTTCCGTGTTGCCGGTCGCCCTCGTTGTCGTAACGGATATTATAGCTTCCTACCCGTAGTTCCTGTGCCTGTAAGGCAACCATGCCCAATAACATCGTCGAGAGGAAGAATTTCAAAAACATAGTTTTCATCGTGTGTATTTTCATGATGTTTTTCTTAACTTAATTAGCTAGCAGTTCATTGCTGAACGAATAAGGCGCATCTTCTTTCTTCGTGCCTCGTTTGTAATTAGGCTTTTGCGACATCTTAAATTGCAACTTCGCTCCAGCTTTTAAATCCTTGATCCGCAAAAAATTATGCGTATGAGGTTGACGATTCAAGGAGAGTGACGATACATAAACAGCGTCATCCGCTTGATTTTTAGCTGTAATCTCAATCCTTTTACCATTCTCCAGCAGCACGGTGGCTTTCTTAAATAGTGGCGATCCAATGACATATTCACCAGTTCCCGGAGATACGGGATAAAATCCTAGCGCTGAAAAAACATACCAGGCCGAGGTTTGTCCATTATCTTCGTCACCGCAGTATCCATCTGGCGTTGCGGAGTACAGGCGATCCATGATCTGTCGTGTCCAGTACTGGGCTTTCCAAGGTGCTGCCGCGTAATTATAGAGGAACGGCATATGTTGAATGGGCTGGTTTCCGTGTGCATACTGCCCCATATTCATCACCTGCATTTCACGCATCTCATGAATCATACTACGGCTTTTCATGCCCTCTGTACTCGGGATTACGAAGACCGTATCCAACATCTGAACAAAAGCCTCTTTGCTGCCCATCAAGTCAATTAGTCCTTGCGGATCGTGAAACACACAAAAGCTCCAATGCCAAGCATTTCCCTCCGTATACTCCCTTGTCCATCCGCTAGGATCAAAGGATGCGATAGGCAGACCTGCCGCATTCTTAGCCCGCATCAATCGCGTCTCCGGATCATACAAATTCTTGTAGTTAAAAGCACGCTGTTTATAGGTTTCCAGCTCTTCTGCCGGCCTACCCAAGGCCTTTCCAAATTGGTAGATGCACCAATCGTCATAGGCATACTCCAACGTACGCGCTACATTTTGATTGATATCTTCTCCGAACGGGATGTAACCCAATTTGTTATACCAGTTGTATCCCGCTCTACCCGTGGAGGAATTGGTAGGATGCACATTATTTGCGCCATGCTGCACAGCTTCCCACAACACCTGTGCATCATAGCCTTTAAGTCCCTGCAGATAAGCATCTGCCACGATCGATGCGGAGTTGTTACCAATCATGGAAGCTCGGTGCCCGGGGCTGGCCCATTCGGGCAGAAAGCCACTTTCTTTGTAGGCATTTACCAGCCCTTCCTGCATACGCTCGTTCATCGACGGATAAAGCAGGTTGAGCAAAGGAAAAAGGCTGCGGAAGGTGTCCCAAAATCCGGTATCGGTGAACATATAGCCGGGCAATACCTGTCCGTTGTAAGGGCTGTAGTGTACACGGTTTCCTGCAGCGTCGATTTCCGAAATATCGCGTGGAAACAAGGTCGCTCGGTACAGGCAAGAATAAAATGTACGCAGCAGTTCGGGACGGTCATCCTCAATTTGGATACGGCCAAGCACTTTGTTCCACTCGTCACGTCCTTCCTGTGCTGTCTGATCAAACGATTTGTGCTTCACTTCCTGCAGATTCAAGGCAGCCTGCTCATGGCTAATAAACGAGGAGGCCACTTTCACCTGCACTTGCTCTCCTTTTTTTGTGGAAAATCCCACGATGGCACCTGCATGATTTGCTTTTAGCTCCAAGACTTGCTTACGTTCTACACCATTATCCATCAGCTGAGTAGAAGTAAAGGCTTTATCAAACTCCATCACAAAATAGTTCTTGAAGTTCTCGGGAGCACCACCGCTATTTTTTGTTGAATAACCGATGATCTTGTTCTCTTCAGGAATCACCTTTACGTACGAACCCTTGTCGAGCGCATCGATCACCACAAAAGCGCTGTCGCTCTTTGGAAAGGTCAGTCGAAATACTGCGGCACGCGAAGAAGGTGTAATTTCCGTAAGGACGTCATGATCGGCCAAGTATACGCTATAGTAGTACGGCTTAACCTGCTCGCCTTTGTGCGAAAACCAACTCGCGCGCTCGTTTTCGTCAAACTTGGCCTTGCCAACCCCCGGCATCAAGGCAAATTGACCGTAGTCATTGTTCCAAGGGCTAGGTTGATGAGTCTGCTTAAAGCCACGGATCTTGTCTGCGGTGTAGGTGTATATCCAGCCATCACCCATTTTGCCAGTTTGAGGCGTCCAAAAATGCATGCCCCAAGGTCGCGCAATGGCGGGGTAAGTATTCCCATGAGAAAGCTCGTACTTCGACAGTGTACCTACCAAGGGATCTGCATAATCCACAGGAGTTTTCTGTTGACCACATGCAGGCGATAAAAGCGCCACCAAAGCAAAGACAATAAGGAACCAATTTTTCATAAAACAACGCATATGTGTATCGAAATTCTGTTCGTGCTCCTTACCAAATAAATAATTGCTTAAACGGTTTAGAATAGGTAAATAGAGCAGCATAAAGGTAATATATTCGTTTTAGCTCCTTGTGGGATTGGGCTTGTTTTTTTGTAAAAAAAGCAATACATAAGGCGATAAGGAAGTGTTTTGCGTTGCGCTATCACATCATACGGAGTCGCCGCATCAAGTGCAGCCCTCCGATACCGATCGATATGTAGGGGTAGCCGCGTTGCTGTGCCGGCAACAGATCATAGCCGGCGCGCACATTGCACAACAATCCATATTCAAAATAAAGATGCGGACTAAACCGTAGCTGATTGGAGTATGCTTTATTAAAATCGAAAAGATAGCCCGCGCTAGCCCCGACGCCAAGCAGGTAGTTACTGCTTGCTTTATCCCATAAGTAATAGTGGAATGTCGCTTGTGGACTTACTCCTGATGGAGCTTTGCGGTTGTTTGTCGTGTAATCGATACCAAGCATCACTTCGTAGGGCTTGTAACGATCCAATACAAAAGGATAGTTAAAAGAAAACTGCAACATCCCCTTTTCCTGTTGTTTATATCCTAAATTTATAATTTGGGATTTTGCTGCCACCATGCTAAGCAACATCAAGAGTAACGATACGTATATGTTTTTATTCATTTTCATCCTCCTTGTTTTAGAATAGTAAAGATAAGGCAATGCAACATGTCAGTGCATCCCCCATAATGGCGATTTTTTAACAAAAAGAAAGCAGCTCCCCAATGAAGGAAAGCCGCTGACATCATTATTGAACAACAGGCAACGAATGACTAGCGCAGGTGTTTACTGTAGAATCCCATCATGGCTTTGTAGAACTCGATCTGGTTTTCTTCTTTACCAAACCCATGTCCTTCATCATATTTAACCATGTAAGGTACATCCACGCCCTTTTCGCGCAATGCTTTTACAATTTGATCCGCCTCCGCGATTTTCACGCGTGGATCGTTAGCACCCTGCACGACAAACAGGGGTGCCTTAATTTTATCGATATGAAACAATGGCGACACTTCTTTTGCTATAGCTGCCTCATCTTCCTTATCAAGGTCATACCAAATTTCGTATAGCATCTCTTTGTAAGGCTTCCAATACTCCGGAATAGAGCTCATCAAGGTAAAGATGTTGGATACACCCACGTAATCCACACCCGCTTTGTATAGGTCTGGGGTTTTCGTCAAACCACGCAATACGGCATATCCGCCGTGGCTGGCTCCATAGATCGCAATATTGCTTTTATCTACCCAACCCTGATCGATTACATATTGCACGCCATCTTCTACATCATCCATGGCCTTCCTACCGATTTGCTTAAACCCAGCACGTAAAAATTCCTTCCCGTAGCCACCAGATACGCGGAAGTTAACTTGTAAGGTTGCGTATCCACGGCTAGCAAAGAGCTGTGTTTCGGGATTAAATCCCCAGCTATCACGCACCCCTTGCGGTCCGCCATGCGGATTGACGATCAAGGGCACCTGCTTGCCTTCCAACGCTGCTTTCGGGAGCGTGATATAACCGTGAAGCGTCAATCCATCGCGCGACTTGAACGTGATTGGCCGCACCTCCGCCATATCTTCTTCCTTTAACTGCGGCATCAAATCGACCAACAAGGTCGCCTTGCCACTTTTCGCATCGTAATGGTAATAACGACCATAGAGTTTATCACTCTGTACCACAACCAATAGCTGATCCTCGTTATCCGTTCTTCCGGCAATGCTAAATTCGTAGCCCTTAAATTGGCTTTCCAAGTTTTTGTAGATTTTCTTGAAGGTATCGCTTATCGGATTGATCACCACCTTTTCGCCTTCGTAGCCTACAAAATCAATCTCCCAATTGCGTTTTCTGGATAATGAAATCAGGTTTGCATCATATTCTTCATTGGAATATATTTCTTTTAAAATCTTCTTGTTTTTAAGATCATACAGCACGATTCGCGTTTTGTCCGAATCTAGATTGGTTAGGACATAAGCTTCATCCCGATTTTTCGACGCATAGTTAAACGAAACTACACTGAAGGTCTCATCCCACTTTGTCGTATGAAAAAGTTCGAAGGTCGCCGCTCCTGCTGGTTTGTAAAAAAACTGAGTATTGATCCCGTTCAGCATTTTCGCGTAGCCGCGAAGCACACCATCCTTGTCAAACTCATAACCTACAATGGCGTTTGCAGCATCCTCGTTGGTGAACAACTTCTCCATCTCGCCGGTATGAATATTGACCTTATACGGTTCGAATACCTGCTTGTTATCTTTATTCATCTGAATGATGATAAAGTCCTTCTGCTCTTTCAGCATATTTAAAATCGAGGCCTGTACATCGTCAAATGGCGTAAGATCGATATTGCTGCTACCGTCAATATTTATGGCGTAAAGGTGATAATTTTCATTCCCGCCTTGATCCATGACATATACCAAACGTTCGTCATTAATCCAACCCATACCACGGATAAGCTCATCCTTTTCCTCTATGGCACGTACCACTTTTCCGGTAGCCACCTCTTTAACCATTACATGGCGCTTATTCTTATCGTCCTTCTCACGGTAAGAGATGTACTTACCATTGGGCGACAATTGAAAGGCTGAGGTATTCGGCTTGGCAAAATAATCTTCGACCTTGTACTTGAAAGTACCTTGATCCAAGGCTATCAAATCGGTTAATTGCTGTTTCGTTGACACTAAGGTTGTGTCGCCAGGCTTTGTAATGACGGTTTTCTCCAAGACTAATGGAAGTTCCATGCCGCCTTGACTATAGGTGCCCGTAATTTTGTTTCCGGCTAGCTCACCACTATATTTGATTCCCGCTTGTTCTATCGCAAAGCTTAACGATGGACTTTCGAAAGTTACGCCATTTAATGGAATACCGACCGCCCCCTGAAGAGGTATGTCCATCGAGCCCGCTAAGGCACCATCTGCTTCCGAAAAGTGAATAATAATCTCGATGGCGGTACCTTGAACATCTAGCGTACCTTTCCAATCCCCTTTGATTTGTGCAATTGTATTTGACATTCCCAAAACTACAAATACAATCGAATAAAGAATCTGCTTCATCATTAATTCAGTTGTTTTCACAATATGTCGTCGACTATACACAAATGTTACAAGCGCGGATAAAAAAATAAAAAATGTTCTTTACGAAATTCGCAATAATCCGTAATAATAAAGTATAAAAAACTACACTTCAACGCATTATAAAAACATATATAACTTAAAGAATAAAGAGGAATTTAGTACACAAAAACACTTTAAACAATTGGAGTATTGTAAGGCTGGCGAAGTAGCACAGGTAAGTTTCCGCCATCATCTATCGTGAAATTTTCTGCGTTTCATCCTACACATGTTCCCTTCTTCATCGCTTCTACGGGGATAAACATATTCCTTTGTAACAAAAGTTTTAAAACAGATAAACTCAATTTATACTTAAAAAACAGAACATTATAAAATATAAAAAATAGCATAGATAAAATTTTACCCACCTGCCTTGACACGACTATTGACTCAGCGGATCCATAAAAAAGCCGTCTACCATGTTTGCCTACACAAACATCGAAGACGGCCTATTCTGCTCGTTCGTGATATCGTTATCGAAGCGGCATTTTAAAAGAGGGTGGCGGCACCTGAGCGCCCCAATTGCGATTTGGTTTTTCACCCATTTCCAGCACGAGCTCTCCTCCAGCAATCAGATCCTTGTGGTGTATCCAAGAAGCGTTCCACGCTTTTCCATTGAGTGTTGCAGACTGTATGTATTTGTTTCGTTTTGAAAAGTTTGTTGCTTTAACGCGGAACACCTTTCCGTTGGATAATTTAACCTTTGTCTCCTCAAAAAAGGGACTACCAATAGTATAACTTGGCAAACCGGGTGTCACCGGATAGAATCCAGCCATGGAAAAAACCACAAAGGCTGACATACCCCCACCGTCCTCATCGCCAGGAACACCCATCAAGTCGTTTCTGAACCACTGCCCGATAAGGTCGTGAATACGCTTTTGGGTCATCCAGGGCTGCCCTGCATAAGCATAAAGATACGGCACGTGCAAACTAGGCTCGTTGGCCATGGAAAACTGACCAACATTGCCGGTATGGTCCGGCAATTGACTGTAAAAATCAAATTTACTTTTGCCCAAAGGCTCTCTAAATGTTTGATTTAGATTATTAATAAACAACTCTTTACCACCCATCAACGAAATTAAATCAGCAACATTGTGCGGTACATCCCATCGATATACCCAGCCGTTATTTTCGCCATAATATTCCCGAGCACCCTGGCCACCTGCATAACGATAATCGAACGGCTCAATAAAGCGTCCGTCCTTATCTTTGGGATGAAAGAAGCCTGTATTTTTGTTGTAGAGATTGCGATAGTTGGTAGCATGCTTTAAAAACAGCGCTGCATCATCTTTCTTGTTCAGTGCCGTGGCCAATTGCCCCAAGGCCCATTCATCATAGGCTGTGCCCAACGTAACCGCCACAGGTTGGCGTTTTTCAAAACCATGCACTTCGGGCACCGTTTCCTTCTCTCCTGCCTGCAAGGCAGGAATGTAGCCCTTTTCTCTATAAAACTGATCTAACCATCCGGCGGGTGCAGCTGACCATGGCGCTAAGGTCTTCTCCTGCACCGCCTTCTTTCCGCTTTCGTAGGCCTTCTCGACATCAAAGGTACGTAGTCCTTTCACATAGGCGTCAGCGATGGTCACCACACCATGGTTGGAATTCATACGGCGAGAGTCTCCGGTAATCTCCGGAAAAGTAGGCATCCAAAAATGATCCATCTGTTCGGACATCCGGACAAAGGAATTCAAGATGTTAGATTCCGTACCTTCGTCGATCAATAAACGCAGCGGATGCGTTGCACGGTAGGTGTCCCAAATCCAATCGTCCGTTAAAAAAGGCTTCTGGTCTTCATGTACTTTACCATCAAACGCACTAAAGTATCGACCATCTTCAGAGATATTCACCGGCCTTTCAAAACAACGGTATAGTGATGTGTAAAACAAAACTTTATCATCTTCAAAAGGCGTTTTCACTTCAACAGAGGAAAGTGCTTTTTCCCATACAGTACGACCAGTGTCCGCTATTTTTTGGAGATCAAAATCCCGTATTTCGCGCTTCAGATTTTGCTTAGCCTGCTCAGTACTGATAAACGAAATCCCGTATCGGAAATGAACCTTTGGTATATTTGCGGCAAATTGAAAAGCTGCCGCGACCTCTTTACCTGCAGCCTTCTTTTTACTTTTATCGATGCGCTGGTTCACCAATACACCCGCTTCGATTGGAGACGTATCAAACTCGCCATAAAGATACACGACGGTATTGTTTTGTAAGCGTTGAGAAGCTAAAACTTCCTTGTCCTTTACTTCTACCGTTCCCGAGAGGGTATTAAAAATTAAGGAGCGTACACCCTTATCGTTAAATGTCAACGCATAGATTGCCGACTGATGCGAGGGAGCAAAAGCCACGTCGATCTGTTCATCCAACAAAGACACCTCATAGTAATAAGGTTTGATGACCTCGTTGTCGTAGCTGTAGCGATAGACCGGTTGCAGCTCTTTGTTGCTTTTACCCTGCACGGCGCTGAGGTTAAATGCCGAGCGGCCACGGTGGCTGGTAACCACCAATGGTAAGCCTTTAATCTGGTCGCCGGTATAGTCTCCGCGTTCAGGATACACCCGCAGCATGCTGTTTGGCAAATGTACTGTAGGGAAAGTGGGCACAAGCAAGTGGCTAATATTACCCATATAAGGATTTACGTAATCGACCACAGATTTTGCGGTCTGCGCATAGACCGTGACCTCTCCGGCGTGAAAGACACACATCAAACTGAGAAGGCTTAGGATTTTCTTCATGTTTTTATCATCTTGTAAGCCCACAAGATAAAAAATAAATGGCTCCTCGCCGGAGCAAAGAGCCATTTATAGCCGAAAAATTACCAAAAAATTAGCGCAAAATCTTATTTTCAAAGATTAGTCTAAGCCTCTGCTAAAACTATTTATCCTTCCGCAAGAAATCGTGAAAACACGTATCAAGCTCATCCAGTTCCTCTTGTGTAGTCGGATACCCGGCCGACTCCTCTTGGCCTAAGGGGTTGCCTTTAAAATCCTTGATCATCGCGACAGTACATTCATCGTTATCTCCGTGATATAAACCTACACCGACGACCTCTTCCGCAAGAATGACCTCGTGAAAGGCAATAGTCATCGTGCTATCTGCTGCTGTTCCTTTTCGCAAAAGCACACCTTTTTCTAGTTCTTCTCTTTTCATACATATCAAGATCAATTGTGTAATCGAA
>JAAIGF010099556.1_pt1 | contig 11566 bp, 10 predicted proteins | sample 6487441 | NCBI WGS metagenome assembly JAAIGF01 (sample SAMN13974129, study PRJNA590717) | phyllosphere metagenome | biome: pepper field; feature: multiple bacterial spot infested pepper fields; material: pepper leaves; isolation source: leaves from pepper fields | host: Capsicum annuum ...
CGCGGCAAAGACAACTTCAGCCGTTTCGGCGGCTAGCTGCTTGCCAGGCTCCGATTGTCCCGCCTGCACGATGACCGGCCAGCCCTGGACCGGTCGGGCAATGTTGAGCGGCCCGCGGACGCTGAATTCCTCGCCCTTGTGATCCAGCACGTGCAGTTTTTCAGGGTCGAAAAATATGCCGCTCTCCTGGTCACGGGTAAAAGCGTCATCCGCAAAGCTGTCCCAGAGGCCGGTCACGACATCGAAGAACTCGCGTGCCCGCTTGTAGCGTTCGCCGTGCTCGACATGCTCTTCAAGGCCGAAGTTGCGGGCTGTATCCGGGTTGGACGTGGTGACAATATTCCAGGCGGCGCGGCCGCCGCTGATATGGTCGAGCGAGGCGAACCGTCTTGCCACGTGATACGGCTCGTCGAATGTGGTGGAGGCCGTGGCTGCAAGCCCGATATTTTCGGTGACCGAGGCGAGCGCCGACAGGAGCGTGAAGGGCTCAAACGACGTGACCGTCTGGCTACGCTTTAGCGCTTCCGCGGGCATGTTGAGGACGGCCAGGTGATCGGCCATGAAGAAGGCGTCGAACTTTGCCTGTTCAAGTCTCTGCGCGAAGGATTTCAGGTGGTTGAAGTTGAAGTTGGCGTCCGGATAGGCGCCCGTATAACGCCATGCCCCTGTATGCAGGCTGACGGGACGCATGAAGGCGGTGAGGTGGAGCGACTTTGGCATAAAACGTATCCCGCTTGGTTAGGAGGCTGATGCGCCACGAGGAGAGGGCGCAAGCATCAGGAACAAATCGATGTGGCACTGGCCTACCAAAGCCTGCCTAACGCTTTGACGCACCGGATCCCGGGGGATACGAGAGAAAGCTGAACGAGACCATATCGCCGGCTCGATAACAAACCATGTCGCCGGGCCCCATCAGCTGATGTAACAACCAGCCCGCTGTCTGACGAGAGAGGGGTAACGCAACGCTCTACAGCCGTCGTCTATCCCTGACCATCGCCATTAAGCGCATAGCGAAGATAAATCCGGATAAAGTGATCCGTCAAATTCCATCCTTTTGATCGCCGACCGGTGATGCTCCGGCGCCCGAAGGCAACTTGAAGCAAATCCATGCGGCGACACATCGGAACGCTTATGCAGAGCGGGCCAGTTGCCCTGCCACTCCGACGTCAGCCAGTCCAAAATGAGATCGAAGAGTGGTGCCCTCGTACTCGGACCTGAAGAGGCCGCGCTTTTGAAGAATAGGGACGACTTCCTCGGCGAAGAGCACGAGCTGGCTGTTGATGATAGGCGGCATGACATTGAAGCCGTCTGCGGCGCCAGATGTAAACCAGTCTTCGATCAGGTCAGCAACTTCCTCGGGGGTCCCTGTGGCGGTAAAATGGCCACGGGCGCCTGCAAGCTTGCGCAGCAACTGCCTCAGTGTCAGGTTTTCACGCAGGGATAGATCAATGTAGCCGATTACACGGCTTCTTGACGCTTCCACTTTTTCGGGATCGGGGAAGTCCTGCCGCGTCAGCGGCCGGTCGAGTGGAGTTCCGCTGAAGTCGTGGCCACCGAAGCGGGCGGAAAGGCGCGTCAGCCCGACCTGCGTGCTGGTTAATGCATCCAGCTCTTCCCAGACGTCTTCCGCCTCCCGCCTTGTAGAACCTATGGCCGCGCTGATCCCAGGAAGGATGACAATATCTTCGGGTCGCCTACCATAGGCGACAGACCTGTTCTTGACGTCCGTGTAGAAGTCCCTTGCGGATTCCTTCGTCATATGTGCCGTGAAGATCGCCTCTGCCCAACGGGCCGCAAAACCGCGCCCCGCATCTGATTGGCCCGCCTGAATGTAGACCGGGCGCTTTTGGGGGCTTTCGGGAACATTGAGAGGCCCCTTCGTCCGATAGTGGTTCCCTGCGTAGTTTGCGGGCTCCATTCGCGTGGTATCCAGATAGCGGCCACCTTCGCGATCATCGAGGACGGCCTCCCTCGGGAAGCTCCGCCACAAGGCGTCGACGGCTTCAACGAACTCCTCGGCCAGCTTGTAGCGGTCGCCGTGATCGACGTTCTGTTGCAGTCCATAATTGGCGCCCGCTTCAGGCGCCCAGGAGGTGACAATATTCCAACCGGCGCGTCCGTTCGACAGGTGATCGAGGGTCGCGAATTGTCGTGCCAGTGTATAGGGCAGGCTGTACGTGGTGGAGGCGGTCCCGATGAGGCCGATCTTCCTCGTGTGTGCAGCCAGCAGAGACAGGAGTACGATCGGCTCTAGCGATCCTGACGAGGCAAGGCCGCTGCTGTTTCCGGCGGCAAGTGTGTCGGCGAGGAAGACAGCGTCGAATTTGGCCTGTTCGGCGATGCTTGCGGCCTCGACATACAGGTCGAGATCGGTCAGTGCCTTGTGGTTGGATTTGGGATGGCGCCAGGCGCCTTCGTGGTGGCCTCGGGACATCAGGAAAAGATTGAGGTGCAACTGTCGCGACATGGGATCGATGCCTTTCAGATATTGCCGACGTCAACGCCGAGGTTCTTGAGCAATTTCGCTCGAAGCGATGTGAGTTCGGTCTGATGCTCGTGACGCGGATGAGGAAGTGAAACGGTATGATCCTGCGCAATCACACCGTCCTTCAGGATGAGGATCCTGTCCGCGAGCAGCAGCGCTTCATCCACGTCATGCGTCACGAGGACGATTGTTGGGCGCGTCCGCCCCACAAGGCGCATCAGGAGCCCCTGCATACGGATCTTCGTCAAAGCATCCAAGGCGCCGAAGGGCTCGTCGGCAAGCAGCAGATCGGGTGCTCGCAGAAGAGACCGCACAAGTGAGGCGCGCTGCTTCTGACCACCCGACAGCGTGGATGGCCACACAGTTGCCTTGTCGCCAAGGCCGACATCTTGCAGCATCTCTATCGCGGCAGGTTTGGCATCCGGTCGACGCAGGCCCAGTGTGACGTTTTCGAGAATGTTTTTCCACGGCAGCAGCCGCGAATCTTGGAAGAGAACGGATATATTCTCTGGCGTGGCATAGTGGCCCTTGGTTTCGGCGTCGTCGTCGAGACCGGCAAGTGCGCGCAGCAGCGTCGTCTTTCCGGAGCCGGATTCGCCCAGAAGGGCGACGAATTGACCACGGGGAATGTCAAGCGATATGCGGTCGAGAACGGGTTTGCCCTTGAAGCTTCGGGACAGGTCACGAAGGACTACGGCATTGGTCACATGTGCGTTCATGATCCAAGTGCCCGTCTGTAGGAAAGCGTGCGTCGTTCGATGAATCGGACAGCGGCATCCGATATGAGGCCAAGTAGCGCATAAATCATAATTCCAACAACGATGATGTCCGTCTGGCCCCAGTCTCTGGCACGGTTCATCAGGTAACCGATGCCGGTCTGGGTGTTGATCAGTTCAAGAACCACGAGCGCTGTCCAGCATATGGCGACCGCAAGCCTGAGAGCGACAAAAAAGCCGGGAAGTGCGCCGGGAAGCGCGACATTGTGAATGAACTCTGCCCGCGTCAGCCCAAGTGTGCGAGCCAGTTCGACGTGACCGATGTCGATCCCTCTCAGCGCTGCGTGCGTGTTGATGTAAACCGGGATGAGGACGGCAGTGAAGATCAGGAAAACTTTCATGGCTTCGCCAATCCCAAGCCAGATAATGACGAGTGGGATCAGCGCCAGCGTGGGTACCGCGCGCTTGATCTGCACAAGACCGTCAATCAGTGCTTCGCCTGTTCGGGTGAGGCCCGAAAACAGCGCCAGAACCACGCCGACAACGATACCCAGAAAAAGACCCGAATACGCCCGACCGGCCGAGGCTGCCAGATGTGGCAGAAGGCTGCCGTCCATCACCATGTCGAAGCCGGTTTTCAATGCGGTCGACGGAGCGGCGAGCGTCTGTGGAGAAAGGAAGCCAAGTCGTGACGCCGCTTCCCAAGTGGCCAGAAGGAGAAGAGGTCCAATGAGGCGCAGACCCGGAGGAAGTTTTGACGGTGTCAGCCGCACAGCCCGCTGTTGCTTCTTCGGTTCGCTTCTCCTGATAGAAGTACGCGCATTTGTCAGCCCTTGGGTGGATATGTCGGCCATGAAATCTCCTGGGGTCAGCGAGACTCTTCAATCACGTTGTCGAATGTGTCGACGAATGATCCCTTCGCGTCGAAGCGCTCCTTGATGGAGCCCGCTTGGTAAAGGATATCTATCAGCTTCTGATGATGGGGTATCGCCTCGGCGGATGTCTGGAATACAAGAGGCGACTGTCCCTTGCGGATTGCCGCGGCATCATCCTGCGAGACCCGCTGGAAGTCGGTGTAGTAAAACTTCGCCCACTCCTCGTCGTGTCCGTTGCTCCACTTCCCGGCTTTCACGAAAGCTTCCAGGAAACGCTTGATAGATTCTGTTTTTTTCGGATCGGCCAGAACGTCCGGTCGGGTGTAGAAATATGAGGTGCTGGGAAGCAATCTCCGTTCTTCGGGGTCCAGAACAGGACTGGCACCAGCCTGCTTGACCAGCCGTGTGACGAAAGGCTCCTGAAGGACGGCAACATCCACAGCTTGGGATCTCAATGCATCGGGCAGGTCAGCGACACGAAGATTGACCAGAGTGACGTCTTCCAATTTCACACCGGCGCGGCTGAGGGCCTCGATGAGGAAAACCTGCCTTCCGGAACCCTCGACATAACTCAGTTTCTTGCCTTTCAGGTCACCAAGCCTGTTGATGACGAGGCCGGGACGACTGGTCAGGCGATACTGGGCGATCTCTCTGGTGAATGTAGCAATGATCGGAAGATGCGTTCCGGAAGCGCGGGCCTGTATCGGTGGAGTGTCGCCGACATAGGCGATATCGAGAGCTCCGGCCCTCATCGCTTCGAGAATTGCCGGGCCACCGGCGAAATTAGGAAATTCCAGTTCGAAATCGAGCTTCTTCCTCTGCCCGCTTGCATCCAGCAGGTTGCGAACGAACTCACTCTGATCGGCGACCACAAGTTTGGTCGTAGCGTCCGCCGCATAGACAGAAGGGAGTGTTGCACCTGAAAGGCCAAAGGCTGCAATTAGCAAAAAATTTCTACGAATCAACCGAAAGTCCCCATTTATATTTTAATTACGATCAAAAAAGATCATGTTCCGAGAATTATTTCTATATTAATGGAAATCTAGCGATTACATAGACAAAGATGTCTATGTTGGCGCATGCGTTTAAAAATTTATGCCAACATGGCGGGGAGAATAGATTTTTCGTTCCAGCGACAACCTCGCCTGGATCAACAGCAATCAAAAATACGGAGCGAAATAATTGCATCGAAATGAGATGGCTGCTGGCCAGCAGGTGATAGGCTCACCTGGCCTTAAAAATTTTCGAATGGACGTAATGATCTATCGGAGGCCAACGAAAGCGACGTCAGTTTGCGCGTTCTTTGCCGTCGCTTGATCACTATTTGCTCGGCCGCATGAGTGATGCAAAGTCGTGCGCCGTCATGAACGGACACGGACTCCGGCAGCTGGAAACGCACGGTGCGCCGATCTCTACCGATCTTGGCGTCCTTGGTACGCCGGTCTCTACCGCCTGAAGCGGCTTGAAGTTCATCGCCCGTGCCTAAGCAGGAGAAACAGTCGCCTTAGCGGCAGCTTCCGGCCCTGTCGGCTCCATGGTCGGCCAACTTGCGACACTTTTGTGGGCGAGTGCCTCGGCATCGCCGGCGGTTATAACAAGCGCGCCTTCGTTTCATAGGAACTCTGGTTCGATGCAGTTGTTGATCATCGGTCAATGGATTTTACACCAATCTCGCAGTGGCATGCCCCAAGGGCATCGAGGTCTACTACAAGAACGGAATTGGTCACGTCTGAGATGCCGTCCTTTGCACTCGAGTGTTGAGTCTTGGGGGCGGCCGTCATTTCTCTACAGTAGTAACTATTCGACTGTTATAATCCAGAGTTTTCAGGATAACATCCACCAGGTTTACAGCCTGGGCGGCAATTTCAGGGACACCTGTCAACTCACCGAACGCCGATCTGGCGGGAGGCCCTGCAACGTAAAGCCTTGTGTTGGGGAGCCCGTTTATGGACATTGCCCGACCGGCAAGATCGCACATCAATCCCAGTCCCAGCGGATCTGACTGAATAAACCCGCTTCGGGCAAGCACCAGCATGAAATTTTGATGGGTCGCATAGTCGCGAAATTGGGGGCCAGTCGCCAGGACGACACGATCATAGGTTTGTTGTGACGTCTTGATCCTGTCGGCGATCGTTGCGCTGATTGAGTCTGTTTCCTTCCTGAGCCCAACCAGTCGACCACGGCATGTCTCGAGACGTCCTTTTGCAATTTCGCTGCGCAGCAATTCAGAGACCTGCGGCGGCATCCGGTAACGGTGGACGTCGTACCATCGGCGCAGCCGCAAGAGCTTTCTGCGCTCGTTCTCTGAAAGGCGACGCCAAATCGCCTGGGCCTGATGGCGAAGAGCATCGAAAGTGAACTGCCAGGGAATTCCCTGGTCTTGCGCTTCCAGAATTGTTGCGCGCACTTTGGCAAGAACACGACGCGCAGTGGTCAGGCTCTCGTCCTGAAAGTTTCCGTAGGGTGTAAAACTGCCCAGTGAGTGTGGTCTGGGCATCAGGCCGGAACGCGATAGCAATGATATCTTGCCCCGGTGTCCCTGAGCATCGAGACGAACCAGTGCATCCAGTGCAGTAAGCCCGCAGCCGATCACAAGAATACGGTCGTCACGGCCCACGTCTTTGAACGCATCTGCACCTGATGCATCTTTGACGCGGCTCGCCATATGCGCATCCAGGTTCGACAGCGCTTCTGGCACTGAGACGCTGGGGTGACCCGTAGCAAGGACCAGCACATCGGCTGTCACAGTCGTGCCGCGTGAACCTTTCAGATGCCATTGGTCGTTCTGGCGCGAGATTTCCGACACAGCTTCACGACAATGATGAATGCTTCCGGCTTTCAGAAAAGGGGACATCTGCTGATGCATGAAGCGTCCGAAATCCCGACGACGCGCGAAAATACCCCCCTTCGTTATCGCTTCCGGATCAACAGTCAACGTCCCGCTTGACTGCAACCAATCCAGAAAGGCCATAGGTGCACCTGGCACTGCAGGCATTCGGTGGGCCGCGACATTGAGGCGGACATGTGGATCTTGCGTGTCGTAGGCCAAACCGCTGCCAAGCTGTTCACGCGGTTCGAAAACGATCACCTCGTCAATCTGACGATAGCCCCGTTCTACAAGAAGTCGCGCCACTGTTGCTCCTGTATAGCCACCGCCAACGATGGCGACCCTAACCATTGGCAAATATGCCTGGCTTTTCGTGCGCGGTGAGGAAACCCTGATTTTCAACATGGCAGTCTTCCTTCCGATGAAAGAGGGCAAGCTCGGCATAGTCCATAAAACATATGGATATTTTCCGCGATGTCTACTGGCTTGCCGTTGTGGCTGTATTTAGGGTCGGTGGAAGCGGGTGGCGCGAGGTGGAGTTTGTATTCGGGCTCTATGCCGATGCGCGAGGTTCGGCCGCGATCCATCGGCATCGTATGGCGGCGCAGCCGCTTGCGGCCTGAATTTTCCTCCCGGGATGGCAGAATACGCCGATCTCCGGATTGGTGTATGCGGCTCGCGTTTGACCTTCAGCGTTCCCGCGCTTGCGCGTCAATCGGCGACAGATCAGGCGCGACCAAATATTGAGGATCATTGGGGATCACTCCGCAGCATCACCGTCCCGTTGTGACGGGCAAAAGCGTCTTCCCGGGCCGTGATACCTGGCCGGCGACATGTTGTCCGCGCGTTCCGCAAAAATCTGCCGCCTCTGGCATGGCACCGTTTGCCGTTGGACAAAGTCCGGCAGCATCTGCTTTGCCGCGCGCGTGATGTAACCGACGGTCGGATATCCTGAAATCCACCGGTCGTGTGAATGGGCGATGCCCTCGGTGACGACGTAAGCTGCTAATGCGGGATTGCCGACAGCCCGGATCGGATCACCGCATCGAGCAGATCGACGCGCGGTGGTTTTGGCCGCGATCCGTCGGCTACGTCGCGGGTTGGCAATCTGCGGTTGAAGTCGCTGAAAAGCTGGTAGCCGTTGCGCCACCGGCCAAAGCCGCTTTCGACATTGATATGGCCGACGCGTCCAAGCGAGATGACTTCACTTCCCCAAGTATCAGCCTGATCGATCAGTCTGGCAGGCGTCATGTAGGGATCGTTGTCGCTGCCGATGGTGAGGCTCGGAAAGGGGAGTTTCCGGTCCGGCCGGGGGCCAGTCTGGACTGCGCAGGGGTGGAGTGTCTCGACAACCTCGAGGTCGCACGGGGCAACAAGGAAGGCAGAACTGATCTTTACAGCTTGCGCAGATGTCGCAAGATCGGCGGCCAGCCAGCAGCCGAGACTGTGTGCAACAAGGCATACCGCCTCGTCCATTTTCGCAAGCCGCCGCTCAAGCGTGGATTTCCACGTCTCAAGGTTCGGGCATGCCCAGTTGCTTTGCTCGACGACCTCGCAGCCTGGACAATCCTGAGCCCATATCCGCTGCCAATGGAGCGCACCTGAGCCGTTTAGTCCCGGAAGAATAAGCGTTTTCACCATGCTAAGCCCTCCGCATCTTACATTTAGAGAAGATAGTTGGCGGACCAGCAGGTCGGGAAGAAAAAATACTCCAAAATCTATAAGAGTAATAAATAAGCGTCCCGCCGGATCCACTTTCCGAAAGGGCGTCCGCAGGTCCGGCTACGGCGGCCTGTCAACATCGTTTCCGTCCCGTCGCACATGATGCGAGCGGGGCGCTCGCCATGATTTTCATGGTCCCATGTGCAGGCGTTTGCGCACAAGAACGTTCATGATGCGGGCCGCTGTCGAAAACGTAATCTCTTCAAATGGGCCGTCGGTGCTGATCGGTTTTCTCAGATAGTCCTTCACATCCAGAAGCATGTCGACGGGCAGGATATCGGTCGAGCCGCTGAGGGCGTCGAATACGGCCGACAGGGGGACCGTTTTCCCATCGTAGTGGATCGTCGATTCCGACGCGCCGGGCGGCCATGCCTCATAGACTTCCACGGCATCCCGGAATGCGTTTTGCAGGGTAATCGGCGCATGGCCATCGACAAGTTCAACGAGCTTCTCGGTCATGGGTCTCTCCCGTTTGATCGCGCATGGAAATGAAGCGCCGGTCTGTTTTGTCGGTGGGCGCCGCCGCCGCATGCGAACTCTGTGCTTGCCGGACCGCCGTGGCACGCATCACAAATGCGCCGTTACTGCCGCATAGGGAACGAAAATCCTGATAATCGTCAAACTTTGGAATGTCACACACTCGATAAAGCACAATTTTTATAGAGATAATGGCTTTCACTTTGGGAGAAACCATATGAAGTCGGTCATTCGTCTTGCACTCGCCGTTGCGGCGGTCGTAGCCAGCTATATCAACGTCCAGGCCGAGCAGGTGTCGGAAATCCGGATCGACTGGGCCACATACAATCCCGTCAGCCTCATTTTGAAGAATGAGGGCATTCTCGACAAGGAATTCGAAAAGGACGGCATCAAGGTTACCTGGGTTCAGTCGGCGGGCTCCAATAAGGCTCTCGAATTCCTGAATGCGAGCTCCCTCGATTTCGGCTCGACGGCGGGCGCTGCCGCTCTGATCGGTCGGATCAACGGCAATCCGATCAAATCCGTTTACGTCTATTCGAAGCCCGAATGGACCGCGCTCGTCACGCGCAAGGATACCGGCATCACCAAGGTCGAGGACCTCAAAGGCAAGTCCATCGCCGTCACGCGTGGTACGGACCCCCACATTTTTCTCGTCCGGGCGCTGGCGGATGCGGGGCTGACGGAAAAGGACGTGACGCTGGTCCTGTTGCAGCATGCCGATGGCCGGCTTGCCTTGAAGCGCGGTGACGTCGCGGCCTGGGCAGGTCTCGATCCCATCATGGCCTCCGCCGAAATCGAAGACGGAGACGTGCTGTTTCACCGCAACGCCGCCAACAACACCTGGGGCGTGCTGAACGTGCGCGAGGAGTTTGCCAAGGCCAATCCAGAGATCGTCAAGCGTGTTCTCGTCGCCTACGAAAAGGCGCGCGATATCGCCCGCAAGGATCCAGCCAAGCTAAAGGCGGCTCTTGTGGCCGCAACGAAGCTGCCGGATACGGTGATCGCCCGCCAGCTGGAACGGACAGATCTCAGCCAGTCGAAAATCGGCGACGAGCAGCGTCAGACCATCGAGGCTGCCGGTCTGGCGCTTCAAAAGGCTGGCGTGGTGAAGCCTGATGTCGATGTGACGGCCACGGTCGCGGGCCTGATTGACGCAGGCTACGCGCCGACGGCTACCGGCCAATAAGCGCAATACTTCGTCACAAGGAGCAATTGAATGGCTTTGCTGGACACGGTCCTCTCGAAGAGGTCCGCTGAGATGGGCGGTAGTGAAAACCGGCATAAGCGGTTCTCTCTGCTTGATCATCCGCTCGTTGGCATCGTGTTTCCGATCGTGCTCCTTGTCGGCTGGGAAGGTTTGGTCCGTGCCGGGCTAATCGGTGGCCGGCTGATGCCGCCGCCCTCGCGCATTCTGACGACTGTGCGCGAGCTTGCGGCGTCCGGCGATCTGCCTGTCCATATCTGGGTGACCCTCAAGCGGGTTCTGTTCGGTTTTGCCCTGGGTGCTGCTGCCGGAACCGTCCTTGGGGCGCTGACCGGTTTTCTGCCACGCTTGGCACATCTTCTCGATCCGACCCTTCAGGCCTTGCGCGCCATTCCCTCCATTGCCTGGGTTCCGCTATTCATCCTTTGGTTCGGCATCTTTGAGGCCTCCAAGATTGCGCTCATCGGGGTTGGCGTGTTCTTTCCGGTCTATCTCGGCGTTTATGGCGCCGTGGTCGGGGTGGACCGGCGCATCGTCGAGGTGGGGCGCGTCTACCGTCTCTCCGGTTTCGAACTGGTGTGCCGCATTCTGTTGCCATCGATATTGCCGGGATATGTGCTGGCTCTGCGGTCCGGTCTCGGCCTTGGCTGGATGTTCGTTGTTGCCGCCGAATTCATGGGGGCATCCGAAGGGCTCGGATATTTGCTGGTCGACGGCCAGCAACTGGGAAAGCCGGACCAGATCATGGCGGCGATCCTGATCTTCGCCATAGTCGGCAAGGCAACCGATAGTCTGCTCATTCTGGCGACCGCACCCTTCCTGCGCTGGCAGGACACCCATGGAAGCAGGCTCTGATATGCTGGATATCCGCAATCTGTCCAAGGTCTATGCCAACGGGACCCATGCTCTCGACAACTTTTCGCTCACGGTCGGGGCCGGCGAAGTGGTGGCCGTCATCGGGGGGTCGGGGTGCGGCAAAAGCACGGTTCTGCGTCTTCTCTCCGGGTTGGAAGTTCCGAGCCAGGGTGAAATCAGTCTGCAGGGCAAGCGGCTGGTAGAGCCGGACCCGCTCGTCAACATCGTTTTTCAGGAGCCTCGGCTGTTTCCCTGGCTGACGGTTGCCGACAATATAGGCTTTGGCCTGCGTTCACTGGACGCGACGCAGCGCCAGGCGCAGGTGGTCGCGGCCCTGCATAGGATCGGGCTGTCCGATTATGGAAAGCGCTGGATCAAGGAGCTGTCCGGCGGTCAGGCGCAGCG
>JAAIGF010149071.1_pt1 | contig 11563 bp, 10 predicted proteins | sample 6487441 | NCBI WGS metagenome assembly JAAIGF01 (sample SAMN13974129, study PRJNA590717) | phyllosphere metagenome | biome: pepper field; feature: multiple bacterial spot infested pepper fields; material: pepper leaves; isolation source: leaves from pepper fields | host: Capsicum annuum ...
ACAGGCTGGTTCCGGGATGCGCTTTGCACACCGTGCTGTTCCGGGACGAGATTCAACGGTGAGCTAAGCATGTAGTGCTGGGGATGGAGTGCCTTCGGACGGCGGTTCAATTCCGCCCACCTCCACCAATATTGAAACCCCAACCGTTCTCGGTTGGGGTTTTTTCTTGGCCGTTCCCCGCGTGTTTGCTGCGTTTGGGGGCGTCGCCCTTCGGACGCGGGCGCGGCCGGTTCGCGCCGTCAGGCTCTCTGACGACTCTCTCTTCTCTGTTTTTCTCTGGCGTCCGTGGAGTGCTCCAAGGGCGACTTCCTTGCGCGACAAGGGTTTGGAGACGGTCGGTTGTGGTTGGAGATTGCTACAGCAGCGAGGACTGCGACGCCGCCGAAACGGGCCCCGCATCGAAGGTTTCCACGGGTGCGAGCCGCAGCAGGCTCTGTGCCTCGTCCACCGTGCCGCGCAGCCACTGCTCGGCGTCGCCCGCCTCTATGGGGATCACCGAGCGCTTGTCCTGCGCATCGGGTGGCAAGTTCGGTTCGGGTTTGTGCATCCGGCGCATCAGGGGGTGGGCGTTGGCGTTGAGGGTGAGCATCGTGTAGCTCGTGAGCGTGATTCCGTGGCCGTACCGGCTTCTGGCCCTCGCGGCGCTCGGCGTCGCCCTAGTTGGCTTTGGCTGGATCAAGGGTGCGAGCCACGTTCGAGCGCAATGGGATGCCGCCATCCAGCAACAAGCCTTACAGACAGCCGCCATCCGCGAGCGGCAGGCGCAAGCCACCGTCAAGGTCGTCACCCAGTACGTCGACCGCGTCCGCGTCGTCCGCGAGAAGGGCGAAACCATCATCAAGGAGGTTCCCGTCTATGTGCCCGTTGAAGCCGATGCTGCTTGCACTATCAACCGTGGCTTTGTGCGGCTGCATGACGCTGCCTCCGCAGGTGAATTGCCCGAACCCGCCCGAGATATTGATGCGACCGCCGCAGGCATTGCGCTCTCTGCCGTCGCCGGAACCGTCGCCGCCAACTACCAGACCTGCCACGAAAACGCCGAGCAACTGAGGACGTTGCAGGAGTGGATCAAGGAAATGGCGGCGAGCACCAGGAAGTGACCTGTCTCTGAGCACCACCCCAGAGGGGTGGCTCGCAGCGATCGTGGACTTCACGCTCAACCTCGAGGCGGGGCGCTTGCAGACCTCGACGTTGCGACGGCGCGTCAATCAGCGGGACTGGGCTGCCGCCGCAACGGAGCTGCGACGCTGGGTCTATGGCGACGGGGAAGTGCTGCCAGGACTGGTAGCAAGACGTGAGGCTACGATTCGATTGCTAGTGAGCGCGCGCCCTAACTGGCTCCGCAAGATGCATTGAAATAAAATCACAGGATGCTTTGGCGGACGGGACCCTTTGGCATGCCAGCGAGCAATCCGAGAGAGAAGGCATTGCTCTTCAGCTCGTATTTATGTCTCGTGCCGCAAGCGTTATCAGGTCGAAAAATCTCTTTTAGAGGCGATAAAAAAGGAAAACATGAGATATCTCGATACGGGAGGCCGGGATTCAGGGCACACACTTGCGAGTTGGATAGAAGGTGCGGTACGGGGGCAAGTAGCCGAGATCCGTGTTCAAACTGGCTTTTTTTCACTTGATGGTGTCGGGCTGCTCATCCCTACGCTTGAACAATGCAGAGTTAATGATCGGACGACTAAGGTGCTTATTGGCTCGAATGATGCCAGCACCTTGAGGGATGATGTCGCGGGATTGATGGAGATTATCGGAATACCGAGAAACCACGCTCAGCTGGGTATCGTAAATTTCAGCGGCGCGTATTTCCATCCTAAGACCTATCATATTCGGCGTGCTGACGGCTCTCAGGCGGCATTTGTCGGATCGGCGAACCTGACTGCGTCAGGCTTGGCTTTGCATGTGGAAGCAGGGATTGCCCTTGACACCAACGAAGGCGATGATCTAAGGCATTTGTCGGAGATTGCCACTGCTATCGATCGTTGGTTTGATGCACAACGAGATGGGCTGACTGTCGTTTCTGGCACGGCGACCCTCGATGCAATGGTTGACAGCGGGATTCTTGCGTTAGCGCCACCGCCGCGTGCTGTGAATCAAGGTGCAGGAGCGGGAGGCACTGGCAGGCCGGCGCGCCCGCGTCTGCAGCCTCTTTTTTCCTTGCCACGCGTTCGGTCGACTGCCGGACAAGCGGCAACACAGCAGGCTGGACCAGCGCCTACAGCTCCCGCGGTTGCACATACTCCAGCGCAGCCCATTGCCGCTGTAGCCGTAAACCTCCCCTCTGCACCAAGGGGCGGATTTCCTCCCTACCTTCTGTTTGCACCAAATGCAGCAGCTCCAACGGTCGGTGCGTCAGCATTGACGGGAGCACTATTGCCAGGAGGTTCAGTAGGACTGATTGTTCAGCTAAACCGTGACAGTGCACGCCATTTCATGGGTAGAGACGGCACGGCAAACATCAGCATTCCGGTGGCAACGGTGTCTACGTTGCGATTTGGAGTCTATGGCAAGCATGACCGGCCTCGTGCTGAGTTCAATCTCAGGTTGCGTTACGTGAGTAACGGTGGGGTGATCGACGGAGGGATGGCCAATACGAACGTAATGGGATACGGTTTCACAGCAGCTGAAACTGGACACGGTGATATTCGCATGCTCGTGCCGACCGAAGCGCGGAGCCTGGGCCAAGCTGTGACTGCCTCAGGGCTGACTCCCCCAACAGCGGGTGATGTTGCTTTTCTGGAATGGCCCACCTCGCTTGATCCGTCGTTCCGTCTGAGCTTCCTTGATACTCGCTCGGTCATTTCGCAGCAAGCGACAACCTTGTTCAACGCGGCCGCCGCAGCCGGACAAGTTGTTGGAAATGGAGCTTGCTGGCTGGCGGCTGGGGTCTCACCGAACTGGTGAGGCAATACGAGGTGTGCCTTATGGAACTTAGTCTGCTCTTGCTCGCAAGATGACCAGTGCCTCGGTGGTAGTCGCGTTGTTCATATGTAGGCCATACCGCTGGTAGGTTTGAAGTGGAATAGTTTCAACGTGCTGCCAGCCTCGCGCCGCAGCGAGATTGGCAAGGTGCTGCGGCGTATTAATGTCAAAGCGCGTGCCCCCGAGCACAGTGTGATTGCCGCCCACAATGAGGCCAAAGGGCGCATTTAATTTAACGAGTCGTCTGACCGAAGCAAATGCATCAGACATGCCCGAAAAGTAGCGGTACAAAAGACGAGGTACAACCTGTCTTCTAAATCCATCGCTTTCAGACAATGCATGCTGCAAGCGGACGCAGAGATCTGCTTCCGTACAAGGGAGTCGTGCGTCGTTCGATTCCAAGGCGGTCAACAGCGTTTTCTTGCTCTGCCCGCGAATTTCGCGACTGCCAACAAGCTCGGCCTCTAACGACAGAATATCTGAAGGTGCTAATAGTCCTAGCCATACGAGACTCAGTCGCTGGGTATCAATATAAGGCAGCGCCGTTGCGTATGGGGGGCTTGTTAGTGCCAGATCGAATGTTCCAGGCCTGAGAGCCGGATGATCTGGGGCTATCTTGCAGTCGACATGAATTGCTCGTTGCTTTGCTTCGATTACTCCAAGCGCTTGCTGAGCATCCAACAACCGAGTACAGAATGCGCGCACTGCCTCCTCGTAAGCTTGAAAAAATGGCACATCCGGAAATGGAGACTTCCGCCGCCTAATGCGCAAATCATGAGGCTCTTGTAACGAGTAGTCACGCAGCAGGTTCGAGGCAATCACTAGTAGCACTTGTGAGCTCTCCCCGTCAAACGTCTCAATTGCGAGCCTCAGCCTCTCAATATTTTGTAAATTGTCGGCTGGAAACCATGACTGAAGATATTCTCCACGTTCGTCATCCAGCAATGGTGATTGACGAGAGCACTTTGCCTCTGCGAGGCATGATGCTGCATCGCTGAGTAACTGCTCTGCCGGAATATTCAGCGATAGCAGCTTTGCATTGGCAATAAAAACAGCCAACGGATTAATATCCGTCCCTACCGCACTGATCCCTAGGTGTGCACACTCAACTAGAGATGTTCCACTCCCGCAGAAGGGGTCTATGGCAGCCTGTCCAGGCTGTGCTGCGAAGACATTTAAGATCGCCTTCGCAATCTGCGGATTGAACTTGCCTTTGTACTCATGTAGGCCATGTGCTGAATAGCGAGTGGACTGTCGGTTTACACCTTTGCCATTAATTCGCTCTAAAATACTTTGTTGCGTCTTTGCCGTAGAAGCGGCGTTGTCGGGCGCATAACCCGCGAAGTAGACCAAGCGACTGGCCAATTCGGGGTGACTCGGTTGAGCCACATTAAATCCATTGCCTCTTGCTTCTATTGCAGATGGCCTAATCAGGCTTTCGATTTCACGAAGAGCGAGATCCTTTTCATAGGGGTAGTATTTATAGGGATGCCAAGTTAGCTGCATATTTTGTCAGTTCTTCTGAAACACGAGAACGGTTTCCGTCTTTATGTTTGCGTGGGACAGATTGAAAGATTTTCGGTTTGCATTTATTGCCCGTTCAAAGCGCGAAACGAGATCAAGACCAAGTTCGCTCGCGACCTGCTCAATAATGTCGCCGTTATTAATAATCTTTCCGTGAATCTTAGACCGTCCCACAACAAAGCAGACAAACCCATCTTTAACTAAAACGCCGTCAATAAGCGAGAACGCCCCGCGCATCTGGTCAATAAATCGATCGGCGGTGTGGTGATTTTTCTTAAAGAAGTGAGCTCGCGCCCCGATTTCCTTCTCTTTCACGGAGATCGGGTCAAAACCCAACCACCACATTCGATACTTGTGATATAGCCAGTACTCGTAGGCGTTTGGATAGGGAGGGGATGTTACTACTAAGCCGACCGGCATCGCGATGTTAGAGGACTCAACCTCCAGCGTATTAGCTTCCAACACGTGCGCTTTTGTTAATACCCAAGATCGGTCCGTCAGCGCTCGCATTATTTTTGATGCTGAAGCACGGAATAGATCAAAAACATCGTCGTAAGAAACGTCCTTATCGACCGCAGCGTATCGGGTATCGCTGTCTTGATTGGAAACGCGAACCAAGATGCTTGAAAGCGTTAACCGGAGTTGGTCCAGCCATGGATCGTACAAATTATCTGCAATCGTTTGAGCAAGCGACCCAACTGCTAGCTGAATCTCACTTTTGAACCAATGGTCTACATTTGGAATCTCGGGAGATCGAAGAGATTTGATGCTACGTGCGCGACCAATGATCTCCTCTACTGCCTCCATAAATCCCTCAGCCAACGGGCTCGTTTTGACCCGTGCGATAAGGCATGCAATTGGATTGAGGTCAATGCCTACGGAAGGAAGTCCTGCTCGCTGAGCCTCGATTAGAGTGGTTCCCGACCCTGAAAAGGGATCAAGGACACCAGTGCCTTTTGGCAAGGGAAGGGTCTCAATTAAGGCACGAGGAATATCACCTATGAATTTCGCAGGATAAGGATGAATCGCTTCGATAGCAGGCGCCTTGGCGCGCTCTCGAAAGCTCCAGTCAATCCTTTCAAGTCGTTCTTGAGTTGATAATACGCGGGGAGCAGTTGCTCGGAATCCGCCATCCAGTGATTCTTTCAAAGTGATTTCCATTTTTCTTCTTGTCCGTTCGGCTGCGCGTTGTTTTCAGTGGGCTGCTCAGCTTTGTCAGCACCTATGCGCTTGGGCAGAAGCAACGACAGTTGTCCCCCTTCTTCCAAATACGCCTCAGCGTTCCTCAGGAACCACTCCTTAAGCGACATACCCTCCCTTGCGAGCGCAGCATAGAGTTGCCGCTTAACGTCCGGTTCGACCTCAATGACTATGCGACCGCTGCTACCGATGCTCATGGGTGAGTTCGTGACAATGTAATGTGATGAATGTTACATTACATCAGGAGGAATTGGAAGCCAAGGTCACTCCCAACTGCCGTTGGCAGCCGGAGACTTGGAGTAGCGGCTGCCTGCGCTTTCAGCCTATGAACGTCACTGAGGATGCTATGGCCCGCCATTCAGAACAAGTCACAAGCAAGATCTGCCGATGCTTTCCGAGCCAACAGCCTCCACCACGACGGCTCGCTGCTGCATGGCGACCTGACGTGCTGGATCTCATCCACAAGGCCTTTGTTGCCACACCCGACGAAGGCGACCGGACGTTCATCGACAAGTTGTCCTACCGGCTCAGTCGAGCCCTCGGAGCGGCCTTCACCTTCTGTGTACCAGGGGCAATCTGACGGTGATCGCCAAAGCCCTTCAAGCCCCCGAATGGATCAGTAGTGGCGCGACCATCACTGGCGGCCTGGACCTGCTTGGTCTGAGACTCCCTGTCCAGACGATCGGAGGCACACTTCTTGATGGCGTCACCACAGTTACCCCGTCGGTCCGGTACCTTGCGTTTCGAGCTTGGCTGATTCATCGATATGGTCAACGCGGAGGAGCTGATAGCTGGCAGACGTTCACCGAATTCGCGTCGCGTGTCGAATCCGCGCTGGTACTCGGAAACCTCATCGAAGATCCGTCGATCGGCGGATTGATTGGGTCCGATCAGGCGCTCGAACGTATCACGCTGGGTGAAACGCACGTCCAGATCTCTAGCTTGGTGAAATCGCCAGCGTCCACGATCTACACCGGCCCATCCGACCAGCTCGGCATCAGCAAGAGCCGGGATAACGCCGTACCTGCGCTCGTGTTGGAGCGCGGCCTCCCGCTCGCCAAGGCAGTAGATCAACGGCTGATCACGGTACCGTTCATCGAGCGCCTGATGCGAGAGGATGACCTCAGCGCGGCGGCAATTGACGACTTGCGCGAACTCGGCAGCAAGGTGAGGATCGATCAGATTCCCGAAGACGAGAGGGATATCCTGCTAGCCGCGATCATGCCTTCTACGCCACGACCGACGGAGCTGAACCGAATCAGGACCTATGCTGCGCTTCTCGCACTGGCGGCTCAACAGAAGTCGGCGCCCAGCGAGGGGCAGTTCCTCGACGCCGCGTGCTCACCAGACCGTTTCGGCGAGCCGCTCGTTGACCAGGTTGCGGACGGCTGGGTGACGTATTGTGTGCGGGATGCCATTGCGGTGACTCAGGAGGGCGTACTCGCCGCGGTGATGAGCGAGGTGCTGGGCCAACCCGATGGCGGGCTCTCTGGCGTGGACCGAAATGTCGTCATCGAGGCACTCATGGAGCGCGTCGAAGAGCACGACTCCGCGCTGCGTGACCTGAGTCTGCTTTCGTCCGGGGAATCCGTAGCAGATCTCACGTTCAAGGCGCTGGAAGATCGCTTGCGCTCACGGCTCTTTGTCGCCGGCGCTGCGCCTGGGGTGGTGAGATGGTCGGACAGTCTCGTCGAACCTCTTCTGTACCGGCGCGCGCTGAAGTCTGGCGCAGGCGCCCTGACGCTGGCGGTTGTCGCGTGGGTCATGGCCGCACTCCGCGTCGGCGACGCCGTGCGCGAGGATATGCAGGAGTACCGCAGTCTGTCGCACCAGGGACGGCGGCGGCAGGGAATGCGCGAGGTCGTGCTCCCAGAGCTGGAGCGATTCCGGCGTGAGGATCGACCCCTACGCGAGGTCGCGGCGGAAATGGCGGTTCGTACGGTTCAACAGCATCTGCAGATCACGTGGTCTCGCCTGCAGGTCGATCTGAGACGCGACGTCGCGCTGCTGACCGCTGAAGGAAGCAAGTGGTTCGCTCGCCGCAAGGGTTTCGTCGCCGGCCGCACGGCGTCTCGCATTCAGCAAGCGCTCGGGTGGCTCCACCAGCTCAAGCTGATCGACGCGAGCGGGATCACGGCAGACGGTGCAATCGTTCTGAAGCGCGCACTGGCCACTTTGGCTGAAGGGGATGCGGCATGAATCCCCGCCTGTTCTGTCGTGAGCGCGCGTATCACAAGGCGCTACTGCTGACCTATTCGTTTGATCCGATCTTCTTCGAGCAGGTCGTTCTTCCCGATCTGTGGGCCGGTCGTTCCAGTGACATCTTGGTTATTGGCGACAGGGGTGAGATCGACACCTCCTTCCAGTCCGCTGCGGGGCAGCTTTGGAATCTCGGTAAGCAATACCTGCTTGCTGGGGCTGATGTCGCCGGAGCATTTCACCCGAAGGCCTTCGTTCGGCTGGGCCCGAAGGACGGTATCGTCATGTTAGGCAGCGGGAATGTCACGAGTTCTGGGTGGGGTGGAAATCAGGAACTGGGCGCGGCGTGGATGGTTGGGCCGAACCACATCGACAAAGGCGGTTGGCTGCACCCCTTCCTCGACGACGTGCTGACGTGGTGCCAGGGGAACCTGGAGCGTGATGCCCTTCGTCGATTCAAGGATGTCCCGTGGCTGAGTTTGACTCCAGCTGACGACAGCGAAGCCAGTCCCGTACTGCATAGCCGGGGAACAAGATCCCTTGCCACAGAACTGGCCCGACGCTGGTCGGGCCGGCGATTCGATGAAGTGAAGATTCTGACGGGCTCGACTGACGAGTCCGGTGCGTTCCTGCGTTGGGCGCAGGCTACGTTCGGCGTCACCCGCGCCACCATCGCCTTGACCCCGGCCTCCGCGAGCTTCGTGGCGGAAAAGCTGGCTGATCTGCCATTGGTTCTTCGACTGATCGAGGCACCACCGGACCGTCCGTTGCACGCCAAGTTTTACTGGTTCGAAGGCGCTGACGGTCCTGCGGCGGTGATGGGTTCAGCCAACTGTTCCGCCGCCGCGTGGCTCCTCGCGCCAGCAAGCACCGGCAACGTTGAATCCATCGTCGTTTACGACCGACCGGACGCTCAAGACTTCGAAACAGCGCTGGGGCTGTTTGCAGTGCCTGGACTGGCGCCGGACGAAATCCTGGTTCCGCGCACCATTCACGACGAGGCACCGACAGCCCACCAAGCATCGTTCGGAATCAAGAGCCTGCAATGGGACAACGCCTCACGGCGCATGGTTGCCGAGATCGTCCCGCCGCCGGATCCTACCGCGCAGGTTGGCCTTCGGCTCGGCGACCGCGTGGTGTCGATGGAGCGGCTGCACGGGCCAAAGGCACTCTGGATGTGCGAGATCACCGAAGGGCTGGACGCCGCGACTATGTTTGCTTCGGTCATCGTGACCATGGGGTCCAACTCCTGGACGACGGCCTCCCGGTGGGTAGACGACCTCGCCGCGCTCGAACATGCCAGTCACTCGGCGAGGCTATTGGAGCCGTTTAAGGCGCTGGACCGGAGCACGAGCTCGGCCGAGCAGCGTCAGATGCTCGATGAGCTGCAGGAAGTAGCGCAGACCCTCTTCAACGACCCGGCATCCTTCCGTGATCCTGGATTCGGCGGTGATGGTCGCAAGAAGAAAAGCGATGCGCCTGCGGAGCCTGTCAATCCGAACGACCTGCTCGTTCACCTCGATGAGTCGCATGAGGGGCTGCCTCACCTCGCGTCTGCGCAGCCGGGGTCGTTGTCACTGACGGGAATTCTTCGTCTGCTGTTCGAGGATGAGACAGACGAAGGCCGAGCGTCCGCTGCCGCCGGGGACGAAGACATCGATGAAGGGCAGATGCCGGAGACGGCGCCCCCACCGAAGCCGCCCGACCAGAAGGATCAGGCCGGTGCCGCCACCGACGGCGCAGTCATCGAGGCGCGGTTCCGTGAGCGGCTGGCGACGCAGATCAACACGTTCATGACGGAAATGTCGACGGCAGCGTTCGCTGTACGCTGCACTGCCACGCAGATGGTGCAGGCAGTCGCTTTCCCGTTGGCCATTGCATTGCGGGGACGTCGCAAGGGTTGGGTTCCAGATGAACTCGCCGAGCGTTGGGCCCTCGAGGTGTTTTCAATACTGTTCCGTGGCCAGGGGGCGGGGTCTGGGGGACTCCTGCGTGCCGTGGAACAACGCTACGTCGAGAACGGCCAGAGGGAAACCTTTGATGATGTGGTCGGCGACGGAACGCTTTGGCTGGTCTTGGTCGCTACGCTGGGGGGCGCAAGCTGGCACGGCGTCGGCACCGACATCGACAAGGCGGTCGCCCTCAGGGAAGTGTTCTCCGCGCCCCAGCTGCATGCGTCGGCGACATCTGGCCGGGTCACTGGCCTGCTCGGCAAGATCCGCATCGAGGATGCCAAGGCGTATGTGGCAGATGTCGCACCGACAGTGAACCGGCTTTTGGGTGAGATCGAGAGCGCGCTACGGTCAGTGTGGGAGTCGGAGATGCGCGATCAGGGGGCACGCGCGATCACCCACAAGCAGGGTGACCTACTTTGGCGGGATAAGGTGGGATGGGCGGTATGCCTCGAAGAGGTTCAGGATCGCGCAGGCCAGCCGATCAAGGTCAGACTCAAGGGCGTCGAGAAAGCCGTAATGGCGGGCTTCTATGTCAACGTTTCTGAGACTAGCAACCGCAACGCAGTGCTGGCTCAACTCCTCGTGGCATTGACACGCACGGTGACTGCAGACAAGTAGCAGCGATGAGTCCGTCGCACCCATTCCTGCGGGCCAAATCATCGAATCCACGCCCTCAAGGCCAAGGCGTTACTATCTGATTCGGATCGCGGACGCGGGTTCGGTTCCGTGTTCCGCCACCAATACCAAAAACCCCAACCGTTCTCGGTTGGGGTTTTTTCTTGGCTGATCGCGGCGGACGAATCAAGCGGCCGGATTGCAGTCTTGGCTGCGGGAGTGGGTTAACGCCTCTGGCGCCAGGTCAGCAGCCTTACCGTCCGCTTCAAGCAATCACCGCACGGCCAGCGTGCTTTCCTTGTAGTGGCGGATCGGCTCCGGGTCCATTGCGTTGCGCTCGTCCTCGAACATCCGCACCGCATAGACCGCGTAGTTCAGCTGCGCCGGGACGTGTCCATGCTCTGCCGCGTAGGTGATCGCGTTGTACACCTCTTCCCGGCTCAAGGGCTCAGCTGCCAGGTCGCTGCAGAGGGCTTCGGTCGTGCTCCGGATGTGCTTGCCGCTCGCCGAGGCTTCGGCATCATTCCTGCAACGCAGGTCGAGTGCAACCAGTTCGTAGGCGGCTACGGCGTCAGTGCCGTCGCCATGGACGGAGCTGCCGTCAACCTGAGTGCACGTCACAGCGCGCCTGCGCATCACCTTCCAGTTCACGTCACACCGGGCCGATCCGTCGCTCGTTGTCGCCATCGCCACTTTCGATCCGGTGCACGCCGGGTAGTCTCGACACGGCGTACCCAGGGGCCCGACGCATCCTGGCACGCGCCACACCGATATCCTGAAATGGAGCGATGACATGGCACGCCTCAACTCTCCTCGCCTGCGCGGCAACACGCGCCCGATACCTGCGCACATGCGCCATTCTCTTCTACTGGCCGGGCTCGCCTGTGCCGCCACCCTGGCGCTGACCGCCACCACGCACGCCGCGCCGCGCAGCCCGGCAGCGAGCATGGCGCCGAAGGCCTTCTGGGCGTGTACCTACCGGGACAACGCACCGCCGAACTGGGAATACGTCCGTTACATCGACGCTCCCAGCAAAGCCGCCGCCGAGGCACGAATGCGCGCGGAACTGCCCGCCCACCAGAGCCTGGTCGGCTGCAATGCCACGGGTGGATAAAAACTCCACAACGCACCCGTAGGCCCCT
>JAAIGF010003746.1_pt1 | contig 11561 bp, 9 predicted proteins | sample 6487441 | NCBI WGS metagenome assembly JAAIGF01 (sample SAMN13974129, study PRJNA590717) | phyllosphere metagenome | biome: pepper field; feature: multiple bacterial spot infested pepper fields; material: pepper leaves; isolation source: leaves from pepper fields | host: Capsicum annuum ...
CAGACGGCACGACATGAATTTCATCTGCCGGAAATTTGCCCGCATAGCGCTCGGCACGGCTGTCCGTCACCAGATGCACGAAATAGCCGCGATCCTTCAACTCATAGGCCAGCGCCTCTGCTGGAAAAACATGGCCGCCGGTTCCACCGGCGGCAAGCAAAACGATACCCTTGCTCATCACTCTTTTACTCCGCAGGAAGACCCGCGCCAACGCGGAAGAAACTGCGCTCCTGCGCACGCTTTTCAGGTCTGTGTCGTGTCAGTGCCAGCAGGAAGCCAGCGGTCACACATATCGCCATCATGGACGAACCGCCATAGGAAATCAGCGGCAGCGTCATGCCCTTGGCAGGCATAAGCTCCAGATTGACGCCGATATTGATCATCGACTGCATGCCGATCTGAAGCACCAGACCCGCCACGGCGAAGCGGACGAAATCGTCCTTTTCCTTGAAGGCGTGGCTGAGGCCCCGCAGCACGATGAAGCCGAAGATCGCGACCAGCAGCATGCAGAACAGAATGCCGAATTCTTCCGCCGCGACGGAAAAAATGAAGTCGGTATGCGCATCGGGAATGATGCGCTTGACGATGCCTTCGCCCGGCCCTTGGCCGAACCAGTCACCGCGAATGATCGCCTCACGCGCCGTATCCACCTGAAACGTATCGCCCTCGCCCGTCCAGAACCGGTTGATACGCCCCGCCACGTGCGGAAGCGTCAGATAGGCCGCAACGATACCGCCAACGCCAAGACCGCCGAGCATGATGATCCACAGCCATGGAATGCCCGCCATGAAGAACATGCCGCCCCAGACGACGGAGGTCAGAATGGTCTGTCCGAAGTCCGGCTGCGCAATCAGAAGTGCTGCCACGATACCGAAGGTGATGATGGCAAACAGGTTGCCCGGAATTTCCGGGTGGCGCGCACGCTCGGCAAAAAGCCATGCGCAGACGATGACGAAGGCGGGCTTCATGAATTCGGAAGGCTGAATGGAAAAGCTGCCGATGGAAATCCAGCGGCGCGCACCCTTCACCTCGATGCCGAAGAACAGCGCGAAAATCATCATCAGAAGCGATGCGATCAGCATGATGATGGCGACGCGGCGCACCTGCCGAGGCGAAAGAAACGACAGGCCCACCATGATCGCCAGCGACGGCACGATGAACATCGCCTGACGCTCAACGAAGAAGAAGCTGTTGAGGCCAATGCGCTCTGCAACGGCAGGCGAAGCCGCAAAAGACAGCATCAGTCCGATGCCCATCAGGGCAATGAAGGCCGCCAGAAAGAAACGGTCGATTGTCCAGAACCATTCCGCGACTGGACCGCGGTCGATACGGCTTACCATGTCATCAGCGCTCCTTTGGCTCGCCCACCAGCATCGTCACACCTTCCAGCGCAGCGACGTGTGAGACGAACGAATCACCACGTATTTCAAAGTTCTTATATTGATCGAAGCTTGCGCAAGCCGGGGATAACATCACGACATTGCCGCTCGAACCGTCCGCCAGCGCATCCGCCGCCGCATGCTGCACGGCCTTGTCCAGCGTGCCGGAGATTTCGTAGGGCACGGCCTCGCCAAGCGTTGCGGCAAACTCCGCAGCCGCCTCGCCGATCAGATAGGCCTTGGCGATGTGCGAGAACAGCGGCGAAAGACTGGCGATACCGCCCGCCTTCGGCAAACCGCCCGCAATCCAGTAGATGCGGTCATAGCTGGAAAGCGCCGGTGCCGATGCATCCGCATTGGTCGCCTTGCTGTCATTGACGAAGGTCACGTTGCCGCGCCGCCCAACAGGCTGCATGCGGTGCTTGAGGCCGGGGAAGGACGTCAGCCCCGCCTTCACCTCATCCTCGGAAACACCAACCGCAAGGCAGGCAGCAATCGCCGCTGCCGCATTCTGCGCATTGTGGCTGCCGCGCAGCGTCTGGATGCCATCGAGATCGACCAGAAGCGAAGACGTACCGCCTTCAGCCTTCATGATGCGGCTGCCCTCGGCGTAAAGCCCGTCAGCCACCACATTGCGCTTGGAAATCCGCAGCACTTTCACGCCTGCGCGTTCGATGCGGTCGGCAATCAGCGTGCAATAGCTGTCATCGACCCCGACGACCGCCGTATCGCTGCCCGCAACCAGACGCTCCTTCACATCGGCATAATGCTGCATCGTGCCGTGACGGTCGAGATGATCCGGCGTCAGGTTCAGGAGAATGCCCGCCGTGGGGTTCAGCGTTGGCGCAAGATCGATCTGGTAGGAAGAGCATTCCACCACATAGAAGCGCTCGGCCTTCGGCGGATCGAGGCTTAAGATAGCCGTGCCGATATTGCCGCCAAGCTGCGTATCACGCCCGGAAGATTTCAGAATATGCGCAATCAGCGCTGTCGTGGTGGACTTGCCGTTGGTGCCGGTAATGGCAACGAACGGGCAATCCGGCGCATGCGCGCGCCGTTCGCGCACGAAAAGCTCGATATCGCCAATCACCTCGACGCCCGCCGCCTTCGCCAGATCGACGGACCAGTGCGGCTTGGGATGCGTCAGCGGCACGCCCGGCGCCAGCACGAAAACCGAAACCTTGGACCAATCCAATGTGCGCAGATCGGCAGTCTGGATACCCTCGGACGCTGCCTTGGCAACGCTATCTGGATTGTCATCGAAAGCAACGACATCCGCGCCACCGGCAACCAGCGCCTTGGCAGTCACGAGACCCGAACCGCCGAGCCCGAACAGCGCAACCTTTTTGCCCGAAAGTGAGGTGACGGGGATCATCGCTTACCTCAGCTTCAGCGTGGCAAGGCCGAGCATGGCGAGACCAACGGAGATGATCCAGAAACGGATCACGACCTGGCTTTCGGTCCAGCCCTTCTTTTCGAAGTGGTGATGGATCGGCGCCATCAGGAACACGCGCCGTCCGGTGCGCTTGAACCAGAACACCTGAATGATGACCGACAGCGTTTCCATCACGAACAGGCCGCCGACAATGACCATGACGATCTCGTGCTTGATGGCAACGGCAATCGAGCCAATCAGACCGCCAAGCGCCAGCGAACCCGTATCGCCCATGAAAATGGCGGCAGGAGGCGCGTTGAACCAGAGGAACCCGAGGCCTCCACCGATGACGGCAGCCACGATCACAGCAAGCTCACCCGTGCCCGGCACGAAATTGATCTGGAGATAATTGGCGAAAATGGCATTGCCGACGAGATAGGAAATCACACCGAATGTCGCCGCTGCGATCATGACCGGCACGATGGCCAGACCATCCAGACCATCCGTCAAATTCACCGCATTGCCTGCGGCAACGATGACGAAAGCGCCAAACAAAATAAAGAAGTAGCCAAGGTTGATCACCAGTTCCTTGAAGAACGGAAAGGCGATGGAACTTCCCAGCGTGCCGCCATGCGGTGCCGTGGCAAGCGCAACGCGCATCATGAAAAACACGGCAATCGCCGCAATCACGAATTCGATGCCGAGACGCGCCTTGCCGGAAAAGCCCTTGTCGCTCTGCTTCGTCACCTTCAGGTAATCGTCGTAGAAGCCGATGGCACCAAAGCCGAGCGTCACCATCAGAACGGCAACGACATAGACATTCGAAAGGTCTGCCCAGAGCAGCGAACCGCCGAGAATGCCCGCAAGGATCATCAGACCGCCCATGGTCGGCGTACCCGCCTTCTTGAAGTGCGTCTGCGGTCCATCGGCACGGATCGGCTGGCCCTTGCCTTGGCGAATGCGCAGGGAATTGATGATTGCCGGTCCGAACAGGAAGACGATGAGAGCGGAGGTGAAGAGTGCTGCACCTGCCCGGAACGTAATGTACCTGAACAGATTGAAGATTTGAACTTTGTCCGACAGTTCAACGAGCCAGATCAGCATGATTGCCCTTTCAAAAGGCGAGGAAAGCGGCGGGTAGAAACGCACGCGATGAATGAGACTCAGATTTCGGACCCAAACCGATCAACATCCCTCATCCCTGTCCTTGTGACAGGAATCCAGCCGACGCGCGTCTGCGCGGCGAAAGGACTCTCTCCGCCCAAAGACTTGGGCTGTCTGGATTCCTGTGACAAGCACAGGAATGAGGGAGAGGTGAAAGTCGACGACCTTCAGAAACCATTGTGCCGTTTACCGTGAAGCGTTTATCCCTTCAGCTTGAGTTTTTTCATATCGAGCGCATGAAAGCCGCTAAATGCGGTGCATTTCATTGCTCTAATTTTGGCGTTCCGTCTCGGGGAATGCCGGATACTTGTCAAGCAGGGCAGAGACAATCTTGCCGAAACCGATGCCAAGTGACGATTTTATCATCACGACATCGCCCGGCTGGACCCATTTCAACACGAATTCGGCCAGTTCCGCCGTGGTCGGGAACCAGGAAACATTCACGCTTTCCGGCAGCGCATCGCGCAGATAGGCCATCGATTCTCCGGCAAGCCACACATGCTCGATACCGGCGGAAAGGATCGGGCCGGATAATTCCTCGTGCACTTCCGCTGCAAATTCGCCCATTTCCAGCATGTCGCCCAGCACGGCAATGCGCCGCCCCTTGCCGCGCACTTCTGCCTGCGCCAGAAGCGCAATCGCCGCCCGCATGGAGGCCGGGTTGGCGTTATAGCTCTCGTCGATCAGCAGGAAGGAGCCGTCGCCAACGGAAAGACGGTGGCGTTCGCCCCTGCCCTTCACCGGCTGAAGCGCGGCAAGCGCATCGAATGCCCGGTCGAGATTGGCGCCAGTGACCGCAACCGTGCCAAGAGCCGCCATCGCATTTTCCGCAATGTGCCGGCCCGGCGTGCCGATATTCAGTTCGCTCGTCTCGCCATTGATGATGGCCCAGATGGTGGAGCCGCTCGGCGTGCTTTCGAAATCCGCCAGACGGAAATCGGCCTTGGCGTGCTGACCGAAGGTCAGAACATGCTCGACACCGGCATTGATCGCCGCCGCTTCCAGCCGCTCGAACTGCGCATTGTCGCGGTTCAGGATGACCGCGCCACCCGGCAGAACGCCTTCGAAAATTTCGGCCTTCGCATCGGCAATCTCTTCAAGACTGGTGAAGTTGCCCAGATGCGCCGCCGCTATGGTGGTGATGATCGCCAGATGCGGCTTCACCTGTTTTACCAGCGGACGAATTTCGCCCGGATGGTTCATGCCCACTTCGAAAATGCCGAATTCGGTATCGGCAGGCATACGCGCCAGCGTCAGCGGCACGCCCCAGTGGTTGTTGAAGGAGGAAACGGCGGCATGCACCTTGCCGGAGGGGGCAAGCACCTGCCGCAGCATTTCCTTGGTCGTGGTTTTACCGACAGAACCGGTCACGGCGATGATGCGTGCGGAAGTGCGCTCGCGTGCCGCGATGCCGAGCTTTACCAGCGCCGAAAGCACGTCCTCGACAACGATCATCGGCACCGTCAGACGGCCCAGCGCTGGCAGCTTCGCTTCGGAAACGACCATCAACCCGGCGCCATTGGCAACGGCAAAGCTTGCATAATCATGGCCATCGACACGGTCGCCCTTGATGGCGAAGAAGGCTTCGCCCGGCTGTACCGTACGGCTATCGATGGAAATGCCCGTAATGCCAAGCGGTAGGTTGCCGACCGGACGACCGGCCATGACGGCGATCATATCCGAAACTGTCCATAACCAGCTCAAATCTTCAATCCTTCCAGCGCGGAACGCACCTGTTCATGGTCGGAAAACGGCAGCGTTACGCCGCCAATGATCTGACCTTCCTCGTGCCCCTTACCCGCTACGATCAACGTGTCTCCATTCCCCAGCATGGATACGGCGTGGCGAATTGCCTCCGCCCGGTCTGCAATTTCCATCGCACCCGGTGCCGCCGCCATAATCTCGGAACGGATCGTCGCGGGCTCCTCGGAGCGCGGATTGTCATCCGTCACGATCACGATATCGGAAAGCCGTGTTGCCACCTCGCCCATGATCGGGCGCTTGCCCTTGTCGCGATCACCACCGCAACCGAACACGGTGATGATGCGCCCGGAGGTAAAAGGACGCACGGACGTCAGCACGTTTTCCAGCGCATCCGGCTTGTGGGCGTAATCCACATAGGCCAGCGCCCCGTTTCCAGAGTGGCCAACAAGTTCCAGACGCCCCGCCGCGCCAATCAGCTTTTCAAGCGCCTTCATCGCAACGGACGCGGAAACGCCGGTGGACATGGCAAGGCCAGCAGAAACCAGCGCATTCGCCACCTGAAAATCCCCCGCCAGCGGAATATCGACCTCAAAGATCGCGCCCGCGTGGTGAACTTCGATCATCTGCTTGTGGCGGAAATGCTCGACGCGCTTCAGCGCGAGATAATCGCCCTTGCGGCCAACGGTGCGCACATCATGCCCAGCCTTCGTCGCCACTTCGATGGCCTGCGCAGACCACGGATCGTCAGCGAATATGATGACAGGCGAGCCCTTGGGCAGAAGCGTATCGAACAGCCGCATCTTGGCAGCCATATAGTCTTCCACCGTCGGGTGGTAATCCATGTGGTCCCGGCCAAGATTGGTGAAACCGGCAGCGGAAAGCTTCACGCCGTCAAGACGGCGCTGGTCCAGACCATGGCTAGACGCTTCCATGGCCGCATGCGTCACGCCCTCATCGGCCAGTTCGGCCAGGAGCGCGTGCAGCGAAACCGGGTCTGGCGTGGTCAGCGAACCATATTCCTCACGGCCCGGCGCAATAACGCCCGTGGTGCCGATCTGCGCTGCGGGATGCCCGGCAAAAGCCCAGATCTGGCGCGTGAAGGAAGCAACGGAAGTCTTGCCAGCCGTGCCGGTTACGGCAACCATGGTTTCAGGCTGCCTGCCATAAAAGCGGGCGGCGGAAAGCGCGAGATAAAGTCTTGCATCGGAAACGACGAGAACCGGCACACTGACATTAAGCGGCTGGCTGGAAACGATGGCGGCTGCACCTTTGGAAATCGCGTCCTGCACGAAAGTCGCGCCATCCGCCTTGTTTCCAGCAACCGCTACGAAAAGCGCACCGGGCTGGACCTTGCGGCTATCCGCCGTAATCCCCGTAATCGTCAGCGCCCCGGCTTCAGTCCGAAGCAGTTCATTCAGTTCCGGGAACTCGGTCCCGGAGAGATCTCGCAAATTCATCGATGTGTCCGTCTTGTCCCCCCGACGCGAATCGCCGGTCCATCATAAGCTGTACCAATCAATAAGACACGAGCAAGGCCGAGCCGTCGCTGCCGAATTTCGGTTTTACGCCAAGCATGGAAGCCGAACGGCTGATAATATCGTGGACCATAGGTGCTGCGGTGTTACCGGCAAGCGCTGCCCCATTGCCCTTGTCCGTGCGCGGCTCGTCGATGAACGTCAGCACGACATATTGCGGATCGTAGATCGGGAACGCGCCGAGGAAGGCGTTGAAGTTCTTGTCATGCACGTAGCGGCCATTGACGACCTTGTCCGCCGTCCCCGTCTTGCCACCCACATCGAAGCCTTCGACGCGTGCGTTACGGCCAGAGCCCTTGGTGCCGTTCCAGTCGAACAGGAAGCGCATGTCCTTGCTGGTCGTCGGCTTCATCACCTGCTTGGCCACCAGATCGGCCTGCTCTCTCGTGCGCGGCAGGAATGTCGGCTCGATCAGCTTGCCGCCATTGACCAGCGCTGCACCGGCAATCGCCGTCTGCAGCGGCGTGGTGGACACGCCGTGACCAAAGGAAATGGTGATGGAGTTGATCTTCTTCCATGTGCGCGGCTGCGATGGCATCGCCACTTCCGGCAGTTCCGTCTGCATTTTCGACAGAAGCCCAAGCTTCGTCAAAAAGTCCTTGTGCCCGTCGATGCCCACGGTGTCGGCAATCTTGGCCGTACCGATATTGGAGGAATACTGGAAGATTTCCGGCACGGAAAGCATGCGGCCCTTGCCATGGAAGTCCTTGATCGTAAAGCCGCCAATACGGATCGGCGCGCGGGCATCGAACATATCGTTGATATGGACCCTGCCGGAATCGAGACCCATGGCAATGGTGAAGGACTTGAAGGTGGACCCCATCTCGAACGTACCGTTCGACATGCGGTTCAGCCAGCCTTCCTTGGCGCCTTCCGCCGGATTGTTCGGATCGTAATCCGGTTCGGAAACCATAGCGATGATTTCGCCCGTATGCACGTCCAGCACCACGGCGCCAGCGCCAAGTGCTTCGGTCTTCTTGATCCATTCGCTCACCACCTCACGCGCAATTGCCTGCACGCGAAGGTCGATGGAAAGCTTCACCGGCTCAAGCGGCTGGTCGGAGGTCATGCCCAGCGCCGTCAGGTCCGCAAGACCCTGGCTGTCCAGATAGCGCTCCATACCGGCCACGCCGCGGTTGTCGATGTTCACATGGCCCACGACGTGCGCCGCCGTTGGGCCGCCCGGATAGAAGCGGCGCTTCTCCGGACGGAAACCGATACCGGGAATGCCCAGCGCCAGAATCTGGCTCTGCTGCTTCGGCGTCAACTGACGGCGCAGCCACTGGAAGCGGGAATTTGAGGTCAGCTTCTGATAGGTGCCGCGCGTATCCAGATCCGGCAACACGGTGCGGATTTTCTCGATGGCTTCATCTACATCCACGATGCGGTGCGGCTCGGCAAACAGCGAAACCGTGCGAATATCCGTCGCCAGCACTTCGCCGTTACGATCCAGAAGATCGGGACGCGACGCCATAAGGCGGTCTGCGGGCGCAATGCTGGACACGGTTTCCGGCATCGCCATGCCATATTGCACCAACCGTCCACCGACGACGCTGTAAAAACACACGAAACCGAAAATCAGCAGGCCGACGCGGCTTTTCGCCTGCGATGCCCGCTTCTTGCGCGCACCCTCGAAGGCAGCATGGTCGGCACCGCCGGTCGTGCTGGCGGAAAAATGGGCTTTGCTCTTCAAAACCATGACGCGGGAGAGAAAAGACATCAGTCCACCGATCCTGTTATCGTTCCATCCATATCACCAGACTCGTCACCCGCATCGGGATCGATTGTGGCAACGGGCTTTGGTCGTGACGCGCCAATACGCGGTGTCGGCACCGGCATGGGCTTGGCCCCGCTGGCAACGATCTGCCCTGCGGGTGCCGATTTCGGCTTTACGCCACCAAGCGTCGCACCCGGCTTGGAGCCGTTGACGGCAGCGGCAATCACATCCTCGACGCTCATGCCCTCAGGCTCCGGCGGCTTAGGCAGCTGCGAACGCAGCATCGGAAGTTCCTGCGGCTGCGCTAGCTGCGTCGGCTGCGTCGCCGCCAGCCCAAGATCGCCCTGATAGGCGTTGACCAGACGGTGAAGACGGTTCGGCTGCGTCAGCAGCGCCCAGTCGGCGCGCAAAAGATCGATCGTGTCTCTTTCGAGCTTGATCTCGGCTTCCAGCTTCTTCACCGATTCAAGCTTGAGATCGGCCTGGTGCTTGATCGAATAGGTGACGACGGCTGCTGCCACCATCACGCCTACGAGAATGAGGTCGAGCGTGCGCAGCATATCAGCCTCCCATCTTTTCTAGGCTGGCGAGATCGGGAAGATCGAAGATCGAGACATCCGCCGGACGCGCCGGAGCCGTCGTGCGAAGGCCCGCGCGCAGCTTGGCGGAACGGGCGCGCGGATTGATATCCGCTTCCTCGTCGCTCGCCGCAATCATCGGCTTGCCCAGCGCATCGAAAATCGCAGGCTTGTCTTCCACCATCGGCATATGGCGAGAGCCAGCCGCACGGCCAGAACGATCCGCGAAATACTTCTTAACAATCCGGTCTTCCAGCGAATGGAACGTCACGACCACAAGGCGGCCGCCGGGCTTCAGCGCCTGCTCTGCCGCAAACAGCGCCTGCGCCAGCTCGCCCAGCTCGTCATTGACGAAAACGCGCAGTGCCTGAAACACCCGCGTTGCCGGGTGGATCTTGTCCTTCGCCTTGCGCGGCGTGACGATCTCGATCAGCCCGGCCAGATCGCGCGTCGTGCGGAACGGCTCTTCCGCCCGCTTCTTCTCGATGGCACGGGCAATGCGCCCCGACTGCTTTTCCTCACCGAGAAAACCGAAGATGCGAATGAGATCGGAAACCTTGCAGCGATTGACCACATCTGCCGCAGAAACGCCGGAAGCGGACATGCGCATGTCCAGCGGCCCGTTTTTCTGGAACGAAAAGCCGCGCTCCGCCTCGTCGATCTGCATGGAGGAAACGCCGATATCAAGCACCACGCCATCCAGCCCCTCGGCAGGCGCATGCGATGCGAGATCAGAAAACTGCGAATGAATAAGTGAAAGCCGTCCGCCATTGGCAGCCACCATCGCCTGTCCGCCCGCAATCGCAGTCGGATCGCGGTCGAGCGCGATGACGTTGGCGCCTTGGTCGAGAATGGCCTGAGTATAGCCGCCAGCACCGAAAGTGCCGTCCAGAATGACCTTGCCCGGCGCAGGCTCGAGCGCCGTCAAAACTTCACGAAGAAGAACCGGAATGTGGCGAACCGGTCCGCCACCGGCATCAGAAGATCGTCCGCCAGAATTCGCCGCCATTCCGTTTCCCCGTCTTAACCGGGACGAACAGCCGAAAAACTGCGCCCCGTTCTTGCCGCCTTCTGCGCCTCGTGAAACGCTTCCGGCTGCCACAACTGAAAATGATCCGCCCGACCGACAAAGGTGATTTCGGAGGTGATGCCGGTAAAGTCCCGGATGAAATCCGTGACCATCAACCGCCCTTCCCCGTCGAGCTTCATGAAAATGCCGCCACCGTGAACCAGCAGCGACATAGCATTTGCTTCCGGCGAAAACGCATCCATGGATGCGATCTGCCGTTCGTAACGTTCCAGCAAGTCCGGCCCGCCAATGCTGATTGCCGGAAACGCGAAATCCTGAAGACAGTAAAGCTCCTGGATATTGCGCTCGGACAGCACCGAACGAAACGCTGAGGGAACCGAAACGCGCCCCTTGGCGTCGATCCTGTTCGTCACGTTCGATAAAAAGCGACCCATAAGCCAACTCACCAAAACCACCCGAACCCGCATGTTCGGACGACACCGTTACGCACGACAAATCGCTGACCAGCAGGGCAACAAACCCCGCAGACCTGTTCAGGCCTTCCATCCGTTTCAGCGATTGCGGGTCAAAAACACGACCCTTTGTGGTGTGCATTTGGGATACCATGGGACACTATGGGCGTCAATGGGAGAAGGCAGCGTGAACCGACTTCGGATTCGAATATTCATATCCCGTTAAGTTTAATGAATGGTTTACCGGCAGGCTTTCACGCCAACCGGAACAACTGCCCTAACGTGAGTTGGGCATGAAATTTTACAAGCAATAACAATCGGCTACGCGAATCACCCGAATCATCGCGAGAGAAATTTCAAAAAAGGGAAAATAGCCAGTTGGCCTGTAAGCCGGGTTCTGTATGGCCCCGGTTTGACCCGGAACGTGGCAGCCATTCATCTGGGACGACGTTTGCACGCCGCCTCTCGCAACCCACCCGGATAACTCGCCCAAAAACCGGCTGTAGGCCCGCTTGCGCAGGCCTCGCGTTATCCCTATTCGGTCTTGCTCCCGGTGGGGTTTACCTTGCCACCCCTGTTACCAGCGGCGCGGTGGGCTCTTACCCCACCCTTTCACCCTTACCACCA
>JAAIGF010271164.1_pt1 | contig 11560 bp, 12 predicted proteins | sample 6487441 | NCBI WGS metagenome assembly JAAIGF01 (sample SAMN13974129, study PRJNA590717) | phyllosphere metagenome | biome: pepper field; feature: multiple bacterial spot infested pepper fields; material: pepper leaves; isolation source: leaves from pepper fields | host: Capsicum annuum ...
ATCTTCGATGGCCAGGACATCACCGACCTGAAGGGTGCCGCGCTGCGCGCGACCCGGCAGCGCATCGGCATGGTGTTCCAGCATTTCAACCTGCTCAACGCCCGCACGGTGTACGAGAACGTGCGCTTCCCGTTGCGCCTGACGGGCCAGTATTCGGCCGTGCAGATGCGCGAGCGCGTCGAGGAGATGCTGGCCCTGGTCGGCCTGTCCGAGCACCGCGACAAGTATCCCCAGCAACTGTCGGGCGGGCAGCGTCAGCGCGTGGGCATCGCCCGCGCCCTGGCCAACCGGCCCCACCTGCTGCTGTGCGACGAGGCCACCTCGGCCCTGGACCCGGAGACCACGCGCTCGATCCTGCAACTGCTGGCGCGCATCAATCAGGAGCTCGGCCTGACCATCGTCCTGATCACCCACGGCATGGACGTCATCCGCGCCATCTGCCACCGCGTGGCCATCCTGGAGCGTGGCAGCGTGGTGGAACTGGGCGAGGTCGAACGCATCTTTCGCGAACCCCAGCACGAAGTCACCCGCGCCCTGCTCGATCCGCTGGGCATCCACTTTGGCGTGTCCGCCCAGGAGCTTGCGTCGTGAACGCCACCGATTCGGGCGGGTTCGCCGCCGCCGTGCAGGACTTCTTCGCCTCGCTCGTCACCATGGACTGGCCGGCCGTCTGGCAGGCCACCTGGGAGACGCTGACCATGACCGGCACCTCGCTGGTCTTCACCATCCTGATCGGGCTGCCCCTGGGCATCCTGCTGTTCCTGACCAGCCGCGGGCAGTGGCTGGAATCGCGGGCCATCTACGGCACCATGTCGATCCTGACCAACGTGCTGCGTTCCGTGCCCTTCATCATCCTGCTGATCGTGATGATCCCCATCACGCTCAAGCTGGTGGGCACCTCGCTGGGCGTGCGCGGCACCATTCCGCCGCTGGTCGTGGCGGCCGCGCCCTTCTTTGCGCGGCTGACCGAAAACGTGCTGCGCGAACTGGATCGCGGCATGATCGAGGCCTGCCATGCCATGGGGGCAGACACCCGGCAGATCGTCTGCTTTGCCATCCTGCCCGAGGCCCTGACGGGGCTGATCGGCGCGGTCACCGTCACGGCGATCATGCTGGTCGGCTACTCGGCGATGTCCGGCGTGATCGGCGGCGGGGGCCTGGGCGACCTGGCCGTGCGCTTTGGCTACCAGCGCTTCCAGACCGAGGTGATGGTGGTCACGGTGGTGATCCTGGTGGCGCTGGTGCAGATCCTGCAGTTCGTCGGCGACCGCCTGGTGCACCGGCTGGACCGCAAATAACCGGAAGTCATAAGCGCATCATTTTTACGGCTAAGAACGCAGTTAGAATTCGAGTCATGCCGTCGCGCACGAGGCGCGGCGCACTCGATTCAGGATTGCCATGTTCAAGACCACGCTGTTGCGCGCCGCTCTCGCGGCTTCCCTGATCGCCGGCGCTGCCGGCGCCCACGCCGAAAAGCTGTCGGTTGCCGCCACGCCCGTGCCGCACGCCGAGCTGCTCGAGCACATCAAGCCCGCGCTGGCCAAGGAAGGCATCGAGCTCGACATCAAGGTCTTCACCGACTACGTGCAGCCGAACCAGCAGGTGGCCCAGAAGCAGCTGGACGCCAACTTCTTCCAGCACAAGCCCTACCTCGACGAGTTCAACAACAACCGCGGCACCAAGCTCGTGTCCGTCGGCCAGGTCCACGTCGAGCCCTTCGGCGCGTACTCGCGCAAGGTGAAGGCAGCCGCCGACCTGCCCGAAGGCGCCACGGTCGCGATCCCCAACGATCCGTCCAACGGCGGGCGCGCCCTGCTGCTGCTGGCCCAGGAAGGCCTGATCACGCTCAAGGACCCGAAGAACATCCTCGCCACGCCGCGCGACATCGCCGAGAACCCCAAGAAGCTCAAGTTCCGCGAGATCGAGGCGGCCACGCTGCCGCGCGTGCTGGAGCAGGTCGACCTGGCGCTGATCAACACCAACTACGCGCTGGAAGCCGGCCTGAACCCCACGGCCGACGCGCTCTTCATCGAAGGCCAGGATTCGCCCTACGCCAACATCCTGGTCACGCGCGATGACAACGCCGACTCGGCCAGCGTGAAGAAGCTCGTGCAGGCCCTGCAGTCCGATGACGTGCGCGCCTTCATCACCGAGAAGTACAAGGGCGCCGTCGTCCCGGCGTTCTGATCGGCGCGGCGGCAGGGCGCGGCAACGCGCCTGCCTGCCGGTGGATCGCGCCAGGCGCGGACCCGGGCCGGGGCGGTCATGACGGCTGGCCCCCTGCCCGCGCCCGGCCCCACCGGCATATACTGAAGCACGCGGCCCGCCACCCTGGCGGGCGCGTCCTTTCTGGCTCCGTCATGTCCTGGTACAGCGCCCTGGCCGTCGTCCTGATCACCATCGTCGCGATGGAGGGTGTGGCCTGGGCGTCGCACAAATACATCATGCATGGCTGGGGCTGGGGCTGGCACCGCTCGCACCACGAGCCGCGCCACGGCCTGTTCGAAAAGAACGATCTGTTCGCCGTGGTGTTCGCCGTGCTGGCCATCGTCCTCATCGCCTACGGGCGCCTGCATGCCCCCATCCTGGCCGCCATCGGCGCCGGCATGACGGGCTACGGCGTGCTGTACTTCTTCGTCCACGACGGCATGGTCCACCAGCGCTGGCCATGGCGCTTCGTGCCGCGCAACGGGTATCTGAAGCGCCTGTACCAGGCGCACCGCCTGCACCATGCCGTGCCCTCGCGCGAGGGCTGCGTCGCGTTCAGCTTCCTGTACGCGCCGCCGGTGCACGAGCTTCGCGACGAACTCAAGCGCCTGGACAGCGCACGCCGCAGCGCCACGCCCCGGCCGCAGTGATCGAGCGCCTCGCCCGCGCGGGCGTCAGGCGGGATCATCGATCTGCACGCCTGTTGACGCCCTGAGCCGGTGACCGACCCCGGCTGCCGTGTCGGCGCTGGCACCCACGCGGCATCGACGGAGTGCGTCAGGGCGCGGGCGTCAGGCGGGATCGACGGGGAGGCGCCAGGGCGCTGGTGGCCGCGGCGCAGGTGCGCGCCGCCGCACGGCCCAGGCGAGCCACCCGCCCCCTGCCACATGCCCCAGCTTCTGCATCTTGCTGGTGCTGACCCGCGTATCCCACGCGGCTGGCCCGCGCGCCCGGATCACCGTGCCGATGGCGTGGTACACGCGCCGTGCGGTGGCGATCGCCAGGGCGCAGCGCGGCGGCAAGGCGGCGATGCCGGTGTCCGCCGACCGGTAGTAGGGTTCGGCCACGTCCAGCAGCCGCAGCGCAAGCCGGTGCACGGCCGCGCGGTGCCGGGGATCGGCCAGCGCGGCAGCCGGCACGCCTGCCTCGTCCAGCCACTCGGCAGGCAGGTAGACGCGCGCGCCTTCGGCATCCTCGACGATGTCGCGCGCGATGTTGGTCAGCTGAAAGCCGATGCCCAGATCGCAGGCGCGCGCCAGCACATCGGGATCGCGCACATCCATGACCACCGCCATCATCTCGCCCACCACGCCGGCCACGTGATAGCAGTAGCGCAGCGTGTCGTCCAGGCACACGTAGCGCGCATCGGCCACGTCCATCGCAAAGCCCTGCAGGTGCGCGAGCGGCAGGGCGATCGGCATGGCGTGCCGACGCGCCACCGCGCGCAGGCCGGCAAACGCCGGATGCGGCAGCGGGCCATCGCCATAGGCGGCGTGCGTCTGGGCGTACAACGCGTCCAGGGCGCTGCGTGCCCCCTCGCCCGACAACGGCGCGAGCCCATGGCCCAGCGTCTGGCCATCGACCACGTCGTCGCAGTGCCGGCACCAGGCGTACAGCAGCACGGCGCTTTCGCGCACGCCGGGGGGCAACAGGCGCGCCGCCATGGCAAAGCTGCGCGAGCCATCGCGCAGGGCAACGCCCGCCAGGCGCAGGATGTCCGCGTCGGTGGGCACGGCATCCGCGCTGGGCGCCCCGCCCGCCACCCTGACGGCGTCGCCGGACCCGGGTGCCGGCGCAGGGGGCGAAGGCACGCCGCTGGTCATGCCCGCGCCTCGTCGATCATGAGGCCGGCGGTGGCCTTGGCCGAGCCGATCACGCCGGGCAGGCCCGCCCCGGGGTGCGTGCCGGCGCCCACGATGTACAGATTCGGGATCTCGTCATCGCGGTTGTGCGGGCGGAACCAGGCGCTCTGCCGCAGGGTGGGCTCCAGCGAGAACGCCGAGCCCAGGTGCGCATGCAGTTCGGTCTTGAAGTCGGCCGGCGTGAAGATCCGGCTCGTCACGAGGTTGGCCTTCAAGCCCGGCAGGTAGCGCGCGTCCAGGTAGTCCAGGATGCGGTCGCGATAGCGCGGGCCTTCCACCGACCAGTCGATCGGCGCGTGCCCCAGGTGCGGCACGGGGGCCAGCACGTAGTGCGCGCTGCAGCCCGGCGGCGCGAGGCTTGCATCGCTCGTGCTGGGCGAATGCAGGTACAGCGAGAAGTCATCGGCCAGCGCGTGGCCGCCGAAGATTTCCTGGATCAGTTCGCGATAGCGCGGGCCGAAGCACACCATGTGGTGCGGCAGCGTCGGCGCCTGGCGCAGCCCGAAGTGGATGACGAAGAGCGACATGCTGAAGCGCTTGGACGTCAGGCGCTTGGCGTGACGGCGGCCGCGATCGGTCGCGCCGAGCAGCGTGCCGTAGGTGTGCACGACGTCCGCATTGGAGGCCACCATGTCCGCGGCGAAACTGCGGCCATCGGTCAGGCGCACGCCGCTGGCGCGCCCCTGCACGACGTCGATGGCCGCGACCTGGGCATCGCAGTGGATCTGGCCGCCCAGGTCCTGGAAGAGGCGTGTCATGCCCGCGACGAGCGCACCCGTGCCACCGCGCGGGAACCACACGCCCCAGCGCCGCTCGAGCGCATGGATGAGCGTGTAGATCGACGACGTGCCAAAGGGATTGCCGCCCACCAGCAGCGAATGGAACGAGAACGCCTGGCGCAGCTTGTCGTCCTTCACGAAGCGCGCGACCGTGCCGTAGACGCTGCGCCACGCCTGCAGCCGGGCCAGCGCCGGACCGGCACGCACCATGTCCCGGAACGACAGGAAGGGCACCGTGCCCAGCTTCACGTAGCCCTCCTCCAGCACGGCGTTCGAGTACGCCAGGAAGCGGCGATAGCCCGCGACGTCATCCGGATTGCGCAGATGGATCTGACGCTCGAGCTCGGCCTGGTCGTTGACGTAGTCGAAGCTCGAGCCATCCTCCCAGGCCAGCCGGTAAAAGGGCGACACCGGCATCAGCTCGACATAGTCCTCGAGCCGGCGCCCGGCGGCCTCGAAGAGCGCCTCGATGCACGACGGGTCGGTGATGACCGTGGGCCCGGCATCGAAGGTGAAGCCGTCATCGTGATAGACATAGGCGCGCCCGCCGGGCTTGTCGCGGCCCTCGAGCAGGGTGGTGGCGATGCCGGCGGCCTGCAGGCGGATGGCCAGCGCAAGGCCGCCGAAACCCGCGCCGATGACGATGGCGCGGCGCCCGGGCGCGTGCGCCTGGCCCGACGGTGACGCAGCGGAAACAGCTTGGGGCAGTGCACTCATGGGATGGGGTGGAGCGGGACGGTCAGGTACGCGCGGTGGCGCGGGATTCGTGCAGGCGGCCAGCGCGCAGTGCGCGCAGCGCCGCCCCCACGGGCACGGGAGGCTTGCCGACAAGAATACGCAGTTTGTCGGCGATCGTGGGACGGCCGGCATAGAAGCGCTGGATCAGGGGTGCCGGCAGCCGATAGAAGCGCGCCATGACCCGCCAGCGCTCGGCAGGCGCGGCCGCCAGGAAGAGCATGCGGTTCAGGCCGCGGAAGTAGCCCTGGTCGCCCCAGACCTGCTCGGCATGGGTCCGCACGGCATCGAACACGGCGGGCGCCGACAGCGTGGGCAGGCTCGCCAGGCGGGCGGCCAGGCGCACCGCGTGGGGCAGCGAATAGCCGGTGGTGGGATGGAACAGGTTGGCGGCCAGTCCGGCCCGCGCCACGCCGCCGGCATCGTCCCACATGCCGCGCACGTCGCCCGACAGGACGATGGGCAGCACACCCTGCTCTTCGCGCACCACGCGCGCGATGCGCCAGCCCTGATCCGCGCAGTAGGCCGCGATGCGCTCGCGCAGGGCGCGCGGCTGCACCTGCGCGTCATCGGCGTAGTAGGTGTCCTCGACCAACGCCGTGTGGGCGTCGAACGGCAGGACGTAGACGAAGCGATAGCCCTCGAGCTGGTTGACCCCCGCGTCCATGATGATGGGCTCGGTCAGGCCATGCGGCGCATCGAAGACGAGCTCCTGGCCGAGGAATCGCTGATAGCCCAGCGCGATGCGCGATGGCGCGGGCGCGGCGACGAGCCCGCGCCCGTCGATCACGGCGCGCGCCGCCAGGAACGTCCCGTCGGCCAGCGTCACCCCATGCGGCTGGACGCCGGTGACGGCGGTGTGCGTGCGCAGGTCCGGCCCGAGCGTGTCGGCCAGCACCTGCGCGAAGCGCGTGCTGGCGATGCTGGCGTAGCCGCCGGACAGGCGACGCGCATAGCCCGGAAAGTGCACGCTGTAGCCCGGCCAGCGATGGCAGACCAGCGGGGCGACCTGCCCGGCTTCGTCCGGGGTCAGATCGCTGTCGTGAAAGGACCAGGTGTGGTTGCCACCCGGCACGGCGCCGGCCTCGAGGACGAGCACGGGCAGTTCCGGGCGGTCGCGCCGCAGGCGCAGCGCAATGAGGCCGTTGGCCAGGCCGCCGCCCACGAGGATAAGGGGCGCATCGCCCGGGCCGGGGGTCATGCGGCCACCGCCGTCGTGGGCGGCAGGTCGGCATGCGCGGCGGGTTGGGCGGCAGGCAGGGAGCGAGGCAGGGCCAAGGCGGTCTCGATGGCGTCAGCGGCGGCGGGAGCGCCGCCTGCGGTACGGATGGTAGCGCCCAGCGCCTGCGCCCGGCGGGCAAATGCCGGCTCGTCCAGCAGATGCGACAGCGCGGACTGCAGCGAGCCCACCGTGGCCCAGCGATGGTCCAGGCGCAGGCCCGCGCCATGGTAGGCCACGCGTGCCGCCACGCCGGGCTGATCGAAGGCCATCGGCAGCGCCAGCATCGGCACGCCGGCGCACAGGCTTTCCAGCACGCTGTTGAAGCCGGCGTGGGTGACCAATACGTCGGCCTGCGCCAGGACGGCCCGCTGCGGCAGGAAATCCGTGACCCAGTCGGCGCCGGCGGCGCGCACCGCGGCTTCGCCGGCGGCGTCCAGCCCGCCGCAATGCGCCACCCACAGCTGCAGGTCCAGGCGCCGGCACGCCAGCGCCACTCGACGGAACAGGCCGGTGCGCGCGCCCTGCAGCGTGCCGAAGGCCGCGAACACGAGCGGCCGACCGTCGCGCACGGGCATTGCTGCCGGCGTCTGCGGCACGGCGGATGGCCCGGCCAGCAGGCCGACGTAATGGAACTGCCGCGGCAGTTCCTCACGCGGGTAGTCGAAGGCGGCGCTGCCCTGGCTGACCTGCACGTGCGGCGACAGCCAGGCCGCCAGCCCCCGGCGCGCCGGCACCCCCAGGCGCTGGGCGTGCCGCGCCAGCACGTCGTTGTGCGGCGTCATGAGCCACTGGCTGATGCGTTCGCCGCCGCGATTGCGATGCAGGCCCCAGGAACTGGCGTCATAGCGCCAGCCCAGATACGGTGGCGGCACGGCCGGCTCGGGGTTGATGGGCAACGCACACGCCACCGAGGCCCAGGGCCGGCGTGTCGCCGCAGCGACCAGCCCGCCGGCGGCCTCCATCTGGTCGGCCAGCACGGCCGTGATGCCCAGCCGGTCGAACGCATCCGGCAGGTGGGTGCACAGCATGTCCGTCGCACCGGCAACATCCTCGATCACCCGCCGTAAACCCAGTGGCCCCCCTGGACGTGCGGCTCGGCACAGGACATGCTGTAGGCTGCCGACGGGATGTGTGCCGGCGCCAACCGGTTCAAACCCCAGCCCGGCCCGATGCATCAGGCCACGGGCATCCGGTTGATGAAAGAAAGTGATGCGATGGCCACGCGTGGCCAGTTCCCCGCCCAGCGCCTGCAAGGCCTGGAAATGGCTGTAGAACGGAGGCGCTATGACGGCGATGTGGGACATGGATGACGGGGGGTCGGGAAGGCTCGCCACGGCACATCAGGATAGCGGCGATTCGGCCGTTGCGACGGCCTTGCCCGTACACAGCAAGCCACGCGCCCGCCGCGAAGAGCGCGCGGACGACACGGCGCAGAGCCTGCAGGCCACGCGCGAGCGCGTCGACGCCCGCCTGGACGCCCTGCTGCCCGCGCCCGACGCCGGCGTGGCCGCCGCCATGCGGGCGGGCGCGCTGTCGCCCGGCAAGCGCATCCGGCCGCTGATGATGCTGGCGCTGGCGGCCGACCTGGGATGCGACAAGGCCGCCGTCCTGGACCTGGCCTGCGCGATCGAGATGCTGCACGCCGCATCGCTCATCCTGGATGACCTGCCCTGCATGGACGACGCCGAACTGCGACGCGGGCGCCCCACCCTGCACCGCCAGTTCGGGGAAGACGTGGCGACGCTGGCCGCGATCGGGCTGCTGACGCAGGCCTATCGCACCGTCGCCCAGGCTCCCGGCCTGAATGCTTCCGCGCGCGTGCAGGCCACCCTGCTGCTGTCGGATGCCGTCGGGCTCGCCGGCCTCATCGGCGGGCAGTACCAGGACCTGCGCGAAGGCAGCGCGCCGCGCAGCCCCGATCGCATCGCGCTCACCAATCACCTGAAGACCGGCGCCCTGTTCGATGCCGCGTTCGGCCTGTGTGCCGCCTGCGCCGATGCGGACGACGCCGTGCGCGGGCGCCTGAGCGCGCTGGCGGCCGAGCTGGGCCAGGCGTTCCAGTTGCTGGACGACCTGCATGATTGCGCCCTGATCAGCATCGATGCCAAGGATGTCGGACGGGACGCGGACAAATCGACGCTGGTGCAGGCCCTGGGTCAGACCGAGACGCTCGCCCGGCTGCGGGCCCATGTGGGCGAGATCGAACGCCACGCCGAGGCGCTGGGCGCCCGCCGTCTGGGCGACGGCCTGGTAAGGCTCTTTGCGTCCGCGCTGGCGCTGCAGCCGAGCCCGGTGTCCGCCGCCTGAACACGAAAAAGCCCGCGCGGGCTTGCAGCGCGGGCTCGGGGACCACGGCGGACCGGATCAGGACGCCAGAGCCTTCTCGATATCGGCGAAATACACGCGCTGGTCGACGTCCCCCAGGTACCGCTTCAGGATCTTGCCATCGCGCCCGATCAGGAAGGACGTGGGGGTCAGCGTGACGTCGCCATAGGCCTTGGCGATGTCACCGACCGGATCCAGCGCCACCGTGAACGGCAGCTTGCGCGTCTCGGCAAAGTTGAGCACATAGTTTGCCGGGTCGTACTGCATGGCCACGGCCACGACCTCGAAGCCATTCGGCTGGTACTTCTCGAACGACTCGACGATCATCGGCATCTTCTTCACGCAGGTCACGCAGCTGGTCGCCCAGAAGTTGACCAGCACGACCTTGCCTTCCAGCGAGCTCTGGGACACCTGGCGGCCGTCGATCGACGGATACGTCACGTCGGGTGCCTTGGCCGACGGCGCGAGCAGGAACCACGCGGCGACCGCCAGCACCAAGGCCAGCATGATGCCGACGATGAGACGGGTGGGGCCGCGTTCCCGGCCGGGGGATGTCTGGGCAGTGGTCATGGCGAACGCCTGTCGGAAGGCTGCGCTCAGGGCGCGCGCGGGATCGGTATGACCTGCGCGCCGCCCGACGGTTCCACCGCGGCGGGCGCAGGGGCGGCAGGCGCAAGCGAGCTGGCGGTGTTGCCGGCGGTGGGCGCCGGCGTGCCGTGCGTCGGCTCGGCCGTCGGCTCCTGGCCCACCGTGCGCGCCGCTTCCTCGTCGCTGATGTATTCGTACAGGGTCACGACCTGCTTGACCCCGCGCACGCTGGACGCCACCCGTGCCGCTGCCGCCCCTTCGGCGCGGGACACCCGCGCCTGCAGATAGACGACGCCGCGCCAGGTGGTGATCGCAAACGTGTTGGACGGCAGCTTGCTGGCGCCGATCAGCTGCGCGCGCACCTGCCCGGAGATCCAGCTGTCGTTGGCGGCCGCCGACATCGTGCGGCCAGGGCCCACTTCGATGCGGTTGGTCACCGTGCGCACGTTCTGCGTGCCCTTGCCGAAACGGTCCAGGCGTTCGCGCGTGGCTTCGTCGCTGGCCGCGCCCACGAGCAGCAGGTGGCGGTTGTAGGACGAAGGCGTGACCTGGATCTTGTCGCCGAAATTGTCGTTGACCGCGTTGCGCATGCGCTGTTCGATCGCCTGGTCCTCGAGCTGCATGCCCGGGCTGCGCCGGTCGGTCGCCACCATGGTCGTGCCGACCAGGGCACCGCCCATCAGCACCGGTACGCAGCCGGCGAGGCTGGCCGCCACGAGCAACGCGGCGAGCGGGCGCACGCAGCGCCCCATGACCCTACGAACAGCCATCAGCTGTCTCCGAGAAGTTGTGCGTCGATGCCGTCGCAGAGCAGATGCACCAGGAGCGAATGGACTTCCTGGATGCGCATCGTGCGATCGTGCGGCACGCAGAGGTGAATGTCGTGCGGACCCAGCATGCCGCCCAGCTGACCGCCACCCTTGCCGGTGAGGGCGATGATGACCATCTCGCGTTCCTGGGCGGCCTCGACCGCGCGCAGGATGCTGGGCGAATTGCCGCTGGTCGAGATCGCCACCAGCACGTCGCCGGTCTGGCCCAGGGCGTTGACCTGGCGGGCGAACACGCCCTCATAGCCGTAGTCGTTGGCCACGGCCGTGAGGATGGCGGTATCCGTGTTCAGGGCGACCGCGGCGAGCGGCAGACGCTCGCGCTCGAAGCGGCCCACGAGCTCGGCCACGAAATGCTGGGCATCGGCGGCCGAGCCGCCATTGCCGCAGGCGAGGATCTTGCAGTTGCTCGAGAGCGCGTGGAACAGGGCTTCCGAAGCGGCAGCCGTCGCGGGGGAAAGTTCGGTCGCGCACTGCTCGAAAAGAGCAATCGCGTCGCGAAAATGAGAGGCAAATCGGGCTGACAGGTCCATAGCCCGCGCATTATCTCACGCGATGCCGCCGGCGCGCATGGCGCCGGCGCAACGGCCCGCCCTCAGTCGGTGTCGCTGATCGCCCCGCGCAGCCACGTGAGTTCGGTGCCATCCAGCGCCACCACGTCGAAGCGGCACGGCGGGGCTGGCCCTCGCCAGCGTGTCTGCAGGAACACCCGCGCGGTCACGATCAGGCGCCGCCGCTTGGCCGCGCCGACGCTGGCCGCCGCCCCGCCAAAACGCGCATCCGCGCGCGAGCGCACCTCCACGAAGACCAGGACGGCACCCTCGCGCAGGACCAGGTCGATCTCGCCGCTGCGGCAGCGCACGTTGGCCACCACCAGCTGCAGACCGGCCGCCTGCAGATGGCGCAGCGCCAGCGCCTGCGCCTCGTCCCCGGCGCGCTGGGTGGGGGACGCGGCGGCCGGCTGGGGCTGCATGGCGGGGGCCGCGGCACGCCGCGATGGCCGGCGTCGGCGCC
>JAAIGF010349406.1_pt1 | contig 11559 bp, 13 predicted proteins | sample 6487441 | NCBI WGS metagenome assembly JAAIGF01 (sample SAMN13974129, study PRJNA590717) | phyllosphere metagenome | biome: pepper field; feature: multiple bacterial spot infested pepper fields; material: pepper leaves; isolation source: leaves from pepper fields | host: Capsicum annuum ...
CCGACCTGCAATGTGCGCGTCAGCTCCGGCTTGCGACGGATCAGCCGCATCACCACCTCGCGGCAGGCATCGGCCGGCTTGAGCACGACCGTGCAGCCGGCGGCCAGCGCTGGAGCGATCTTGCGCGTGGCCATCGCGAGCGCTAAATGTCAAATACACGCAAGAAGTGGGCGCCTATTCTGTTCGAATGAATGTTCGAAAGATTCCCGGGCAGCAGGCTTGGACGGTCCACGATGACGATGGCGCCCAGATAGGGCGGCTGGTGGAGAAAAAGATGGGCAAGGGTCATACAACGTTCTGGAGCGCCTTCGGTATCCATCCCGACCTCGGCATCGAAGTGCCCCTAGAACTCCGCGCCGACCGCGAGCAACGGCTAGCGACTATCGCGGCGTTTCGGGCCGATCCCGACGCGTACCGCCAGCACTGGGGGTGGATTAGATAAGTTCGAGGCGTGCATCACAATCTCACTCAACCGGGTTTTCGCTTGACGAAGGACGTTCTAGTCGAGGTGGCAAGCCTGATAACACAGGCGCAACGTGAGTTCCTGACTACTTTCATCGCACACGAAGAGGCTGCAAATTTGGACCCAAGCTGGCCGCGAGGTCGTGTGCTCGAAGACGCCAAGAGGGACCTGAACAAACCTGAGTTGCCTCAGGCGCGAGTTGAGTTGCATGGTTTTGGAAGCGAGGGTTTCTCCAACAGCGACCCCTCCGGCCTCGAATTCGGGGTTATCAACGCCGACGATCTCACCAGAGTTTTGCCCGACGACTTCGACGAACTGCATATGAAAATCAGTCCGATATGGGGTCTGAACTCGCTATCAATTGATTATCAAAATAGTGTGCTCAATGCCAGGTACAGCGTTGATCGATCGGATATCCCGTTCACCGGACCAGCGATGATCGAAGTGTACAGAATCCTTGAAAAGGCTCGTGCGCCCATTGCTGAATGGGAACCGCCCTCCAAATCTTTCAGCGTGTTCTTGGGGCATGGGCCGGACTCTCTATGGCGCGAACTGAAGGATGGTCTCCAGGACGGATTTCACATCCCAGTTCGAGCATTCGAGAAACTTCCTCGTGGTGGTTTCACAATCTCGCAAGTGCTCGACCGGGAGGCTCAGATCGCGACAGCAGCAGTTCTGCTGCTGGTCGGCTCCGACGTCATGGAAGGAGGGGCTCGGCGCGGTAGGCAGAATGTCATTCACGAACTCGGCTACTTCCAGGGTCGTCTCGGTTGGGAGAACGCGATACTCGTTGTAGAGGAAGGCGTCGAAATCCCTTCAAATCTTGACGGTACGCAGCAAGTACGTTTCCCTAAGGGTCGCGTTCGCGAGGCATTAGCAGATGTCGCGGCCAGGCTGGGAGACATGCGTGATCTTCATGATGGCGTCACAACAGGTGAGGGTGTTGGTTAGTCGATCACCCACGATGCGCTCACCAACACGGCGGTTCCTGCTGGCAAGGTGCTGGTCAGGTCAAACCGAATCTGCCCGTTGGGCTGCACGGAAAGCTCAACGGGTGCGACTCCGCCAGTCATGACGTGACCGAGGATGGTTCGCATAGGAGGGCGGTATCCCGCGGGAACGGTGCCGCCGATGTTGCCATTACCGATGTTGCCGGTTGTGCGCCGAATCTGTCCCTCCATGACGACGAGCCGGCCAACGCGCTTGACCGACAGGGGCCGGTAGCCCCACGTGTTGGCGGTGCTCCAGTTCCCGTCCGCTACGGGCACGGCCACCCATGGTGTGCCGCCCTGGCCTCCGGTCACACCCTGCGTGCGTAGTGACGCCTTGAACGCTTGGAACGCTGCCGAGATGCTTGTTTGGCCCTTATTCAGGCGCTCGGAGAACGTGGCGTATGCGTCATCCTCGCCGTGCTGCCAGATGCCTTCGGCATCGTAATTTCCTGCTGCCATGGTCAGGCCTCTTCGGGGGTTGGAGCGGCTGCCTCTAGCTCGGCTACGCGGGCCATGAGGCGCTGAATGGTGGGGATGAGTGCGAGGGCTACGCGGTCGTAATGCACTCCCTCGATTTCGCCGTCGCGGTTGCGGAAGGTGAGGAAGCTCAGTCCCAGAGCGTCCAGGTTTTCGGCGATGAATCCGACCTCACTAGGGCTGCCTTCGTCCGCTCCGATGTAGTCGAAGACGACGAGCTCGATTCCTGCCATGACCTCATCGGAAATGTCGTACGCCTCGATGTTTTCCTTGTATCGGCGCGAGGACGGGGAGTAGCCAAGCTGCCCTGTGTTGCCGAGGTAGGCGACGCGGACGGACTGGCCGGAGACGTTGCGGTTGTAACTGTCCGTCCAGAGGTTGCCCTGACGTGCGGCGACCGCGGTTGCGTCGGCATCGCCTGCGCGGTTCCATGCGTTGTTGGCGTCGTTGATGCCGGTGGTGCTGCGCGTGTTCAGGTACTCCAGCGTCCGCTGGACCGACTCGCTACCCGACCCGTTGGCCCCGCGGCTCGATACCTCGTCCGAGTTGATGCGGAGGTATCCGCGGAGGGATGACTTTTGCGCGTCGTTCATGACCAGGTTGTCGAGTGCCTTGGATGCTGCGCCGATGCCGTCACGGGCCGTGCTCGCGTTCGTGCCTCCGGTGCCGCCCTGAGCGACCGGCTGCACGCGGGTGCGCTCGGCTGCCACTAGGTCACGGGTGGTGTTGATGTCCTCGTATCCCTTACGTACGTCGTCGGTCGGTGCGACGACGGGGAATCCTGCCGCTGCTGCGGCGTCTCCTGCTGCCATTAGGCAACCTCCGTCCAATCGATCCCCGCGGGGATGCTGTTCCACGTGCGTCCGGCGGGCTGGAAGGTCCATGCCGTTGCCGGGGTGTCGATGAGGCCGCGGGTCGTCACGGCCATTTCGTAGTTGTTGCCGATGTCCCAACTGATGGCGGACACGACTCCGGTGAGTGCGGGCGTCCCGGGCAGTGACGCCATGAACGCCTGTCCGGGGGTTGCGGTGTAGTCGTTGACTGCGCCGAGGGAGAGCACCCGTCCGCGGTCTTGTGCGCGTCGGAGGATGGCCGCTGCGGCACCGGCTCCCGGGAACGGCTGCGCTCGCTCCAAGGACAGCACCTTGCGGGCCGTGTACGCCTCTCCTGCTGTGTCGTAGGCGGTCTGCGTAGCCCCCGCTGCGTCGGTCCATCGGTAGGTGATGACCACGGCATCGGCCCAGTCATCGCCGGATCGGTCGATGGTGTCGGTAGCGCTCACGAGTGAGCCGTTCTCGCCCGTCGTGAGGGTTAGCTGTCCCGGAGCCATGTCACCGCGAGGGGTCAGCCTCCAACGTCCGGACTCGTCCGCCCAGAGGCGTCCGTCAGCCTTCTCGACCAAGGGGGATAGGTAGTCCCACGCGGACACCCCCGGGAGCCATTCGGCCTCCTGCACCGTGAGCGGGGCATCGAAGGTCCCCGGCTCCAGCGATGCGCCGATGTAACCGAGCGCATCGAACACGGCACCCCGGAGGGTCGTGAATAGGTTCCGATAGGCGGTCGTCGCAATGCGGGCGTAGTCCTGCATCACAGCTTCATCGGAGGCGAGCCGGATGCGGATCTCTTGCGCCACGTGATCGACCGTCCTGGACCGCACGCCAAGTGCGAGCGTGCGCACGTCTGAGGTGCGGGTGCCTGCGGACGCGAACGGTTGCCCGAATCGACCGGTAATGACCGACGCTGGCTGACCTCCATAGGCGGCGGTAAGGGCTGCTCCGGTGGTCGGAGCCGGATGCGCCGCGGTGAAGTCGGCGTTGCTCCAGCGGGTGCCGAAGTCGCGTCGGAGTTCAAGGATGGCGCGGTCACCGTCGCGCGGGTCGATGGCATCGGGCGCATCCGCAAGAGGGATAGTCACGTCTGCCTGTACGTAGGGAGCCCAGGACTCATCCACGGTCACTCGTCCGGAGACGACCGGCACGGCTACTCCGTCCACGGAAAGCGTGGCGCTGTGAAGGTCGATCACGCGGCCACCTCCCGGAACGGGACCGTAAGCGTCCAACGCTGCCCGCCTCGCATGTCGAGCGAGACACGGAGAGGACCGGACACCACGTAGGTGAAGGCCGCGCCAACCTCGGGTGCGTCGAGCGTCAGCGCGCCAGGTGCAGCATGTAGGGCGCGGGCGGACTCGGCCTCAGCGGCGGTCAGGAAAAACAGTTCCAGGTCACCAGAGCGGGAGGCTGCGGGCTGGAGGGTCACGTCCGGGAAGCCCCGTCCGATCACCTCGTGAACGATGTTGCGGTTCTCCTGCGTCAAGTCCCAACCGAGGACGAGAGCGGGCGTGACGATGGCGCCACCGCGAGTGATGGTGCTCATGGCAGTTGCCTCCCGTCTCGGGTTACAAAGTTGGTGGGGACATTCACGGAGCGGTTTTGGAAATAGCTTTGGAACTTAGTGAGAGCGCCCGCGGCATCCACCTGCGGCTCAATGCGCGGGCCGGTGATGCTGTCGGGCATGTTGTCGGTGAGGGCACCGGAGTAGGCACCTGAGTTCTGGCGTCCACTCTCGGTCCAAATCTCATTCAGCTTGCGGCGCTGCTCGGGGGTCGCGTTCTGATATCCGGTAAGGAATGATGCCGCGGCGTCTACACCCTGTGAATTCAGGAAGTTGATTGCGTCCGGAGTCAGGCCGGAGGTGTGCAGCGTCTCCTGATAGTTGCGAAGCTGCGCCTGTCGCTCTTCCATCGCGGCGATGTACGCGCCCGTGTCGAAGACACCGGTTTCCTCATTGAGGTAGTTGTCTACTGCCCCGGCTGTCTCATCCCACGCGGTGTTCACCGCGTCGATTTGGTTGACCTTAACCTGGTAGGCGTCAGCGCCGGACTCCAGGTAAAGCAACTGCGCCTGCTGCGCCTGCTCGATGCGGTCGCGCTGCTGCTGAAGTAGCGCGGACTCCTGCTCCAGGTTCGTGATGCGGTCGGAGGATGCAGCATCGATGAGCCCCGCCGAACCGGTGATCTCGGCTGAGCGGGTGCGCTCGGCCTGCAACGCCTCATTGGTCTTGTCGATGAGCGCGTCGAGAGCTTCACCGCCGAGGAGGTACGCCCCGGCCACCTGATCCATCGGCACGCCGATCTGGTCGCTGAGCTTCTTCCAGTCGGCCAGATTCGTCTTGCTCTTGTCAGTCTCCTGCGCGATGGCCTGAAGCTGCGAGAGCACGGCGTCAGTAGAGCGCACGCCCTGCTGGCCGAAGTCGATATATTCGCCGGTCAGCTCGGAAACGCTTTCGCGGAACTCCTGCTGAGCCTCCTCCGACAACTCCAGGTTGCCAACCGTGAGTCCGATGGCGATAGCACCGAGGGCACCCGCGAGCGCTCCAGCGGGACCGAGGGAGGAAACGATGCCACCCAGCGTTCCCTGGAGTCCGTCAGCGAACGACTGCGCCGAACCGTCGAATGACGAGAATGTCTCCGCAGCGTTTTGCTTGGCCTCGTCACCGAGTTCCCGGAGGCTGGCCTTGCTGTCATCCGACAGGCCGCGCATGTTGCGGTCGGTGTCATCGCGGATATCACGAGTCGCCTTGCTGGCTCCCTGCGCCATGTCCCGGAACGATCGTTCGAGCTTTTCGGCTGCATCGTCTCCATCGCGCGCTACATCATCGAGCGCGTCGGCTACCTTGTCGAGTTCCTTTTCGGCGTCCTGAATACCGCGCTGAAAATCCCTGGTGTTCGCGGCCAAATCAATGCGTAGTTCCTTGGCCATCTCAGCGCCCCTTTCCGTCGATGGCGTCACCCAGAGTTCTGACGGCGGTTTGAATCCAGAGCGAGATAATGCGGGGTGCGATGTTCGCGATGCTCGGGTAGAACACGTATCCGCCACGGCGGTTCGGACGGAAGCGAGAGCCCATCGAGCGGGTGTATGAGTACCGCTTGCCCCGGGTGGAAGTAGCAGTAACATCTACCGTCTTACCGGAGTTCATGCCGAACTCAACCGCCGAGAAGTCGCGCGCGGGTACTAGACCACCGGACAGCTTGCGCTTACTCGTGGCGGCAGTCAGTCGAACGTTCTGGTTCGACACGGAGGCTCGGGCGCTGTCGTAAATGACGCGGGTTTCCACGCGGCTGGTCACCCGCTCCGCAAGCTCACGCTTGTACACGGGGCCGATGACCTCTCGGGAGTGCTGCCTGACCTGCCGATTCACGTCCGTGCGGGCACCCCGAAGGGCGAGCAAGAGAGCCTGAAGCTCCCTGCTCGCGCCTACCGGAATGCGCATGACCATAGTTAGACCGTCACCAGTACAGGCTTGTCGGAACCGAGGGTCACGGAAGCGGTGGCGTAGGCGTTGACGGCTCCACCGATGGCACCCGGGGAGATGGCAACGTTCGCCGTGAACGACGGACCAACGCCATTCTTCGGACGGAACTTAATTGCCTTGGTGGTGCCCTCTTGTGCGAACAGGTAACGGCTCAGGGAGTTTGTAGTGTCCCAGTCCTGTGCAAACTCCAGCGTGACCGTCCAGGTTGCGGTGCTCACGTCAGTGTGCGTGTTGCCGCCAAGGCCCGTCCAGGAAACCTGAGACGCGGAAGGCTCGAAGCGAACCGACGACACGGAAGTCTTGTAGTCGTCAGCTCCCACGGTGAGTTCGATGTTCTTGAGAACTAGTGGTGTTACAGAGATGTTTGCCATGATTACTCCTCCTCGGAGTCGATAAAGTTGGTGATGGTTTCGAGGTCGAAGGTCCACGCGAGGTAGTTGTCCTCGAAGACCGACTTATTCGCGGGAGTCCAGTGGCACCATTCGATGTCGAGTAGTGCGGCGATGAACTGCGCCACCTCTTCATCAAGTGCGTTCTCGGCTGCGTCCACGTCCTGGCGAGGCTCGACAATCGAGACGGCGAACGTGGTGATGAGCGACCCGCTCCGCGGCCCCGGCTCGATGCGGGAGGCATTGAGAATCACGTGCGGAACGGTGATGCGGTCGACGTTCCGCACGCTCGGCACGATGACCCAGCGGGCGGGTAGTAGCGGCTTTAGCGCTTCGGCTAGTTCGGTGCGGGCGCTCATCGGATCGATGGCCTTCCTCGTGTCGGGCGGAGGAGTGCCTTTACGTGCCAATCGAGCGGCCTCGGCTGGATCACGTAGGAGTCAGTACCGAAGTCACCGCCCGGGCTGGTGTTCGCTGCGTTCCAAACGTTCCTGGCCTGCTGAAGCTGGGCGCGCCGGTAGTTGACCGGCACGAACTCGGTTTCGCCGAACGCTCCGGGACGGATGTCCTGGGGGATGGAGGGAGCGAACGCGAGCACCTGCATGCGGGCAATTTCGAGTAGCTCCGTGAGGATCGAATCCTCGAACGACTCGGCATCTACCCACTCGACGCGCGCCGTTTCCGGCGTGTGCCATGGTCCCTTGGTGTTGTCCACCTCTGTGATGAGTGCCACGCTCGCTCCCTCCTTTACAGGTTAGATATCAGACGTCGGACGTCATTACGCAGCAGTCACGGAGACGATGGCCTCCGGAGCGTGGACGCCCACGGCGAGGTACCCGAAGAGCGCGAAGTCCACACCACCGCGAGCGATGTCCAGGCCCTCGATGCGGATAGGTGCGCCGCCGCCAAGCTCGTACAGAGTGGCTGCGCTGCGGTCACCGACAATGACCGTCTCGGCGGGCAGAGCGCTCGACGGGACGATCTGGAACCCGGCGACGTTTCCGTTCGTGAGGCCAGTGGCTGCGGACAGATACTCCAGACGAGCATCCTTCGGAGCAAGTACAAGATCGCGCCAGAGGTCCGTGGAGACGATGGCGAACGTCGGAGTGGCCTCCGCTTCGATGATGGCGAGCGCGCCGTCCACGATGAGCGAGAGCGCGGCAGGGATACCGGCCACTGCGGCACCTGGTGTAACGGCGGTGGCACCGTCCACCAGAGCCTCGAGAACTTCCCCGTCCGAGAGGCGGGCATAGCTCTCGGCGAGTGCGCGGCTGTAGCCCTCCAGGAAGGTTGTGTCGCCAAAGTCGACAAACTTGCGGTCGATGTCGTTACCGCCAGCGACGCGGAAGGCGTCAAGGGTGTACGGCTCGGTGGCTACCGGCGTGCTCGGGATCGCGGCCTTGTTGCCCGCGTAGCGAGCGACAGCAGGCTTCGTGCTCCAGCGCCACCCAGTGACGCGCATGCTCGTAAGCGGGGATGAGCCGATGAGCGGCGCGAACTTCCGCGCGTAGGGCTGGTTATCCCAGATTTCGCCGACAAAGGCGGGGACGGCGATAGCCGGCTGCCCGGCCTCGGTGACATCCGCGAGGGCGAACAGGCCCTGCTGGGATGCCTCGATCTGACGAAGCTCCGAGCCGTCACCCGTGCGGCGTGCGCGGGCCATGCTGGCGAACAGGGAACTTGCGGTTACTGGTGTTGCTTCCGGTGCCGACGCCGTGAGCGTGGCGGGAGCCGTGGCGTCTGCCATGGTGTCTCCTTCATTTGTCTCGGCCTCGTCATCGGCCTCGGGGGTTTCCTCCGAGGCGGTCGCCTCGTCGGTGGTCAGGGATGCGAGGAACGCGGCGCGCTGCTCGTCGGTGAGAGCGGCCCACGCCTCCGCTACGGCGGTAGCGGGCGCGTCCTGCTCGGGGGTGTCAGCGGCCATGAGGGCAGCGCTCGGGAACGCTCCAGCGGCTACCGCTGCGGCTCCGAAGAGTGAGCCCGCGATGGCCTGTCCGGCGCGCAGAACAACGCCCTTCACCTCAGCGCTGAGCTTGCTCAGACGGCCCTCCGCCACGTCAGCGAGGAAAGCGTCTCCCTCGGGCGTGCGGGCGATGCTGAACGTCGCCGTGATCCCCGCCTCGGTGGAGGCGAGGGCGGTAGCGCGCCCGATGGGCTCTTCCCGGTTGTGCTCAACATTGAGGGTCACGATTGACGGGTCGGCAGGGATGGCGATGGCCTCGGGTGCGATGCTGAAGCGACCGAGATTCGAGCGGCCAATCTCCGAGTAGGGAAGCAGCAGTCCGCTAACTGAGCGGGTGTCTTCGGACGCCGTGAGCGTTCCCGCTTCGAGTAGTACGTCAGTCATGTTCAGTCCTCCGTCGGTGCGCCGAGTGGTGCAGTAGTTGGGGTGGTGAGTTCGGTAAGGTCAAAGCGGACGGCCTGACCACGGGGCACCACGTCATCCATAGAAAGGCGCGCGGCGATGGCGTCTAGATATGGTCGGAGTGAGGTGTCTAGGAACTCGTTGCGCTGGCCTTCTCGTGTCGAGTAGGTAAGTGATGCCGTCGAAGTAGTAGCGTCGAGTAGAGCGCCGGGAAGGCCCATCGCTGCGGCTAGGTCGAGACGGGAGTAGTTGCGCGCGGCCTCGAAAAGGTCGGCCTGTACAGTGCCGTGAACTCGAAGTTCCACGCGGGAATCGGTGAAGCCGACTGAGCCGGTAGGGCTCGTGCGAGCGGCAGAGTAGACCTGGACCAGCTCGGAGATTTCGTCCTCGGTCAGCTGCGAGTCGGAGCCCGTCTCGTGGATCTCGACCAGCGGGAGTGGATTCTGAGCGCGACCAATCCATGCGCGCTCAAGAGCGATGGCACCGCGTAGGGAGCGTTGCGAAGTCTCCAGGAGACCGGGGCCGGGGCCGGGGATCAGGATGATTTCGCTGGAGGGAACGGGCTTGCCGTCCACCTTCACGGCACCCGTGTTGTCTGTGCTCCAGCGCTCCCGGGGGATGCGCATGGCGTCGATGACCAAGCCCCGGGCGTCGCGGGAAACCGCCCATGCCGCCCAGCCGGTGAAGAGCAAGTCATCGACGGTTCCGCTCATGCGGTGGTACGGCGATACGTCGGAATCTGACCGGTAAAGCCATGTCGGCTGAGTAGCAGTCGGAATGCCGTTGCGGGTCGCTCGGAGAGGTAGTCCGGCGATAGCGCCGCACAGTAGGTTGCGACCCCGGTTGACAGCGGGAATGCTCATCGCTTGTGCGCGGTCGATGAGCTCGGATTCACCGTGGAAGATGTCCGAGTAGGCGACGCTCTGAAGGGTGTTAGGAGACCCGTTCCACGGGAACGCGATACCGGACGCGGCTACTGAGAGCGCCGCGTCCGGCTTGCGGAGAAAGTCGAGAATACCCATCGATTAATTATCTCGGCGGGGTTACTCGTGAACATTCTTACGTTGCTACAAATACCTTCCTGCGCGGGGTTGGAGAAGGCGTCTCGTCATATACTCGGAGTGCCATTGCGCACGCCTCTAGAGGGGCGATCATGTCGATGGGTTGAGCGCGCCCAAACGCCCACGCATTGCCCTGTCCGATCTTGCGCTTCGTCGCTACTCGTACTGCCTCGTCCAACTCCTCCTGGCCCCAATGCAGGACGTTCCCGTTCCCCAGCTCCTTCGAGAAAAGCCCCGCTGAGGTGACGATATTGCGCGTGTTCTGGGGGAGAAGGCGGGGGAGCGGTCGGGCTCGACTGATGGCCTGAACCTCCACGGAAACCATTCCCATGGAGTCGTGGATGATCGGCACTCGATACCTGCGGGAGAGGTCAACCGCTGCCTTACTGAGCCACTGAACACCCGGGCGGTAGTCGAGAATGCGCACGCATGCACGCCCCTCCTCATCCCGCCAAGCGGCTCCGATGGCGGCGAAAGACTGGTCCGGGTGCACCGTGATAGCCATTGAAAAGTGATCTGGGAGTTCGGTGAACTCGGCTTCGGTGGCGAGCGCGTGCCAGCGTGCGATATCAAACAGGCCGGTTCCGATTCCGGTCATGCCGAAGAGGCCACCGTACTCACGTGAGAATCGCTCCGGTCCGAGCTTGCGATAGTTCCGCTCGATAGCGGCCTCGGAGGTAAGCCCCGCGAGGCCCGGGTGTGTGGCGCGGATGAGGTCACGCACGCGGCCCTCGGGGTGCGCCTCGGTAGGCGTCCACTCTGCTAGTTCCTCGTCCGTCGTGGTGTCGGGGAAGGCGAACCGCAGCACGGCTGCATCCGGGTCCTCCAGCGCGTCCCACAACAAATTTCCACGGCGGTAGGTGCCCGCCGTTCCGGCAAGGATGAGCTGTCCGTCAGGACGGGTGTCCATGGTCGGGAGGATGGCGCTGGTCAGGTCCTCGCCCAAGTCCGGGTCCGCCTCTGCGCTTTCATCGATGAGTACCGCATCGTAGGCGCTGGAGCGGAACGATTCTCCGTTGGGTGTGGCGACCGCGAAAACGGACCCGTTCTTGAACTCGACCCGCTCGAATGCTGCGGCTCGGTGAATCTTGAATGGGCGTGACTCGGGGTCGGGGAACACGCGCTCCAGCACCGCGGCAACGTCCAGCTTGAAGCGCTCGCGCGCCTTGGCTCCCGTGGTCGCCAGTGTGAAGGCCACTTGGTAATCGTCCCGAAGAAAGCACCTTCCGAGCAGAGCGCAGATGAGTGAGGTTGTCTTGCTGCTGCGCCTCGGCATGAGCACGGCCACCGTGAAGGCATCGGAGTTGAGCACGTCCGCCGCCTGCAACTGCTGCGGCTGGAGTTCCTTTGCACGCCCGATTAGGCCCAATGCGTGAGCCCCGTGCAGGAACTCCGCTCGACTCTGCGGAGTTGTCACCATTCGCGCCTCCACTAGAGGCGGAATACCGCTGTCTCGGAGGGCGATCCAGGCGTCCTCCCGGAGGAGCGGATGACCCTCCAC
>JAAIGF010350358.1_pt1 | contig 11557 bp, 11 predicted proteins | sample 6487441 | NCBI WGS metagenome assembly JAAIGF01 (sample SAMN13974129, study PRJNA590717) | phyllosphere metagenome | biome: pepper field; feature: multiple bacterial spot infested pepper fields; material: pepper leaves; isolation source: leaves from pepper fields | host: Capsicum annuum ...
CACGGCTGCGCCGCAGGAGCGTGACGACCAACGGTCGTCACCTACCGACCGCGGCCGCCAGCGCGTGCTGAACCTGGTAGGTGACGACCGTTGGTCGTCACGCCGTTGCCGCCGCCGCCGCACGAGCGCGCTGAACCCGGTAGGTGACGACCGTTGGTCGTCACGCCGTTGCCGCCGGGCAGAGCCCGGCGCTAGAAAGACGTGGCTGTGCGCGGTTACCTGGTGATGTCCACGCCGAGCTGCTGCAGAACGAAGGCATACGACTCGGCCAGCTCCTGATAGCGGCGGAACCGCCCGGACTTGCCACCGTGACCGGCTTCCATGTTGGTCCGGAACACGATTGGCGCGCTGCCGGTATTGTCATCACGCAGCTTGGCCACCCACTTGGCCGGCTCCCAGTACTGCACCTGCGAATCCCACAGCCCGGTGCCGACGAACAGGGCGGGATACGCCTGCGCGACGACGTTGTCGTACGGGGAGTACTTGAGCATGTAGTCGTAGTATTTCTTCTGCTCCGGGTTGCCCCACTCGTCATACTCGTTGGTCGTCAGCGGGATGGTCGGGTCGAGCATCGTGGTCACCACGTCGACGAACGGAACCTGCGCCACCATCACGCGGTAATCCTGTGGGGCCTGGTTGGCTACCGCGCCCATCAGCAGGCCACCGGCACTGCCGCCGGAGGCTGCCACGCGGTCAGGCGCTGCCCAGCCCTGCTTGACCAGCTCACGGGTGACATCGACGAAGTCGTTGAACGTGTTCTGCTTGTGCAGCAGCTTGCCGTTCTCGTACCAGTCGCGGCCCATCTCCTGGCCGCCCCGGATGTGCGCGATGGCGTAGACCACGCCCCGATCAAGCAGACTCACCACGGTCTGGTTGAAGTAGGGGTCCATGGACGAGCCATAACTGCCGTAGGCGTACTGGTACAGCGCACCGCTGCCATCCTTGGGGTAACCCTTGCGATAGACCAGCGACACCGGCACCTTGACCCCATCGCGCGCGGTGACCCAGACCCGCTCGGTCTCATACCTGTCAGCGTCATAGCCGATCACCGGCTGCTGTTTGAGCTGGCGGCGCTCGCCGGTTGCGGTGTTGAGCTCATACACCGTGGTCGGCGTGGTCATCGAGGTGTATACGTACCGCAGCCACGGCGTGTCACCTTCGGTGTTGTCACCGATGCCCATCGAATAGGCCGGCTCATCGGCCTTGACGTAGTCGCTGCGGCCATCACCAAACAGCAGGCGGATGCGCTCCAGGCCCTGCGAACGCTCGCTGATCGCCGTGTACGTGTCGAACAGTTCAAAGCCTTCGATGTAGACCGCATCGTCATGGGCAATCCAGTCCTGCCACTGGGCACGCGAGGTCGCGTTGCTCGGTGCGGTAACGATCTTGAAGTTCTTCGCACCGTCATTGGTGCGGATCACCCAGCGGCCGTTGTAGTGGTCGGCGCCGTACTCCACGTCGCGCTGGCGCGGTGCCAGCACCGTGAACGTGCTGGGGTCGCTGGCCGGCGCGTAGCGCTCTTCCGAGCTGACCGTGCTGTGCACGCCGATGGTGATGAAGCGGTCGTCGCGGGTGCGACCCAGGCCCATGTAGAAGCTGTCATCTTCTTCTTCGTAGACCACGACGTCCTGGCTGACCGGCGTGCCCAGCACGTGCTTCTTCACCCGCACGGTGAGCAGCGTCTCCGGGTCGTTCTCCACATACAGCACGGTGCGGTTGTCATCGGCCCACACCACATCACCGGAGGTGCCGGGAATCACGTCGTCCAGCACCTGGCCGCTGGCCAGATCCTTGAAGCGCAGGGTGTACTGACGGCGGCCCACAGCGTCGTCGGCCCACGCCATCAGCTGGTTGTTCTGGCTGATCTCCATGCCGCCGACACTGAAGTAACCCTTGCCTTGCGCCATCGTGTTGACGTTGAGCAGCACCTCTTCGGCGCCGTCCATGCTGCCTTCGCGCCGCGCATGGATCGGATAGTCCTGGCCGGTCTCATAGCGGGTGTAGTACCAGTAGCCGCGCTCGCGCACCGGCACACTGGCATCGTCCTGCTTGATGCGCCCGACGATCTCCTGGTACAGCGTCTCCTGCAGGGGCTTGAGCGGTGCCAGCACATGGTCCGCGTACGCATTCTCGGCGTTGAGGTAGGCCAGCATGGCCTTGTCCTCGCGCTTGTCGTCGCGCAGCCAGTAGTAGTCGTCGTTACGGGTCGCGCCGAAGGGCGCCTTGACCAGGTGCGGACGCTTTTCAACGTCGGGCGGGGCTACGGGGGCGGCGGTGGCGGTGGTGGTCATCAAGGTCGCAAGCAGCAGGCTGAGAGGGGTTTTCATCGATAGGATCCGGGGGCTTCCATGTCAACCGACCCGCGCGCAGCAGGGTCGGGAAGCCTTGACTGTAGCATTACCCCCGGATGCGAGGCCGGCGTACCATGGCCGCATGAACACCCCTACCCCCGCAGACCGATACAGCCAGCGCAGCCAGCAGATCGCCCCGTTCCATGTGATGTCCCTGCTGGCGCGTGCGCAGGCGCTCGAGCAGGCCGGGCACGATGTCATCCACCTCGAAATCGGCGAACCGGACTTCACCACCGCTGAGCCCGTCGTGCGCGCCGGACAGCAGGCACTCGCTGCCGGCCACACCCGCTACACCGCCGCCCGGGGCCTGCCGGCGCTACGGGAGGCCATCGCGGGTTTCTACCGCTCGCGTTACCGGCTCGACATCGATCCGCAGCGTATCCTGATCACGCCCGGTGGTTCCGGTGCACTGCTGCTGGCCAGCAGTCTGCTGGTCGACCCGGGCCGCCATTGGCTGCTGGCCGACCCCGGCTATCCGTGCAACCGGCATTTCCTGCGGCTGGTCGAGGGCGCTGCGCAGCTGATCCCGGTGGGGCCGCACAGCGCCTACCAGCTCACCCCCGAACTGGTGCAGCAGCATTGGAACGGCGACAGCGTCGGTGCACTGGTGGCCTCACCGGCCAACCCGACCGGCACCGTGCTGGCGGCCGACCAGCTTGCTGCCTTGTCGGCCGCGCTGCACACGCGCGGCGGGCATCTGGTTGTTGATGAGATCTACCACGGCCTGACCTACGGGCTGGATGCTCCCAGCGTGCTGGAAGTGGACGTCGCTGCATTCGTGCTCAACAGCTTCTCCAAGTATTTCGGCATGACCGGCTGGCGCCTGGGCTGGCTGGTCGCGCCGCCACAGGCGGTGCCCGAGTTGGAGAAACTGGCGCAGAACCTGTACATCAGCGCCTCCAGCATTGCCCAGCATGCGGCATTGGCGTGTTTCAGCGACGAGGCCATGGCGGTGTTCGAGCAGCGTCGGCATGCCTTCGCACAGCGCCGTGACTTCCTGTTGCCGGCATTGCGCGAGCTGGGCTTCCGCATCGAAATCGAGCCGCAGGGCGCGTTCTATCTCTATGCAGATGTCAGCGCCTTCACCGACGACGCGCAGGCGTTCTGCGCCCATTTCCTCGACACCGAGCATGTCGCCTTCACGCCCGGGCTGGATTTCGGCTTCCATCGTGCCAACCAGCACGTACGGCTGGCCTACACCCAGCCGGTGGAGCGCCTGCAGCGGGCGGTGGAGCGCATCGCGCGCGGCCTGCGCAGCTGGAACGGCGCCAGCGGTGGCTGAGCCCGGTGGGTGACGGCCATCGGTCGTCACCACCCTGATACGCGCGCATGCAACAAAAAAACGCCGCCCGAAGGCGGCGTTCTTCACCACGGGATTTCCCGTTGACTCACCTGCCGCCCAGACGCTCCCACAGGAAGCTGTAGGCCAGCGCGGACATGTGCGCGGCCTGCGCATTGTTGGCCGCACCGCCGTGACCGCCTTCGATGTTCTCGTAGTAGGTCACGTCCTTGCCGGCGTCCATCATCATCGCCGCCATCTTGCGCGCATGGCCCGGGTGCACACGGTCATCGCGGGTCGAGGTGGTGAACAGCACCGGCGGGTAGCGCTTGTTGGGATCGAACAGGTGATACGGCGAGAAGGTCTTGATGAACTCCCAGTCGCTGGTATCGGGGTTGCCGTACTCGGCCATCCACGAGGCACCGGCCAGCAGGTGGCTGTAGCGCTTCATGTCCAGCAGCGGTACCTGCACCACTACCGCACCGAACAGCTCCGGGTACTGGGTGAGCATGTTGCCGGTGAGCAGGCCACCGTTGCTGCCGCCCTGTACGCCCAGGTGCTGCGGCGAGGTGATGCGGCGCGTGGTCAGGTCGCGGGCGACGGCGGCCATGTCTTCGTACGCCTTGTGACGGTTCTGCTTCAGCGCCGCCTGGTGCCAGCGCGGACCGTACTCACCGCCGCCACGGATGTTGGCCACCACATACACACCGCCCTTTTCCAGCCAGGCGCGGCCCATGCCGCCGGAGTAGCCCGGGGTCAGCGAGATCTCGAAGCCGCCGTAGCCGTACAGCAGGGTCGGATTGGAGCCATCGAGCTTCATGTCCTTGTCGTGCACCACGAAGTACGGCACGCGGGTGCCGTCCTTGCTGGTGGCAAAGTGCTGCTCGATGACCTTGCCTTCGGCGTTGAAGAAGGCCGGCATGGTCTTCAGCGTTTCCGGCGCCTTGCCGATCTCGGCCAGCGCCAGCGTGGTCGGGGTCAGATAGTCGGTGGCGGTCAGCCACACCGCGTCGCTTTCGTTGCTGTCCACCGCGCCCACACCGAGCGTGCCGAACGCCGGGGCGCCGACGAACTCACTGGTGGTCCAGCCGTTGGCCCCGTGGGTCAATACCGAAAGACGGTTCTTGACGTCGTCCAGCACATTGAGCACCACGTGGTTCTTCGTCCACACCGCACCGGCCAGCGAGGTGGTGTCGGTCGGTGCGAACAGCACGTCGAACTCGCGCTTGCCCGCCAGGAAAGCATCCAGGCGGGTGGCCAGCAGCGAGCCGGCCGCGTAGGTCTTGCCACCGACCGTCCAGGGTTCGCGCAGCTCCAAGGTCAACCAGTCCTTGTGCAGGCTCTTTTCGGCCGAGTTCGGCGCATCGATCCGGGTCAGCTTGCCGTCGTCGCCAAGCAGGTAGACCTCGTTGTTGTAGAAGGCCAGCGTGCGGCTGACCAGGTTGCGCTCGTAACCCGGCGTATCGTCGTGGAAGGCGGCGATGTACATGTCATCGTTCTTGCCTTCGTAGACCACGCGGGCCTCGGCCATCGGTGTGCCGCGGGTCCAGCGCTTGGCCACGCGCGGGTAGCCCGAGCTGGTCATCGTGCCATCGCCGAAGTCGGTGTAGACGAACACATTATCGCGGTCGATCCACCCCAGCCCGCCCTTTGATTCGGGACGGAAGAAGCCGTCGGTGACCCAGCGCTTGTTGGCCAGGTCGAACTCGCGGGTCACATCGGCATCAGCGCCACCACGCGACAGCGCGATCAGGCAGCGGCTGTAGTCCGGACGCAGGCAGTCAGCGCCGTGCCACACCCAGTTCTCGCCCTCGGCCTTGTTCAGTGCGTCCAGGTCCAGCACGGTCTCCCACTTCGGCGCGGCCTTGCGGTACTCCTCCAGCGTGGTGCGGCGCCACAGGCCTCGCTCGTGCTGCTGGTCCTTCCAGAAGTTGTAGTAGTAATCGCCAATCCTGGTGACGCCCGGGATCTTCGCGTCCGAGTCGAGCACCTCACGGATGCTCGACTCCATCGCCTTGAACTGCGGGGTCTGCGCCAGACGGCCTTCGGACCTGGCGTTCTGCTCCCTGACCCATGCCAGCGGTTTGTCACCGGTGACGTCCTCCAGCCAGGCGTAGCGGTCGGCAGGCGCGTTATCAGCGGCCATCGCGGTCCCCGCGGAGGCGGCCGTCAGCATGCCGGCCAGAAGGCAGGCGGAAGTGAGTTTTGACATTGCGGTTCCTGGCAGTCATAAGCGCCCAGAAACTAGCACGGGCCCGCCACTCCAGCCTGTGTCGAAGGTCAGGTGGGCCGCCGGTGGGCCGCCGGTGGGCGGCGCGGATCAGTGGGCGGGTCAGCAGGCGGATCAGCGGGGCGGATCAGCGGGGCAGAGCCCCGCTCTACATGCAGCCGAATACCTTCACCCGCAGCCCATTGACGGACCTTCGCGCACCTCCGACCATGCTGGGGCAAGCCCTGAACGGAGCCCGCTGCAGATGTTCCTGATCCGCCCGATGTGCGCTGTGCTGCTGTCCGCCCTGCTGGCCGGACCTGCTGTCGCAGCCGTTGATCCGCCCGCAGCGGTGTCCGCTGCGGCCAACCGTGGCGATCCCTCCGCGCCGGTCGACCTGCAACGCTTCATGGGCACCTGGTATGTCATCGGCCGCGTGCCGAACATGATCGAGCGCGGCCATGTGGCCAGCGTCAACGAGTACACGCTGCGCGATTCGCAGAAGGTCAGCATCGTCTACCGCTACCGTGAAGGCTTCAGCGAGCCGGTCGAGGAGCTGAAGGCGCGTGCCAGCGTCGATGAGGACAGCGGTAACCATAAGTGGCGCACGTGGTTCTACCGGGTTATCCCGACCAACTCACGGGTGCTGGAAGTGGCGCCCGACTACTCCTGGGCACTGATCGGTTATCCCGGCCGGGAAATGGCCTGGATCTTCGCACGCAAGCCGGACATGGACCGCGAGCTGTACCGCGAGCTGGCCGCGCGCCTGCGTGACGAATACGGGGTAAACACCGACAAGCTGAAGCGGGTACCACAACATCCCGAACAGGTCGATCGCCTGGGCTTCGAGGTTCCAAACGTTCGCTGAAAAGCGCGCGTTACGCGACATCAAAAGGCAGGACAAGCACGAAACGCCGGCTTCGGTTGATCTCACAGCAACTGCCAACCCGGCCTCGGAACGACATCCAGAAGCTGCAGCAGGATGACAGCGTCGGCACCGCCGACGACGTCTTTCCGTCTGGAGCGCTCGAATGAAACTTCCTGCCTGCCTGCTCGTTCCGTTCGCCCTGCTGGCTGCCAACGCTGCCGTGGCCGCTACAGGCGAAGCCGAAGCCGATCACGGCCGCCTGACGTTGGACCAGTTGGATGCCAGCTCATTGTTCCTGACGCCGGAACCGACGGTGTTCATCCAGTCCAAGGCGGGCAACGGCGGCTGCCTGCGCGATGTCGACGGCCAGGTACGTCTGGCCAGTTGCCCTGATGTCAGCCGCGAGGGCTGGCAGCACGAAACGGGTTCCCAGTGGCAGCTGGACATGTAGGGGCGTTACATCAACCGCGGCTCACACCGCTGCCTGCAGCTGCTGACCGCAGGTTCGCACGTCCATGGCCAGCTGATCACCCAGCCCTGCACCACCGACCGCGACCAGCGCTGGGAGTGGTTTGCCGACCGCATCCACAGCCTGCACGGCGACGGCAGACGGCAATGGCGCCTTTTCGTCGGCGATGCCGGTGTGCTCAACGGCCGCACCGACGAGGACCCGCGTCGGCAGGTGCTGCCGGTCAACGGCTTCCATCCGCTGCTCAACCCGTGGTCGAGCTATCCGGCCAGGCCGGCCAGCAATGATTTCATTCCCAAGCTGGAGAACCTGGACAGAACCAGCCCATTCCGCCGGAGTACCGGCAGCTGGCCGAGGTGGACGTCGGCGAGCGCTGGGAGCTCATCGTGCTGCGCCAATCGCTGATGCGCTGAGCCGGCCTGCCAGGGTCGGCCGCCGGCTCGGGGCGCTCAGCGACGGGTGTAACGGACGACCAGACGGTCGCCGACCATCTGCAGCACCTGCACCAGCACCAGCAGCAGCACTACCGTGACCAGCGCCACGTCGGTATGCGAGCGCTGGTAACCATCGCGGAAGGCAAGGTCACCCAGACCGCCGGAGCCGATGGCACCGCCCATGGCGGTAAAGCCGATGAGGGCCACGGTGGTCACCGTGGCCCCGGCGATCAGGCCAGGCCGCGCCTCCGGCAGCAGCACCCGGGTCACCAGCTGCCAGGTGGTGGCGCCCATCGCCTGGGTCGCCTCGATGACACCGCGGTCGACCTCGCGCAGCGCGGTTTCCACCAGGCGCGCATAGAACGGGGCCGCGCCGATCACCAGCGGCACGATCGCACCGCGCACCCCGAGCGACGTGCCCATCAACGCGAGGGTGACCGGAATCAGCACGATCATCAGGATGATGAAGGGCACTGAGCGCAGCAGGTTGACCACCAGCGCCAGCCCACCGTAGGCGAAGGGGCGACGCTTCATCTGCGGCGCGCCGAACAGGTACAGCAGCACGCCCAGCGGCAGGCCGATGGCCAGCGTCAGCGGCAGCGACCCGGCCAGCATCAGCAGGGTATCGACAGTGGCCTGGCCGATATCGGCCCACTTGCCCGCATCGAGATGGCGGAAGAAACCGCCGGCGGTAGCGAAGATCATCGACGCAGCTCCTGCACATGAACACCGGCGGCGGCGAAGGCAGCCTGCGCGGCGGCTTGGTCGCCGCCGACCAGCGAGACGATCAGCTGGCCATACGGAGTGTCCTTGATACGGTCGATCCGCCCGGACAGGATGTTGTAATCCACACCGGTCTGGCGCGCGACGCTGCCCAGCAGCGGCTGGTAGGTGTCGCCGCCGAGGAAGGTCAGCCGCACGATGGTGCCGGCCACTGCATCGAAATCACGGTGCAGGGTGCCCTCGTCCACATGTTCGGACTCGCTGACAAACCGCCGCGTGGTGACGTGCTGCGGGTGCAGGAAGACCTCGGTGACCGGGCCGGTCTCCACCAGCTGGCCGGCGTCAAGTACCGCAACGCGGTCACAGACGCGGCGGATCACATCCATCTCATGGGTGATCAGCACGATGGTCAGCCCCAGCTCGCGGTTGATCTTTGCCAGCAGCGCCAGCACCGAGGCGGTGGTCTGCGGGTCCAGCGCACTGGTGGCCTCGTCGCACAGCAGGATCTGCGGACGCGTGGCCAGTGCGCGGGCAATGCCCACGCGCTGCTTCTGCCCGCCGGAAAGCTGTGCCGGATACTTGTCGGCGTGCGACTGCAGGCCCACGGTCTGCAGCAGCTCGGCCACCCGCGCATCGATCTCCGCACGCGGCGTACCGGCCAGTTCCAGTGGGAAGGCGACATTGGCCGCCACCGTACGCGAGGACAGCAGGTTGAAGTGCTGGAAGATCATGCCGATACGCCGGCGCAGCGCGCGCAGACCCTCGGTGTCCAATGCGGTGGCATCCTGGCCGTCGATCAGCAGACGACCGCCGCTGGGTTCTTCCAGACGGTTGATCATGCGGATCAGGGTGGACTTGCCGGCACCGGAATGGCCGATGATGCCGAAGACCTCACCGGCCTTGATCGACAGATCCAGTGGCTGCAGGGCACTCACGGTGCGGCCGGCCACGGCATAGGACTTGTGCAGGCGCTGGAACTCGATCACGGGCTCGGCTCACCGAAAGGGGCGACAGGGGGGGCGTGCAGCCTACCAGCGCGGGCGGTAGCGCGCGCGTGTTGTGTCAGCGGATGATATTCCTTTTGCTTCTAAGTCGCCGTCATCAGGCTGCCGCGGTGACTACCGCGCTGCGCGTGCGAGCCGACCATGGGATCGGCGCTGCCCTCGCCCGCCGTCCTGCGCTCTGCCGCCAACGCCGCAGTCAGGGATGGTCCAGTGGCTTGGGCGGCTGCTGGCGGTTGACCCGTTCGCGGTGCAGCAGGTACAGCCCGGAGGCCACAATGATCGCGGCGCCCGCCCAGGTGTAGCCGTCGGGTAACTGCCCCCAGAACGCCAGATCCCAGCCGATGACCCAGACCAGCCCGGTGTACTCCAACGGTGCGATCAGAGAGGCCTCGCCGAGCTGGAACGCCCGGGTCAACGCGATCTGGCCCAGGGCGCCGGCCAGCCCCATGCCGGCGATCAGCGGTGCGTGCGCCCAGGCCAGGGGTACCCACTCCGGCCACGCCAGCGCACCGGCACCGATGGCCATGATGACCAGGAACCAGACCACCATCGACTGCGATGTATCGGTACGGGTCAGCAGGCTGACGGTGATTGCCGCGATGGCATAGGCGGTTGCTGCGGCGAGCACCATCAGCCCGGGGATCGAGATGAACCCGTCCACGCCCGGTCGAAGCACCACGATGACCCCGATCAGCCCGATGCCGATGGCCACCCAGCGCCGGGGACCGACCCGCTCGCCCAGCAGCGGCACCGACAGCGCAGCGATCAGCAGAGGCGCAACGAAGTAAATGCTGTAGGCGGTCGAAAGCGGCAGATCGCGCAGGGCAAACACGAAACAGCCGATCATGGCCATGCCCAGCACGCCACGCAGCAGGTGCAGGCTCCACCGACGCGGAATCAACGAGCGCGGCCCGGCGCTGGCCAGCACCCAGACCAACACGAACGGCAGCGAGGCCGCACCGCGCAGGAACGTGACCTGCAGGGAGGGATAGCTGCCGGACAGCTGCTTCATGCCGGCGTCCATCAGCGAGAAGCACGCCACGGCGGCGAGCATCCAGGCCGCGGCGCGCGAAGGAGAGCGTTGAGCGTTCATGGCCCATTGTAAAGCCGCGCCCGGCGCTTGCTGCCGGGATTACGTTTGAGTCGCGTAGACGCGTCGTCGCACTTCGCTGATCTTGCGCACGTGGATCGCGATGCACTGGCAATGCGGTTGAGCATCTTGAACGAGAACAGGGATCGGGCCACGGCGGCCAACGGTGGCGCCCTGCCCGCTGTCACCGACCTGATCGGCAGCAGGCACAGCCTCGAGGGCGTGACGCGCGCGCACCTCCAGGAAGCTGTGGCCGTGCTTGCCCGCCTGCAGGCCTCAAGCATCGCAAGGGTGACCGCGAGCAGGTCGACCCACCTGTAGCAGTACCACCACGGCGTTAGAATGGACGCTACTGACTTATGCGGAGTAGCCCCATGCCCTCGTTTGACGTCGTCTCTGAAGTGGACACCCACGAGCTGACCAATGCCATCGACCAGGCCAACCGGGAACTGAGCACGCGTTTCGACTTCAAGGGCGTGGATGCGAAGTTCGAGCGCGATGGCGAGGTCATCAACCAGACCGCACCGACCGAGTTCCAGCTCAAGCAGATGAACGACATCCTGCGCGCGCGCCTGGCTGCGCGCGGGATCGACGTGCTGAGCCTGGAGTTTGGCGACGTGGAAACCAACCTGGCGCAGGCCCGGCAGAAGATCACGGTCAAGCAGGGCATCGAGCAGAAGATCGCCAAGAAGATTGCCGCCACGCTGAAGGACGCCAAGCTCAAGGTGGACAGCCAGATCAACGGTGACAAGCTGCGTGTGCAGGGCAAGAAGCGTGACGATCTGCAGGACGCCATTGCGGTGCTGAAGGCCGCCAAGTTCGATCTGCCGCTGCAGTTCAACAACTTCCGCGACTAAGCCCACGGCGCTGCCTTCTGCAGAGCCGACCCCCTGGTCGGCTGCGCTCCGGTCAGATCGCGCCCAACCCTGCCGCGCTGCGCGCGGTGAGCCGACCCTGGGTCGGCTCTACCGGCACACCCCCGCTCTGGTAGAGCCGATCCCATGGTCGGCTGCGCTCCGGTCAGATCGCGCCCAACCCTGCCGCGCTGCGCGCGGTGAGCCGACCATGGGTCGGCTCTACCGGCACACCCCCGCTCTGGTAGAGCCGATCCCATGGTCGGCTGCGCTCCG
>JAAIGF010004678.1_pt1 | contig 11546 bp, 12 predicted proteins | sample 6487441 | NCBI WGS metagenome assembly JAAIGF01 (sample SAMN13974129, study PRJNA590717) | phyllosphere metagenome | biome: pepper field; feature: multiple bacterial spot infested pepper fields; material: pepper leaves; isolation source: leaves from pepper fields | host: Capsicum annuum ...
GCTTTTCGTCGGACGGCGAGCACACCCGCGCCGATGCCGGCCTCCGCCTTACTTCGAGCACCTCGGACCGCCGCCGCGGCGACCGGGCAGAGCAGGTCTGAGACCTACGGGTTTATGAACGCCGAACGGTGTACGGATAGCCATGGGCTATCGCACATTGCGCAACTTGGGGTCACCGCGATTGGAGGGCGTTGCGGCAGCGTTGGCGGCGCGGCAGGCTCGGCATGTGCACGACGTTCTTCCTCCTGCTCGCCGCTCCACGGTCGCGGGCACCGACATCGAGGACGCGCGCGCGTTCTTCCAGGACAGCTACAACGGCCGCGACTACACCCTCGAGACCACTGACCGGCCGTTCGCGTTCCGATGCACGACCGTCGGCGACGATGATCTGCGGCTGCGCAGCATCGTCATGGATGGCGCGATGGGCGGCTCCTTCGTCCTCACCGACGCATACGTCGTCGCATGGCTCACCACGGGAACCGGAGCGCTCACTGCTGGGAGCGAGCGCGTCGACTTCGAACCCGGGCAGCCGGTCGTGATCCCACGCGATCGCTCCTGCCATTTCGCCGGGCAGAACTACCACGACAGCAGCATGATGTTCAGCGCGGCGTTCCTCGACGCTCAAGCTGAGGCGCTCGAGGGAGCCGCGCCCGGCTCGCTCCGGTTCGACTTCGACCCGCTCACTGCCGCCCATGCAGCCGCCTGGTCGTACACGGCGCGCATGACGGCGCGTGTTCTGCACGACCCGTATGCCAGCGTGCTGATGATCGGCGAGGCGAAACAGGCTGCCGCGGCCGCGATGCTCGACGCCTTCCCGCACGGCTCCTCCCCCGTGGCCGCGCAGGACCGGGCAGTGGGCCGGCAACGCCTGAACCGCGCCATCGAGTACATCCACGCGCACGCGGATCAGCCGATCACGATCTGCGACATCGCGGCGGCCGCGAACCTGTCGACGCGCGGCGTGCAGGAAGCGTTCCGACGCGAGACGGGCACGCCGCCTCTCGTGTACCTGCGACAGGTGCGCCTGGACCGAGCTCGCGAGGATCTGCAGGCCATCGGCGCCGGCGGCGATGACGTCGCCTCAATCGCCCGCAAGTGGGGCTTCGGTCATCTGGGACGGTTCGCGCAGTACTACGGCGACCGCCACGGCGAGGCACCCAGCGCGACGCTGCGGAACACCCGCCACCGTGCCGACCTCGACGCGGAACGCTCCTACTAGGAAGGACCGCCGACCCCCCGCCCGGGGCCGAGGAGGCGGGTAAGGGTCGCAACGACAGGCGGCTGCAACCAGCGCGTGAGGCGGACCGACGCCCGGCCCTGACCCTCGATCGTCAGCACGAAGGTGCTGGCCTCGTTCCGAACCGACCACGAGCGCACCTCGTCAACAGGGAGGCTACGGCGGTCGTGGTCGTTGAGAAGCACGAGCTCATCGCCGGCCAGGGCGAGGCCGAAACGGCCGCCGGCGTCCTCGCAGGCGCAGAACAACGTCGCACGGTCGAACTCGTCGCCGAAGATGGCGCTGCAGTCGCCGAAATCGACCGGAACTACCGACACGAGTTACCTCCTCGCCGCGACGCGAGCGGCCCTCGCGACATCGACATGCGTCACGCTACGACGCCCCCGACAAGCACCACGAAAGTTCACCGCGACACCGGCGCTATTCTTTCGCACCCCGGACACCGGCAGGGCGTGCGCTCAGGGATGGTCTATCGCACACGCCGACTACGGCTATACGACAACGGCGCCCGGGCATCTGCCCGGGCGCCGTCATCGTGCTCGATCGTTACCGCAGTGCCACCCACACCGGGAATGCGGCAGCCGCGCTCCAAGCCTGGGGACGGCACGCCGCCGGGTACGGCGCAGGAAGGGCGAAGGCGCTGGCGTCGTCGCCGGAGTGGAGCTCGGGCATACGGAAGTCGAACGCCGTCGCCGCGGCGAGGAGTCCGCCGGCGAGCACGCGCGCCTGGTCGGGGTAGCCCGCCTTGTTGAGCCCGTCGATGACGACGGCGGTGTCGTGGGTCCAGACGCTGCCGACGTGGTAGCTGAGCGGCCAGTAGCCCGCGGCATTCGTCGACAGGGTGCGCAGACCAAAGCCGCTGGACATGTCGGGCGCAACGACACGGTTGGCGACGGTGAGCTCTTCGTCAGCGGACAGCAGGCCGGTGCCGATGAGGTGTCCGATATTGCTCGTCACGGTGTCGACGGGGCGCTTGTGAACGTCGAGGGCGATGGCCGGGTAGCGGCCACCCTCGTCCTCGAGCCAGAACGACTCGCGGAAGCGGGTCGCGAGCTTCTCGGCCCATGCTCGCCACTCGTCGCCGCCATCCTGGTCGAACGCGTCAAGGATGTCGGCGCCGTGGACGGCGGCTTCGTAGGCGTAGCCCTGGACCTCGCAGAGCGCGATCGGGGCTTCGGAGATCGAGCCGTCGCGCCACTGGACGCTGTCGCCGGAGTCCTTCCAGCCCTGGTTGGCGAGTCCGCGGCCAGTGTTGTCGACGTATTCGAGGAGCCCGTCGCCGTCGGCGTCGCCGTGGTCGCGCATCCACCCCATGGCCTTTTCGAGCGCCGGGAGGAGGTCGCGAACTTCGCTGTCGGGCATGCCCGCTCGCCAGGCGTCGTGCAGGAGGCAGATCCACAGCGGTGTGGCGTCGATGGTGCCGTAGTAGAGCGGTGCGAGGAACTTCTCCTCCTCGCCCTCGGTGAGGGACGCCTGGCGGATCTCGTGCATGATCTTGCCGGGCTGTTCGGCGGTGATCTCATCGGTCTTCGTGCCCTGGAAGGTCGCGAGGACGCGCAGCGTGGATGCGGCGATCGTGGCATCGATGGGGAGCAGGAAGCGTGCGGCCCACAGGGAGTCGCGGCCGAAGAGGGTGAAGAACCAGGGCGCGCCGGCTGCGAGGAATTCGTCCTCGCCATCGGCGGTGCGCATGCGAAGGGCATCGAGGTCAGTGGAGGCCTGCTGCAGCCAGCGCTGCAGACGGTCGTCGGCAACGTTTTCAGGGAGGTTCCACGGGCGGGGCGTGTCGACGCCGCGGACGACCGGCCCGGCGGTGACGACGTGCACGGTGTAGCTGAAGGTGGCAGGCGCGTTCAGCGCTGCGAGGCCCGACCAGGTCAGCCGGACCTGGCCGTCCTCGATGGCGACCGATGCTCCGTCAGCCTTGAGCGTGACGGTGGCGGTGCCGGCGGACCAGGTTGCGCCGTCACCGTCGGCGGTGGCGTAGGCGCGAGTGGAGGCGTAGCCCTCCTTGATCTGGTGCATGGTGCTGGCGTCGGGGGTGACGAGCACGGAGAGGTCAACGCCGATGGGCGCCGGGTAGCGGGTGCTGACGGCGAAGGTCTCCGTGATCGTCTCGGTGGTGACGGTCCGGGCGCGGTCGAGGCGCACGTCGGGGTCGGCGCCGTCCCCGGGGTGGTCGAGGCCGCGCAGCACCGCAGCGAAGCTGATGCTGGCGGCGGAGCCGGACGCCGCGGCGATGGGCTCGATCTCAGTGCCCTGGATGTCGACGTTGACGGCGGAGACGACGCGCTGGTCGCCGGCCCAGAAGCCGTGAGCGCCGCGGGTTCCGACGACGCCGGACTTGTCGGACCAGGCGTGCACGGGTGCGGTGAGGACGACGGCGTCGTCGTAGAGCAGCGGCTGCAGCGGGGTGGTGGGAACCGTGGTCGGAACCTGCGGGGTTTCGGTGGTGACGGTCATGGAGGTGTTGCCCTTCTTGGGTTGGGAGTCGTTCGCGATGTGCGGGAGATCAGGCGTGACGCTGGTGCTGGTGGTGTTGTTACTCCTTCACCGCTCCGTCGCTGCTGTTCATGATTCGTCGCTGGAAGATGAAGAAGAGGACGGCGACAGGGATGGTCATGATGGTCGCGGCGGCGAGTTTCAGCGGGTACTGGCTGCCTTGGCTGAGCTGGCCCGACGCGAGGCCTGCGACGCCTCTGGTGAGGGTGGTGAACTCGGGTGATTGTGTCGAGATGATGAAGTGCGACAGCTCGTTCCAGGACCCTTGGAAGGACAGGATGACGATCGTCACGAGGGCGGGTCGCGCCATCGGCAGCACCACGGACCAGAAGATGCGGAAGGTGCCGGCGCCGTCGATGCGGGCCTGTTCTTCGACACTGGGGGGAATCGACTCGAAGAAGTTCTTCATGATGAACACGCCGGCGGCGTCGACGAGCAGCGGCACGATCATGCCGACGTAGGAGTCGTAGATTCCGAGCTGGTTGATGACGAGGAACTTCGGGATCATCAGCACCACTCCGGGCACGGCCATGACACCGATGAGGATCGCGAACACGAACCCGCGTCCGCGGAACCGCAGACGAGCCAAGGCATAGCCGGCGAGGGAGTTGAAGAACACGCGACCGAGAGTGACGAGGATGGCCACCACAGCGCTATTGGTGAACCAGGTGGGGAAGTCGCTGTTGAGGAACAGTGTCTCGAACGCCGCCGTAGTCCACGTCGTCGGAACGAGGGAGAGCGGGTTCGCGGCGGCATCCGGCTCGGTCTTGAACGAGGTGGAGACGCTGATGATGAACGGGAAGATGTAGACCACGGCGATCATGATCAGCACCACGTACAGGGCGCCTCTGGGCAACCGCGGACGCCCAGCCTTCGACTTTCCTCCCTTGCTGGTAGGTGCGGGAGCCCCGGTGCCGATGCGGTCGGCGATGGGCGTAGCGGTCATCACTTCACGCTCCCTTCTTCGGCTGGTAGACGCGCAGCCGGCGCTTTGAGACGGGCCGGTCGCGCAGGATGAGTCGCTGCAGGATCGTGAAGATGACGATGATGCCGAAGAGCACGAAGGCGATCGCTGCGCCGCGGCCCCAGTCCTGGCCGGCGAATGCGGAGGTGTAGGAAAGGTAGGCGGGGGTCAACGTGGTCTTAGCCGGGCCACCTTGCGTGCCGGTGTAGATCTGATCGAACACCTGCCAGGTGCCGATGATGCCGAGGGTGATGACGGTGAAGAGCGTCGGTCGCAGCTGCGGCAGCGTGATCCGCCAGAAGCGCTGCCAGGCGTTGGCGCCGTCCATCATGGCGGCCTCGTCGATGTCGCCGCCGAGATTTTGCAGCGCTGCAATGAAGAGCAGCATGAAGGTTCCGCTGGTGGTGAAGATGGCCATGATGACGAAAGCACTCATCGCCACCGACGGGCCGGCCATCCAGTCCCACAAGGAAACGCCGAGGACCGGTGTGTCGGTGAGGAACGCAGGCCCGTCGTCGACGCCGAAGGCTCCGAGGATGTTGTGGAGCACGCCACTGGGATCTTGGAACCAGTTTGGTCCGTTAATGCCGATGAGGCGCAGGACTCCGTTGACGGCGCCGCTTTGCGAGAAGAGGAACAACCACACGACGGTGATGGCCACGCTGCTGGTGACCGACGGGAAGTAGAAGGCGGTGCGGAAGAAGCCGCGCCCCTTAAGCACTCGCCGGTTCACCAATACGGCGAGCGTCAGCGACAGCATCGTCTGCAGCGGCACGACGGTGACGACGTACCAGAAGTTGTTGCGGAGGCTGATGCCGAAGTCACGCTCGGCCAGGCCGCCGCCGGTGAGCAGTTCTTGGTAGTTCTCGGCACCGACGAAGTTGACGCCGGCGGAAAAGGGTGATCCGCGTCCGGACCAGTCCGAGACACTGACCCACACCGCCATAACGATTGGAATGAAGAGGAACAGGCTCAGGATGATGAGCACGGGGGCGATGAACAGCCACCCGGAGGTTGCCTCGCCTCGCCCGGCGGCACCGCGCGGCTTCCGGCGGGTGCCACGGGGGCTTCCCGCGGGGCTGATACGTGATGGTGTCGTGGTGCGAGGCGAGGCGGTGCTCACGGAAGAATCGCCTCGAAGTTGGCCTGAGCGGAATCGAGCAGCGCTTCCGGGTTGGCGTCGGCGAGGCTCTCGAGCTGTGCGTTGAAGTCCGCCAGAACGTCATTCGAGCCCGGCTGCACGGGCAGACCCACCGCGGAGTCGGCGCCGTCGATAAACGCAGCCTTGTCCGGGTTGGCCGAGGACCACTCCTCAGCAGCGGACTCGACCGACGGCATCACGCCGAAGGCCTCCGCGAAGCCGAGCTGCTGCTCGGTGCTGGTGAGAAACTCGACCAGTCCGAGAGCGCCTTCCTGATTCGGGCTGTCGGCAGCGATGCCCCAGCAGACCGAGAACTGCATGGTGCCAGCGCCGGCAGGACCCTCGGGCAGCTGCACGACCTGGTAGGGGACGTCCGGGTAGTCGGCGTTCATTGCGCCATCGATCCAGTTGCCTTCGATCGTCATTGCGGCGCGCTCGGAACCGAACGCCTCGCCGCCCCAACCTGCTCCGATCTGGCTGCTGAAAGCGGCGCTGCCGCTAGTGATGAGGTTCTTCACGTAGGTGAGGCCTTCGAGGTTCTCGGGCGAGTTGACGGTCGCTTCGGTGCCGTCCGCGTTGGTGAGGGTGCCGCCGGCCTGCGCCATGAAGGCTCCGACTCGGGCGTACTCAGGCCCGAAAGCCAGGCCGACGTGCTCGTCGGTAGTCAGCTGCGCTGCGACCTCGCTGAGCTCGTCCCAGTTGGTGGGGATGTCGGCGTCACTAAGGCCAGCCTCGTCCCACATGTCGGAGTTGATGATCAGAGCGAGGGTCGAGAAGTCCTTCGGCGCGCAGTAGAAGTCGTTCTCGTAGGTGAAGCTGTCGACGAGCGGCTGGAAGAAGTCGTCGCGGTTGGCGAGCTCGTCGCCGTAGGCGAGGAGGCTGCCGTTGGCGGCGTAACCGGCCAGAGCGTCGGTGGAGAGGTAGAACACGTCCGCAGGAGTGCCGGCGGCGAATCCCTGGCTGAGCTGCTGCGGCAGGTCGGTCGACAGCGACACCTCGGCGTCGATACCGCTTTCTTCAGCCCAAGCGGCCACGGCGCTTTCGACGGCGCGCGCCTCGGCGTCGCCGCTCGCGGCGATGAGGACGGTCAGCGCGTCGTCGCTGGAAGTGAGCTCGCCACCGGTGTTCTCGTTGCCACCAGAGAAGCCGGATCCGCAGGCAGTGAGGCTGATCATCGCGGCAGACGTCAGTGCGCCCGCGGCCAGAAATCGTGGAATGCGTCGTTGCATTGGAGTGCTCCTCGTTGAGTGTGCGAGTCGACCATTTTTGATCGATCAAGGCTGTGCCAGGAACGATAGGCATGCACCCTCATCCCTGTCAACTCGGGGAGTTTCTTCGGTAACACGGCATGGGCTAGTCTCACATTTGTGGATCGCTCAAGGAGGAGATCATGAACCGCGTGAAGAATGGGCGCCAACCGACCGTCGTCGACGTCGGCGCTATCGCGGGCGTCTCTCGCCAGACGGTTTCCAACGTGCTCAACAACCCAGAGATCGTGGCGCCGGAGACTCGCGCCAAAGTGCAGGACGCCATTGCACTGCTGAACTACCGCCCACACGCCTCCGCGCGCCGACTCCGAACCCGCAAGAGCTCGACCATCGGCATTCGCCTCGATCCCGTGCAGAACGGGATCTCCGGGGCAGTTCTTGATCGGTTCCTGCATGCTCTGACGGAGCAGGCTGATGAGCGCGGGATGCGCATCATGCTGTTCACCGCCAAGGACCCGTGGGACGAGATTCAACAGATTCAGAGGCTGATCGATGGCGCTGACGTGGACTCGTTCGTGCTGACGTCGACGTCGTACGATGACCCGCGCATCGATTGGCTGATCAATCACGGCACCGACTTCGTCACCTTCGGCCGCCCCTGGGGCAAGGACCCGAATGATGCAGCGTGTCGATGGGTGGATGTCGACGCGCGAGCTGGGGTCGCCGAGGCTACGGAGCACCTCATCGCTGACGGCGCCCGCCGAATCGCCTACCTGGGGTGGCCAGCCCGATCCGGCAGCGGCGACGAGCGTCGCGCTGGCTGGTACGACACCATGATCGCCGCTTCCCGCGGCACACCGGAGGAGCTCGAGCGTCTTGAACTCACGGTCGAAGATTCCGTACCTGCCGCCGCGGCCGCGCTTGCGCAGCTGCTGCAGCGGCAGGATCCGGTCGACGCTGTGGTGTGTGCCAGCGATTCACTCGCGCTTGGCGCGACCATGGTCCTCGATGCGAAGGTGCCGGTCGTTGGCTTCGACGACACTCCCGTGGCGTCTGCGATCGGCTTCCCCAGTGTGAAGCAACCCCTTGAAGAGGTCGCCAGGGCCACGCTCGATCTTTTGCTCAACCCGCTGCTCCACGACGATTCTGCCAGCATCTCCGGTGCCTCTCGTGCGCTTATCCAGCCAACGCTCGCCTGGCGCGAGCGCGTTCGCGCCTAATCACCTTCCCCATTGCCGAAGATCCGTGCCTCGACTTGTTCCTGCTTGCCTTCGAGAGGACGACATGCCCAACAACTCCCCCGACACCGATCTGCGCGCGCAGCCGCTGGCCGAACAGGCGTGGTGGCGAAATGCTGTTGTGTATCAGGTTTATCCGCGCAGCTTCGCCGATTCGAACGGTGATGGCATCGGAGATCTGCGGGGCATCATCGGCCGGCTTGAGTACCTCGAGGCGCTCGGCATCGATGTCATCTGGCTCTCGCCTGTGTATCGGTCTCCCCAGGATGACAACGGCTACGACATCGCTGACTACCAGGGCATCGATCCGATGTTCGGCACCCTCGGCGACCTCGACGAACTCATCGCTGACGCGAGACGACGCGGCATTCGCATCGTGATGGACCTCGTCGTCAACCACACCAGCGACGAACACCCCTGGTTCATCGAAAGCCGCTCGAGCCCCAACAGCGCAAAGCGCGATTGGTATTGGTGGCGCTCCGCCCGCCCCGGCTTCAACGCCGGCGAGGCCGGAGCCGAACCGACGAACTGGGGCTCGGCCTTCTCAGGCAGCGCGTGGGCACTCGACGAGGCCTCCAATGAGTACTTCCTGCACCTCTACAGCCCCAAGCAGCCAGACCTGAACTGGGAGAACCCGGCAGTACGCGACGCGATCTACGCAATGATGCGCTGGTGGCTCGAGCGCGGCATCGCCGGGTTCCGCATGGACGTCATCAACCAGATCTCCAAGCGCCTCGACGCTGACGGCAACCTCAGCGACGGTCCTCTGCGTGCCGACGGCTGGGGCGATGGAAGCCCCGAATTCACCGACGGTCCCCGCATCCACGAATTCGTCGCCGAGATGCGTCGCGAGGTGTTCGAGGCCTTCCCCGACACCTTCCTCACCGTCGGCGAGATGCCCGGCGTGACCGTCGAAGAGGCCCGCCTGTACACCGCGCCCGAACGGCGCGAGCTCGACATGGTGTTCCAATTCGAGCACATGAACCTCGACCATGGCCCGGCTGGAAAGTTCGACCCGAAGCCACTGCACCTCCCTGACCTCAAGAGGAGCCTCGCGCGCTGGCAGACCGAGCTCGCCGACCGCGGTTGGAACGCGCTCTACTGGAGCAACCACGACCAGCCCCGCATCGTCAGCCGTTGGGGCGACGATCGAGCCCACCGCGTCGAAGCCGCCAAGACCCTCGCGACCGTGCTCCACTTCCACCGCGGCACCCCGTACATCTACCAAGGCGAAGAGCTCGGCATGCCCAATGCCGATTACACCGACCTCAGCCAGTATCGCGATCTCGAGAGCCTCAACTACGCGGCCGACGCAGCAGCACGAGGGATCACCGCGGAAAACATTATTCGTGGGCTCGCCGTGCACAGCCGAGACAACGCCCGCACGGGCTTCCCCTGGGACGCAACACGAGACGGAGGCTTCAGCGCCGTCGTGCCCTGGATCTCCCCGACACCGACTTGGGCAACGATCAACGCCTTGCACGCGCGATCCGACGAGCGATCCGTGTTCCACCACTACCGGCAGCTCATCGGGCTTCGCCACAGCGACCCCCTGCTCATCGACGGCACCTTCCATCTCCTCGCCGCCGAGCACCCTGACCTCTGGGCATTCACGCGCTCAACCGCTCGCGAACGATTCATCGTCCTTGCGAACTGCTCGACGTCAACTCTCGAGGTCGACACTGCCGCAATCGAACTTGCCGATACGGCGAGACCGGTCAGCGTGGTGATCTCCAGTCACTCGGACCCGCAAGCCTCAATCGACGAAGCAATCGTCCTACGCCCGTGGGAATCCATCGTCTATCGCCAGTAGTTCAGCCGCCGGGCGTACGGATAGCCATGGTCTATCGCACACGCATCATCGCCGTGGCGAGACTCACGACAGTTCGAGATAGGTTCGCGCCCACCGGTCGCAGTAGCGGCGCCAGCTGAGCTCGTTGCGGTCGTACCGCTGGTCGAGCTCACCGAGTTCCTCAGCGATTGTTTCGAGGCGCGCGTACTGCGCGGCACCATCGACGTCATCGTCGTCTGCAGCGTTGTGGCGGGCGGTGATGGTGAGGCTGCGTCTGCGCAGCGATGATGACGCCCTCAGCAGGAGCACCAGGCCGATCAGCAGGACCACGCAGAGCGTCGTCGCGACGATGAAGTGGGAGATGCCGGCGGACGCCGCGACGACCTCGACCAGTGCCACGAGCGTGACGACGCTGACCCAGAGCCATCGGCGGGCCAGGTGGGCGCAGCGCCGCTCGATGCGTGAGGAGGCGGGCGGGTAGATGACGATGCGTATGGTCCGGGCGCCATATCGAGTGGAACCGGCGACGACGTATCCCCACCGGTAGCGGCCCTCGAGGAGGGTCCGTCGGAGGCGTTCCATGATCGCTCGCATCAGCGCTCCGTAGACTCGCCGCTCTCGTGATTCGCTGCGAGCTCGTCGTAACGGCCGTCGGCCATTCGAGTACCGGTCAGCGCTGCAGACCTGGCGATCGCGATGGTGCCGATCGCTGAGGTGGCGAGCTGCATGACGATGATCGCGACGACCTTGAGCAGGTCGGGGAGGCTTGGCTGCAGCAGCAACGCTCCGGTGACGACCAGCACGATGCCGATCCCTCCGGCGGTGCCGACGGCGGAGATGCGGGTGTAGGCGTCCGGGAAGCGGGCGACGCCGAGTGCGGCGCTGGCGAAGACGAGCGCGCCGAGCACGACGAGCACCTGGCCGATCAGGTCGAGGGCGTTCATCGTCGCCCCCTGGTCAGTACACGGGCGAGGGAGAGCGCGCTGAGGAACCCGACGAAGGCGGCGACGAGCACGACGTCGAAGGTTGCCGCGGCGCCCATGCGCACGCCGAAGAGGGCGATGAGGCCGATGATGCCGAACAGCAGCAGGTCTCCGGCGATTGCGCGGTCGGCCTCGCTGGGTCCGGCCAGCATGCGGTAGGTCGTCGCGAGGCAAGCCGCGGCGATGATGGCGATGGCGATGTCGATACCGAGGGTCATCCGTCCAGTCCTCTCGCTCGGATGGCGGTGAGCATGCGCTGCTCCAGGTCGGCGAGGTCGGCGCGAAGGGCGTTCGCGTCGGGGTGGTACATCCCGTGCACGTAGAGCACGCGTCGGCCTTGCTCGGCATCCGTGCTGGTGCCGAGCGTGAGGGTGCCCGGGGTGAGCGTGATCAGACTCGCGAGCATGGTGAGCTCGTGGTCGGTGCGGCATCGCCCATCGGACGTTGCTTGTCCGTGTGGGTACGGATGAGCGAAACATCC
>JAAIGF010272462.1_pt1 | contig 11542 bp, 9 predicted proteins | sample 6487441 | NCBI WGS metagenome assembly JAAIGF01 (sample SAMN13974129, study PRJNA590717) | phyllosphere metagenome | biome: pepper field; feature: multiple bacterial spot infested pepper fields; material: pepper leaves; isolation source: leaves from pepper fields | host: Capsicum annuum ...
CGCATAACCACTGACCGAGGCAATCACGATCGAAACGATGGTCGATGGGATCATGATGCGCACCGAGTTCCAGAAGCCGCGCGAAAGCCCGTCGCAGTTGAGGCCCGTACAGGCGTTGGCCCAAGCCTTCACCCAGGGTTCGAACGTGATTTCCAGGGGCGGAGCAAAGATGTTGCCCATGCGGATTTCAGGCATTCCCTTCACCGATGTGACAATCATCACGTAAAGCGGGAGAAGGTAATAGAGCGCAGCGAGCGTGAGCGTGCCGTAGAGCATGATGTTTCGGCGGGACAGGCGCTTACGCGGCTTGCGCCCGCGCGGTCCATGCAGATCTTTGGAAACGGCATCTGCGCCGGCAGCGACAGTGTTGAGCGTCGAGATGTTAGCCACGCTTGCGCCCTCCAAATTCGAGATAAGCCCAAGGAATGATGATGATTGCGACGGTAAGCAGCATCATGGTGGAGGCGGCAAAGCCCTGCCCGAGATTCTGTGCCTGGAACATGTAGTCATAAACATATTTGGCAGGAACTTCCGAGGCGATGCCAGGCCCACCACTCGTCTGCGCCACGACCAGGTCGTAAACCTTGACGATGCCGCTGGCGATGATCACCAGAGTGGTGATAAAGACAGGGCGCATCATGGGAATGACGATAAGAATATAGGTCTTCCACATGGGAATGCCGTCGACCCGTGACGCCTTCCATATGTCCTCGTCGATACCGCGCAGGCCCGCCAGCATGAGGCACATGACAAGGCCCGTGCCTTGCCAGAGCGCCGCAATCAGGACGCCATAGATGACCAGCTGCGAATTGTAGAGCGGATCGAAGGTGAAGCTCTCCCAGCCGAGTGAACGCACGACGGACTGGATGCCGAATTCCGGATTCAACAGCCATTGCCAGACAAGGCCGGTAACGATGAAGGAAAGAGCGAAAGGATAAAGAAAGATCGTGCGGAACGTGTTTTCAAATCGGATTTTCTGATCCATCAGCGCCGCCAGCACAAAGCCGATGACGAGACTGAAAATCAGGGAAAGAATGCCGTAAATGGCAAGATTCTGAATGGAAATGATCCAGCGCGGCGCAGCCCACAGCCGCTCATACTGTTCAAGTCCGATAAAGCTGGCCCGCGGCAGCAGCTTCGAATTGGTAAAGGAATAAACGACTGTCCAGATCGTTCCGCCCAGAAAAATGACCATCGCGGTCAGGATCATGGGGATAGATGCAATCTTCGAATTGAGATTGCGGAATAGCTGGTTTGGACGACCAGAATGGCTTTTCAGTGCCATGTGCCACTCCTTATCAATCACTGGGGTTGATCGTGCAGCGGGTAGCATTCAGCTATCCCGCAGCACTTTTCCAGGCATGCATGAGAACATCACAACGCCTGGCAAGGAGGTGTCCATGATTGCTGGCCCTGTCGGACAGCAATCATGGAAGACGGAGATCAGTCGGCAGCCGAGATAATTTCGGCGAAGCGTTTTTGCGCTGCATCAGGCGTAAGCGATGCATTTGCAAAAAACTCCGACATAAGATCTTCCTTCTGCTTCTGGGTGTCTGCAGAAATCAGCTGATCGGTGCTTTGCAGAATTTCGCCCTTGGCCAGAATGTCGAGACCTTTTTTCATGCAGTCATTGGCGGAGGCAAGATCGACATCGCCTCGTATCGGGAGCGATCCCTTCTTGAGGTTGAAAGCAACCTGCGTCTTGGGAGCTACGATCACCTCGGCCAGAACCTCCTGCGCCTTGGATTTCGCTTCGTCTTTCAGAAGCGGGAAGTAGAACGCATCGCCGTTGGCCGTGAGAATTTCATTCAGCCCAAGCCCTGGCAAGCAGGTGTAATCCACGCCAGCTTTCTGATTGGCAAGCTGGAAGTCACCTTGCGCCCAGTCTCCCATGACCTGCCCGCCGGCCTTGCCGGTGATGACAAGATTGGTCGCCTGGTTCCAATCCTGAACGTTCGAACCCTTTGCCAGCTTGCGCGCGACGTCCGCAGCCTCAAAGATCTTTTTCATCTCAGGGCCAGCGGCAGCTTCGGCATCCTTCTCCTTATAGACCTTTTCATAAAGATCCTTGCCGGCAATACCGATCAAAAGAGTGTCGAACAGGCCGTTTGATTGCCAGGCCTGACCGCCCAAAGCCAGCGGTTGAATACCAGCTTTCTCAAGGGCGGGTGCCGCGGCAACGAATTCGTTCCAGTTCTTCGGAACCTCTACACCTGCCTTCTTGAAAGCAGCATTGGAAAGCCACAGCCATTGCCAGGAATGGATATTGACTGGCGCGCAATAGATCTTACCGTCAATTGTGCAGCTCTCGAGAAGGCTGGCAGGTTTGATGACGTCCTTCCATTTCCCCTTTTCAGCAACATCGGTCAAATCACGCATCAATCCTGATTGAGCGAGTTCTTCCGCCTGCCGCCCGTGGTTGAATTGCGTAGCGCCCATCGGGTCGCCGCCGGTGATACGGCTGATCATGATTGGGCGTGCGGTACCGCCAGAACCAGCAATCGCACCATCAACCCACTTATTTCCGGTTGCATCGAACGCCTTGGCCAGTTCTCCGACGGCTGCGGCTTCGCCGCCTGACGTCCACCAATGCGTTACCTCGAGGTCAGTGGCTCCGGCCATACCTGCCGGTAGCATGACACTGGCCGCCAAAGCGGCCAAAATAGAACGAATGCGCATGAGTCTCCTCCCTCACTGAAACGTTGCCGTAAAAACCTATGCGAAAGATATCGGTTCTGCAACAGCACATCTGAATAAAAAATCTGCGAATTTTTTATTGTTTATAAACAAGCCGTTATAGTATTTTCCGGAAATTATCGGGATGCCTAAGAGTGCGATAGCGGCTATTTTAATCGAGTTGGACGCACCGACCCCGAGATTTCCCCTGGCGCAAAATTCAACTTCAAAATCATGTCTGCGGACGGACAGATTGCGTGGCGCGGCGGCCAAGATCAGGGGAAGTCAAAAGACATCAAGTCGAGGTGCACTGACTAAAATATACAACTTTTCTAAGCAATAATCATTTTTTAAAGTGTATATCTTTGGTAGAGAAAACCAGACATATGAGCATTTTTCAACAAATTGAAGCAATATCATTACAACCATTAAAGGCCTTACGACTAATCGCAACCCAGATTAACTGCGTCTTAACTAACAGCACAATACTAATAACGCCAATGATAGGCGACTAAAAAAACCAAAAGCTGCGTCAAGCAGCGCGCACTATCTAACGAGTTGCATGATGCCAGCTCGATTTTCAAACATGTATTGGATTTGAACGCTTTTTCGCCTTTGCGAAAGGAGCGCTGCTGCATTGTTGTCACGTCTCCGATGTGTGAGCGGAGCGGTTGAAGTTTTTCTTCAACTGCTGCGCACAAGAACCTGTGCTTCGAAAACAGCGGGTTCTGGTCGAATGGCAACTTTTCGGAATTTCCACCGCCGATATCTCGGCCGATAGGGAAATTTTTTGCACGGCGATCTTTGAACAAAGCGACTGGACGTCACGATCCATCTAATTGGCAATCAAGGACGTTCCCCCCAATGACACCGGAAATGCTGACCTTACCCAACTCTCTTTCCATACGCGGCATCGCCGCTGTGCATGAGAGCCTTCTCGACGCATTCAGCACGCACAGCGCTGTGACTGTCGAGATACCGGACGATGCTCACGTCGATCTGAGCTTTATTCAGCTTATCGAAGCATCCCGGCTCTATGCGCGGGCTGAAGGCAAATACATCACACTGACGAAACCGGCCTCCCCCGGCGTGATCGACACGCTTCGCCGTGGCGGGTTTCTCACAAATATGGACGAGGCCACTCGCCTCTTCTGGCTGCATGGAAAGGAAATTCAATGAGCGCCAATATTCTCACCGTCGATGACTCTGCCAGCATCAGAATGACGACCAAGATTGCCCTGACAAATGCGGGCTATTCTATCACGGAAGCTGTTGATGGCGCCGACGGTCTTGCGAAAGCGAAAAGCGGCTCTTTCGATCTTATTGTCACCGACCTGAACATGCCGAACATGAACGGTCTGGAAATGATCGAAGCCTTGCGGCAGTCGCCCGCTCACACGGGCATCCCCATCATCTTTCTGACCACCGAATCCGATGCCGACATGAAAACACGGGCGAAGGCTGCGGGTGCCACCGGTTGGGTCACGAAGCCATTCGATCCAGAAAATCTCGTCAAAATTGTCAGGAAGGTTCTTGGTAGATGACCATACTGGACCCCATTCAGGTTTTCAGGACAGAAGCAGCCGAGCTTTTCGAACAGATCGAAAGTGGCTTGCTGGATCTGTTGCATGATCTTTCCAATCAGGGACAGATCGACGCCGTCTTCCGCGGCCTGCATACCCTTAAGGGGTCCGGAGCCATGTTCGGCTTTGAGGCGCTCGCCGCGTTCACTCACCACTGTGAGACGGCCTTTGACCGTGTACGCAAAGGTGAAGTACCGGCCACCAGCGAGTTGATCGCAGCCGTGCTCGAAGCACAGGATCACATGCGGCGTCTGGTAGACAATCCGGCAACCGCATTTCCCGAGACCGGCGACAGGCTGTTGGCAAAACTCGAAGCGGCTGTCGGTAGCAATGGTGCCGCATCCCATGCCGGTGCGGCAGCGCCTGTCGTTGCCAAGGCGGAAGAACCTTCGACCGCAACGTGGCAGATCGACTTCAGTCTGCCAGCAAATGCAATGGCGAACGGAACGAACCCGCTTGGCTTGCTGGATGAGATGGCGGAACTTGGCGAATGCGTCATCACCGTCAACACTCAGTCCATTCCAACGCTCGACCTCCTTGATCCTGCCAATCTCTATCTGTCCTGGTCGGTTACTTTGACCACGGACCAGCCTCGTTCTGCCATTGATGACGTGTTCATATTCGTCATGGACGACATGGACATCGAGGTGAAGAAAATTTCGTCTGAAACTACGGTTTCAAGTGAGATCGTTCCACCACCGGCACCGGTCGAGGAAGCCGCAAAGGCGAACGCAACCGCGCCACAGGGCGGCGGCGACGGCAAGCAGAACAAGAGCGCCGAGAACGTCCGCGTTCCGGCTGAACGCCTGGACGAATTGATGGACCGGGTCGGTGAACTGGTCATTGCCCAGTCACGCCTCTCCCAGCTTGCCAATACAAGTGTCGACATTCAGCTCCGCGCCGTCTCCGAGGATGTCGAACGCCTGTCCGGTGAACTACGCGATACGATGATGGTGTTGCGTATGGTGCCGATTACCCAGCTTTTTGGCCGCTTCCGCCGCCTGATTCACGATCTGGCCCGCGAGACCGGCAAACAGATCGAGCTGGTCACAGAGGGTGAAAGCACTGAAGTCGACAAGGCGGTGATCGAGCGACTGGCCGATCCACTTGTTCACCTTGTCAGAAACTCCTGCGACCACGGGCTTGAAACACCGGACGAGCGTATCGCCGCAGGCAAGAAGCCAACAGGCCAGGTTACGCTGGTTGCACGCCAGACAGGCGGCGATGTCACGATCACCATTCGTGACGATGGCCGCGGGATCAACCGCCAGAGGGTCCGCGCGAAAGCGGAAGCCTCAGGTCTTATCGCGGCCGGCGCTACGCTGACCGATCAGGAACTGCTGCAACTGATTTTCGAACCGGGATTCTCCACCGCAGCGCAAGTGACCAATCTTTCCGGCCGTGGCGTCGGAATGGATGTTGTCAAAAAGACCATCGAAGCCCTGCGCGGCACGATCAATGTGACGAGCGCACCGGGCGCAGGTTCAGAGATCACGCTTGCCATTCCGCTGACCCTGGCGATTATCGACGGTCTTCTCGTGCGTGTCGGCACCGGCTGCTACGTCATCCCACTCTCGGCAGTTGAAGAATGCCTGGAACTGTCTCCAGAGAATGATGTCAAATCGAGAGGACGTTCCTTCATATCCCTGCGCGAAAGCCTTGTACCGTTTATACGGCTGCGCGAACTCTTCCAGACGGGTACGACACCGGACCAGTTTCAAAAGGTGGTCGTCATATCCACCGGCTCGGAGCGCGTCGGCCTCGTCGTTGATCAGATCATCGGTGACCACCAGACGGTCATCAAGGCCATGTCGAAACTTCATCACGATGTCGCGACCTTCTCTGGCGCGACCATTCTAGGAGACGGCAGCGTCGCTCTCATTCTCGATGTTGGACATCTCGTAACTGCAGGACAACAACAGGAGGCGCAGATGCGTTTTGCCGGATGAACCAGCCTCTTTTGAAACAACCAGAAGATATCTGGCGCGAGCGCGAGGACCTTGAGGTCCTGACCTTCAGCATAGAAGGTGAGACATTCGCCATCGAGGCGGTTCTCGTTCAAGAAATACTCGACCTCCTGCCGGAAACGGCGGTGCCGGGCAGCAAACCGTTTGTCGCCAGCGTCATCAATTTTCGTGGAAAGGTCATTCCCCTCGCCGACATCAGGTTAGCCTTTGGAATGGGCGCGGCTGAGAAGACGATCGACAGCCGCATCATCGTCATCGAGCTTCCGCTCGACGGTGAGAGGACGCTGGTCGGCCTGCGGACCGACAAGGTCTATGAGGTCACAACCTTTTCCAGAACGGCTAGCGAACAACCACCAAGCGTGGGAATGCGGTGGCGACCCGACTACATCAACTGCCTCATAAAGAGGGGAAGCGAATTCGTGATCCTTCCCAATCTCAGCGCAATTTTTACGTCACAAGCTGACGCGAACGCCAAGGGCATCTCTCGCAACAATGTCATCGAACTCTCGAAGGAATTCTAGAATGCGATTTACTATTAAGATGAAACTTGCTGTCGCATTTGGATTTTTAATCTTGATGCTGGCAGGCACCGCCGGATACGGCATCTACAGTCTGAGTGTGGCAAAGGAAGCCATGGATGATGTTGTAGATGGAACAGTTGTCCGTCTCGACAAGGCGCACCAGATAAATGCGCTTTCCCTTGTCGTTATACGCATACAGAAGAACATCATTCTTTCCACATCTGCTGCGGAAATTCAGAGCTTCAAGAAAGCTGGTGACGAGAGCCGTCAGCAACTGAATGCGCTCGTCAACGACATGGCCAAAACGGCCTCGCCAGAAACGCAGCAGGTCTGGGCTTCGATACAGGACGCAGCGAAGAGCTTCGAGGAAAGCGATGAGCGCGTCCGTCAGCTGGTCGCCGAAGGCAATACGGCCGGGGCAGCAGCTTACTCTTCCGGAGAGGGTCGCGAGGCGGCCAATGCGTTGACCCAGAAGCTGGACGAAGCGGTAAAAATGAACCGCACGCGTCTTGAGAAATCAAAGCAGTCTGCTGCTACGGAATATGAAAATACGCGCCTGCTGCTGATTTCAGCATCCATCGCGGCGGTCATCATCGCGATCGGTACGGCACTCTGGATCGCACTGGGCATCAGCAGTGGCCTTCGCAAGATCATGGTCGTTGCGGAAGCGGTTTCCGTCGGCGATCTGGATCAGGATGTCGACATCAAGACGAATGACGAAATCAAGGACCTCGTCGACCGCATCAACGTCATGACCGGAAATCTGCGCAATACGGCAGGTGTTGCCAACGAGATTGCCGATGGCAATTTGACAATAACGCCAACGCCGCTTTCTGACAAGGACACCCTTGGCATGTCGCTGGAGCGCATGGTCGAGCGTCTGCGCGGCGTCGTGTCAGATGCGCTGGCCGCAGCCGACAATGTCTCTTCCGGCAGCCAGGAATTGTCTGCAAGCTCGGAACAGCTTTCGCAGGGTGCAACCGAACAGGCATCTTCCGCTGAAGAAGCATCGGCTTCGATGGAACAGATGGCGGCCAACATCAAGCAGAACGCCGACAACGCTGCGCAGACAGAAAAGATTGCTCGCCAGTCTTCCAAGGACGCCGAAGCAAGTGGCGAGGCAGTGGGCCGAGCAGTAACCGCGATGCGGACCATTGCCGAAAAAATCTCCATCGTTCAGGAAATTGCTCGCCAGACAGACCTGCTTGCCCTGAACGCTGCTGTTGAGGCTGCACGCGCCGGTGAGCACGGAAAAGGCTTTGCGGTGGTCGCTTCGGAAGTTCGCAAGCTTGCAGAACGCAGCCAGGCTGCGGCAGCAGAAATCTCGTCGCTTTCTGGGGAAACAGTTCAGGTTGCAACCGAAGCTGGCGACATGCTGAACCGTCTGGTTCCCGATATCCGCAAGACCGCGGAACTCGTCTCTGAAATCTCGGCGGCCTGCCGCGAACAGGACATCGGCGCAAGCCAGATCAACGAAGCAATCCAGCAGCTTGACCTAGTCACCCAGCAGAACTCCGGTGCGTCGGAAGAAATGTCGGCAACGTCAGAGGAACTCGCAGCGCAGGCTGAAGAACTTCAGGCCAGCATTGCATTCTTCAAGGTCGAACGTGCAGGCGCCAGACACGCAGCCCCTGCGGCCAGAGCACCAATGCGCCCCGCACCGGTACAGGCGCGTCCAGCACCAAAAGCTGCGCCGGTCCGTAAACCCGACAATACGGTCGCCAGCCAGCAGGCGCGCGCCAAGGGTTTTGCTCTGGATATGTCGATGGGTGGACCTGATGCGAATGACGCGGATTTCCGCGAAAGCGCGTGATCTGCAAGCTAAAACCGTTGCTCCGAGAAATGCGTCTCGGAGCAACAACCAAGCGACGATGATCGTCGTTCCTGGAGTGTGTGGATGAATGTGTCACCCGTCACGTCGCTCTGAAGCAAAAAAGATAAATTATCTTGTTACCCCCTTTCTTCAAGGAATGATCGATGCATTTCACCATTAAACTTAAATTGGCGCTGGCTTTTGCCTTCATCATCGCCATGTCCGGCGGCATGGCAACGATGGCCATACTCAACCTCTCATCTCTGAACTCCGCAATTACGGAGATTGTTCAGGGCCCTGCGAAAAACCTCCAAGATTTGACGGCTCTAACCGAAGGCGTTTCGTCCTCCATACGCGCGGAGAAAAACGCTATTCTGAATACGGACCCACAGAAAATCTCCGGCTATCGGGAAACGGTCAATCAGGAGCGCCGCAAGATCGAAAGCAAAGTCGCAGAGTTCGAAGAACAGGATAACGCCGTTATCCGCGAAAGCGTAGCGAAGTTTGCCGCGATCTATACCAACTGGGTCATTATTCAGGACCAAATTCTTGCGCTCGCCACAGAGAATACGACAGAAAGCAATACGCGTGCTGGTGCCATTTCCATGGACCAGAGCGCGAAATTCACCGAAGATCTGCTGCGTAACCTTGATGCGCTAACGGGCATCATTACCGCAGATTTGCGCCAGACAGACGAGGCGACAAACGCTCAATATACGGAGTCGCGCAACATTCTGGTTGGTGTTTCAATTGCATTGGTAATCATTTCTACGGTCGTTGCCTTTTGGATCGCAATCGGTATCAGCCGTGGCCTGACGAAAGCGATCAATGTTGTCCGGAAGGTTTCCGATGGCGACTTGACCGAAACAGCTACTGTTACGACGAAAGACGAAATCGGCGAGCTGCTTCAGCACGTCAATACGATGATCGAACGCTTGCGCGGCGTCGTCGCCGATTCAATTTCTGCTGCTGAAAATGTCTCTTCTGGCAGCCAGGAACTGTCTGCAAGCTCCGAACAGGTGTCCCAAGGCGCCACAGAACAGGCGTCATCTACGGAAGAAGCATCTGCATCGATGGAACAGATGGCTGCCAATATCCGCCAGAACGCTGAAAATGCAGCCCAGACAGAAAAGATCGCACGTCAGTCGTCGACCGACGCAGAAGCAAGCGGCGCAGCCGTAAGTCAGGCCGTCGTTGCCATGCGAACCATTGCCGAGAAGATTTCAATCGTCCAGGAAATAGCGCGGCAGACAGACCTCCTCGCTTTGAACGCCGCTGTCGAAGCAGCACGCGCTGGCGAACATGGTAAGGGCTTTGCCGTTGTTGCCTCTGAAGTCCGCAAGCTTGCGGAACGCAGCCAGGCTGCAGCCGCTGAAATCAGCACTATGTCCAGCGACACCGTCAGGGCAGCTTCGGACGCCGGCGAAATGTTGAACCGTCTTGTTCCGGATATTCGCAAAACGGCGGAACTCGTGGCTGAAATTTCTGCAGCTTGCCGCGAGCAGGATATTGGTGCCAGCCAGATCAACGAAGCTATCCAGCAACTTGACAAGGTAACTCAACAGAACACCAGCGCTTCGGAAGAAATGTCGGCAACGTCGGAAGAACTTGCGGCTCAGGCCGAAGAACTCCAGGCCAGCATCGCGTTCTTCAAGGTCAACCAGGCCAATGGCCAGAGAGCGAAGGCCGTTTCAAAGCAGCCTGAATTCGTCAGACACAGCCCGGCTCAGATGACGCGAACCGGCAAGGGGTCATCCGACAATACCGTCAGAACACAACAAGCACGCGCCAAGGGCTTTGCGTTGGATATGTCCATGGGCGGGCCTGACGCAAACGACGCGGATTTCCGGGAAAGCGCTTAAAACATGGCCAGCACATCTTCTGATACCCAGTTCGTAACCTTCAGTCTTGGTGATGAGGTTTTCGCCGTCCCCGTGGATGTCGTTCGCGAGATTCTCGACCATGAGGAAGCTTTCAAAATTCCAAATGGGCCTGACTACTTGCTGGGTCTCAGAGATGTGCGAGGACATGGCGTTCCGGTCATCGATCTGCGCCTGCGGCTGGGCATGAGCAAAACGGTAAAAACGCAAAACACCCGGATCCTGGTTCTCGATATTCCAATCGGGGAGAAAGTGCTGGCTCTGGGGCTTGTGGCCGACAAGGTTTTCGAAGTCACGCCGTTCAGCCGTGAAGCAATCGAGACCGCGCCGGACATCGGTATCCGTTGGAATTCGACTTACATCGCCGGCGTCGTCAGGCGCGAGGGAGACTTCGTCGTCATCATCGACCTTGCAGAACTATTCTCGACCGAAGCTGGCAGTCTCAGCCAGGTCATCAGTGGACCGGTCCGCGCAGCGTAATGGAGTAATCGCATTTGAATGCCCTTGCCACTACCATGTTCGATGACGCTCTCAGTGTACGCGATTTTCGCCAGTTGTCGGAGTTCATATACAATTATTGCGGTATCAAGATGCCGGAAACGAAGCGCTCCATGCTTGAGGGGCGCCTTCGTAAGCGGTTGAGAGCAACGGGCTACCCGACTTTCAGCGAATATTGCGATTACCTGTTTCGACATGGCGGCATGGAGACGGAAGCGGTCTTTCTGATCGACGTCGTCACGACGAACAAGACAGACTTTTTTCGTGAACCAAACCATTTTGACTTCATGACGAACGTCGCTTTGCCAGCGCTTGCTGACAAGGGCTACCAAAGGGTGCGTGCGTGGAGTTCGGCCTGTTCCACAGGGGCAGAACCTTATACCATGGCAATGGTCATGGCCGACGCAGTGGAAAGGAGAGTCATCTCGGACTATCATATTCTGGCGACCGATCTTTCGACGGACGTGTTGAAAAAAGCGCATAGTGGAATATATTCGCGTGAGCTTATTGATCCTGTCCCGCAAGAAATGGTCCGCAAATATGTGATGATGCCGAAAGACAAGACACGTAGCGACATCAGAATAACCCCCAGACTGCGCTCAAA
>JAAIGF010072007.1_pt1 | contig 11534 bp, 10 predicted proteins | sample 6487441 | NCBI WGS metagenome assembly JAAIGF01 (sample SAMN13974129, study PRJNA590717) | phyllosphere metagenome | biome: pepper field; feature: multiple bacterial spot infested pepper fields; material: pepper leaves; isolation source: leaves from pepper fields | host: Capsicum annuum ...
GATCCCGCCGTCCGTCGAGGAGCAGGCGCGCATCGACGGGGCCGGCACGTTCCGCATCTTCTGGTCGGTCGTGCTGCCGATGGCGCGTCCCGCACTCATCACGATCGTCATCCTCTCGTTCCAGGGATCGTGGAACGAGCTGAGCCACTTCGTCATCTCGACGCAGTCGCCCGAGCTGACGACCCTCACCAAGGGCGTCGCCTCGCTCGCCAGCGGTCAGCTGAGCCAGGGCAGCCAATTCCCCCTCAAACTCGCGGCCGCGGCCATCATGACGATTCCGGTCGCCGTGATGTTCTTCATCTTCCAGCGCCGCATCATGAACGCCAGTGAAGGAGCCGTCAAAGAATGACCACCGCCCCCACCGCCTCGCCCGTGGAGACGGTCGCCGCCGCGACCCCGCTGCAGCCGCTGCTGAACGACGCCGTCATCGTGCTGCGCGCGCCCACCCAGGTGTGGTCCGACCGTACCGGCGACATCGGCGCCGCCGACGTCCACGGCATCTACCACGGCGACGTCCGGCACGTCCGTGCGTTGTCGCTCACGTGCGGCGAATCCGCGATCGAGTGGATCTCGGTCGCCCCCGACGGCCCGTCGCGCACGGTGTTCGGGGGCCTGGTGCGCGGCCTCGACGACCCGACCCCCGATCCCAAGCTGCGTCTGCTGCGCGATCGTCGCGTGGCCGACGGCCGTGTGAGCGAGACGTGGACCCTGCGGTCGCGGCTCGACACCGCGGTCGCCACCACGCTGCGTCTGACGATCGCGCCCGAGTTCGCTCAGCTGCACGAGGTCAAGTCCGGTCACGCGCACGCCCGCCCGGCGGCCGTCGATCTCGGCGACGGCGTGCTGCGGCTCGACGCCGGAGCGCAGGGCCTCGAGCTGGCCGCGCCCGGTGCGCGGGTGGCATCCGGTTCCCAGGGTGTCGAGGCGAGCTGGGACGTGGAGGTGCCGGCCTTCGGGACCGTCGAGATCGGCTGGACCCTTACCCTGCGCGACGACACGCTCGTGGTGGGCGGGGCCACCGCCGCGCCGCGTTGGGACGCCGCGTCGGTCGCCGCCACCGCCCCCGATCCGCGCCTGGCGCGCTGGCTCGCGACCGCGCTCGGCGACCTCGACGCCCTGCGACTCGTGCTCCCCGAGCATCCCGACGACGAGTTCTTCGCCGCCGGAGCGCCGTGGTTCTTCACCCTGTTCGGCCGCGATTCGCTCTGGGCCGCGCGGCTCGCTCTGCCCCTGGACCGCGAGATCGCCGCCTCGACGCTGCGCGTCCTCGCGCGCCTGCAGGCCACCGAGGATGACGCGCAGACCGCCCAGGAGCCGGGCAAGATCCTGCACGAGCTGCGAGCGTCGGCGCTCGAGATCCCCGGTGAGGGCATCGTGCTGCCGCCGAAGTACTACGGCAGTGTCGACTCGACTCCCCTGTGGATCTGCCTGCTCGCCGAGGCGTGGCGCGCCGGCATGCCGGATGACGAGGTGCGCGAGCTCCTCCCCGCCCTCCGCGCGGCGCTCGGCTGGATTCGCGACAGCGGCGACAGCGACGGCGACGGTTTCCTCGATTACATCGATCGTCTCGGCACGGGCCTGGCGAACCAGGGGTGGAAGGATTCGGGCGACTCGATCCAGTGGCGCGACGGCTCCCTCGCCGACGGCCCGATCGCGCTGTGCGAGGTCCAGGCGTACGCGTACGAAGCGGCTCTGTGCGGTGCCGACGTCCTCGAGGCCTTCGGAGACGAGGCGGATGCCGCCGACGCGGCGTCGTGGCGCGCCTGGGCGGCCGAGCTGCGCGAGCGCTTCGCCGCGGCCTACTGGGTCGAGACGCCCGAGGGCCGGTACCCCGCCGTCGCGCTCGACCGCGACAAGCGTCCCGTCGACACGCTGACGAGCAACATCGGACACCTCATCGGTACGGGAATCCTCTCCCCCGACGACGAAGCCCACCTCGCGACACTGCTGCTCGGCGAGAGCATGTCGAGCGGGTACGGCATCCGGACCATGTCGACGGATGCCGCGGGCTACTGGCCCCTGTCGTACCACGGCGGCAGCGTGTGGGTGCACGACACCGCGATCGCCGCGCACGGCATGCTCCGCGCCGGGCTCGACGCCCCGGCCCACGCGGTGGTCGAGGGCCTGCTCGACGCCGCGGAGGGCTTCGCGTACCGCGTGCCCGAGCTGCACTCCGGCGACCCGCGGACCCACAGTTCGGTGCCGACGCCCTATCCCGCCGCCTGCCGCCCGCAGGCGTGGTCGGCTGCCGCCGCGGTGGTATGCCTGTCGGTGCTCACACCCACTCCCGGGGTGTGAGCACACCGGGCCCGTCTCGCCCCCGTGCCGCTTCCCCGGTCTTTCTCTCACGGTTTGGGGCGTCTTCGTTCGTTTGGGGCGGGCTTTTCCCGCCCCAAACGAGAAAATGCGCCCCAAACCCCGACGTCACCACCACGACGGCGTTGCTCCCCGGATGCCACCGCGGTGAGCCCTGCACGCTGAAGGGCCGGCGCGACGGCCGGCGCGACGGTCTGGGGCGGATTCCGCCGTTCGGGGCGCGAAAGGCACGCCCCGAACGGCGTAGTGCGCCCCGAACCCCCTGGCCAGGGTGAACGTCTCCTCAGGCGACGCGCAGCACCGTGCCGCCGGTGAGGCGCACGAGCTCGTCGAATGTCAGCGGGAACACCGTATGCGGCGTCCCACCGGCAGCCCAGATCTCGGCGAAGGCGGCGAGGTCCTCGTCGACGACCGTCGTCAGCCGCCGGGGGTGTCCGGTCGGGGCCACGCCGCCGATGGGCTGACCCGTCGCCGCGAGCACCTGCTCGGGCGTGGCCCGACGGATGCCACCGCGCCCGAGCCGCGCCGCCAGGGCCGCCGTGTCCACCCGGTGCGCGCCGCTGGTCATGACGAGCAGCGGCTCGTCGTCGCTCCAGAACACCAGGCTGTTGGCGATGGCCCCCACCTCGACGCCCAAGGCGTCCGCGGCCAGCACGGCCGTGGACGCGGCATCCGGGAGGACGACGATCGCCCCCGTGATGCCCGCTGCCGCCAGCGACGCGGCGACGAGACGGCTGCGGGCGGGGAGGGCGTCGGTCATCCCGCCAGCCTAGGTCGGCACCGCCCCTCGCGCCCAGCGGTCGCACGGGTGAGAATGGACGATGGATGCCGCAAAGCCGCGGCCTCCACGACAGCGCCGCTCACGAGGCGGCCGACGACAAGGATCGCGATGACCAACGCCCTGCCCCTGCCCGATTTCACGCACGAACGCGTGGAGGTGATGACGGGGCGCCGGAGCGGTCTGTTCCTCACCGTCGCCCTGCACTCCTCCGTGCTGGGTTCCGCTCTCGGCGGCGCCCGCCTCTGGACCTACCCGTCGTGGGGGGACGCGCTGGGCGACGCGCTGCGCCTGTCCGCCGCGATGACGCTGAAGAACGCGGCCGCGGGCCTCGACGCCGGCGGCGGCAAGTCGGTCATCGGTCTGCCCGAGGGCACGGTGCTCGATGCCGATCGTCGTCGCGCCGCCTTCCTCGACCTCGGCGACGCGGTCGAGAGCCTCGGCGGCCTGTACCGCACCGCCGAAGACGTCGGCTCGACGACCGAGGACATGCTGGTCGTCAGCGAGCGCACCGCCCACGTGGTCGGACTCCCCGAGGCGGGCGGCGGGTCCGGCGAACCGGCCGGCCCGACCAGCCTCGGCGTGTACGCGTCGCTCGTCGCAACCCTCGAGCGCGCACTCGGTGGCGGCGACGTCGCCGGCCGCCGTATCACGATCGCCGGCCTCGGCCAGGTCGGCAGCCGCCTCGCCCAGCGCCTCGCCTCGGAGCACGCCGCCCTCACGGTCACCGACGTGAACCCCGCCAAGCGTGCCCTGGCCGCCGAACTCGGCGCGGCGTGGGTCGAGCCGGGCGACGCGCACCTCGTTCCGTCGGACGTGTTCGTACCAGCGGGAATCGGCGGCGTACTCACGGACGACGTCATCGACGCCCTCGACACGCGCGCGGTGTGCGGACCCGCCAACAACCCGCTCGCCGACCGCTCCGGCGCGGAACGGCTCGCGCGTCGCGGCATCCTCTACGCCCCGGACTTCGTCGTGAACGCCGGCGGTGTGATCTACCTCGACCTCGAAGCCAAGCAACTGGGGACCCGCGACGAGATCATGGGCCGCGTCGCCGGCATCGGCGACACCGTGCGCCGCGTGTTCGACGAGGCAGAGGCCCGCGGCGTGACGCCGCTCGCCGCGGCGGAGGGCATCGCGGCCGAGCGGTTGAGCGTCGGTGCGGCGAGCTCCGCGCTCGTGTGAAGACGCCCATATGAACGCCGAAGCGCCCGGACACGGCAGGTGTCCGGGCGCTTCGGCGTATCGCCTCAGTTGGCGGCGTCGTACGCCTCGAGGACGCTGGCGGGGATACGACCGCGGGAGTTGACCTGGTGGCCGTTCTGCTCGGCCCAGGCCCGCACCGCGCCCAGGTCGCGGGACGACCCGGCGCCGCGCGACCGCGCGGGGCGGCGTGCGGAACCGGCTCCGGTGCCGACGGCGCGGCCGGCCGAGATGAAAGGCTCGAATGCATCGCGCAGCTTCTGCGCATTGTCGTCCGACAAGTCGATCTCGTAGGCGCGACCCTCGAGCGAGAAATGCACGGTGGTTCCGTCTTCGAGGACGGTTCCGTCGAGATCGTCGATCAGCTGAGTGATGTGCTTCTTGGCCATGTTCCGATCATATGGGCGACCGGACGCAATTTCACAGAAAGCGGCGTCGTGAATCGAAATTCACCCGGCGTATCGCCCGCGCGCTCTATCGCGCGGCGAACCCCGTCAGGAATTGGCCGACGAATAAGCCTCGATCACGGTGGCGGACACGCGGCCGCGGTCGCTGACCGTGTGACCGTTGGCTCGCGCCCACTCCCGCACGGCGCCCAGATCGACGCCGGAATCGCGGCGCGGGGCGGACGCGCGTCGCCCCGACCCGCCGCCGACCGATGATGCGGAACGAGCGGCGTCGACGAACGGCGCCAGGGCGCCGTAGAACTTATCGGCATTGCGCGTCGACAGGTCGATCTCATAGTGACGGCCGTCGATCGAGAAAGTGATCTGCTTTCCTTCGCCGTCGTCGAGAACGGTGCCGTCGAGGTCGTCCACCAGGTGGGTGATGTGCTTGGTAGCCATAGTGCGGCACACACTACACCCGTCAATTCGCCATTCCCGCGTGCAATACGCTATTCGCCCGTTTCGACGGACGGGATGCGCGCGGGGCCCGGCAGGACTACCATCCCGGATGGCGTTCGTTCCTGGGACGCCCGTCACACAGGAAGGGCGCCATGAGCCTTTTGCGTACGAAGTCGGTCGAGCAGTCCATCGCCGACACCGACGAGCCGGAGTTCCGACTCAAGAAATCCCTCAGCGCCGTCGACCTGACGGTCTTCGGCGTCGGCGTCGTCATCGGTGCGGGCATCTTCACCCTGACGGGACGAGCCGCCCACGATGTGGCCGGCCCCGCCGTCGTCATCAGCTTCATCGTGGCCGCGATCGCGTGCAGCCTCGCGGCCCTGTGTTACGCGGAATTTGCATCGACCGTGCCCGTCTCGGGCTCGGCGTACACCTTCTCGTACGCGTCGCTCGGCGAGCTGTTCGCCTGGATCATCGGGTGGGATCTCATCCTCGAGATGTTCCTGGGCGCGAGCGTCGTGGCCCAGGGGTGGAGCGCGTACCTCGAGACGTTCTTCGCCCAGCTCGGCGTCATCCTTCCCGAGGCGGTATCGCACGGCGGCGTGATCGACCTGCCGGCCGTGCTGCTCGTGCTGGTGCTGGGTGGCCTCATGACCCTCGGCATCAAGGAGTCGCTGCGGGTGAACATGGTGCTCGTGGCGGTGAAGCTCTTCATCGTGCTGTTCGTCATCATCGCGGGGATCCTCTTCATCAACCCCGCCAACTACAGCCCCTTCGTGCCGGCGTCGGTTCCCACCGAGAGCGCCTCGGGCCTCACTCAGCCGCTTCTGCAGTTCCTCTCAGGCCTCGAGCCGGCCACGTTCGGCGTCGGCGGCATCCTGGCGGGCGCCGCTCTCGTCTTCTTCGCGTACATCGGGTTCGACGTCGTCGCCACCACGGCCGAGGAGACCAAGCGGCCGCAGCGCGACCTACCCATCGGCATCATCGCCTCGCTCGTCATCTGCACGGTCCTGTACTGCGCCGTGGCGATCGTCGTGACCGGAATGGTGTCGTACCAAGAGCTCGACCCGAGCGCCGCCCTCGCGAACGCCTTCGCCGACAAGGGGCAGACGTGGATGGCCACCGTCATCGCGGCCGGCGCCGTCGCCGGACTCACCACCGTCGTGCTGACGCTCATGATCGGCGCCACCCGCATCATCTTCGCCATGTCGCGTGACGGGCTGCTGCCCGAGCGCCTCGCCAAGGTGCACCCGCGCTTCCGCACCCCGTGGGTCATCTCGATCGTCGTGACGGTCATCGTCGCGGTCGTCGCGGGGTTGACCCCGATCGGCGTGCTCGAAGAGATGGTCAACATCGGCACCCTCTCGGCCTTCGTGCTGGTCTCGATCGGGGTCGTCGTGCTGCGGCGCAAGCGCCCCGACCTCAAGCGCGGTTTCCGCGTGCCCTTCAGCCCCGTGCTGCCGATCCTCTCGGCCGCCATCTGCACGTACCTCATGCTCAACCTCTCGGTCGAGACGTGGCTGCGCTTCCTCATCTGGCTCGCACTGGGCTTCGCGATCTACTTCGCGTACTCCCGTCGGCACGCGCGTCTCGGACGCGGCGACTCCCGCGACATCACGACGCCGCACGTCGTCTCTCCGCCCAAGAAGTAGCACCAGACACCGGATGCCACGTCCCACCGCTCTGCATGAGCCGGGGCGTGGCATCCGGCGTATGAAGGCCAGTTCGACGTCGGACGAGCGGGCGGGTGAGAAAACGCACGCATGCGCATGCAGAGATGTGCGTCGTTCCGCGGATCTCCTCCGCCTCGCCGATCGGGGCATCGCCCGCGCCCGTCAGGCTGACCCCGGGCAGAAGCGCCCGGTCATTCAGCGAAGGCGAGGACCATGTCGACGACGACATCCACGCGTCCGAAGGACAACGCCCGCATCGCCGCGGTCTCGGGGTTCGTCGGAAGCGCCCTGGAGTATTACGACTTCTTCATCTACGCGTCCGCGGCGGCGCTGATCTTTCCGCGATTGTTCTTCCCCGAGGGCGAATCGGGGGTGTCGACGCTGCTGTCCTTCGCGACGGTCGGCGTGGCCTACGTGGCCCGCCCGTTCGGCGCGGTGCTCTGGGGGCACATCGGCGACCGCGTCGGGCGCAAGAACGCCCTGCTCGCCTGCCTGGCCATCATGGGTGTCGCGACGTTCCTCGTGGGATGCCTGCCGACCTGGGACGCGATCGGCATCGCCGCCCCGATCCTGGTCGTCGCGCTGCGGCTCGTGCAGGGCGTCTCGGCCGGCGGCGAGTCGCCGGGGTCGAGTGCTCTGACCCTCGAGCACGCACCCGAGGGGCGCCGGGCGTTCTTCACGAGCTGGACGATGAGCGGCCTCATGTTCGGGATCGTCCTGTCGTCGCTGGTCTTCATCCCGGTCGCGTCGCTGCCGGAAGAGGCGCTGCTCTCGTGGGGGTGGCGGCTGCCGTTCTGGGCCTCGCTGCTCGTGACGGCGGTGGCCCTCCTGCTGCGACGGCTGCTCGACGAGCCCGAGATCTTCGCCGAGGTGAAGGACGGGGGCGAGACCGCCAAGATCCCGTTGGTGTCGCTACTCAGGCACAATGGCGGAACCGTCGTCCGCGTCGCCCTCATGGCGTTGTTCACGTCCGTCAACACCATGGTCAGCGTGTTCGGTCTCGCGTACGGCACGACGGTCGCGGGGATACCGCGCTCGGAGATGTTGATGATCATCACCTGCGCGAACTTCACGGCCGTGTGCGTCGGCCCCCTCGTCGGCGCGATGTCCGACCGCATCGGCCGGAAGCCGGTCTTCCTCACCGGTCTGCTGCTGCAGTGCGTCGTCGTCTACGCCCTTCTCGGCGCGATCGATGCCGCGAACATGCCCCTGGTCTGGACGCTCGGCATCCTACTCACCGGCGTCGCCTACACGCTGTCGAACGCCATCTACCCGGCGTACTTCCCCGAGCAGTTCCCCGCGCGCGTGCGCTTCACCGGCATGGCCGTGAGCCTCATGCTCGGACTCGTGCTCGCGGGCTTCACCCCGGCGATCGCGCAGGGCCTCGTCACCGGGCCGGGTCAGGAGCACAATTGGCCGGCCGTCGCGATCTTCGTCATCGGGATCGTCGTGATCTCGGGGATATCGACCCTCTTCGCGCCCGAGACCTCCCGGACGCCCACGGCCGCTCTGGGCCTCCCCCGTCGACAGTCCGACACTGTCATGCCGAGGAGAGGATCGGACGCACCGTCGCGGTGCTCGCGCTAGTCCGACGACGCCGGCGCGAAGCGCTGCAGCCCCAGCACCCCGAGCAAGCGGATCTTCTCCTCCGCTTCGCTCCGCGGCTCGGGTGTCAGGCCCTGGCATCCAGGGACTCCCGCTCCTCCGATGACCGCGCCCTGGTGCGCGTCACCGGCGCGATCGAGACTCGGCTTCATGCGAATCCACGGAAACATCATCTTCATCCCGGGCGCCACCAGTGGCATCGGCCTCGCCCTCGCCGAGCGCCTGCACGACGCCGGCAACACCGTCATCGTCGGCGGCCGACGACAGGCGCTGCTCGACGACATCGCCGGCAGCCACCCCGGGATCGACACCGTCCGCATCGACACCGCGGATGCCGCCTCCCTCACCGAGGCGACGGCCACCGTGCTCGAGCGCCACCCGGACCTGAACGTCGTCGTGGCGATGGCCGGCATCATGCGCGCCGAGGACTGGACCGCCGGCAGCGACCTGATGGCATCCGCCGAAGAGATCATCACGACGAACCTGATCGGTCCTCTGCGCCTGATCGCGACGCTCCTGCCCCATCTGCAACGGCGACCGGATGCCACGATCATGACCGTCTCGTCCGGCCTGGCGTTCGTGCCGCTCAGGGTCACGCCGACCTACAACGCGACAAAGGCGGCGATCCATATGTTCAGCGAGACGCTGCGACTGCAACTGGCCGAGACGTCGGTGCGGGTTGTCGAGCTGGAGCCGCCCTCCGTGGCCACCGACCTGATGCCGGGCCAGCGCGACAGCGACATCGCCATGCCGCTCGACGACTTCGCGGACGAGGTCATGTCGATCCTGCGCGACGACCCCGACGTGACCGAGGTGCAGGTCGAGCGGGTGAAAATCCTCCGGCACGCGGAGGCGCGCGGCGACTACGCCGAGACCGTGCGGCACCTCAACGCGGCCGACCCGCACTGACGACGACGAAGGCCCCCGGCGAACCGGGGGCCTTCTGCGGTGGACCTGAGGGGATTCGAACCCCTGACCTCTTCATTGCGAACGAAGCGCGCTACCAACTGCGCCACAGGCCCGAACAACTCGACAACACTATCACGCAGCCTGCCGCGCCCTGGAACCGGTGTCATCCCCGGGCGCGCCGCGTCAGGTCCCGCCGAACGCCGTCGCAATTCATGCCGAACCGATGAGCGAAGGGGGGCGGGTCGGACTCAGGCGCTGGCGGCGCGACGCTCGAGCAGGCGGCGGACGTGCCCCTCGATCTCGGCGTCGTCGACATACCCCATGCCGGCGTAGGGCGACGCCGCGGTGAAGGCAGCGGGACGAGCCGACTCGATCGGCGTCGGCGCCTGCGCGGCTGCGAGGTCGCGGGCCGCCTGCTCGCGCGCGGCGGCACGCAGGGCTTCGCGGGCGGCCTGCTCGTCGAGGACGGCGGCGGCGCGCGAACCCGCCGATGCGACCAGCGGGCGCGGCAGCTCGCGCGGCGTCCACGTGGGCTTGGGCTCGGCGGCGACGGCGAAGTCCTGCACCGGACGCGCGACCCGCGGTGCGGCGATCTCGGCAGGGCGGGCGGTCGCGCGCGCGGCGACGCGCGAGAGTCGCTGCAGGACGGCCCCGGATGCCACGACCACCGCGACCCCGAGCACGAGGAGAACGGGCGTCGCCCCCAGAGCGACCCGCACCCCGCCGACCCCGACGGCTGCCAGGCCGGCGAGGGCGAGCATGGTGGTGGTCAGACGGAAGCGCTTGCGGGCGCGCGCCTGCCGGGCCGCGGGGCTGAGCGCGGCGGCAGCGCGTTCCGCCCGCGCACGCTCGACCGCCGCGGCGTGTGCGGCGCGCGTGTTGCTCAACGTCGCGGCGCGCTCGGCCTTGGCGATCTCGGCGGCGGCGGCGCGTTCCGCCTTCGCCAGCTCGGCAGCGGCGACGCGCTCGGCTTTCGCCTCGGCGGCCGCGGCCGTTCGATCCGCCCTCGCCTGTGCGACGGCCGCCGCGCGCTCCGCGCGGGCCAGCTCGAGGGCGGCGGCCCGCTGCTCCTTGACGAGGTCGCGATCGCGCGCGCTCTCGATACGCGCCACCTCGAGACGCGCTTTGGCTTCGGCCAGATCGGCCGAGGCCTTCTGCGCCTGCACCTGACGAGCGAGCTTCTGCTGCTGATGCGCCGTGCGCGTCGTGAGCTCGAGGCGCACCTCGTGCGGCGTCTCGGAGGTCTCGGCGAGAACGCGGAGCGCCTGACCGAGACGGACGGCGTTGCGCTCGGCGGACGTGAAACGGTGACGGCTCTGCCACGACGGCAGGAGATAGACCAACCACAGAAGCACGGCGACGAGGACGATCACCCCGCCACCCAGAACCTGCCCACCCATGGGACCACGGTAGGTCACGGCGAGGTCACACCTGGGCAACCTCCCGCGTGTCGCGGCCGAACTCGCGGCGAACCGCCACGCGCGGCGCTCAGATGCGGTCGGCGGGCGGAATCCGTGCGGCGTCGGGGGGAACCTGTCCGCGCACCCAGCGGTCGAGCACGCCGTTCGGCACTTCCTCGCGCACGAGGGCGAACGAGTAGTGGTCGCGCCAGTCGCCGTCGATGTGGATGTACCGTCGGCGCAGTCCCTCATAGCGGAAGCCGAGCTTCTCGACGACACGGATGCTCGCGTGGTTCTCGGGGCGGATGCACACCTCGATGCGGTGCAGATTCAACTCCGTGAAGCAGATGTCCGTCGCCATCGCGACGCCGATGGTCGTGATGTTGCGACCGGCGAAGCGTTCGCTCACCCAATAGCCGACCGTGGCGGACGACAGCGAGCCGCGCGCGACGCCCCAGATGTTCAGCTGCCCGGCGACCTCGTCGCCCCACTCCATGACGAAGGGGACGCCGAGGCCGTCGCGGAACTGCTGCAGCAGACGCTTGACCCCGAGGCGCATGTCGAACGACACCGGCCCGTCGGGACTGGTCGCCTCCCATCGCTTCAGCCACGCGCGGTTGTCCATCAACTCCTCTTGGAGGATGCGCGCGTCGCGGTTGCGGATGAGGCGGATCGACACCTCACCGTGCCGCCGGGGGACGGAGAGATCCATGACGACGAGGACGGGTCACAGACCCGCCGCGAACTCCTTGAACCAGGGGCGGAGGGCGGGACCCAGATCGTCGCGGTCCGCGGCGAGCTGCAC
>JAAIGF010301402.1_pt1 | contig 11529 bp, 11 predicted proteins | sample 6487441 | NCBI WGS metagenome assembly JAAIGF01 (sample SAMN13974129, study PRJNA590717) | phyllosphere metagenome | biome: pepper field; feature: multiple bacterial spot infested pepper fields; material: pepper leaves; isolation source: leaves from pepper fields | host: Capsicum annuum ...
CTCTCGTGCGAAGCCGGGGGGAGGCGGTGGGCCGGACGTGCCGAGGCGCGCGGCCCGGCTTCTCGAAGGCGGCGTCCCGACTTCGGCCGTCCCCGGCCGAGCGCTCGAGCGCTCTCCGCCGAAGTGGATACCGGTTCGGCGTAAGAGAGCGCGTCAAGACAAAGGTCTAGAGCCGTGCCCGATTGCAACGCGATCGGGCACGGCTCTAGCCGAACCTCCGGCCGATCGCCTCGGCGAGCATGATCGTGGTCACATTCGTCGGCGCCGAGACGATGTCGGGCATGATCGAGGCATCGACGACGCTCAGGCCGTCCACCCCGCGCACCGCCCCGCTCCCATCGACCACTGCCCACGGGTCGTCGCGGCCGCCCATCGGGACGGAGGAGGTCGGGTGGGCGTAGCCGTCGACTGCCGAGAGCACGGCTCGCCGCAGCGCGTCGTCGTCACGGACATCGGGACCGGGATACAGCTCCGCCGCGACCACGTCGCTGAACGGGGCCGTCCGGCCGATGCGCCGCGACAGGCGCACCGCTTCCAACATGCGCCTCAGGTCGGCCGGGTCCTCGAAGAAGTTGTAGCGGATGAGCGGCATGGCGCGGGGGTCGCGGCTCGCCAGCCGAACCGAGCCGACGGACCTCGGCAGCGTGACCGAGCAGGCCAGTACGATGGCCCCGCCGGTCGGGCTCTGCGCCGGATCGAAGATGTGCGTCCCCGAGATGTGAAGGTCCAACTCGTCCGGGGCGGCCTCACGCGACCGCGTCCAGATGATCGCGCCCGCGACCGGGTCCATCGCCCGCACCTCCCGCTTGAGCGCGTAGACGTTGTAGTAGAACGGATGCTCCTTGAGCCGCTCGCCGACCGGCGCGTCCTGCAGCACGGGAATGTCGAGGTCGCGCAGGTGCGCCGCCGGCCCGATGCCCGACCGCATCAGGATGGCGGGGCTGCCGAATGCCCCGGCCGAGAGGATCACCCGTCCGGCCTCCACCGTCGCGCCGTCCAGAAGCCGGAGGCCGCGCGCCCGCCGGCCGTCGAACAGCACGGCGTCGACCTCGGCGCCCCCGACGATGGCGAGGTTCGGTCGGCGCCGAACCTCCTCAGTCAGGTAGGCCATGCCCGTGTTGACGCGTCGGCCCTCGACCACGTTCAGCGGGTAGGGCGAGACGCCGTGCTGCTCCGCGCCGTTGAAGTCGGCGATGCGGGACAGGCCGGCCGCCTCCGCGGCCAGCACGAAGGCGCGCATGGAGGGGGTGATCTCCTCCATCGTGCGCTGGCGGATCGGGAAGGGCCCGGAGCGCCCGCGCCGAGCGTCGTCGCCGGCCGGCGTGTTCTCCAGTGCCCTGAAGACCGGGAGCACCTCGTCCCACGACCAGCCGTCGAGACCGCGCGCGGTCCAGCGGGCGAAATCGGACGGCCGCGCCCGCATGGCGACCGCGGCGTTCACGCCGGAGCTGCCGCCGAGCACCTTGCCGCGGATCGCGCGCACGTCGTGGCCGAGGCCGGAGCGGTCCTGGGTGTGGTAGCCCCAGTCGTGCGCCGCGTCGCCGCCGACCCGGTTCGCGTTCGCGATGACGTCCGGATACGCCCCCGGCGCGTAGGCCGGTCCGGCCTCCAGCAGAAGAACCGTCCGGTTCGGATTCTCGCTGAGCCGGCGCGCGAGCACGGCGCCCGCGGAGCCTCCGCCGGCGATGACGACGTCGAAGGCCTGATCCGGGATGGGGGCGCGGGTGGGCATGGCGGACATGTCCTCTTCGAGAGCGGCGATGGTCAGGATGCGGAGGCGCGGCGCAGGAAGGCGGCGGCTCGGTCGAGGGCCCGGCGGCTGCTGTCGAGGTGGGCGATGTCGAGCTGGAAGACGTGATGCAGGCCCTCCCAGACCTCCAGCCACACCGCGACGCCAGCCTGTTCGGCGCGCCGGGCGTAGCGCGTCGCGTCGTCGATGAGGCGCTCGTCGGTGCCGACCTGTATCAGGAGCGGGGGCAATCCGCGCAGGTCGCCGAGGAGCGGTGAAGCCAGCGGGTGGCGGACATCGCGCGCGCCGGCATACTTGCGCGCGCAGTCCTGCAGGTACGCACGGCCGATGAGCGGGTCCTGCACCGAAGGATCGTTCATGGAGGGGCCGGACAGCGTCAGGTCGGTCCAGGGCGAGAAGACGACGCCGGCCACCGGCGCAGGGCCGCGCGCGCGCAGGGCGAGGCTCGCCAGGGTGACGAGGCTCAGCCCGCCCCCGGCCGAGTCCCCGACGACGGCGATCCGGTCGTAGCCTTGGCCGATCAACCAATCCCAGGCAGCCAGCGCCGCCTCCGGGGCAGCGGGCAGCGTCGCCTCCGGCGCCAGAGGATAGTCGATGGCGAGCGCGGCGACGCCGGCCCGGCTCGCGATCTGGCTGACGAAGCCGCGATAGGCCGCGGCCGTGCCCTGGACGTAGCCGCCGCCGTGCAGGAAGAGGATCGCCTGGCCGGGCGCGGCATCCGCGGGGCGCACCCACCAGCCGCGGATGCCGGCCTCGTCCACCGGGTCGAACGCGACGCCGTCCGCGCGCGGGCTGCCGGCTATGAAGGTGTCGTAGACGGCCCGCGGCTCTCCCGTCGCGTTGCCCCAGAAGCGCGCGAACAGGTCCCGCAGGGCGTCCTCGCGCCGCCGTTCATCGTCGGCGAGCGGAATGGTGATCGTCCCTGGCGCCGGATCGGGGCCGAAGGTGTCGTCGCGCATCGCAGTTCCCGCTGGTGCATCGGCCCGACCGCCGCCGGGCAAGGCTCCGCCGTCCGCGCGTCGCTCGGCGCCGCGCGGGGTTCGTGTGTCGGACGATCGGATCTCAGGCCGGGATGCGGCCGAACGCGCCCCGGGCGTAGCCGGCGAGCGCGCGCTCGACGTCGGCGACCGTGGACATCACCAGCGGACCGCGCTTGACGAAGGGCTCGCGGATCGGCCGCCCGGCCATCAGCACGACATGCGCAGCCTCGGCGGCTTCGAGGATGATCTCCGCGGCGGAACCGGCGCCCACCGCCAGGGCGCCGCCCTCCGGCAGGAGGCGCTCCTCCTCACGGCAGCGGACGGACACGCGCCCCGACACGGCGTAGATCCAGGCTTGCCGCCCCTCGGGCAGGGCGTGGGCGAAGGCGCCGCCCGGCTGTAGGAAGCCGTCGAGCAGTGTCATCTCCTCCGGGGTGCCACCCGCGCCGACAACGTCGCCGCTCTGCCCCAGGACGACGCGGACGCGATGGCCGCGGCCTTCGAGGACCGGGATGTCGGCCGCGCGAACGTGCAGCGCGCGCGCCGGCTGCGCCTTGAGGCGCGCGGGCAGATTGACGAAGACCTGCAGGGCGTGGACCCGTGCCCCTTCGGCCGGCCTCTCCTCGTGCGCGGCGCCCGACGCCGCCGCGAGCCAGTAGAGGTCGCCCGGCTCGAGGGCGACGTCTCGGCCCAGCGTGTCCCGGTTGAGGAAGTGGCCGGTCGCGTCCTCGAACATGACGGTCACGGCCGAGATGCCGGCATGGAGGTGCGGCTCGAAGGTCGGCCCCGTCATGACGAAGTGGTCGACCATCAGAAGCGGGTCCATGCGCCCGTCGAAGACTTCCTCGGAGAAGTGCGTCGCGGAGAAGTTCGAGCCGATGCGGTGGGGCGCTCCGAGAACGGTCTCGCCGAGCCTCGGGTGGAGCGCGTCGGCCCCGTGGATGGTCTCGAGAGCTGTCATGTCCTGCCTCGCTGCGTGGATGTGCCGATGGTGTGGCGACAGACGCTGGCCGAGAAGGCAGCTATTTTCGGACCTATCGTCCGATCGTTTGGACGCCGGGATCCGGCATCCGGTGGCGCTCGCGGCGGATGGCGACCGGCCCCGGCCCCGCACACCCTCGACCGACCCCGTCGAGATCGCCCGCGCCTAGAGCAGCACGGCCTTCGGAAACTCCGCCGCGAGGTGGTCGAGGAAGGCCCGCACGGACGGAAGCAGGCCTTGGCGGTAGGGAATGAGGGCCGTCAGGGTGGAGTCGCCCGCGACCCAGTCGGGCAGAACGCGCCGCAGGGCACCCGAGCGGACGGCCTGACGACAGATGTAGCTCGGCAGAGCGACCACGCCGATGCCGCGGATGGCGGCCTGCTGCAGCCCGACCATGTCATCGCCCATCAGCCGCGGGCTCAACGGCAGTACCGCCTCCTCCCCGGCGCGGCTCGCGTGCCGCAGCCGCCAGACCGGCGCGACCCCGGTCCGCATCATGAACAGGGACGGATGGTCCCGAAGGGCGTCCGGATTGTCCGGAGCGCCGTTCTCGTCGAGGTATGCCGATCCCGCGAACAGGAACCAGGGCGCCGGCGCCAGGGTACGCTGGACGAGGTTCGAGTCCGGCAGCGGATCCGTATGGGCCCGCACGGCGATGTCGAAGTTCTCGCCGACGATGTCGACGGTGCGGTCCGCACCGTGGGCCACGACATTCACCTTCGGGTGGCGGACGAGGAAGTCCGCGATGATGTCCGCCAGGGCGAACTGCATGGTCGCGACGCCGGCCGTGCACCGCACCGTGCCGGTCGGCTCCGTCAGGCGCTGGCGGATCGTCGTCTCCGCCAGCTCCGCCTCTCTGAGCATCGCGACCGCGTGGCGGTAGAAGTCCTCCCCCGCATCCGTCATGCCGAACCGGCGCGAGGTCCGGTTCAACAGCCGGACGCCGAGGGCGGCCTCCAGCTGCTGGAGGCGGTGGCTCAAAGTGGATTTCGGCACGCGCAGCGTCCGCCCGGCGGCCGTGAAGCCGCCGCGATCGACGACCTGCACGAAGTAGAAGAAGTCGTTCAGGTCGAGCACGCCGCCCCCTTATCGTCCAAACCTATGGACGCTGGGTTCGGATTGTTGCGGCTTCTGGGCCGCCGGTCCAGCCGATAGCTCTTGCTCGTCGCCGGCCCCGACGGGCCTTGAGCAGGAGGATACGATGACCGCTCGCGCCTACGAACCGCTCACCGCCGAGAACGCAGCCCTCGTCCTCGTCGACCATCAGGTCGGCCTGATGACGGGCGTGCGGGACTATTCGACGGGCGAGCTCAAGCACAACGTGATCGCCCTGGCGAAGGCCGCCACGGCGCTCGGCCTGCCCATCGTGGTCACCACGACGGCGCGCGACAGCCTATGGGGTCCGACCTTCCCCGAGTTGGTCGCGGCGTTGCCCGGAAACGAGATCATCGACCGCTCGTCGGTGAACGCCTACGACGACGCGCGCGTCGCCCGGGCCATCGAGGCCACGGGCCGCGAGAAGCTGATCTTCGCCGGCATCTCGCTGGAGGTCTGCGCGGCTTTCCCGGCCATGACAGCCGTCGCCCGCGGCCTCGACGCCTACGTGGCTGTCGACGCCTCCGGGACGTTCAGCGAGACCAAGCGCCAGGCCGGCCTTCTCCGTATGGCGCAGGCGGGCGTGGTCCTGTCCGACTACGCGACGCTGATGGTCGAGATCCTGAAGGACAACGCCCGCCCGGAGGCGGGCCCGGTCTACGCGGCCTTGGACATGCCCTGGGCGACCTTGGTCGGCCAGGTCGCCGCCTCCTTCGGCAGAGTGGACGGCGGAGCGAATGCTTGACCGTTCACGACACGTGTCAGTTTGCGGCCTGTCCCACAGCGGTCGCGCCAGCGGTGTCTGCCGGCCCCTGCTCGACGCAACAATCGAAGCAACACGCGCGTAAGGCCGAGCTCTTAAATCCTTCATTAACCAAAGGCCCGAACGGCCACGAGGGGGAACCGACATGACCACCATCATCGCACGACTGCTGATCGTCATCAGCGTGATCGGCGCCATCGCCTGCGCGCCGATGCTGACGCCCGCATCCGCAGCCGGTCTCCTCGCGCAGACGAGGTGAGCCGTCATGGGCATGCAGTCCGTCATCCTGCTGGTCATCGCCGGCAACTTCGCCTGCGCCTTCCTCATCCCGTATCTGGCGATGACCGGAGCCTGAAGGCGTCTCCTCGGTAGATCTCTCACCCTACGGAGCCGATCATGAGTATCTCGAAGACCGCTTGCCTCACCGCTGTCCTCGGCCTCGTCTCCAACATGGCCTTTGCCCAGCCACAGGCGAGCCAGGAGAACCTGAAGCGCCACTGCATAGGAGATTACCTGGAACATTGCGGCCAGTTCTCGCCCGACGGCGGGGAAGTCCAGGCCTGCTTCCGCGAGAGAGCCGGCCTCCTGACACCGAATTGCTCGATGGCCATCGCCGCTTACCAAGAGGAGCAGAAGGCCGCGAATCCGATCCGGAAGGTCCGCGCCGCACGGTGAAGTCATCCCTTCGCGTATTCGATAAGGTCAGCCGAGCCGGCATCTGCGAAATCCGGCGCGGCACGGAATTCGCCCGTGTCTACCGTCGCCTGCCCTGACCGGGATGCGACCCGCCGCAGGGTATCAACCTTACCGCGCCCGACAGCCCTCGGCGAATGGGGGTTGGATGACTGGTACCGCAAGCCAGCGCACGCGGTGCGCGTTCGCCGCGCACAGTCGAAGCGCGATGCGAAATCTCCTGCGCCGGATCGTGGCGGAGTCCGCCGCTTCTCGAGATTGGGCGCGAATGGAAGCCGAGGTCGGCTTTCCCGCACTTGATGCCCAGAAGCGGACAGGCGGAAGATCACCCCGAACTGCCGTTCCGGGAGCGACCCGAACCGGTCACTCAGGTCACGAGAATGACGGCCGGGACGCGGACGCGCCCGGTTGCGTGTCTCGGCTGTGCGCCTGCCGGTAGTCACGCGGGCTCATGCCGTAGCGATCCTTGAAGCGGCGCGCGAAATGCGCCTGGCTGCTGAAACCGCAGCCGTAAGCCAGCATGCCGATCGACAGGTGGGCGCAGGCCGGATCATTCAGGCGCTTGGCTGCCGCCTCCAGGCGGCGTCCCCAGATGTAGTCGGAGATGTGCCGGCCGCGCTCGTGGAACAGTTCCTGGAGCCGGCGCAGCGACACGCCCATCGCGGCGGCGAGTTGCGGCGGATCCAGGTTCGGGTCGCTCAGGTTCGCCTCGACATAGGCCTTGGCGCGCTGGACCGTGACGTTGCCGTGGACGGAACGGGGTACCTCCTGCGCCATCCGTTCGGCGAGGCTCGCTATGATCAGGTCCGTTCCGATCGCCGCCATGCGCGCGGCCGCGTCGGGCGTGAGCTGATCGCCCATGCGCACCAGCTCCTGGAGGAAGGTGTTTGCCAGGGTCGTGGAGGCGAGGTCCGCGCCGACCTTGAGTGCACAGTAAAGCCGGGACGGACCCAGCATGGCCTCGAAGCGCTCGCGCGGCAGATCGATGACGAGGGAGATGCCCGTGTCGGCCTCGCAGACGGCCGGGCGTGCGTCGATAACGACGAAGTCGCCCGTCCGGAATACAGCCTCCCGATCGCCTTGCTGGATGGCGTCCTGACCGGAGAGCTTCAAGGACGCGTAGAGGCGGTCGGGCTGCCCATAGCGCCGAATCGCGTCGGGGGTCGCTTCAGTCCGCATGGCGGTGTGTGCCATCTTGGAGATCGGCACAGGCCCGATGCTGGTGACGTCCAGCCTGCCCTGAAACGGAACCCCGTGAAGGGGTTGCTGGTCGATCGGGATCAATCGCTCGCAGATCGTCTCGCGCCAGCGCCGGAACGCGTCCTTGGGGTGAATTCCCTCTGTCGAGAAGAACGGTTGCATGCGTAGCCTCGGCACGCAGCGCGCCATCCCGAAGCGCAGACTGCGGATCCGGAGGGTTATTGTATATAATCTATCATCTCAAGACCGCGGTGCCGGGTGCTTCGCGGCGGTTCTGTCCGCGTCTCAATCAATGCCGTCGGTAAGCGCACCGGCAGGAAAGCGCCCGGAGCCGCCACTCCGATCGCACCCAAGCCTGACACGGGACCTCCCCGCGGGGGCCGGTCACCGTCTCGGAATCCCTCCGTCCCCGCCAGCGTTGTCGGAGCCGCCGCAACGGCCGCGCTCTTCCCGATGCCTCGATCGTCCAGACGACACGAGGTCACCGCCGGGCGACGAGGTCCGCGGCGCGCCGCCACCCGAGCGTCCGGCCGATTCGCGCTCGGACCCTGGGTCCGAGCGTGCCGGATCGCGAGCAGCTGGTCGTCGCGCGCCGGCCTACGATCCGCGCAGGTAGCTCAGCGGCCGACCGGTATCCGGATGCGGCATGACGCCCATCGGGATGTCGTACACGGCGCGCAGCGTGTCGGGGTTCATCAGCGTGCCGGGCGGCCCGTCCGCGATGAGGCGTCCCGAGTGCAGCGCCAGGATGCGGTCGCAGACGCGCGCCGCCATGTTCACGTCGTGCAGGACCACCACGACGCCGAGCCCGTCACGATGGGCCAGATCGCGCACGAGGGCGAGGATCTCGACGGCGTGGGCGACGTCGAGGGCCGAGATCGGCTCGTCGAGCAGCAGGCAGGCGGGCTCCTGCGCGATCATCATCGCGAGCCAGACGCGCTGCCGCTCACCGCCCGAGAGCGTGTCGACGAAGCGGTCCGCGAAGGCGGCGACGCCGGTGGCGGCGAGCGCCCGCCGGACCGCCTCACGATCCCGGTCGGCGACGCGGCCGAGGGCGCCGTGCCAGGGATAGCGCCCCAGCGCCACGAGCTCGCGCACGGTCATGCCCGGGACCGGCGGGAGCGCCTGCGGCAGATAGGCGACCTCGCGCGCGAAGGCGCGGTCCTCCCAGGCACTGAGGGCGCGATCCGCGAACGCGATCCGGCCGGCGGTCGGCGCCTGCTGGCGGCCCAGCAGCTTGATCAGGGTCGACTTGCCGGACCCGTTATGGCCGATCAGGCCCACCACCTGCCGCGGCTGGATCACGAGGTCGAGGGGATGCAGCAGGGTGCGTTCGGGGAGACCGAAGCTCGCGCCCTGCAGGGTGAAGAGCGGGGGGGCGCCCGCGGCTTCCGCCGTCGGCGCGCCCCGCGGCCGCGCGACGACCGGCGCATCGGGACCGTTCATGCGGGCCTCCTCGGGCCGTCCGTTCCCGCCGGACCCGCTTCGGGGCGTGCCGGCAGGGGGCAGGCGCCGCAGAGGCTCTGGTCGGGGATGAGGTAGCGCAGGCAGCAGACCTTCCGCACCCGACGCGGCGGCGCGCCCGCCGGCGCGTCCCCCGCCTCCGGGACGTAGCGGATCGGCGCGAACAGCGGGTTGGGCGCGCCGGACCGGCGGCGGCTCGTCAGGACGCTCGCGGCGGCCGCGTGCCCGGTCCGGCCCGCCTGCGGGAGCCCCTCGGTGCGGCGCACCACGAACTCGAAGATGTTGCCGGCATTGCTCCACAGCACGCGCGGCGCCACGCCCGAGACCGCCGCCAGGGCACCGACCAGGGGCGCCAGGTGCGCGTCGATCAGCGCGCCGAAGCGATCCGCCGGCGCCCGCGCCCCGGTCTGCCCGCCGGGCCCGTCGCTCCCCGCGGCGGGGTCGCGCAGCTTGAGCGCCCGCGTCAGCCCGCCGTCGTCCGGGACGATCTCGACGGCGTCGAGGGCCACGGGCAGGACGAGGTCGAGCACGATGTTGGCGGCGAGCGCGGGCACCACCAGCATCGAGAAGTGCTGCTTCGCCCAGATCGACGCGACGGCGCGGGGCTCCGGCGCCGCGAAGGTGCGGGCGAACCGGTCGAGCTGGTCGGTCAGGACGCGCGGATCGAGCAGGTCGGCGCCCCTCACGGAGGGGCGCGGATCCTCCGCGGACACGATCCGATCCCGGTAGCCCTCGAGGGGGCCGACGAACAGGGCGTTCAGCGGGGAGAGAATCATCGGCGCAGCATCAGCCAGACGAAATAGGCGCCCCCGAGAACCGTCGCGACGAGGCCGGCGGGCAACTGCCACGGGAAGGCCGCGACGCGCCCGAGCCAGTCGGCCAGCACCATGATCAGGCCGCCGGCGAGCGTCGCCGCCACCAGCTGCTCGGCGGCCCGGCTGAAGCCCAGGCTGCGGGCGAGGTGCGGCCCCATCAGCCCGACGAAGCTCAGCGGGCCGACGAGCAGGGTCGCGGCGCCGGTCAGGATCGCGGCGACCGACAGGACCGTCAGGCGCGCCCGCGCGACCTGGAGCCCGACGGCCCGGCTCGTCTCCGCCCCGAGCGGCAGGATCGTGAGCCAGCGCGCGAGCAGCGGCGTGCCCGCGAGCACCAGGGCCGCGCCGAGGCAGGCGAGCCCGGCCTCGGTCCCGGTGGCGTTGTAGGTCGAGCCCGAGAGCCACGTCAGCAGGGCGGCGGTCCGCGGGTCGGCCGTGGCGAGCAGGAGCGCGATCACCGAGCCGATCAGGCTGGTCAGGGCCGCGCCGACGAGCAGGATCCGGGCGGAGGCGTAGCGCGCCCGGCGGCCCAGGGCCAGGATCGCCAGCAGCGTCGCGAGCGCGCCCGCCGCGGAGGCGGCCAGCATCGCGGCCGGGCCGAGGCCGGGGGCGAGGAACAGGACGAGCACCACCACCAGGGCCGCGCCCGCGGAGACGCCGAACAGCTCGGGGCTCGCGAGGGGATTCCCGGTCAGCCGCTGCAGCAGCCCGCCCGCGTAGGCGAGCATGGCCCCGGCCCCCAGGGCGGCCAGCGCGCGCGGCGCCCGCCAGGCCAGGAGGGCGCCCGGATCGGGGCTCCACAGCCAGCCCTGGGCATCCCGCCCCAGGGTGAGCGACAGGCCGACGGCCGCGAGCGCCAGGATCGCGAGCGCCCCGATGGCGGGCCACGGCCGGGCGAGACGGACCGGGATAGGCCCCGGCGCCGGCGGCGCCTCGCGCGCCGTGCGCAGGCCCAGGATGAGGCCGACCAGCAGGGGTGCGCCGACGAGGGCGGTGACGGCGCCGGTCGGGACACCGCTGCGGCCGATGAGCCGCTGCACGAGCTGATCGGTCAGGACGAGCAGCACCGCCCCGGCCACCGGCCCCCAGAGCAGGCGGTCGCGGAGCCGGCGGGCGCCGCCGTAGCGGGCGAGGGCCGGCCCCGCCAGGCCGACGAAGCCGATCACCCCGAGATACCCGGTCACGCTGGCGCCGACCGCGACGCCGAGGGCGAGGGCGGCGAGCCGCGTGCCGGCGGTGGAGACGCCGAGGCCCCGCGCCCCGGCATCGCCGAGCTCGATCAGGGTCAGCGGGCGCGCCAGCAGGCCGGCCGCGAGGGCCGCGAGGGCGAGGCGCGGGACGAGGCCGCGGACGCCGTCCCAGTTGTTCTGGTTCAGCGCGCCGGCCTGCCACGCGTAGAGGTCGGAGAGCGCGTCGAAATGCGCGAGCACGAGCATCCGGTTGGCCGCCTCGGCGGACAGCCCGACCACCAGTCCGGCGAGGATGACGGTGGACGGCGCGTAGCCGCTGCGCCCGCTCAGCAGCAGCACGAGGCCCGTGCACAGGGCCGCCCCGGCGCCCGCGACGGGCTCGTAGCCGTAGATCAGGAGGGCCGGCCACCACAGGGTCGCGAGGGCCAGGGCGAGCTTCGCGCCCGCGAACACGCCGAGGGTGCCGGGCTCGGCCAGCGGGTTGTCGAGCACCTGCTGGAACAGCACGCCGGCGAGGCCGAGGCCGCCGCCCGCCAGGACCGCCATGGCGAGGCGCGGCAGCAGGCTGTCGCGCAGGACGAGCTGCGGCATGTCACC
>JAAIGF010400209.1_pt1 | contig 11525 bp, 10 predicted proteins | sample 6487441 | NCBI WGS metagenome assembly JAAIGF01 (sample SAMN13974129, study PRJNA590717) | phyllosphere metagenome | biome: pepper field; feature: multiple bacterial spot infested pepper fields; material: pepper leaves; isolation source: leaves from pepper fields | host: Capsicum annuum ...
GTGCTGCCCTGCCGTGGCGAACGGCGGAAGGGTTTGAAGGGGGATACAGTAGAATAATTATAACAAGCTTGCGCTAGCTGGATTTGCCAAACATGTTGCTTTGTGTGCGCCGGACTTGTGCGACGAAGCACCTGAAGGAGACAAAGGCTTTTGAGCATTTTTGGCCTTCAAAAGTGCTGCCCTGCCGTGGCGAACCTCGGAAAGGTTTCAGGGATGGTAGTTCGATGAGGTGGTGACGAAGTGACGTTTGATAGCGATGATCTTATAAATTACAGTCACCCTTGTCAAAATACGACGTACTTAAAGCTGGATAGATATCGTTATTTTTAATTGCTACCCTTCCATTCCATGCTGTACAGCAATCGATCCACTTCTTCATAGAATTTACTTAATTCGGCTGTACCCCGCCCGCCATAATCATTGATCTTCTTTTCTTGGTCTTTACCGTAGCGAATACTTGTGTTGACCGATGGCAGATCGGAAACATTCCGACTACCATACTCCTCATTTAGCTCTCGAAATTTCATGGTCTGCAACATAGCCGTTAACTTCTGCCATTCACTGGCCGCTACATTTCCTTTAAACTGACCTTTAAGGTTATTTTGAAGATGATCTTGCGCATCCAAAGAAGCGGTGCCGTCGGCGTGAAGCTGCACCTCATAAATAGGACAAAAACCGAAACATGGCGTACGTTGAAGTGCTACGCTGGTAATGTTATCTTTACTATCTCCGTTAGGCTGCTTACTGCTTTTACAGGAGAGCATGAGCATGGTTGCAATAGCTATATAGAAGTAGTTCATATACTTTTTTTACATAACCTACTCCAAAAACATTGCCACAATTATTTAAAGCAAAAAAGACGGCTCCTGATGGGAACCGTCTTTTCTGTCTTTTATTAAGAGTTAGCTTGCAGCATCTTACAAACCTACAGTCCAACCTTTAGCCCACTCAGGAGTTGCCGTACCAGCACCTGCACCAGTAGCTGTATTGTCTTCTGTAAAGATAGCAGCTACATCTGCAGCCGCACCAGCTGTATTCTTACCTGTCGATTTTACAACGACATTTTCAAATTTCACTTTTGTAGCTTTCAATGTTCCATCAACGACGTAACCGATACCTTCGTTATGCTCAACATCAAAACCAACCCCCCAGTTACTCAATACTAAGTTATCAAACATACCTTTCGTACCAACACGTAACTTGATTGCTTGTTTCTCAGAACCTGTATCACCACGACCAATAAGCGTCATGTTTTTGATAGTAGGGTTAGAGATAGGGTTCGCCAAGTGGTTGTTTGAGTTATTATCCGCTTCAATACCTCTGTTACCTTTACTAGTAGCTTCTTTTGCGTACCAGAATTCGTTTTTACCATTCCAACCTTCAGTCCAGTCAAACTGGTCATCTTCGTTAGCCGTTGCAACTAAATACTTCGTATTAACAGTACCACCGAACCACTCAAATCCATCATCAGAACCTTCGTGAACTTGAACATACTCGATCGTTGTTCCATTACCAACGCCAAACATCGACAGACCGTTAAATTCTTTTGTTGCTGAATAAGCATATCCAGAATACTCTATTCTTAAATATCTAATAGAACCTGAGTTGTCGTTAGCAGCCGTACCGCCGTAAGTTAATCCAGACACCTCGGCAGAAGCGGTAGCTCCTGGGTTGATTGGAGCGCGTCCACAAATAACAACACCACCCCAAGCTTGCTGAACTTTATCTGCAGCAGTCATGACAACTGGAGATTCCTTTGTTCCTTCAACAAAAATTTGTCCACCTTGTGCTACAGCTATATAACGAATCTCTTCACCGTCAACAAATTTTGTAGCCTCAACAGTAACACCAGGTTTGATAGTTAATTTACCACCAGATTCAATTTCTAACTTACCAGTTAGCTTATATGTCCCCGATTCTAAAACTAAGTTCTCACCTGATTTAACTTGACCTTTAAGATTGTTGCGATCAACATTCTCTGAAGGAATTTCAGTAGTTGGATCATCGCTGCTACATGAAGTAGTAAATACTACAGCCGATGATGACAACGCTGCTAGCAATAATAGAGTAGAAATTGATTTTTTCATTATTTTTTGTTTTTAATCCGTTTTCTCAATTCGTTACAAATGAACAACATTTGTATATCCTTGTAATTAATTATATATTAAGATTATATTAACTGCTAAAGTTGATATTTAAGACCTAGATTGAAAAATGCGCCCCTCTTGTACGAAAGTATCTTCACAGGCTCCGCATTTTGTTGCCACCTCTGGAATTCCGGATTCAAAATATTTCTAGCAGTAAAGTCTAAACCTATTTTTTTAGTTATTTTAGACTTAAGAACGAAATCCAAGGTGCCGAGTCCCTTGTCTACACGGTCACCAAGGAAGCTGGCGCCAATCGCATATATTTTATCCGAATAATAGTTGTAAAGTAAGGTTGCAGTCAAGTTTTGGTTATTGTTAAATGTTTTTAAATACGATAAATCGGCGTTTACCACAACATCTGAAGCTCCCGCAAAACTACTAGTCAAATTAGTGGGTGCGAAGTTGAGCAGACCATTCGTTTCACGATTCACCTTTTCTCCATCGAATTCTTGATGGGTCTTCATCAAAGCTGTGTTGAAACCTACAGAAAGCTTGTCTTCATTAAAAGTCAGCAAGTCCTTTTTAAGTTCAAGCTCGACACCATAAGCATAACCAGATTCGCCTGTGTTTGCATAGCTTAAGTCGTTTGTTGCTGAGACAATTAAAATTTCGTTGATCGGATTTTGTATATATTTCCCAAACGCCGTCACAGATATTAACTCAGACGCCGTAGGAAAGAATTCCCATTTCAAATCAGCATTGTAGTTATCCGAAGCATATAAATATGGGTTACCATAAATCACCTGTGTTACGTCATCATACGGAAAACGAGCACGCTCTTTAAACTGTGGCAAAGTATAGGTTTTACTTGCACCAAAACGTAAATTTTGTTTTTCGCTTAACTCATATTTTAAGTTTAAACTTGGCAAAAATGCATTCTTTGTAATTGTATTATCTCCACGCAGCTCCGCAGTAAAATAATCTACAAACTGACTAATATTTTCATAACGTGCACCTACTACTGCCGTAAATTTATCTGTCAACTTGTAATCAAGGCTGGCAAAACCAGCGTGTATGTCTTGGTCACCATTATAGTATTGGAAACCATCTCCAGCGAAAGCTTGCAATTCATAAATAGTTTTATAACCAGCAGCACCAAGGTATCGGTCAATATCGTTGGGATCGATAGCTGTACCGTCCCTGAATTCGCTATAGATATCGAAGTTGATTTGTATCATATCAAACGTACGTTTTTTCTTTCTTCCACTATAGCCTAGGGATATTTTACCTCTATTATCATCACCAAGCTTGTACTCTACCTTAGCGTTCGCCGCGATTTCGTATTCTTTGAGATAATGACTGTATCGATGATTGTCTGCTTGATTTACCCGAATAAAATAGAATTCATCGTTCTCCGATCTTACTTGGCTCTGCATACGATCCGGCATATCGCCATTCACATGGTTGTAGGCCAATCCCCAATCAAAATCAATCTTCTCGTTCAACTTATGTTTACCTAACAGTTGGTTGATGAGCAATTGCGCCTGCGCGAAAGTATTACGAGTCAACGTACCATTGTTATTCTCCGCCGCGTCGCGGATGAAACCGGAGAATATGTCTCTGAATTGATCTCCAGAGTTTACATACAACAAATTATAGGAGACCTGGTGATTCGGATTTATTTGATAATTAGCATTAAACATACCTGTGGTACGGGTATTATAACTCATACGCGTTTGCATAAAGCTTTTTAAAGGCACTCCTTGAGCGTTCACATCTGCGTTAATACCGGTTCTAGACACGTATCCGTTTGAAAAATTTGCCGTCGCGAACAACTTCAACCTACCTTCGTCTCCCAGTCTGAAAGATTTACCGCCTGTCACACCAAAGTTGATCGGTACCATATTTTTCTTAGACGGATTCCAACTGTTCGGGAAATGGTAGCTCCCTCTAACATCTGACGGCGTTTTATAGTCAGAGTATCCGAAAAAATTTGGTCCTTCTTGCAAGTTAAAGTTGCTGGCATCCCCTAGAGCATTGGTGTTAACTGTTGAACCAACGGAAAACTCTAACAATTTATCTCCTGTGAAATTTTTAGATGCAATATCTACACTTGCCCCACCAAAATCGCCACTTAATGCAACGTTATTGACCTTATCTACACTGATGTAATCAACTACATCAGTAGAAAATATATCCAAAGCAATGTTTTTGAGATTGACATCAGATGCAGGGATTGGCAACCCATTTAAAGTAGTGGACATGTATCGATCCCCCAAACCACGCACATAAACCTGACTATTACCTTCTTGACGTGAAACGCCGGAGATTTTGCTAACTGCAGCTGCGGCGTCACCCACACCTTTTCTTGACAATTCCTGAGAGCCTATTCGCTCCACGGTAAGGCTTGACTTACGCCTTTCATCCAACAAAGCAATTTCGCTTACACGTTCGCGTCTCCGAGTAACGACAACTTCGTCCAAGGTAGAGCTGGAATTGATTAGGGAAACCGGAACAAACTCCCAGCTATTCGTTTGTAATGTAAATTTGGTAGAGTCGGCATCGTAGCCCACGAAAGTACTTACCAATATATATTCACTTCCTTTGTTCGGTAGGGTGATCGAGAACTCCCCACTTTCATTGGTTGATGTCGCCAAATTGGTATTAGCAATCTTGATGCTTACCCCCGGGATAGGCTGGTAGGTCTCCAAATCCAAAACCTTTCCTTTTACCCCGAATTGCTGTGCTTTGACCACCGAATGTTGAATGGTTAATAATGAAATGATTAAAGCAACATAATAGCTGAACTTGTTCATAGCGTGTTAAAATTATGTTGCAATATTATCACCTAAATATTAGCTAAGTGTTACCGATCGGTTATCAAAACATCACTGATTTGTTAATAAATTATTAACTAACGAGGAACTTTCTGTTACTGGCCTCGCTAAAAACCGATTAGGCGCAATTTCCCTTGCACTGTCTCTTCAAGCCATAGTTTGTCGACATGACAGGATAGCCGCGAGGATCCGATACTAGCGCTGTGAAATTGTATTTTTTTCGTTAATTACGGTAGATGCAACCCAATTTCATTCGCACTTCTGTGGAATAGTTAGTAATTTGCAGCATAAAACAAACATGTATGGCAGATACCGTATTATCCTCCGTCCAGCTTAGCTATCAATATCCGCAAGGGGCGCATCTTAGCTTTCCCGATATCTTGGTCAGCAAAAACCAGCACAGCCTTTTGCTGGGTGACTCAGGGCGAGGAAAAACCACGCTGCTACATTTGCTCAGTGGTTTATCTAAGCCAACGCAGGGTGAGGTAGAATTGATGGGAAAAAGCCTATACAGTCTTTCCGGCTCCGCATTGGATGCGTACCGGGCGCAGCATCTTGGTTTTATCTTTCAGGAAGCACATCTATTAAAAAACCTCAGCGTAGCGCAGAACATCAAGTTGGCACAGCATTTAGCAAAGCGGCCGGTGGACGAGCAGGCGATTTCGGCAGTGCTGGAACAATTGCAGTTGGCGGATAAGGCCGATGCCTTACCTCATCAGCTTAGCCGAGGCCAAAAACAACGTGTAGCCATTGCGCGTGCCGTGATCAACCGCCCGGGGCTGCTATTGGCCGACGAGCCTACCGCATCGCTGGATGATACCAATACCGATCTGGTGCTTAAACTGCTATTTGATGCGGCTACGACACATGGCTCGACCTTACTAATTGCGACACACGACAAACGTATCAAAGATCATTTTACGCAGGCTTATCAGCTGTAGCGCAAGATCAATAGTGTATAGTAAAGACTTTAGACAGGAAATAGGCGCTGCGCGCCAGCAATAACGAACGACATGAACAATCTGCAACTCGTCTGGAAAAATATAACGCAACAACTGGGTTCCACCTTGCTTAGCATTTTATTGACATCCTTTGGCGTAGCCATTCTCTGTGTGATATACATTACCGGCGATGCCTTTGAAAAGCAACTCACGAACAATAGCAAGAACATCGATTTGGTGGTCGGGGCCAAAGGAAGCCCTTTGCAATTGATCTTAAGCTCGCTTTACCATGTCGATAACCCCACCGGCAATATTGCACTAGCTGAAGCACGTAAGCTAGGCAACAACCCCTTTATCGAATATGCCGTACCTATCTCCCTCGGCGATAATTTTAAGGGACACCGTTTGATAGGAACAGAACCCAGCTACTTGGATCTCTGTGAACTAAAAATAGCGGAGGGAAAGATATGGGGTAAAGCCTTTGAAGCGTTGATCGGCAGTGAAGTTGCCCGCAAGCGGGGATTGAAGATTGGCGATACCTTTAATACTGCACACGGACTATCGGCCGAAGGACATGTGCACGATGAACACCCTTTTCATGTGGTGGGAATTTTGGAAAAGTCCAATTCGGTGGTGGACAACCTTATTCTCTGTAACCTTGAAAGCGTTTGGGACGTCCATGGTATTGCACATGGCAATGAGGAATCAGATCATGACCATGCAGATCACGACCATGCAGCACATGCGCATGAACACGAAAACGAAGAGCATCATCATGACGCAGCAGAAAGTCATAATCATGACACGGAGCAACATGATCATGGAACGCATGAAGAAGATCATGACCATGACCATAGCGATGAAGGCGAAATTGTGAGCGAGAAGCCGAATGATGTCTTCGTGAAGAGCATTGGCGAAGATATGCTGGAGCATCGTGGCGACGAAGTTACGGCATTGTTGGTCAAATATGCTTCACCAGCGGCCATGGGCATTGTTCCACGCTTGGTAAACCAGTCTACAGACATGCAAGCAGCGTCTCCGGCAATCGAGAGCACACGCTTATTTTCCCTATTGGGTGTCGGACTTGATTCGTTGGCCATCTTGGCCTATGTCATTATGCTGATTGCTGGGCTCAGTGTATTCATCAGCCTATACAATGCCTTAAAAGAAAGAAAGTACGATTTAGCCATTATGCGCTCCATGGGAGCCTCACAAACTAAACTTTTCAGCCTAGTCATAGTCGAAGGTTTAGTGATCACGTTCATCGGCGGTGTGTTAGGCTTGTTATTTGGCCACCTTGCGCTCTACCTTATCAATCAGCAAACCAGTGAAAGTGCTGATTTCATTGAAGCGTTCCGCGTAAATAGCAAGGAATTATTCTTAATTTTGGCTGCGGTCATCATCGGTATGCTTGCGGCACTCATTCCAGCAATACGTGCTTACAAAACATCGATTTCAACAATTCTAGCAGATAAATAACATGAAAAAAATCATCATATTTCTATTCGTAAGCTTCGCTACCTTATCTTTTGCTCAAGCACAAGTAGGTCAATTTCCGGAGATGAATGTTCCGGATCACACGCCCATGATGAACAGCACCTGGGAAGCGATCGACAAAATGATGTATAAGGTAACCTACGAAGGGAACAAGAAGGTATATACCCCCACATATCCTCCAGTATTGAAGGCTTTAGAAAATAAAACGGTAGAGTTACCCGGCTATCTGGTGCCGTTGACCAGTGGTCGATCACATAAAAAATTCATGCTGTCGGTACTTCCCGTTATGCAATGTATGTTTTGTGGATCCAATGGTATTCCGCCCATGGTAGAAATATTCTTAAAGGATGGCTCGGTATTGTTTACAGAAGAACCGATCAAAATCAAAGGAAAAATGAAATTTAATCCGGAGCCGTTGAAAGGAAATTCAGAGATTCAAATTATAGATGCCGTCGTGATCAAATAAAGACAATATGGATAAGGCTTTCTGCGTATCCGAGCACGCACAGACCTTTACCTATTTAATAATGCAACCTCTATGCAGCTGGTCAAGCCAGCGGTCTCCGTGCGCAAACGACTGTTTCCCAGAGATATCGCATGAAAGCCTGCACCCTGTGCAAGCTTGATCTCGTTTTCTGAAAAATCGCCCTCAGGGCCTATCAATAGTACGTAATTTGCGTTGGGTGGGGCGACGTCTTGTAAGTACTTCTTTTCGCCATCGGCACAATGGGCAATACACTTTACCAAATTGTTTTTTTCGTTCTGCTGCTGCAGAAATTGTGAAAGGGAAATGGCAGGATTGATCTGCGGTAGGTAAGCCTTCAATGACTGCTTCATGGCTGAAATGACAACCTTGTTCAAACGATCGAGCTTCACCTCTTTCCGTTCGGAATGCTCGCAGATTATAGGCGTAATTTCCTGAATGCCAACCTCGGTAGCCTTTTCCAAAAACCACTCTATACGATCAATATTCTTTGTTGGGGCAATAGCAACGTGCAAATGATAGGAAGGCTTTTCATATTCCTGCACGACATGGGTAATGGTTAATGTCGTCCGTTTTGGGTGTGGATCAAGGATTTCCGCCGTATACCAGCCTCCCCTTCCGTCAACAAGATAAACCATGTTTCCTTGCTGCAGCCGCAATACACGCACCGCATGCTTACTTTCCTCCTCGGTCAGTACAAAGTTTTGATGCGCAGGCAGTAATGTCGGAGTGTAAAAAAGGTGCATATGCTAATCTTCGTCAATATCGTCATTTGCAGTCTCAACAAGATCAAGCTTGACAAACTCAATATTCTGTTGTGTTTTCTTGATGATAGTAATTGCGTAACCTTCCACTTCTTTGACTTCACCCACATCCGGAATTTTCTCGAAGAAATGGCTTACCAAACCTGCGACGGTATCGTAGTCTGAGCTTTCAGGCAGCTCCAGCGGCAGGTAACCATTAGCATCATGCACATTAGCCCCTGCATCCACCATGTACTCGGTTTCGGAGATACGCTCGACAACAGGTGTTTCCTCATCATACTCATCTTGAATCTCGCCAACAAGCTCCTCCACGATATCCTCCAAGGTGACCATCCCGGCCGTTCCACCAAATTCATCCAGCACGATCGCGATCTGAATACGTTTCAGCTGGAATTCCGTCATCAAGTCATTGATTTTCTTGGTTTCCGGAATGAAATAAGGCTTACGCATAATATTCTTGAGCACCACTTCTTTACCTTTGACAATAATAGGCAAGATATCTTTAGTATGCACGATACCGACGATCTGATCAATATTATCATCATAGATCGGTATACGAGAGTAGCCTTCTTCGGTAACGGTGCTGATAAAGTCATCCGCTGAATCTAGCATATCTACCGCCACGATCTTGGTGCGAGGCACCATGATATTTTTTACGATGCGTTCGTTGAAATCAAAAACATTTTTGATCAATTCGTGCTCCGCATTGTTGAGCGCTCCGCTCTCTTTACCCTTTTCTAGTAAATACTGTAACTCCTCCGACGAATGGCTGGCTTCGTGCCCATGCACATCGACGCCTATAAGGCGTAACAAGAAATTGGCAAAGCCGTTGAGCAACCAAATAATCGGGCGAAAAATGTAGTAAAAGAACTGTAAAGGAGCGGCGATACGCATCGTTGTAGCGACCGGGCGTTGGATAGCAATGGATTTCGGTGCTAGCTCGCCAAAAACGATATGCAGAAAGGTGATGATACTGAATGCAAACACATGTCCTAGGTTTTTCGCTATAGGCCCTGTTAGCTCTACGTTAAACAGGCCGAAAATCTTATGCACGATCTCCGTCATTACAGCTTCTCCCACCCATCCTAGGGCAAGAGAAGCCAATGTAATTCCTAGCTGCGTTGCCGCAAGATAACCATCAAGGTGTTCGGTAATATTTTTGGCAATTTTTGCCACTTTGCTACCTGATTTTGCTTGCAGTTCAATTTGCGAGGCTCGCACCTTCACGATGGCAAATTCTGCTGCTACAAAAAAACCATTAGCTAAAACTAAAAATATTGTCCAAAAAACGTCGACGGCCATGTTAGAATTTATTGATTACCAAATTCTTTCTTGTATAACGCTATACTTTCTAAAAGGATTTCCTGCGCGCGCTCGCGACCATGCAATCCTTCCACTTGTACAGATTTCTTTTCCAATGCTTTGTAACTTTCAAAGAACTGTACGATCTCTTTCATCACATGTGGCGCCAATTGCTCGATATCCGTGATGTAGTTGTAGATAGGATCGTTTTTCGCTACCGCAATGATTTTGTCATCCTGTTCGCCACCATCAACCATATTCATCACACCGATCACCTTTGCTTCAACCAAAGTCAAAGGCAAGATGTCTACGGAGCAGATCACCAAAATATCGAGGGGATCTTTATCATCACAATAGGTTTGTGGAATAAACCCATAATTGGCAGGATAAACTACGGAAGAACTTAATACACGGTCCAACAAAAGTAATCCGGTATCTTTATCCAACTCGTATTTCCCTTTGGAACCATTTGTAATTTCAATAATCGCATTAACGGAATTTGGCAAGTCGCTTCCGGGAGCTATCTGATGCCAAGGATGTGTTGTACTCATTAATTATTATGACTGTTTTGTTTGTTTTTTTGTTTTCAACCACCGTTTCAGCAATGCAATCGCAATCGGCAAGAAAGCAATTACGATAAGGCCAACGATGATGTATTCGACATAATGAATGATAGCTGGAAACTTGACGCCCAAGAAATATCCTGTCAACGTCAACAAAGAGGCCCATAAAAATGCTCCTAATATGTTGTAGAGGACAAATTTCCTGAAGTTTAGTTTTACCACTCCGGCGAATATAGGTGCAAATGTACGAATAATAGGAACAAAGCGCCCTATAACCAGCGCTGTTCCACCATATTTCTGATAAAACTCTTCTGCCATGATCACGTACTTCCGTTTGAAGAGAAAAGAATCTTTGCGTTTGAAAAGCATGGGCCCCGTTCGATAGCCAAACCAATAGCCCGTAAAGTTACCCAAAATGCCTGCCGATAAAATTCCGAGGTACATGGTCGTGATGTCGACATCGATCTTACCCAGCGCGCAAAAAAGGCCGGCTAAAAACAACAGGTAGTCGCCAGGAAGAAAAAACCCAAAGAAAAGACCCGTTTCGGCAAAGACAATCAATACCACGATGTAGAAACCACCATGGCTCAACAGGTACTCGGGATTCATTAATTGCTGGAAGGACAGCCACAAATCTTGCATACGTTATCGTTAAGGAGCTGTCGAGAGACAGCTCTTTTCGTTTTTACTTGTTATTGGGATTTATTAGCACCTGTCACTTCCGAAATCGCTTCCCGAATTTGTTCCGCAATCTGCGTCATCTCCTCCGCCGCTATATCCAACTTAGGTCTTGCAAAATTCATGTCATCAACCTGATTCAAAGGGATCAGATGTATATGTGCATGGGCGACTTCCAAACCAACTACAGCAACGCCAACCTTACGGCAAGGAAAAACCTTTTTTATACCTTGAGCAACAATTTTTGCGAATACCCACATGCCCATGTATTCGTCGTCATGAATATCAAAAATATAATCGGTTTCCTTTTTTGGAATTACCAACACATGCCCTTGGGTTAATGGGCGCACGTCCAAAAAGGCTAGAAAATCA
>JAAIGF010025323.1_pt1 | contig 11520 bp, 13 predicted proteins | sample 6487441 | NCBI WGS metagenome assembly JAAIGF01 (sample SAMN13974129, study PRJNA590717) | phyllosphere metagenome | biome: pepper field; feature: multiple bacterial spot infested pepper fields; material: pepper leaves; isolation source: leaves from pepper fields | host: Capsicum annuum ...
AAACAGATCCTCAAGCTTCCCTAAATTATGTTGTGTAAATGCAATCACGCTTCTCTATTTTTAGCCAAAATAACAAACTTTAAACGATTTCCAGACTGTATAGCACCTTATTTTTTCAACAGTACATTTTTAATGTAACTTCCTAAAAAGCCGGTCCCATAAGCAATCAGCTGCGTATAAGCAGCCACGACACTCAAAACACCGACCAACATGCTTTTTGTTTTAAAACAGGCGTGTACAAATAGCAAGACCGTATACATGCTGAGCAACATGTTGGCCATGAAGGTCAGTAGGTAGATAAATGACCAAGCCCTATCGAATAGGCATAACGATAGGTTTAACAGCAGTAAAACCAATAAGCCCAACGTAAATACAGAAGGCAGGGCGTGCACCGGCTTCAGCTCTTGTGGAAAAAGGCGATAAATATCGATCCGTCCCTTACCGAAAAAATTGGTTTGCTTAAAAAACTGCTTAAAGGTTGCTCTTCGCTTATGGTAAACGAAAGCTTCAGGAATTAAGCCTACGCGAAATCCTGATGCAAGCATCCGTATGCTGAATTCAATATCTTCCGATCGCCGCGCCAATTTAAAACCTTTCGTTTTGTTGTAAACCGCTCTTGAAAGCCCCATATTAAAGCTGCGCGGGTGAAAAACACCGACGTGCTTCTTATTTCCGCGAATGCCGCCCGTAGTGAACGGACTGGTCATCGAATAGCTTATTGCTTTCTGTATTGCTGTGAATGAAGGATGTGCCGCATCCGGCCCGCCAAACGCGTCCCAACGATCTCTCGCCAAACCGTCCATCACCATGCGAAAGTATGCAGGAGGAACGATAATATCCGAATCGAAGACGATAAAATAGTCGCCTTTGGCACGTTCAAATCCGTAGTTGCGGGCGAATCCCTGCCCCTCGTTTTCTTTTGCATAGTAGTAAACCTTCAAACGATCCTGATAGCGCTCCACAATTTCCCGAGCCGGCAGCGACGAGCCATCTTCCACCACGATCACTTCAAAATCATCATACTCCTGCAGGGTCAAGGAATACAAAAGCTCATCAATCTCCTGCGGTCGGTTGTACAGCGGTATGATAACGGAAAAAAACATGCTAGATAACTTCCTCGATATGGTACTTGTTTCGGTCGGTAGAGTTTCGAGATACCAACTCGGCAATAAATCCCGTTAGGAACAGCTGCGTACCAATTAAAATGGCCACCAAAGAAAGATAAAACAACGGTTGGTCAGTCACATTTCGGTATGCCGTACCGTTGGCAATGCTCATTAGCTTATCAAAGATGAGGTATATCGTGATGAAAAAACCGATTAGAAAACTGATCACGCCTATCGCGCCAAAAAAGTGCATGGGCCGTTTTCCAAATTTCCCTACAAAAAAAATGGACAACAGATCCAGAAAGCCTTTAACAAATCGTCCGGCACCAAATTTTGTCGAGCCATACTTCCTCGGATAGTGCTGCACAACCTGCTCCTGTATTTTGGTGAATCCGGCCCACTTGGCCAATACCGGTATATAGCGATGCATTTCGCCATATACTTCGATACTCTTCACCACCTCTTTCCGATAAGCTTTTAGTCCACAATTGAAGTCATGGAGGTTGGGGATGCCGGACATGCTGCGCGTAGCCGCATTGAATAGCTTCGTAGGTATGGTCTTGGTTAAGGGGTCATAGCGCTTCGCCTTCCAGCCCGATACCAAATCTGCTCCATTTTTTATGCGGCTATACAATTCTGGGATTTCGTCCGGGCTATCTTGCAAATCGGCGTCCATCGTGATTACCACATCACCTTCTGCCGCGTTGAAGCCAACATTCAGCGCTGCAGACTTACCGTAGTTACGACGAAACTTGATGGCAACAATTTCCGGATGCTGGGTCTTAAGCCCTTGAATAACTTTCCACGAGGTATCACTACTTCCATCGTCCACTAAGATAATCTCGTAGCGGAACTGGTTTTCCAACATCACCCGTCGAATCCATTCTGTCAGTTCAGGCAGCGATTCTTCTTCGTTATATAACGGAATAACAACTGATATATCCATATTAAATAAAAAAGAGGGTACACCGCAGCATACCCTACCCTAATTTTTTTGTTTAATTAATTATTGTCTTGCCAAGGATGTGCGGCATCGCCAGGGTTATTGACCTGCAGAAATGCAGGACGCTCGCGCTTCAATATAGCAGCAAATACCAAGGCAAATACAAAATACATGATCAGGCTAACGCCCAAACCTTTCAACACCTGCCCGATAGAAAACGTACGCAACTCATCACGCTTTTTCTCTAAATCTGCCACTTGTTTGTCTATCAAGTCATCCTCCAAACCAGCACTTTCGAAGGTTTCTATGGTCAGATTGATCGTTTTATCGAAAATAACCTGCTGCGGCTCCGGATTGACCATATTAAATAGGGTAGATCCTACATTCGAAATAATAACGCCTATCGCTAACATCGTAAAGATACCTTTCAAGGCTTGGCTAAAAGTCCAAAAACCACCCGCTGATTTGCGCAGCATCACCGAAAAATAAGCCGCTAAGGCAATCATCAATACCATGCCTATCCCGCCGGTAATCATAGAAGCTACCTTGAAGTTTGCGGCATTAAGCAACGCATATAAAGAAACGATACTAATAACCAGTGACAATATACCTAAGTAAACGCCCAGCTTTATCCCATCTTTCTTAACCGATTCCGCCGAGAAATCGTCGTTGATAGTTTGTGTCATAATTTATTGATTAAAATGTATAATAATTTGATAGATAGCAACGTCTAAAGAAGGATTCTCTGCTGCAGCCTTAAATTCTTCCAGCTGCGTAGCCGATGGCGAAGGTTCGTTAAAAAATCCGACCATGCCATAAAACAGCTCTTTCAATTCTTCTTGTGGATCCAACGAGGAAGCCACTTTTGCAATCTCTTCGTAGGAACTTTCTACTAAAATCTGGTTTGCAATAAGTTTTTCGTAGATCGCATACTCGTCCTGAAACTCATCCTCTTCAACCAAAAGAAACTCTTTCAAATAGTCCTCCAATGAAGGTTCGATCTCATCATCAGCACATTCCCTAAGATACAAAAAAATATTGAGCAATTCCGTACCGCGGTCAATCGTATCCTCCTCGATAGCTTCCCACTCTTCGGAGTCTAGGTAATCTTCTTCGAGCTTTTGCACATCTTCCGCAAAGAAATTGACCATCAATAGATCAAAATACACTTCGCGAAGCTCTTCAAACCGTTGGTGGTCATCAAAAGCCCGATCCAGCGCATCCACCTTCTCCATAAAAGAAGCTTCTTGATTGAACGCCTGCGTCAGCGCTTGAGCCAGCGCGGTGCTGTCAATGTTTTCTCCATGAGCGTAGGCACTTAAACCTGCGTCAAATGCTTTTTTTACTTTTGCATCCATAGCTTATTTGTTTTCGACCAATAGGCCATTATTAATAATTGCTTTAACCTTGCCCCGCAATTCCGCGCCCAAAAGCGGGCTATTCGACGATTTGGACCTGTTGCTTTGGGCATCAAACGTCCATTGTTCGTCTAGCGAGAAAAGAACAAGATTGGCGGCGCTTCCCGAAGTCAATGCCGGAATTGGCTGTCCTACGATTTCACGAGGAGCAATCGCCAATTTCTGCACAATAGCTTCCGCATCGAGCCCCGCGCTAACCAATAGCGGAAGGGTTGTTTGAAGACCTATAATTCCGTCCTTTGCAATTTGGAATTCAACATTTTTAAATTCTATTTCATGCGGCGTATGTTGGGATACCACGGCGTCTATCGTACCGTCGTTCAAGCCTTGCAATAGCGCATCGATATCCTTCTTGGTGCGTAACGGCGGATTTACTTTGTAGTTGCTATCAAAGCCTTGCACCTCTTCATCACTGAATAATAGGTTATGTGCCGCAACATCGCAGGTCACGCGAATACCTTTTTTCTTCGCATTCCTAATAAGCTCTACAGACTCTGCCGTAGAAATACAGGTAAAGTGTATTGGAGCATCGTTATACTCGGCTAGAAAGAGATCGCGAGACACCATCAAGGATTCGGCCAAGTTGGGCTTGCCTTTCATGCCCAAATATGTGCTCATCTCCCCTTCGTTCATCTGGTTTCCACCGGCAACCGAATCATCTTCCGCAAAGGAAATAATTAATGCATCAATACCTTTGCTATACAGCAGCGCGCGAGACATCAGCCCGGCCTGCTGCACGGCGTGGTTACCATCCGAAAAAGCGATAGCTCCAACAGTTTGCATGTCATATAGCTCCGCCAGCTCTTTTCCTTCCCGCTTCTTGCTTATCGCACCGATAGGATGCACATCGACGGCGCTTCCTTTCGCCGCATTCACCACCAATGCCACTTCCGAACGACTGTGCAACGGCGGATTTGTATTCGGGTATACCGCAACGCCAGTATATCCGCCGGCTGCAGCGGCACGCGTACCCGTTATGATATCTTCTTTGGTCTCTAAACCCGGCTCGCCGAAATTCGCATGTAAATCAAAAAAACCTGCCGAAACAACACACCCGCTTCCATCGATCACAACCGTTTTCTGATCGTTTGGTTCCACTTTCGAGGAGACCTGACTAACCAAGCCTTTTTCTATCAGCATATCGACAACTTCGCCATCGAGCGGATGATGGGGAGACACAAGTTTTGCGGAAGAGATTAAAATAGTGTTCATGCGTATTATCTATACAAATTTAATATCAAAAATGGAATGGGTAAAAAGGGCGACTCCAGCAGCGACTGGTGTAACAAGGGCTGTCTTTTTTCTGACGAAAAACCAATGAAATATGGCGTATATACATCCAAATCTGCGGGTTGCTTCATTGAAAAACAAATGTACAAAATATATCGTTACACAACCGTCAAAAATACATGTTTTTATTGGCTTTCGCCCCACGAATAGCTGTCGACATCGATATCGCATAAAGCAAGAACGCGGTCTATCACGGTAGCTGCAAGCTCCTCGAAGGTATTGGGCAAACTGTAGAAAGAGGGGCTTGCCGGACAGATGATGCCCCCTGCCTGCGTTACCAAAGCCATATTTTGCAGATGTATACTACTTAAGGGCGTTTCCCGTGTCACTAAAAGCAACTTCCTTCGTTCTTTTAGTACCACGTCCGCGGCGCGGGTTGTCAAGTCCGAGGATGTGCCATGCGCTATTCGAGATAGCGTTCCCATAGAACAGGGGCATACGATCATTGTTCCAAAACCTGCAGAACCTGAAGCAAAAGGAGCCATGAAATCGCCTTTGCTGTAAAATGTGAATGGATACTTCAAATAATCTTCGTTCCCCAATTCAAATTTCCAAACATCTTTTGCGTTATCCGACATCACAACGGCCACTTCCTGCACCTGGTTTTCCAGTAGGCACAGCTTATCCAACAAAACTTTCGCATAAATAGAACCACTGGCTCCCGTAACCGCAACGACGATTTTTTTTCTTCGCATATCTTTTAATAGAAAACAAAGCTAACAAAAAAGGGTCGAATAAGACTATTCGACCCTACATCTACCTATGAAAAACATGCCCTTGGGGAGGGCATTACAAAAGTAACGCTAAGTTTAAAATTAGCCAACTACTCGTAAAGTTTTTTTAATTAATGTAGAACATTCACTACACTCGTTAACAAGAATGTCATAAAGTAAAAGATGCATTAAAATTTCTATGAAGAAAAACCCTATTTGATACTATTTCTTCAAAAAAATAAATGCGATAGCCGCCTGAATATGTAACAATTACTTCCATATCTACGCGTAGCTCTGCAAAAAAACATGTCCCTTCCCCTGTTGAAAACATGAAATGTTACCCACATAATGTTTTATTTTCGTATTTTTTTATTTAATTCGTATGCGTCAAATAATAAAGGGATGAGTTTATACAAGCTAGAAGAATACATAGAGACGGGTAATCATCATGATTTAGAAATATTGCTCCGTTCACACCCGGAGCTACTCCGGGAAAAAAACAAGCCACGATATTTCACCTTTGCTCCTGGCCTGCTACTACCATAAAGATCAGGTGATACGAACGATCCTGAACCACCTAACCACCATCACCATACATGAAGCCTGTGCTATCGGGTTGGCTCCACAGGTGGAAATGATGATCAAACAAAAGCCCGACGTGATTGACGAACTCTCTTCCCATGGATTCACGCCTTTGGGCATAGCCACCCACTTCGGACAGGAAGACGTCGTACGCATTCTGCTCGCAAAACGTGCCGATCCCAATATCTGTTCTCAAAATGGTTACCACGTGTACCCCTTACATACGGCTTTGACCGGTCAATATGATCAAATCAGTAAGATGTTGGTCGAAGCAGGTGCAGAAGTAAACGTGATGCAAAATGCACGCATCAGCCCGTTGCATATTGCTGCACAGCAAGGGAGCATTGACATGATCATCGTGCTACTAGAAAATGGGGCCGATATCAGCCTGAAAACAGATATGGGTGCCACAGCGGCCGATCTAGCATTCGAAAAAGGATACCGCGAGATTGCAGAAATCATACGCGTCAACTAGATTTTAAAATAGCGTGTCCGAACATGCAGGATAGGCATTGCTTTCGATCGCAATAATTTCTTTTAAGCTGCAACAGTGCCTGCGAATCGGCAGCCGAGCTGGCTTCAAGGCCGCGAGCGCTGTATGCGCGCACAATCGCATTATTTTCGGCTTTTGTGGCCGCCAACCACTCCAGCGCTCGATCCTGCAATGGCGCCAAGCCCATCATTTTTGCATAGGCAAAAGTAGTCGGAACAAAAGCATTGATCAGCAAATGGTTTATAAAATCTTTCGATAAGCTCAGCTCGTGCCCCACAGTCTTCTGGTCAAACCGGTAGTGGCATCTCCAATAGCTGGAGGAGGCGGGCACGGCGAAGATAGCAAATAGTTCATCCACATTAGTACAGCTTAACATCCGATCAAAAAGGTAAGGGTTAGCGGCATAAACAGCAGATAGCTGTGCTAGGCGAAAGGTAGGAAAATTTGCCGGCCGCATCCGCATAAATTTCCAGGTAAATCCAGTTAGCTCCGCCAAGCCGTGCAGGCCGCGCAGATAGGAAAATTCTGTCCGCAGGTATAGGCCATAGTCATCTTCCGTTGTAGCTAATAAGCCTGCCTGCCCAAACAGGAGCGCTTCGATCTTTAACGGTTCCTTGCAATACTTTCTAATCAGACTAAGGTTGACCAGTCGGCCCAGCTGCATAAAAGCCTCCGCATTGACCTTCATGCCGAAACTACGGCATAGCTGCCTAAAAAGCACGCATTCCCAATCTCCTTTGGTCTCTTCATAGCTTGCACAGATACGCTCATATTGTACCTCCAGACGTTCCACGGCCATGCGATCCAGCATCTGCTGCTGAACGATAGCGGAAACCGAGGCCATGTGTCGCTCGCAGGGTATCCAATGCAAATTATGCATCACTTCCCGATAACGCAGAATAATATCCACGCCCAACAACTTGCCCAATAGTAAGCATGGCACACTGGAACCGTCCTGCCGGAATATAGGGGTACTGTTTTCATACACCACATGCAGGATCACATTGTTGTAGGCGGCATCACGATGATGGCCATGTTTTATCCAATCTGCTCCATCCACGTGTATTTCCACATGTCCTGTCCAAAGGGTTTGTCCTATGGAAATTCGTGCATACAGAAAATCGGGACCCGCATCTCGATTAAGTTCGCCGACAAATTGAATTTTGATTTCCTCGCCATCTGTGCTATAAAGTTCTAATTGGTTAAAAAGCCTAAACTGCCAGATGAAATGTAGTAATTCTTCTGCAATCATAAGTTAAATATACGAAGCTAAAATTCAGCATACAAAAAAAATTTATTAACACGTTTTTTGTATATTTATGAAAAGCAAACACGATGAGCAATTACGAACAACGATTTAAAGCGTCAAAAAGCTTTAAACAGGAAAAATACCCCACCGATATCTCTGCCGAAATAAATCCCGAATGGGCAAAAGAAGAGCTCAAGAAAATACGCAAGAAACTGGCGAAAATTCAAGACATGATGTACGCACACAACCGCTACAACGTGCTCATCTGCTTTCAGGGGATGGATACAGCAGGCAAAGATAGCCTCATCCGTGAACTCTTTAAAGAGTTCAACGCGCGTGGCGTAGAGGTAAATAGCTTCAAAACACCTACCTCCCTAGAACTGCAGCACGATTTTTTGTGGCGACACTACATCAAGCTTCCTGCAAAAGGAAAGTTCGGCGTCTTTAATCGAACACATTATGAAAATGTGCTGGTCACCCGTGTGCATCCCGAGTATCTATTGCATGAAAACCTACCCGGAATTGAGGAGGTAAAAGATATTCCGAAAACTTTTTGGAAAGATCGCTTTATGCAAATTAATAACTTCGAAAAACTCCTCACCGAAGGTAAAATGATTGTCATGAAGTTTTACCTGCACCTCAGCAAGGAAGAACAGAAAACTAGGCTGTTGCGCCGGTTAGACAAAGGCGAGCACAATTGGAAATTCTCCCCCGCCGACCTCGCCGAAAGAAAGCTTTGGGATCGCTATATGGACTGCTATGAAGAAGCCATTCAGCAAACGAGCAAGCCACATGCCCCTTGGCATATTATTCCGGCAGACAATAAGGATGTGGCGCGCTACCTCGTCGCGAAAATCCTTCTGGAAAAACTATCCAAATACAAGGATATTAACTATCCCGAGCTAGACGAATCCATACAGGAACAACTTAAACATTATCGCAAAGAATTAGAAAAGGACTAGCTACAAAAAGGCAGTACTCGCCCCTCCATCCAGCGGTATCGCAGTTCCCGTTAGGAAAGAAGCCTGTTCAGAAGCCAAAAAAGCAACCAAACTACCATATTCTTCCGGTCGTCCTAGCCTACGCATCGGAATGGAAGATATACGCGCTTTTTTCACATCTGCATAGGACATATCTTGCCGTTCCGCCTGTAGCTTCATCAGCGCATTAAGTCGGTCGGTATCAAAAAAACCGGTCAATACGGAATTCACCGTGATATTGTGCTTCGCAACCTCGGTGGCCAATGATTTGCTCCAGCTGGCCAGCGCTGTCCGCATCGTGTTCGATAGGATAAGGCTGTCGCTAGGCTCTTTTACGGTCATCGAAGAAACATTAATTACCCGTCCGAATTTTTGATCCTGCATGTAGGGTATGGCGAGCGAGGTGGTAAACACGGCATTTTGAAACAACAGCTCGAAAGCCCCCTGGTAATCTTGCTCTTCTTTAGAAAAAAGGTTGCCTGCCGATGGACCATGGGTATTGTTGACCAAAATATCGACATTGTCATTCGCAAAAAAATGACTCATCTTCTCTTTATGGGTATCGTAATCGTTAAAATCAGTGAGCAAGTAGCTGTGGTGCTGGTTATCTGCCGCATCCAGCTCCTTGAGTACCGCCCTTAGCTTATCTTCATTTCTAGCCATCAAAACGACATCCGCGCCGCAAGCGGCCAAGGCCATGGCAATAGCTTTCCCAATCCCGGAACTGCTTCCGCCTACCAATGCTCTTTTTCCTTTTAATGATATATGCATAACGTGCTACTTATTGTGCAATCAATACAGGTATCTTGACTGCGTGCCTTAATTTGTTTACTGTTTCGCCAAAAATAATATCTTTCAATCCGGTGTGCCCGTGGCTACCAACAATCAGTAGGTCTGCGTCGTGTTGTTCGCAGCATTCTTTGATTGCTTTTATCCTATTGTTGTAGCACAATGCATAGTCTACCTCGTAGTTGCGATCGCTCAACAATGCGGCATATTGCTTTAAACGCTCCATATCTTCCCTAGCTTCCAAGTCGTCACTATGGCCGCCCGTATACTTTACACTGGCACTCTCGACCACGTGAATCAGTAGCAGCTTACAGCTATTTGGATTGTATTGCAGCACCTGGCTAATCACTTTCTCATCGGATTTGGAAAAATCCAAGGCCAAAAGAATCGTGCGAAACGATGATGCCGCTCGAAACTCCATCTCCTCGAAAGAGGCATGCACATCCAAGCGCGTCGGTTTACGCTTCATCACCCAAGGGTACACGATGGTCATCAACAACAACAGCAACAGGCCCAATGCACCGGTGACGATCAACGCCTGCAGGAAAATATTGTCCACATCTTGTAGCCATCCGCGCACTTCTTCAAAAACCAACTGAAAGTTGAGCACAGCAATAACGGTAGCAATCAGCCAACTGAAAAAACGAAGATATGGTCCAATAACAAACTCCCCCATCTTCTCCCTATCGCTCACAAAATGAATTAATGGAATCACCGCAAAAGCAAGCTGCATACTTAAGAGCACCTGCGAGAAAATAAGCATCTGCCCCACCTCCTTGTCGCCAAAGAGCACAATCACCACCACCGCGGGCACAATAGCCAGCAAGCGCGTCAGCAAGCGGCGAAGCAGCGGGCTAATACGCAGGCGAAGGTAACCTTCCATCACGATCTGCCCCGCCAAGGTTCCGGTAATCGTCGAACTCTGCCCGGCCAAAATCAAGGCTACAGCAAATAATTTGGGCGCCCAGTCGGTGCCCAGCGTCGTGCCCAACAGCCGGTAGGCATCCTGAAGCTCGGCTACATCGTGCATGCCGTTTTTATGAAAAACCGATGCTGCCAAAATCAAGATGGCCGCATTAACGAAAAAAGCGATATTAAGCGCAATGGCGCTATCAAAAAAATTGTACTTTATGGCCCTACGTATGGCAACAGGTGTTTTCTCAATTTTGCGAGTCTGCACCAAGGCCGAGTGCAGGTAGAGATTGTGCGGCATCACGGTGGCTCCTATAATACCGATGGCAATATACAGCGCCGCATTGTTGGGCAACGATGGAATAAATCCCTGCATCACCTCGCCCAGCTGCGGCTGGGCAAAAAACATCTCCACCAAAAAGCACATCCCAATCATGGCGATAAGACCGACGATAAAAAGCTCGAGCTTGCGCATGCCCAAGCGTTGCAAATAGAGCAACAGGAAGGTATCTACAAAGCTGATCAACACGCCCCACAATATATCGATACCAAAAAGCAGGTTTAAGCCTATGGCCATACCCAGCACCTCCGCCAGATCGCAGGCCGCTATGGCCAGCTCGGCAAGCGCATACAGCACAAAGTTCATGCGCTTGGGATATATCTCCCGGTTGCACTGTGCCAAATCCTTACCGCGCACAATGCCCAATCGGGCGCACAAGCTCTGCAAAAGTAACGCCATCAGGTTACTCATCAACAACACCCATAGCAGCGCATAGCCAAATTGGCTTCCACCAGCCAAATCTGTCGCCCAATTTCCCGGATCCATATAGCCTACACTGATCAAATACGCCGGACCCAAAAAACTCAATAAACGCTTTAGTTTTGATTTCCCCTGATGCACTGATACACTCTCGTGTACGTCGTCCAACGATTTGTGTTGATGAGCATCTTTCATGTGGTGTAATTTAGTGAATCTTCAAGAAAATTCAACCATAAATCGCCCGCCTGCCACAAATTTTAATATAGCGTTCATATTTACGAAAGA
>JAAIGF010138995.1_pt1 | contig 11514 bp, 9 predicted proteins | sample 6487441 | NCBI WGS metagenome assembly JAAIGF01 (sample SAMN13974129, study PRJNA590717) | phyllosphere metagenome | biome: pepper field; feature: multiple bacterial spot infested pepper fields; material: pepper leaves; isolation source: leaves from pepper fields | host: Capsicum annuum ...
GCTTCACGCCATAATCGAGCGCCTGTCCGATCGCATCCTTGCCTGGAAATGATGGCAGCAGAGACGGATGAATATTAATCATTCGTCCCACATACGGATCGACCATCGTCGGTGTGAGTAGCCGCATATAGCCCGCCAGCACAATATATTCGATTCCACGCCTTTGAAGCTCGCCTACAATTTCCAGCTCGTATTGCTCACGGCTATCGTATTCCTTCGGCTGGAAAACAAACGTCTCCACCCCTGCACGATTCGCCCGTTCAATCACAGGTGCACCTGGCTTATCACACACGAGTAGCTTCACCTCAGCCAATCCGAGCAGCCCACTGCGCTGCGCATCGACCATCGCCTGAAAGTTACTTCCCCGTCCAGATGCGAATACCGCAATGCCAACCGACTTCATTAGACTTCCGCTCCAGTAAAGGTAACGATACGCTCGCCCTCAGTCACTGTACCGATGCGATATGCCTGCTCGCCGTGCTGCTCCAGTACGCTCAGCGCCTGCTCCGCTTGATCCGCAGGTACAACAATAACCATCCCGATGCCCATATTGAATGTCGTGAACATATCGCGGTTACTGATCGCACCCTTTGCCTGCATCAGTTGGAAAATCGGCAAAATCGGCCAGCTTCCGTATTCGATATCTACATTCACATTTTCCGGCAACATCCGTGGAATATTTTCAATAAAGCCGCCGCCTGTAATATGTGCCATGCCTTTAACCTGTACTTTCTCTTGCAGCGCCAGTGAAGACTTCACATAAATGCGCGTTGGTTCCAGCAATACATCTCCCAGTACTGCACCATCCAGCTCAGCTACCTGTGCAGTCAGCTCATATCCGCCGTCTTCCAATAGCAGCTTACGTACAAGAGAGAATCCGTTACTGTGTACACCGCTTGATGCCAGCCCGATCACCGCATCACCAGCAGCGATATGTCCACCTGTAATCACCTTCGGCTTATCCACGATACCCACCGTAAAGCCTGCAATATCATACTCGCCTTCAGAATACATGCCCGGCATCTCCGCCGTCTCGCCACCGATCAGCGCACAGCCTGCCTGACGACAGCCATCGGCAATCCCGGACACAATCGCTTCGATTTTCTCAGGAATAACACGATCACAAGCGAGATAATCCAGGAAAAATAACGGTTCTGCACCCTGTACGACGATATCATTCACACACATCGCCACCGCATCAATCCCAATCGTATCATGCTTATCCATCGCAAAAGCAAGCTTGAGCTTGGTACCTACACCGTCCGTACCGGATACCAGCACAGGCTCTTCATACTTGTCCTTGTTCAGACCAAATAACGCACCAAAACCACCCAGATCCGTCATCACCTCTGGACGAAACGTAGTCTTCACATGCTTCTTCATCCGCTCGACCGCTTCATTACCTGCCGCGATATCGACGCCGGCATTCTTATACGCTTCTGACACTGCCATCGCACCTTTCAAAAGTTGGAATGTGGGGCGGGAATGGTACTGGAGCGGGGGAGCGTTTACTGCTACGGGCGCTGCGGTGATGGATCGTTTGGGCTACGCCGTTGCAGATTGGCTTTTTTTGAACGACCGCCGAGCGGTCAAAAGCCATCTGCAAATGCTCCGCCCTAACGATTCCATCCCCTCCGCTTGGTGCAGTAAGCTCCTCCGCTCCAAAACCAATCCCGCCTCATTAGGAGAGTAGCCGGATAAATACCTCTGTAACTGCTACCTTGTTGGTTATCCTGGGAACTCTGATTTTGATTGTTTGGAGAATATATAGTAGAGAATGTATAGATAGGTTTGTTGTATTTTGCATTGTGTAGTTTTTATTGTTGCCTACATATTGTGTACGTCATATTATTCGATTTATTTCTTTATTTCTTTATTTCTTTATTTCTTTATTGTAGTACTTTTTTATTATTTTAAGATCAGCTATCCATTGTATCGAATCTCTACAAGCCTCATTTGCTTTTGACAAGCCTTTGACCTGCCCTTGATCTTGTCCTTGAACTTACCCTAATCACATCGTACATGTACGATGTCACAGCCCTTAATCCTTAAAGCCTTAATCTTTCAAGCCCTAATCTTTAAATCAACCGCCAAGCACCACAGCTGTCTTCCTAAAAAGCTCCAGCACTGCTCTTCCCTGCTACCACCCACGAGAGAGGAAGCTTTTGCCGTTGGAAAATGGTGGGGAGTGTGCGGAGCGGAGGGGGAGGAAATAGGTCAGAGATCGCCTTTGACCTCGGGTGCCTACCTCTAAGCGGGTTTCCCCATTCCAAGGCACCCGAGGTCAACCCGCGATCGGCCGACCTATTCCTCCCCCGAAGCGTTCCCCGCACCACTCCCCACTAATCTTTTCCACCAAGCCAAACTCCATCTCTCAACACCCACATCCGAATTGTTCTTCGCCGCCGAAGTCCACCTGAGTCGGATAGTCGTTGTCGAAGCAAGCCATGCACATGCCGCCTTTATAGTCGTTCTTGTTATCGCCAGCCACCGCTTCTACCAGACCCGTATGGCTGAGGAAAGCGAGTGAATCGGCGTTGATTTCCGCGCGTATTTCTTCGACGGTTTTGGATGAAGCGATCAGATCGCGTCGATCCGGCGTATCAATACCGTAGAAGCATGGATTTTTAAAAGGAGGCGATGTGATGCGTACATGAACTTCCGTGGCACCCGCATCGCGCAGCATATTCACAATGCGGCGTGACGTTGTACCGCGTACGATCGAATCGTCGATCATGACGACGCGTTTGCCTTCAACGACGCGGCGTACTGCACTTAATTTCATCTTAACGCCCTGTTCACGCAACTCTTGACTCGGCTGAATAAATGTACGTCCGGTGTATTTATTTTTAATCATACCAAGTTCATAAGGGATACCGGTCTGCTCTGCATAACCGATTGCTGCTGAGATACTGGAATCTGGAACGCCAGTCACCAGATCCGCATCAACGAATGCTTCGCGTGCCATCACTGAACCCATACGCTTACGCGCCGAATGCAGATTAGAACCGTTCATATCACTATCTGGACGAGCAAAATAAATATATTCCATCGAGCATAGCGCTTTACGCTGCGGCTCATCTACATACGAATCTTCATGTAGTCCGTCCGCATCCAGTACGAGTAGCTCGCCTGGCTTCACATCACGGATCAATTCGGCACCGATCGTTTCCAGTGCGCAGGTCTCGGAGGTGAAAATGTACGAATCGCCCAAACGCCCCATGGTAAGCGGACGCAGACCATTCGGATCGCTCGCTACGATGAGCTTTTCATTCGTCATGACGAGGAAGGCAAATCCACCAACGATGCGGCGAAATGCGTCTTTCACGGCTTCCACAAGTGGCTTGGATGAACGTGCGATCAGATGGGCTACCACTTCCGTATCACTCGTCGTTTGGAAAATCGAGCCCGCTTCTTCCAGTTCACGCCGAATTTGCGGTGCATTTACGATATTCCCGTTTGTTGCGAGTGCTAGCTCACCTGCACGATAGCGAAAGACGAGCGGCTGAGCATTACCCAGATGACTGCTGCCACTGGTGGAATAGCGCACATGACCAACCGAGATATCACCAGTCAACGTGCTCATAATATCCTTATCAAATACTTCCTTCACCAGTCCCATCCCACGATGGTAGTTAAACTGAGTGCGGTCACTCACACAGATTCCGCAGCTTTCTTCGCCGCGATGCTGTAGAGCGTGCAGACCGTAATAAGACAGGGAAGCGGCTCCCGAGTGTCCGTAGACACCGAAAACGCCGCATTCCTCCTTTAACGTATCGAAAATATCATTAGGGCCGGTGCCTTGATTGTAATAGTCACCTGTCCAAAGCTGTAATCCGTTTAATTCATCAGACATGGAATCGCATCCTCCCAGACCTGGCGAAGTGCGTCTACTTCTTCAGCCAGGACTTGCTTGCCGTCCACTTGAATAGTAAGATTTTTTGCTGCTGTGACTTGACCAATGCGTGTAGCAGGTACCCCTGCCGCTTCAAGCTTGCTTGCCAGTTCGTCTGCCTTGTCTGCTGTTGCAGATAGCAAAATACGAGATTGCGATTCGCTGAACAGCAGTAGGTCGCTACGCAGACCATTCGACACTAGTTCAACTTCTGCACCAAGCTTACCGCTAATGCAAGACTCTGCCAGCGCAACTGCCAGACCACCCTCAGACAGATCATGTGCAGATTGTACCAGACCGCTTTGGATAGAGCTCAGTACGCCATCCAGCAATTGTTTTTCAACGACCAGATCGAGTGCAGGTGGACGACCTTCGGTTTTGCCTTGCACGATATATTGGAACTCACTACCGCCTAGCTCTGCCTTCGTTTCGCCGAGCAAGAACAATACATCGCCAGCTTGCTTGAACGCTTGCGTCGTGATGTGATCGGTATCGTGTACCAGTCCAACCATACCAACAACCGGTGTCGGGTAGATCGAACCGCGTGTATTTTCATTATAAAGACTGACATTACCGCCGATAACTGGCGTTTCCAGTGCACGGCAAGCTGTTGCCATACCGTCGACTGATTTTTCCATTTGCCAGAAGATTTCTGGCTTTTCCGGACTACCAAAGTTCAGGTTGTCCGTGATCGCGAGCGGTTCAGCACCGGAGCAGACAATATTACGTGCTGCTTCGCTAACTGCAATCTTGCCGCCCACTTCTGGATCGAGATAGACAAAGCGCGAGTTACAGTCTGTCGTCATTGCCAGCGCCTTACGTGTTCCCGGAACGACAACAACCGCTGCATCTGAACCTGGACGAACCGCTGTGCTTGTACGCACCATATAATCATACTGGTCATACACCCATGCTTTACTTGCTACCGTCGGAGAAGCAAGTACGGACTTGAGTGCACCTGCCAGATCCGTCACTTCATCAAAGCTTGCTGTATCTACAGTTGCCATTTGCTCATAATAGGCAGGCACAGCGGACGGCTTGTTATATACCGGACACTCGTCAACCAGAGCGTGTACAGGCATATCGCCAACCAGCTCGTCGTGATGGAACAGCTTCAAGCGACCATCATCCGTTACTTTACCAACCTTGGCACAAATGACACCCCAGCGTTCGAAAATCTCCATTGCCTGTGCTTCATCCTTCGGCTCAACAACGAACAGCATCCGCTCCTGAGATTCCGACAGCATCATTTCATAAGGTGTCATACCGGATTCACGTTGTGGCACCTGATCGAGGTACAGCTCTAGCCCATTACCTGCTTTACTTGCCATCTCCGAGCTAGAACAGGTCAGACCGGCTGCACCCATATCCTGAATACCCAGGACGATGCCGCTGTCGATCAGTTCAAGGCAAGATTCCATAACGAGCTTTTCCATAAATGGATCGCCGACCTGTACCGCTGTTTTACGTGCTTCGGATTCTTCCGTCAGTTCTTCCGATGCAAATGTTGCACCGTGGATACCGTCGCGTCCGGTCGGAGGACCTACGTAAAATACCGGGTTACCTACGCCTTTGGCTACGCCGCGCTGGATTTTATCATGGTCGATCAAGCCGACACACATCGCATTCACAAGTGGATTGCCTTCATAGCTCTCGTCGAACATCACTTCGCCGCCAACCGTCGGAATCCCAATACAGTTGCCGTAGCCTGCAATACCTGCAACCACATGCTCAAACAAATACTTCACACGCTCGCTTTCCAATTTACCGAAGCGAAGCGAGTTCAGTGACGCGATCGGTCTTGCGCCCATCGAGAAAATATCACGAATGATACCGCCTACACCTGTTGCCGCGCCTTGATACGGCTCAACTGCAGATGGGTGATTATGACTTTCGATTTTGAATACAACCGCCTGGTTGTCGCCGATATCCACAATACCTGCGCCCTCACCTGGGCCCATCAATACGCGCGGGCCATCCGTCGGGAAGCGTCTAAGCAGTGGCTTGGAGTTTTTGTAAGCACAGTGCTCCGACCACATGACGCTGAATACGCCGATTTCCGTGTAGTTTGGTTTACGTCCGAGGAAACCGCAGATCAGATCGAATTCGGTATCCGATACGCCCATTTGCTGGTACAATTTCTGTTCTGCGACTTGCTCCGCCGTCGGTTCCTTAACGGATGTTTGCTGCGTCATGTTGATCCCTCCAGGCTTTCAAAATAGATGTGAACATCTTCTTACCATCTGTACTACCAAGTATCTCGTTTACCGCACGTTCCGGGTGTGGCATCATGCCAACAACATTGCCGCGCTCATTGCTAATACCTGCAATATCATGCAGCGATCCGTTCGGGTTGTCGCCATATTGGAAAACGATCTGGTTGTTCGCCTTAAGCTGCTCCAGTGTCGCTTCATCACAATAGTAGTTGCCTTCACCATGCGCGATTGGAATAACGATCTCTTCCCCTTTTGCATAATCCAGTGTGAAAGGGGTCTCGTTATTCGTTACCGTCAGCACCGTATCATGGCAACGGAACTTCATAGATTCATTACGCAGCAGTGCACCAGGTAATAGACGCGCTTCAGTCAAAATCTGGAATCCATTGCAAATGCCCAGTACGTATTTGCCTTGCTCGGCAGCTTTGACCACTTCGTTCATCACAGGTGCAAAGCGAGAAATCGCGCCACAGCGCAGGTAATCACCGTAGGAGAAGCCCCCCGGTACAAGAATACAATCATAAGCCGACAGGTCTGTTGCCGTGTGCCATACATATTCAACCGGCTCGCCCAGCGTTTCTTCTACTGCTTTGAAGCAGTCGATATCACAGTTGGAGCCAGGAAACACGAGTACTGCAAATTTCATGGAATTAACCCTCCAGTTCGAATCGGTAGTCTTCAACCACCGTATTAGCCAGCAGTTTCTCACACATTACTTTTAGACGCTGCTCCGCTTCCTCGCGGTTGTCCGTATCCAGCTCAATCTCCATAAATTTGCCGATGCGCAGGCTTTCCACTTCATTGAAGCCGAGAGAATGCAGTGCGCCTTGTACGGTCGCTCCTTGTGGGTCAAGTACGCTTTCTTTAATGGTCACATGGACAGTCGCTTTGATCATGGGTTAATTGTTCCTCCTTGGGATGGTGAGTAGCTTACGTTTCATATCGTATAGAAACTGTAGAATCATCCATATCGCCTCGTGGACTTCCTACTTCGATTCGCTTGATCTTTTTGCCTAGCCTTTACGAAAGTTTGGAACCGGTCAGCTTTTCGTAAATCGCTAGATAACGTTCGGATGTTGCCTGTACAACCGCATCAGGAAGCGGATCGGGCTGACTGTTTTTGTCCCAGTCTGTCCCTGCCAGATACGTGCGTACTGGCTCCTTATCCATACTGTCGATCTCGATATCAAGTGCATAATTCGATTTGGCCCAGAAACGTGAAGAATCTGGAGTGAAAATCTCATCAATCAGAATCAGCTTGCCATCAATCAAACCAAACTCGAATTTGCAATCCGCCAAAATAATATCGTGCTGTAGGCACGCCTCACGAGCAAATTCATACAGCTCGATACTCTGGTCGCGAAGCTGTACAGCAATCTCTTCGCCAACCAGCTCTTGCATACGCTGAAATGAAATGTCCTCGTCGTGACCCACATCATTCTTCGCAGCAGGAGTGAAAATCGGTTGAGGGAACTCGCCATTTTTGCGCAAGCCCTGCGGCAGCTCGATACCGTTGACCTCGCCGGTCTGCTCATATTGACGCCAGCCGCCACCGGTAATATAGCCGCGCACGACACATTCAATGTCGATCCGCTCGGCTTTGCGTGTGACCATAATTCGGTTACGCAGCGCTTCGCGGTCACGCACGATATCACCAAGCTGGTCAACATCGGTATGCACTACATGGTTGTCGATCAGATGCTTCGTCTCATCGAACCAGTACGCACTCAGACGATTAAGTACCTCACCCTTATGCGGTACTGGCGGCTCTAGTACATAATCGAATGCCGAGATTCGATCCGTGACGACGATCAGGAAGTGCTCGCCCAGATCGTACAGCTCGCGTACTTTGCCTTTATAGATCAGCGGCGCATCAATCAGATCCGCTGCCGTAGATAATGCCTGTGCTGTCATGTTCCGTTCCCTCTCCCTCAGGTTGTTCTATACGTGCATCGCTTTAACTGATCCTATCTTCTGCTAGCTCAGTCCAGACCCAGCTTTTTGAAAATCGTATCCACATGCTTCAGGTGCCATGCTGGATTAAATGCATCTTCGATCTCATCATTACTGAGCTGCGATGTGATTTCTGGCGTTTCCGCAATGATGTCTTTGAACGAACGCTGCTCTTCCCAGGCCTGCATCGCGCGCGGTTGCACGGTATCGTACGCTTGCTCACGGCTCATGCCTTTGTCGATCAGCTTGGTCATCACGCGACCGGAGAACGGTACGCCGTAGGTGCGCTGAATGTTACGCTGCATATTTTCCGGGAATACCGTCAGGTTTTTCACGATATTACCAAAACGGTTCAGCATGTAGTTCAGCAACATCGTTGCATCTGGCAAAATGATACGCTCTACGGACGAATGCGAAATATCGCGTTCATGCCACAGCGTTACATTTTCATAAGCGGATACCATATGACCACGGATCACACGTGACAGACCAGAGATATTCTCCGAACCGATCGGGTTGCGTTTGTGCGGCATCGCGGATGAGCCTTTTTGACCTTTTGCAAAAGCTTCTTCCACTTCGCGGAACTCACTCTTTTGCAATGCACGAACCTCGGTTGCAAATTTGTCGAGCGATGTTGCCACCAGTGCCAGTGTTGCCATGTATTCCGCATGACGATCACGTTGCAGCGTTTGCGTGGAGATCGGTGCTGCCTTCGTACCCAGCTTCGTGCAGACGAATTCTTCTACCGCCGGGTCGATGTTCGCATAAGTACCGACCGCACCGGAGATTTTACCGTACTGTACATTGTCAGCCGCATGACGGAAACGCTCCAGATTACGCTTCATTTCCTCATGCCACAGCGCCATTTTCAGACCGAACGTGGTCGGCTCTGCGTGTACGCCATGTGTACGTCCCATCATTGGCGTGTTTTTGTAAGCTACGGCTTTTTCCTTCAAAATTTCGATAAAATTGATAATATCGCGTTCGAGGATTTCGTTCGCCTGACGCAGCAGATATCCAAGCGCGGTGTCTACCACATCTGTTGAAGTCAATCCATAATGTACCCATTTACGCTCTTCGCCCAGGCTCTCCGATACCGCACGGGTAAAGGCGATCACATCATGGCGAGTCTCCTGTTCAATCTCATAGATCCGGTCGATATCAAAGCTCGCATTCGCACGTAGCTTCTCTACATCTTCCTTCGGAATCACACCCAGCTCTGCCCATGCTTCACAAGCACAGATTTCCACTTCCAGCCAAGCTTTGAATTTGTTTTCCTCGCTCCAAATGTTGCGCATCTCCGGTCTGCTATAACGTTCAATCATGATATGTTCTCGTCCCCCATATATTGGTTTGCTCTATCCAGTTCAGAGCGCCTTCACTATTATGACACAGCACATTGATATGTCCCATCTTGCGTTTCGTTTTGGCCTCTTCTTTACCATATAAATGGTACTTCGGTATGACATTCAAGCGCTCTGCAGCCTCATCCGTAGTCAGCATGCGCTCCTGCACTCCTGGTACATGCTCGCCGAGAATGTTCACCATCACAACGGGCGTATGCAGCTTCGTACTACCCAGTGGCAAGCCGCAGATCGCTCGTACATGCTGTTCGAACTGCGAGGTCGCGCACGCTTCCATCGTATAATGCCCGGAATTATGCGGCCGTGGTGCCAGTTCATTCACATACAGCTCGCCATCCTTGGTGCAAAATAGCTCCACTGCCAGGAGACCTACCGCATCCATCGACTCGGCAATCGCTGCTGCCATCTCTTCCGCGCGCCGCTGTACTTCGTCCGCCACACGTGCAGGTACAATGGACAGATGCAGGATATTATCGACATGAATATTTTCAGCAACGGGGAACGTCTTCACTTCGCCATGACTGCTTCGAGCCGCCACCACAGATAATTCGCAGGCAAAGTCGATAAACTGTTCAACCACCAAATCCGTACCTGCGGCGCTGAGCTCTGCATACGCCTGAGCTGCCTGTTCCTCACTACGAATCACGAACTGCCCTTTGCCATCATAACCACCAGTAGCTGTCTTCATCACGCACGGTGTACCAAAGCGCTGTACAGCTGCCAGCGTTTCTTCCGCGCTCGTCACCTCAGCATACGGAGCAACCGTGGCACCCGCCGCTTCAATCGCACGCTTTTCACGTAAGCGGTGCTGAGTCGTATACAGTAGCTTGCTACCCTGCGGTACATAGGACTGTTCTTCAAGCAGTGCCGCGACACCGGCATCGACATTTTCAAACTCATACGTGATCACGTCTGCTTGCTTTGCCAGTTGCTGCGCAGCTTCGACATCGTCATAGTTCGCTACAATCTGACTGCTCACCTGTCCACATGGTGCTCCATCTGCCGGATCAAGTGTAACAAACCGATATCCCAGCGGTGCACCGTGCAGCACCATCATGCGACCCAGCTGTCCGCCGCCCAGAATACCAATCGTTGAACCTGGCGCAATGACTCGTCCCTGACGCTTTGGCGTAGATTCGTTCATCATTCTTCCACTCCCAATGTCTCGCTTGATTCCAGCACTTCCTGCTTGATCCGTTCACGGCGCTCACTCAGACGCTCTAATATCGAACGGTCAAATGCCCCTAACATCTGTCCAGCAAGTAATCCTGCATTGATCGCGCCCGCTTTACCAATCGCTACCGTAGCCACTGGAATCCCGCCTGGCATCTGTACAATCGACAGTAGCGAATCCAGTCCATTCAGCGCTGCTGATTTGACCGGTACGCCAATCACGGGTAGCAGGGTTTTGGAAGCAATCATGCCTGGTAGATGGGCTGCCCCGCCCGCACCTGCAATAATTACTTTAATTCCGCGATCCTGTGCTTCCTCGGCAAAACGGAACATTAAATCCGGCGTACGGTGTGCGGATACAACTTGCTTTTCATAAGGAATACCCAGCTCATCTAGCACCTGACAGGCATGCTGCATCGTTTCCCAATCTGACTTACTGCCCATCACAACTGCGATCTGTACTGACATGACATTACCTACTTTCTGTGAAAGGATACATAATGAAGGATGTTGCTACTCTATCATTCAAGCATAGCATTCGCTTGTTCGCGCAATGTTAGCGACCGAAAATGAACAGGTGCTCGTTAGCATTTTCTATTTTCAGCCAGAAAAAAATCCGCAAATCCATAAGAAAACAAATATTGTTCTCTCGGATTTCCGGACTACGGAGCGTCAAACGGATGAAATGCTGTTATCTGACAGAGCGATTACCCTCATGCTGAGGACATAACCGAATGCAGCAACAACATGCCGACAGCACAATCACGGCTGTCTGCTCATTCCTTGCTCTCGTAGTCCGAAAATTTACGGTTTTCGGGTAGATACTTCCGGGCCTTATTCCCAGCGTTATACGAGTAAAATCACAATTCACGTTATCAATAAGCTTCATTACACAGTGTACCAATCAGCTACA
>JAAIGF010392028.1_pt1 | contig 11509 bp, 9 predicted proteins | sample 6487441 | NCBI WGS metagenome assembly JAAIGF01 (sample SAMN13974129, study PRJNA590717) | phyllosphere metagenome | biome: pepper field; feature: multiple bacterial spot infested pepper fields; material: pepper leaves; isolation source: leaves from pepper fields | host: Capsicum annuum ...
CGGCTCGAGATCGAGCACCCGCGAACCGCCGCTTCCATCTCGAGTGCCGCACCATCGTCCCGATACGGTTGTGAAATGAAGACATCGACGCGTCTCGACGAAGCGATGCAGGCATGACCCACGATGCCGCGATACCGGGACGACGCGTCACGCTGGATCTACGCCGACCCGTGCTCCACCTGATTCCCGGCGTGCGCCCGACCATCGTGATCGACGGCCGCGGACAGCCCGCGCAATGGGGCGTCGGCACCTGGCTCGTGCCCGCCGACGAGGCCGTGGAGATCACCGTCTTCCTCTTCAATCGCTTGTGGCGGTTCGGCGAGGCTCGAATGGTGCTGCATCCCGCGGACACCGGCCTCGCCTACCGCGCTCCCCTGGTTCCCATCGGCCCAGGTCGCATCCTGGTCACGTCCGGATGAACCTCATCGCGCCGACCTGCATTCGTACCGTCCAGCTGGTACAGTAATCGGTCATCCTCGCTCGAATGGAGCGCGACGAAGGGAGACGGCCATGCACATCGCTGGCTTGGATGCCGACATCATCGACGCACTGACGCAGGTCGCGACGCCCGATCACCGACCCGATGCACTCACGATCGGTGTGTCACTCCCCGCGTCGTCCGACGCGCTCCCGGCGTGCATCGCAGAGGTCGACGCGCTGCTCGAGCACGAGTTGAGCCGCGTGTCGCCCCGCGTCCTCGTCGCGGTGGTGCACGCGGCCGGGCGGTTGAGCGAGGGCCGCGTCTTCGCGAGCGAGCTCATCGATCGTGCGAGCGTCCACTCGAGCAACTCATTGGGCCGTGATCTCACAGCCATCGGCGTCGTGCTCGATGACGAGCAGGACCGCCGCATCGCGGCGCGCCGTGTCGCGGAGCACCTCAGCGGCCGCAGCAACCTCGGTGACGGCACCGTCGTGACCGCGCACGATCTGCGCCGCAGCACGCTGCGCGACCTCATCCTCGAGGACGTCCTGTGATGGTTTGACCCGTCAGCGTCGGCGCACGCGCAACCAGACGAATCCATGCGCGGGCAGCACGACGCCACGCCCGAGCTCGACCGGCACCCCCCTCACGAGATCCATCGCAGAATCCTCGAGCCCGCTCGTGGTCTCAGGGCGGATGGCCGCCGACGCATCGCCGACATTGGCGAGGACGAGGACCGCTCCCCCGCCGCCATCCGCCGCCGGACGCATGAACCCCACGACCGCGTCGTGAGGCGTGTGGAACGGGACGAGCTCGTTGCCGGCGAACTCCGGCGTCGCTGCACGCACCTCGATCAGGCCCCGGAGCCTCGTGAACACCCGACCGGCGACGGTCGACTCGTCGAGGCGCTGCGCGTATCGCGCGGTCGATCGCAGGGGTCGGTGCGCCCACCGGCTGTCTCCCCGACGGTCGGGGTCGTCCTGGAACGTGTCGTCGTTGAGCTGGGCGACCTCGTCACCGAGATAGAGCAGCGGGATGCCGCCCGTCGACATCGCCAGCGCATGCGCGAGCACGACCCGGTCTTCGCCCCCGGCATCGCCCGCGGCGATCCCGGCCAGCGAGGCCGCGGTGCCCGCGATCCGGGCGTCACCGGTGCGTGGATTCTCCTGGAACGGGTAGCCGCGCGAGAACGAACCGTCGAAGCGACCGATGTAGAAGTCGTTGAGGAACCGACGGTGCGGACCGCCGTCGATGCCGAAGCGCGCGGCATCCTCGTCGGCGAACGTCCAGCCGATGTCGTCGTGACTGCGGACGTAGTTGACCCACGCCGTCCCGGGCGGCAACGCGTGACGCTCGTCCAGCGCGAGCTGAAGCATGCGCGCGTCACGGGTCGCCAGCGCCTCCCAGGTCAGGGCCATCTGCAGCGGGTTGTAGGAGAGCTGGCACTCATCGGGCGAGATGTAGTCCTGCACTTCGTCGGGATGCACGATCGCCTCGGACTTGAACAGCACCGCCGGCGCCGCGATGCGCAGCACGGCGTTGAACGCCTGGAGCAGCAGGTGCGCCTCGGGCAGCGACTCGCAGGCCGTTCCGAGGCGTTTCCAGATGAAGGCGACGGCATCCATCCGCAGGATCTCGACACCCTGGTTCGCGAGGAACAGCATCTCCCCCGCCATGGCTGTGAACACGTCGGGGTTGGCGTAGTTGAGATCCCACTGGAACCGGTAGAAGGTGGCCCAGATCCACCGGCCATCGGGAAGCGGCACGAACGAGCCCGGGTGGTCGTCCGGGAAGATCTCGCGCGTCGTCCGCTCGTACGCATCCGGGAGCTCGCGGTCGGGGAAGATCAGGTAGAAGTCCTCGTACACCGGGTCGCCGGCGAGGGCGCGCTTCGCCCACTCATGCTCGTTCGAGGTGTGGTTGAAGATGAAGTCGAGGACCAGCGAGATGCCCGCCTCACGCAACTCGCTCGCGAGCGCACGCAGATCGGCCATCGTCCCGAGGGCCGGATTGACCGTGCGGTAGTCCGACACCGCGTAGCCACCGTCGTTGTCGCCGTCGGGCCTGTCGAAGAGGGGCATCAGGTGCAGGTAGGTCAGTCCGAGCTCGCGGAAGTACGGAATCATCCGGCGGACGCCGTCGAGGTCACCCGCGAAGCGATCGACGTAGCAGACGCCGCCCAGCATCCTCTCGGACTCGAACCACGCGGGGTCCGCGGCGCGCACGCGGTCGAGCTGCTTGAGCTCGGCGGTGCGCTCTCCCCGGGCATCCAGCGCCACGTCGACGAGGTGCAGGAGCGACTCGAGCCCGTCGGGACGCTCGCCGTAGAGAGCTCGGAACAGACGGTGCAACCGCGGGAACTCGCCGCGAAGGCGCGCGATCGTCTCGCCGTCGACCGGCCGTTCGCGACGCGCGACGTGCTCGACGACGATCGTCGCATCGGTCTCGAGCGCGGTCAGCGCGGTCATCGCGGGGCCACCGGAGCACTCATGCTCCGCATCATCTCAGAGGACGGAGACGGCGGACACCAAGGCGCGCGCAGCTGGCGTCCAACAGCGGAGTAGCGTAGAGGGGTGACCTCTCCGACGCTCTGCCCGCTCGGACGGGTCACCCGATGAGCGTCGCGGCTCGGACGAGCGGCCCGGGGCTCCGGGCATGGCTCGTCTGGGGAACCGGCGTCGCCGCGTACGTCCTGTCCATCACGAATCGGACGTCGCTCGCGGCCGTGGGCGTGGACGCAGCCGAACGCTTCCAGGCGGACGCCGCGACGCTGTCGATGTTCGCTGTCGTCCAGCTCGCGGTGTACGGCGGGATGCAGATACCCATCGGCGTCCTGCTCGACCGTTACGGCTCCCGGCCCATCATGACGATCGGCATGATCCTCATGGCGGTGGGCCAGCTGACGATGGCCCTCTCCCCCAGCGTCGGCGTCGCCATCGTCGCGCGCATGCTCCTCGGAGCCGGCGACGCCGCCGTCTTCCCGGCGGTCCTCCGACTCGTCGCGACCTGGTTCCCGGCGCAGCGCGGGCCGCTCATGGTTCAGATGACCGGCATACTCGGTCAGGCCGGCCAGCTCGTCGCCGTCATCCCCCTCTCAGCACTCCTGCACGCCACCAGCTGGTCGGTCGCCTTCGGCAGCGTGGCCGGCCTCGGCGTCCTCTTCGCGGTCCTCGTCTTCCTGCTGGTGCGCAACCACCCGCCGGAGGTCGATCGTGACGTCAGCGTCAACACCGACACGGGCGCCATCCGGGTGGTCACCTCGAGCGTCGACACCGGCGTCGGCATCCGTGCCGCGTGGGCGCACCCCGGCACCCGGCTGGCGTTCTGGTCTCACTTCACGACGCCGTTCGCCGGCACGGCGTTCATCCTGCTGTGGGGCATCCCGTTCCTCACGGCAGGAGAGGGCCGGACTCAGGCCGAAGCGACCCTCATCACGACGCTCTACGTCTTCGCGGGGATGGCGCTCGGACCCATCATGGGTGAGCTCTCCCGCCGCATCCCCAACCTCCGCTCACGCGCCCTCGTCCTGCCGGCGGTCGCCGTGCAGCTCATCGCATGGACAGCGGTGATCCTCTGGCCGGGCACCGCGCCGGGGTGGCTCCTCGTGGCTCTCGCCGTCGCCCTCGCGACCGGGGGTCCTGCGTCGATGATCGCGTTCGATCACGCCCGGACGCACAACCCCTCGCATCGCCTCAGCACGGCGACGGGACTGACGAACGCCGGCGGCTTCCTCGCCGCCCTGATCGCCGTGTTCAGCATCGGCTTGGCGCTCGACCTGCAGGGTGCGGGAACGCCGGCGACGTACTCGCTCGAAGCCTTCCGCATCGCCTTCCTCACCCAGGTGCCGCTATGGCTCATCGGCGGTGCGTTCATCGCGATCGAACGCAAGCGCACCCGCATCCACATCGGGATGGACATGCCGAAACGGCCGCGACGGGCGTGAGCCCGCCGCGGCCGTTCACAGCAGCTGCGTCAGAGGATGGGGTCGCCCGAGGTGCTCGTGCTGTTGCGGGTGACTCGCTGGCCGCTGGCGGGGTCGACGGCGGTACGGCTGACCGTCTCGGTCTGACGGCGGCGCACCATCAGGACCAGGCCGATGAGGAAGATGAGGGCTCCCGCACCCATCAGGATGTAGCCGATGAGGTCGAGGTTCACCCACTCGACCTCGACGTTCACGGCGAACGCGAGGATCGCGCCGATGACGAACAATGCGATTCCGGCACCAATGCTCATGTCAGTTCCCTTCGGGTGTGCGGACCCGCTGATACTGACGCGCGCGCGTGGTTCCACGCACCGGCTTGACACGCGTTCTCGCGGCGTGTCAGGCGCGCGGCGCGACCTCGATCCACGAGCCGAACTTGGGCTGCCGGTTATCACCCGATGAACGCCCCATGAGTCGGCGACGCACCCAGGGAGCGAGGTGCTCTCGGAAGTACTCGCCTCGGGCGAGCACCGGCGGCTGGTCGTCGACGGGAAGCGACCACCACTCCCCCGGCGCCTCGAGGCCGAGGGAACCGAGCACCCGAGCGGCGACCCGATGGTGACCGCGGGCGTTCATGTGGAGTCGGTCGGCCGACCAGTAGGACGGATGGGTCAATGCGCGGTCGTACCAGTTCAAGGCGCGGACGACGTCGTCGCGACCTGAGATGCGCTCGACGACGGCGTCCGAGAGCGCGTCGCCCCGCCGGTTGATCAGGCCGCCCAGCGGCAGCTGCGCGGACGGGTTCGCACCCGACAGCAGGATGAGGCGGACGCCTTCCTCATCGCACCGCCGCAGCACCTGCACGAAAGCGTCGACGATGTGCGCGATCGACGTGCGCGGGCGCAGCATGTCGTTGCCACCGCCATTGAACGACAGGTGGGTCGGGCGCAGGGCGAGGGCGGCTTCGAGCTGTTCGTCGACGATCGGGCGGACGAGTTTGCCGCGGATTGCGAGGTTGGCGTACTGCACGGGTCGTCCCGTCGCATCGGCCCAGCCGGCGGCGACGAGGTCGGCCCAGCCGCGCACGGCGCCGTCGGGCAGCTCGTCCCCCACGCCCTCGGTGAACGAATCGCCGATCGCGACGTAACGAACCTCTGTCTCAGCGGTCATCGAGCGACTCTCCTCTGCGGTCGACGAGTCCCCACGCACCGGCGGCGGCGAGGACGAAGAACACGGCGAACACGACGAACAGCACCGGAGCGCCGCCCCACAACAGGAGCGGCGGCACCGACAGGGGCGCGAGGATCGATGCGATGCGGCCGACACCGGCCGCCCAGCCGGCCCCGGTGCCGCGCAGCGACGTCGGGTACATCTCCGGCGTCACCGCGTACAACGCACCCCAGGCGCCCAGGTTGAAGAACGACAGCGCCATGCCCGCGGCGATGATGACCGTCTCGGTGCCGGCCGTCCCGAACACCACGGCGGATGCCGCCGAGCCGATGAGGAAGACCGACAGGGTCAGGCGTCTGCCCCAGACCTCGATCAGCCAGGCCGACACGGCATAGCCCGGCAGCTGAGCGAGAGTGATGATCAGGGTGAACCCGAACGATCGGACGAGGTCGTAGCCCTGCGTGTACAGGATCGTCGGGATCCAGATGAAGGCGCCGTAGTACGAGAAGTTGACGCAGAACCAGACCAGCCACAGGCTCGCGGTGCGGCCGCGGAACTCGGGCGACCAGAGCGCGCGGAGCCGGCCGGTCGACGACACGGCGGCCGGCGCCGCGATCGCTTCCGCTCCGACGGCAGCGCCGACGTCGCGCGACGTGGTCGCACTGTTCGTCTCGAAGCTCCGGACGACCGCCTCGGCCTCGGCGTGCCGGCCGCGGCGTTCGAGCCATCGGGCCGACTCGGGCAGCCCCCAGCGCACGATCAGCGCGTACACCGCGGGGATCGCGCCGACGACGAATGCCCAGCGCCAGCCCTCGTCGACCTGTGGGATCACGAAGTAGCCGATCAGAGCGGCTGCGGTCCACCCGACGGCCCAGAAGGCCTCGAGGATGACGATGACCCTGCCGCGAATGCGGGCGGGCGCGAACTCGCTCACATACGTGCTCGCGACCGGCAGCTCGGCGCCGAGGCCGAGTCCCACGACGAAGCGCAGGACGAGCAGCATCGCGAGTCCGCCGACCAGAGCGCTCGCGCCGGTTGCGACTCCGTAGACGAGGAGTGTGACCGCGAACACCGAGCGACGTCCGAACCGGTCTGCCAGCAGCCCGCCGAGGCTCGCACCGATCGCCATGCCGGCGAAGCCGGCCGACGCGATCCACGACGCCTGCGAGGTGTCGAGCGACCACTGCGCGATGAGCGCCGTGATGATGAAAGAGATCAGCCCGACATCCATCGCGTCGAGGGCCCATCCCAGCCCGGACCCGGTGAGGATTCTCAGGTGCCGACGCCCGAAGGGCAGATCGTCGAGGCGGCGCGCCACCGAGGGCGTCGCGGTATCGGTCATTCGACCATGCTATTGACCCGCGACGCCCTCGGACGCCACTCACTCAGTCGTCGGCGAGCATGTCCCGCACGAGAGGCGCGACCTTCGTGCCGTAGAGCTCGATCGAGCGCATCATGCTCTCGTGGGCGAGCGTCCCGTGCGAGAACTTCAGATCGAACCGGTCGAGCTCCAGGGTGCGGATCGTCTGCGCGAGCTTGCGCGCGACGGTCTCGGGCGACCCCGCGTACACGGCACCGTCCGGTCCGAGATCGTGCTGGAACTGCAGGCGCGAGTAGGGCGGCCACCCGCGCTCCGCGCCGATCGCGTCGCGGTTGACCTTCATCGCCGGGAAGAGCTCCTCCCACGCTTGTTCGTCGGTGTCGGCGACATGACCGGGCGAGTGGACCCCGACCGGCAACCGGTCGGCACCCATCGCATCGCGGGTGCGGTGGAAGAGATCGACATACGGGCGGAACCGTGCCGCGCCGCCGCCGATGATCGCCAGCATCAGGCCGTAGCCATTGTGGGCCGTTCGCAGCACCGACTCGGGAGAGCCGCCGACGCCCACCCACGCGCGGAGGCCGTTCTCGGTCTTCGGGAAGACATCCGCGTCCGTCAGCGCCGGTCGGGTCCGGCCCTGCCACGTGACCGGCTGCTCGGACCGCAGCCGGCCGAACAGGTCGAGGCGCTCCTCGAAGAGGATCTCGTAATCGGCGAGATCGAACCCGAACAGCGGGAACGACTCGGTGAACGAGCCGCGTCCGAGGATGATCTCGGCCCGGCCGTTCGAGACGGCGTCGAGGGTTGCGAAGCGCTCGTAGACGCGCACGGGGTCATCGCTGGAGAGGACGGTGACCGCGGTGCCCAGGCGGATGTCCTTCGTGCGGGCCGCGGCAGCGGCCAGCACGATCTCGGGGCTCGACACGGCGAACTCGCGACGGTGGTGCTCCCCAACGCCGAAGAAGCTCAGTCCGACCTCATCGGCGAGCACCGCCTGGTCGACGACGTTGCGGATCGTCTGCGCGTCGGACAGCAGCTCGCCGTCGGCGCCGCGGGTGACGTCGCCGAACGTGTCGAGGGCGAACTGGACGGATGTCGCGGTCATGGGGCCACCTTTCATTCACCCGCATACAACGGCGGGACGGGAAGAGTATTCCCGTCCCGCCGTCGTCGTGTTCAGCCCTGTGCGAGCGCCATGCGGAGCGTGTCGAGTCCGACACCGCCCAGGCGCAGCGCCTTCATGTGAAAGGCCTTCACGTCGAACTGCTCGCCCGCGCGCGCGGCGTAATCATCGCGGATCTCCTCCCAGATCCGCTGACCCACCTTGTACGACGGCGCCTGGCCCGGCCAGCCGAGATAGCGGTTGACCTCGAAGCGGATGAACTCCTCGGGCATGTTGACGTTGCGCTTCATGAACTCGAGCGCATACTCCGCGTCCCACACGCCCTCTCCGTCGGGGCGCTCCTTCCCCAGATGCACGCCGATGTCGAGCACGACGCGAGCGGCACGCATGCGCTGTCCGTCGAGCATGCCCAGCCGGTCCGCCGGGTCATCGAGGTATCCCAGCTGCTCCATGAGGCGCTCCGCGTACAGCGCCCAGCCCTCGGCGTGTCCGCTCGACCCGGCGAGCAGCCGCCGCCAGGAGTTCAGCTCGAACCGGTTGTACACCGCCTGGGCGATCTGCAGGTGATGGCCCGGAACGCCCTCGTGATACACCGTCGTCAGCTCACGCCAGGTGTCGAACGAGTCGACCCCCTCCGGCACCGACCACCACATGCGACCGGGGCGCGAGAAGTCGTCGGTCGGACCGGTGTAATAGATCCCGCCCTCGTTGGTGGGGGCGATCATGCACTCGAGCGTGCGAATGGGCTCGGGGATGTCGAAGTGGGTGCGACCCAGCTCGTCGACGGCGCGGTCGCTCGTCTCCTGCATCCACTTCTGCAGGGCCTCGGTGCCGTGGAGCTTCCGGGACTCGTCCTTCTCGAGGTGCGCCACCGCCTCTTCCACCGTGGCGCCGGGGAGGATCTCGTTCGCGATCGATTCCTGCTCCGCGACCATCCGGGCCAGTTCCTGGAGGCCCCACTCGTAGGTCTCGTCGAGGTCGATCGTGGCGCCCAGGAATCGGCGGGAGTGCAGCGCGTACAGCTCGCGCCCGACCGCGTCGGTCTCGCCCGCCTCGGGGAGGAGCTCACCGGTGAAGAAGGAGGCGAGAGCGTCGTACGCGACGCGGGCAGCGTTCGCGTTGTCCGCCAGCTCACGAGCCAACGATGCGGGGAGGCTGCCCTCGGTCGGCGCGGCATCTGCCGCGAACGTCGCGAAGAAACCCGTGTCCGCCGTGTAGCGACCGATCTGCGTGGCGACCTCGGAGACCTGACGGCGCGCCGGGACGACGCCGCGGGCGATGCCCTCGCGGAGCGTCTCGATGTACCCGTCGATCGCGGCCGGAACCGCACCGAGACGGTCGGCGATGACGCTCCAGTCGTCGACCGTAGCCGTGGGCATGAGGTCGAAGGTGTTGCGGATCTCCTGCGCGGGCGACGCGATCACATTCACGTCGCGCAGGTGAGCGCCCGCCTCGGCCAGCTCGATGTTCAGCCGCAGGTCACCGGCGAGGTCCGCCTTCGTGACGACATCGACGTCGTCCGTGGGCTCGGCCGCCTCGAGGGCGGCGAGGGTGCTGCGTGCGGCCTCGAGTGCGCGAGCCGTGCCCGCAGGCGAGTAGTCGTCGAGTCGTGCGTTGTGCTCGAAACGGCCGATGTACGTCGCGAGCCCGGGAGAGAGCTCGGCCAGGGTGTCGACCCACGCATCGGCGATCCGGTCGATCTGCGTGGGGGTGCGCTGTGCTTCGGTCATCCTCCGAGCCTACTGCGGCACCCCCGCGCGACGAGGTCAGTGACCGGCGACGTCCCAGTCGCCGCCCCGCCCGATCTGAACGTCGAGGGGCACCGTGAGCTCAGCGGCGTCGCCCATGCGATCGCGCACGATGCGCTCGGCGGCATCCCACTCACCCGCAGCGACCTCGACCACGAGCTCGTCGTGGATCTGCAGCAGCACACGAGAGCGGAGGCCCTCGGCGCGGAACTCGCGGTCGATCCGGAAGAGCGCGATCTTCATGATGTCGGCTGCGCTGCCCTGGATGGGTGCGTTCAGGGCGGCGCGCTCGGCATTCTCGCGGAGCACTCGGTTCGGACTCGCGAGGTCGGGGAACGGACGGCGCCGGCCGAAGATCGTCTCCGTGTAGCCGTCGATGCGGGCCTGCTCGACGCTCGAGCGCAGGTAGTCGCGCACCGCCCCGAAACGGGCGAAGTACTCGAGCATGAGCTGCTTGGCCTCCGACTGCTCGATGCGCAGCTGCTTCGACAGGCCGAACGCCGACAGGCCGTAGACGAGTCCGTACGACATGGCCTTGACCTTCGTGCGCATCGCCGGCGTGACATCGGCCGGATCGACGCCGAACACGCGCGCCCCGACGAAGCGGTGCAGGTCTTCGCCCGAGACGAACGCCTCGATGAGCCCGGGGTCTTCGGAGAGGTGCGCCATGATGCGCATCTCGATCTGCGAGTAGTCGGCGGTCAACAGGGTCTCGTACCCCTCGCCCACCTCGAAGGCGGCCCGGATGCGGCGGCTCTCCTCATTGCGGATGGGGATGTTCTGGAGGTTCGGGTCGGTGCTCGAGAGCCGGCCGGTCTGGCTTCCCGTCTGCACGTAGGTCGTGTGGATGCGGTCGTCGGCGGCGATCGCGGTATCGAGCGACTCGATGATCTGACGCAGCTTGGTGGCTTCACGGTGCTGGAGCAGCAGCTCGAGGAACGGGTGCGGGTTCGACTCCTGCAGATCGGCGAGCACCGCCGCGTCCGTGGAGTACCCCGTCTTCGTCTTGCGGGTCTTCGGCAGCTGGAGCTGCTCGAACAGTACCTCCTGCAGCTGCTTGGGCGAACCGAGATTCACCTCGCGGTCGATCGTGGCGTACGCGCGCTGTGCGATGTCGTCCGCTCGTGCCGCGAGTTCTGCCGAGAACGTCGAGAGCTTCTCGTGCGACACGGCAACACCCGCGAGTTCCATGTCAGCGAGGGTGTCGAGCGTCGGAAGCTCGATATCGGAGAGCACGGAGAGGACGGGCGCGGGCATCTCGGCGCGAACAGCCGCTGCCGTGCGCAGCGCGAACCAGGAGAGCTGTCCCGGCGTGGCACCCTCCGTCTCGGGAACGAGCTGAGTCGGATCGGCCTCCGGCAGCTTCTCGTCGAGGTAGCGGTGGACGAGGTCGGCGAGCGTCTTGTCGGGGAAGCTGGGGCGCAGGAGCCACCCGGCCAGGATCGGGTCGAAGACGAGCCCGCCCAAGCGGACACCGCCGCGCCGCAGCGCCTTGACCTGGAGCTTGGCGTCGGAGATCACCTTGGGCGCGTCGGACTCGAGCCACGGGCGCAGGGCCTCGGCGACGTCGTCGCCCCAGGTGCCCTCGACCGCTTCGGCGGCGTCGGCCAGACCGATGCGCTGCGGAAAACCTCCCGCGACCATGACGGTCACGCCGACCTCGCCGTCGCGGGCCGCCGCCCACGCGGCGAGGTCGGCGGCGGAGAGCTCCGCGGTCGTCGGGGCCGGAACGGCGGGCGCGGCGGTCTCGACGGCCATCGCGGGATCTGCCCCCGCTGCCTCGAAGACGCGCGGCAGCAGCGTC
>JAAIGF010163088.1_pt1 | contig 11500 bp, 8 predicted proteins | sample 6487441 | NCBI WGS metagenome assembly JAAIGF01 (sample SAMN13974129, study PRJNA590717) | phyllosphere metagenome | biome: pepper field; feature: multiple bacterial spot infested pepper fields; material: pepper leaves; isolation source: leaves from pepper fields | host: Capsicum annuum ...
GATTTATAAGGAAGCTCGCGAGTTTTTCAAAACAAAACAGCCTAATCAGGTAGATCCAGAGATTATTCGTTCCATTAAGGCCTTGATCCGTAAAGGCGAAGCAATCGCTGGTGCTCGTTTTGTAGGCTTGCCCGATGAGAATATACACTTTCAAGATCTGCCGTTTTACGATCGTGGAAAATTCTCCAAAGAGGTATCCAATGAAGATGATATCATCCAGACCATGGAATTACTACGTCAAGTAAAGCCGCATCAGGTTTTCGCTGCAGGTGATTTTGCAGATCCACATGGTACACATAAGGTATGTTTCGATATTTTATTCGAGGCTCTAAAACGTTTGTCGAAGACGGATGAGTGGACGAAAGATTGTTGGTTGTGGTTGTACCGCGGTGCTTGGCACGAGTATCCTATCCACGAGATTGAGATGGCGGTGCCGCTTTCTCCGCAAGAGGTGAAACGTAAACGCTTAGCTATCTTCAAGCACCAATCGCAGAAGGATGTGCCGGTATTCCCGGGAGACGATCCACGTGAGTTCTGGGTGCGCGCAGAAGATCGTACCAGCGAAACGGCCGAGCTGTATCATAAATTGGGCTTGGCGGATTACGAAGCCATCGAGGCATTCGTACGCTGGAAGTTCGATGAATAATTGATAAAATATTATGGAAAAGCTCACTTCGGTGGGCTTTTTCTGTTAACGTATTAGGCTGTTAAGCAATACACCAACTTAGGACGCTGCTCGACTCTATACATGTCAACAGCTCAAATTCAGCAAGCTCGACACTAGCTCCCTGAAAAAATAGTAATGAATAGCGCAAGGAAGTAGGAAGGATACCGAAGAACTTTTTGAAGCTCATACTAAAATGGGTAGCGTGCTTATACCCCGTCATGCGGGCTACATCGGCAATTCGAAAGTCGCCACTCATAATTAACTTCTTGGCATGGAGCATTTTTGCCTCCAGAGCATAATGCATAATTGTTTTGCCCAAATGTTGCTTAAAGTATTTTTTTAGATACTGCTCATTCGTTCCTACCGCTTTCGCCAATTCGCTAATGGTATAGCTCTTTGTTAGGTCTTTCTCAATAAGTTGCTGCGCCTGTACAATCTTTTCTAACAGAACGGTATGGATAGTAGACTCGTTACGTGCATTCAGCATCTCCAGCTGTAAAGCCAAAGCATCCAGTAACAAACTCTGTATGCGTAGGTTTTTTGCAATATGTGCGGTAGCGTGAATATGAAGTACCCTCGATTTCAATAAGCTCAGCCGACTGCTGTCCGCAACCTGGGTAGTGTTTGCGGTTCCTGAAGGGAACATATTCGATAAAGATGATTCAGGAATAAAGACAATGATAGCTTGGTCTTTTTTGCGTTGCCCGCTTACATGTAAGCGCTGGCCGAATTTAACATGCTGTATAATGTTTTGGGGGGATGCAAATTGCAGTAATTCTTCATCTATAGAATAGGTAAAGTTGATCGTTTTTGCACTACAAAGAATATTAAGATAGCCATTGGATGGAAACAATACGTCGATTTCCTTCGTCTCTTCCCAAATGACATATTGCATCATCAGTTGTAACTTGTTGAAGGATTGCAGCGCTAGCGCCGGAGTATATTTTTCGGAATCTACATGTTTATTTTCCAATGTTATCATTTTGCTATTTAGATTAATTCTATTTTTGCAACGGTTAATTTAGACTTGTTCTAAAGACTGATCAAATATAATATATTAATCTTGAATAATGAAAAAGCTTTTTTTAGCGCTTCTCTTGATATCACTTTTCTCCCATTCCTTTGCGCAGCTTGCAACGCTTCGCGGACATGTTAAAACGAAAGATGGGAAACCGGTAGGAGGTGCTTCGATTAAGCTATTGGGCAGTACAATTGCGGGCATGACCGATGTACAGGGCCGCTATGAACTGCGAAGTGTGCCTTTCGGTGAACAGCAATTTGAAGTCACCTCCGTAGAAGTGGAACACCAACGTTATAAAATACGAATTCATCAAGCGAATCAGCACTTTAATATGACGGTGAACGACAAAGGATCTGTTGGTATCGAAGAAGTCACGGTAAGCCGTAATACGGAGAAGCGCGACATGGAGGTAGGCGGATTCGCTGTAGCGGTTATCGAAACCAAGGAGGCTTCGCTGAGAAACCTAACAACAAACGAATTGCTGGACAGAGCGGTTGGTGTGCGCGTGAGACAGAGCGGAGGAGTAGGATCCCAAGTGGAATACAATTTGAACGGCATGTCGGGTAGTACGGTGGGATTGTTTCTAGACGGCATTGAAATTTCAACTTATGGACAATCCTTTAACTTAAATAATATTCCACCAGCGATGATTGAACGGATAGAGGTGTACAAAGGGGTGTTGCCCTCGCATCTAACGGGAGATTACGTTGGCGGTGCTATCAATGTTGTGCTCAAGAAAGATGTCGCACGCAATAATGTAACGCTAGCAACATCATACGGTTCGTTCAACACCTATAATGCAGACGCTGGAATAACCCTACGGGGCAAAAAGACCGGACTTTCATTTAGAGGATCTGGATTTTATACCTACACAGACAATAGCTTTACAACATGGGGGCGATCAACCACGTATGTTGACAATGAAACGCAACAAACAATTCGTCCATTCCGAGCAAAGCGTTTTAACAACACGTATGAATCTGTTGGGGGGCGCTTTGAAATCGGTTTTACCGATACAAAATGGGCAGATCAATTCTTTATTGGTTACAACGTATCTTATAACTACAACGAGATTCCTCACGGAACGACCATGGCGATACCTTATGTTGGCAGGTTTAATAAAACTAATGCGAATGTTTTTAGCCTAAACTATACTAAACGCGACTTACTGACCAAAGGTCTTTTCTTAACGGTAAATGCCGTACAGAGTTTCCGGAGCACCTACCTGCAAGATACAGTGGGATACGTATACAACTGGGATAACACCGTGCGCACAAGACCCACGTATGTTCCCGAACTGGATGAAAGTGGAAACCCCATATTTGTCCGGGATGCGAATGGAAATATCGTTTACCGAGATCGCGAGCAAACTATACCAGACACCGTTTACAAAAGGATTCATGTGCCCATGGAAACGTTGCAAGGCGGACAGCAGGGGCCTAAGGTGATGACTCGTATTGATCGCAAAATTACCAATGCCCGTACAAATCTTTCTTATATGGTTAGGAATGGTCACCGCATATCTGTTAACCATAAATTTGAGTCGACTGATCGCGATGATAATGATCTGTTGAATCCTATCAATAAGGATTTGGTAACAAAAAGCATTATCAGCAAGCACATCGTTTCCCTGAATTACGAAGCACAAACGTTAAATAACAGGCTGCGTACCAATATTATGGGGAAGTATACCTCGAATAAAACCGACCAAACGAAACCTCAGATCGCTACAATAGATGGGGTAAATACCATCGTCGTTTCCGATACGACAACGTTTCGAAGTAATTTTGGTTACGGTGCGACGCTTTCCTATAACATGGTTCGAGACCTGTTTTTAATATCCTCTTTTGAAAATTCCTATATCATGCCGAATGAGGTGCAGTTGTATGGAGACCCGGAGATCAATATATTGCCCAATTTAAATTTGGCACCAGAGAAAAACATCAATTATAATGTAGGAGCACGTTGGGGCGTATTGGAATTAGGGAAAAATAGGGTTTCTCTGTATGCAAATGTCTTTTGGCGAAATGGATATGATAAAATAACGCAAGAAGTAGTCGATGAGGCAGATGTCGAAGAAGAGACCGATGCGGATATACAAACAACACGCTATGTGAACTTGGGTAAAACACAAGCTCTGGGTTATGAGGCCGAAGTCATGTATATCTACAATAATAAACTGAATGCCTCTTTCAATTTTTCTAAGTTTAGAAATCTCTTTAAGGCACAAACTTCTGATGGACAGGCCACGCCGTATTATGATTTTCAAGTTCCGAACGAGCCGTTTTTTACGATTAATGCAAACCTACAATACCGATTTGACAACCTTATCCAGGAAAGGTCGGTGCTGAACACCTATTACAATTTCGGCTTCGTCGATCAATATTTCGTCGTATGGGGGAATCCAGAGTGGTCCATGACACCAAAGCAATTTGTGCATGATTTAGGAATAAGCTACCGCTTCCCTGCGGGAAAGTTGGTAGCGAGCCTTGATGTCAAAAATGTATTCAATGCCGAGGTATATGACAATTTTGCCTTGCAAAAGCCTGGCCGAGGAATCTATTGTAAATTAAATTACACGATCGGAAAATTTTAGTAAGTATATAAATTAATAATGTTATGAATAAAAATCTATTGAAGACAGCGTTGTTCGGCGCTTTAGTAACAAGTTTGGCTATAGCTGGCTGTAGTAAAAATGACGGTCCAGACCCAGAAACCGGAGGTGAGAATGACGGCACACGCTACATTACACTGACAGGTGCATATCCCGAAGGCACGAGCGCAGGTGACGGTGGTACATTGGCTTATGCAATTACACACGAGAATGCGATTAATCCAAACTATGAAATCGACCTTTTTAAACAAGAAGGAGAAGTATATGTAAATGGCTTTACCGTAAAATCCAGTCGTACTGCGCGCGTACAAGCGTCTGCAGATGGTAAGTATCTGTACAATATTCAATATGGTAATAATAATGGATTAGGCGGGGTGTTTAATAGATATTCTGTGACCGCGGAAGGTAAAGATGCGTTTAAAGATATGGGTGTAGAGTTGAATACAGCGCCATTATTGAGCACGTCACCACGTTGGACAAAAGCAGCAGAAGGCATTGGTATTGGTGTTTACGCTGGTGCAGCTACGTTATCGTACACAGGACAAGCTCCTAATTTTGTCTATCAAAACAGAGACAGCGAGGTCAAAATCGTTTCTATCGACTTGAACAATGTCGCTATAACGAATACTGCTGTATTTAATTTCCCTTGGTCTGCCGAAGAAAGAGCAGCAGGTTATGGTGTAGGAAGGGTCGATGTGCCTGTTTTAAATAGTGCAAAAACTAAAGTATTCATTGGTTGTAACGTGTCGAAAGTGAATCCTGCAGCTACGCCTACCGTCAATGCAAGTGGGGTTCCATCTTGGCCAACCGATCCTAACGTTAATGGAACGAAAACGTTAGTATTGGATTATCCTTCGCTGAGAAACCCAAAGGTAATCACTTCAAAATTGACGAAACTTAACAACCACGGATATCGCACACAGACCCAATATGTGGGTACGGATGGTCACGTTTATCAGGCGGTTATGAATCATACCAATGGTTCCCAGTTTACGCGTATCAATAGTGCTACGAATGATTATGATGACTATTTGTTCGATTTAAATGATGTTTTGGGAGCTGGTGTTGGTATCGCGGCATGGACTTACATAAAAGATGGTGTAGGAATAGTATTATATCGCCAAAATGGTAAGGGCGGACATATTGCGCTTGTCGATTTGAACGCGAAAACAGCTACCAAGTTAGCCACAGATCTAGATGCTGTAGAGGAATGGGGCAGTACATTGACACAATACCAAAATATTGGTGTAAACGGCGATTTTGCTTATGTGCCTTTGACTCCTTCAGGAAAAGACGGGAACGTGTATGTCGTTAACTGGAAAACTAAATCTGTGGTGAAGGGAGCCAAATTAAAAGGTGCGGCAATTAGCCACTTTATCGGATCGTTCTAGTAAGTAGCTTTTTGTGCTATAAAAAGCCGGATAAAGTATTTCCTGTACTTTGTCCGGCTTTCTATTTAGTGGCGTTGGCTCTCCTTTGTACATCGCCGCTAATTTTCAAAAACAAGCTCAGTTTTGTAACTATTTTTAGTGGGATGGCTTTACGAATATTTTAAGAAACATATTTTTTTTATCCCTAAATTTGCTCCTTACAATTTGATGCGGGGGAATCTAACCAAATTTATGAGGAAATCCAAAATCGGGACATTACGCTTGTTTCAAGGGCTTGTTTGCCTTAGCCTCCTGTTATGCTGTAACATAGCAATAGCTACTGTTTTGGAAAGCCACGATATCCGGGCCTCCTTTATCGACGATTATAATCGATATTACCATCATTTTAAAGATTCTCAGCAACTACATCCAGAAGCTATTACGGTAAAGGATGATGTAGACCAAGTTGCTTACGCCATCACCTTGGCGCAGTTTTATGTGGATAAATTTGATGGGGAAAACGAAAAAAGCGAGCAGCTATACGTGGAGGCGTTGAAGAAAGCAAGGTCGCTTGGTGACCAAGATTTACTGGCTTTCGTTTTGACGCAGCGAGGATATTATTACTACCGGATCAGGCGCATATCTCTGGCTATGCCCAGCATGCTAGAGGCTGTGTTTCTTGTTGATCGAAACCGTACCATCGCTCCTCCTTTTTCTGCCGAGGTCTATAAACAAATTGGCTATTTTTTGGGAACAATTGGCGACTACGAGCAAGCTGATATCTTTTTATGCCGTTCCCTTTCTGCGATAGATTCAGGAAGCCGATCAGAGCGCGCCGCCTTGCTCGACAATCGTGGACTCTATGCGCTAAGGGTGAAAGATACCACTCGGGCAGAGAAGTATTTCGTTGAGGCCATGCAGCTGGCCCAAGCGGAAAATGATATCATCCGCCAAGCGAAGATCTACGGAAACATGGCTTTGATGGAATGGGGCCGAAATAATAGGCAGCTTGCGATAGCACATTTCGAACGCGACCTCCAACTGTCGAAAGGGAAGGGGAATGAGCTCAACAGACTATATGCTGTCAACCTCTTGGCGCGACTGCTGCTGGACGAAGGGCGTCTTCACGACGCAAAAAATTACATCGCCCAAGTGCGCGCCTTTGCCGAGACACATGACAACTTGATCGTCCACCGGAATACTATGCACCAGCTCCTGCTGGATATTGCTGTGATGGAGAAAGATGAGGAAGCTGAAGTGCTGCAACGACGAAGGCTTTATGCCATGCAGGACAGCTTGAACCTTTTTGATGGAGAGAATGTGACCAAGCAAACGCGTTGGTTGGCAGAACAGAAGCGGATCACAGAACGCCTGTTAGATACGGACAAGAAATATGTGCTAGAAAAGCAAAAACTAAATTATCTGCTTACTGTTGGTGGTTTGCTGCTGCTGTCTGTGGCCTTTGTAGGATTAATTCTTTACCGCAATCGAAAGCGCGAACGCCTGCAGCAACAAGCGCTACTCTTGCATTTTGAGAAAGAGGCAAAGGTATTGGATGATAAGCTCTCGAACGCCGAGGAAGCCATTGCCGTGTACCACCGTTCTGCTGAACAGAAAGACCATCTAATTAAAGAGCTAAAAGACGCCGCAATAAAGACGATATCCACTTCAGTTGCACCAAATGACGTACCTTTGTCAAAATTGCTGACTTCGCATCTGCTCACTGAAGAAAATTGGATGCAGTTCAAACGATCGTTTGCCCAAGCGTATCCCATCTTCTATTGCGAGCTGAAAGATAATTTTCCGGAATTGTCGGATAGTAATCTTCGTATCGTCCTTCTTTGGAAGCTAGATCTCAGTACAGCGGAGATCAGTAATGTATTGGGCATCACCAACGATGCTATTAAAAAGGCCAAGCAGCGTCTTCGGAAGAAGATAGGGGAAGAACGCTACGAAATCTTTCGCGCACTTCTTGCCCAGCCTTTATCATAAAGACAAAATAGATTAGCTGTTATGAGCGTCTATCGCTGCCTGCTTTACCCAAAAACATTTCAATCACCGCTACCACAATAGCAAACAATGCGGCCGTCCAGAATCCGTCGACATCAAATTTACTCCCCATAAGGCTGTCGCTCAACATAATCATCAGTATGGTAATAATGAAGGATACCAACCCAAAGGTCAACCAATTCAGTGGAAAAGTGAAAAGGCGCAGGATGCCTCCAACAATAGCATTTACCAACCCGATCACTAGTCCGGTAATAATGGCCCAACCAAAGCCATCTACATGTGCTCCAGGAACGATATACGCCGCCACGGCGATGATGGCGCCTGTTAGCAAAAGACTGATAATAAACCGCATAGCTTTAGATTTTTACTTTTATGTACTAGCTTGTTAGGTCAAAAAAAATGCCAAAATGGGCAATCTTAAAATGCTAGGTGGTCTTTTTTTATAATTGGCATAAACGTGTTGCTAATCTTTTAACATTATTTAGTGCATGACTTACTATGCTTGCATACAAATAATCTGTATCTTTAATCAAGATTATAAACAATAGTAATGAACGTGCCTACGCACGAACGGCTGTAAAGCGCGTTCCATTTATTCACACACATAACACTTTAAACGTATGAAAAAGATTGCATTAACATGTTTTGCTGTATTGTTGACGTTCTTTGTCTTTGCGCAGGCGAATGATCCTATTCTTGGTAAATGGCAGAATCCGAGTGGTGAAGGAAAGATAGAAATTTATAAGAAAGGCAACAAATATTTCGGCAAGCTTTATTGGATCAAGGATGCCAATAAAAAAGATGAAAAAAATCCGGATGCGAGCCTGCGAAGTCGCAAAATCCAAGGATTGGAGATCTTGACGAACTTCACTAAGGATGGTGATACCTATGGCGGTGGGCAGATTTATGATCCCAAGTCCGGTAAAACCTACAGCTGCAAGATGACCTTAAAGGGGAAAGATAAATTAGATATCCGTGGCTACATGGGTGTTTCCCTGTTGGGGAGAACCGAGACTTGGAAGCGTATCGATTAACGTAGATGTACATGGGCCACAGGTTTTCCACCGGTGGCCCTAAATTTTCTCATTTGCTTTCTTGATGTTAACTTTTTCCCGTATTTTGCTGGAAATAACTTACCATGTCGGTTAACATGTCTTATCGAGAGAACGTGAAGTTGGCCTTACAGTCCATTGTAAGCAACAAATTGCGCACATTCCTTACAGCCCTCATTATTGCGATAGGAATTATGGCTTTAATCGGCGTTCTTACCTCTATTGATGCTATCCAAAGTTCGTTGACCAACTCCTTTTCTTCGATGGGCTCCAATTCTTTTAATATCCGTAACCGTGGCGTCAATGTCCGCATTGGAGATTCCGGAAGCCAAGCAAAAGTATTTCCCTCCATTACATATCAAGATGCACTGGATTTTAAAAGGAATTATGATTTTGGCGCTTTGGTTTCCGTGAGTGCCAACGTGACTTGGGGGGCAACGGCCAAATATAAGACAGAAAAGACAAATCCTAATATAGGGGTGCTTGGCGCTGATGAGAATTACTTGCAAACATCAGGTTACAAACTGGAAGATGGTCGTAACTTGACCAGCCAAGATGTAGAAAATGCCAACAGCGTGGTTATCATCGGTAAAGAAGTTAAAGATAAGCTCTTCAAGAACAACAAAAATCCATTGGGTGAATACATTACATTAGGAGGTGATCGCTTTACCGTCATTGGTATCTTGGAGAGTAAAGGCTCCAGCGCTGGTTTTGGGGCAGACAAGGCTTGCTTTGTCCCGTTGTCGCGTGGGCGTGCCATGATGGCGCGAGGCAATCCTTCTTTTGTTATTACCGTAATGTCAGGCGATCCCTTTAAAATAGATGCGGCTGAAGGAGAGGCTGTTGCTACCTTTCGTAAGATCAGAGGCTTAAATGCAAAGCAAGCGAACGACTTTGAACTCATCAAATCTGACGCTGTTGCACAGATCCTCATGCAGAACTTGAGCTATGTAACCATGGGAGCAATTATTATTGCATTTATCACCCTTTTGGGCGCATCCATTGGCTTGATGAACATCATGCTGGTATCTGTAACGGAACGTACACGAGAGATCGGTGTGCGCAAAGCTATAGGTGCTACCCCCAACGTGATTCGTAAGCAGTTTTTGATGGAAGCCATTGTGATCTGTTTGTTAGGCGGGCTTGCAGGTATTATATTGGGTATGTCGATCGGCAATTTGTTGGCACTAGCTCTTGGGGCTGATTTTATCATCCCTTGGCAGTGGATGGGACTCGGTATTTCCGTCTGCATAATCGTGGGCATACTTTCGGGCTATTATCCAGCTTCTAAGGCATCTAAACTAGACCCTGTGGAAGCATTGCGCTATGAGTAAATTTGTGCAATCGATTTCTTCGTGTACATTTAAAATATTGCCTTATCTTCGCATGGAGTAAGATCTAAATGCTTAGTTGATAGTAGGTAGGTCGCTGTGTGAAGAGGAGGGGCTCTAACGGGAGCTTTAATAGACCGCATGGATTTTGGTAAAAGCTGTGTTGCTTTTTACTTTTACTTTTGAATTTTTACTTTCGAATTATCATGTTTAAAACGTTAAAACCGGCATTAGAAAAAGAACTTGCAGCCATTAAAGAAGCAGGTTTGTACAAGCAAGAGCGCATTATCGTGACGCCTCAGGGGGCTGATATTAAGGTAGAATCTGGACAAGACGTCATCAATTTTTGCGCTAACAACTATTTGGGATTGTCCTCACACCCCACTGTAGTGGAAGCTGCAAAGAAAGCAATTGATAGCCACGGTTATGGCATGTCATCTGTGCGCTTTATTTGTGGTACCCAAGATGTACACAAAGAATTGGAAGGGAAAATTTCCAGCTTTTTGGGTACTGAAGATACCATTCTGTATGCCGCAGCTTTTGATGCCAATGGAGGTGTTTTTGAACCACTGTTTGGCGCTGAAGATGCTATTATCTCAGATGAACTTAACCACGCCTCTATTATCGATGGGGTGCGTCTTTGTAAAGCACAACGCTTCCGTTATAAAAATTGCGACATGGATGATCTCGAAGAACAGCTGAAAGCAGCAGCCGGAGCGCGTCACCGAATTATCGTCACGGATGGTGCTTTCTCCATGGATGGTTCTGTAGCACCGCTGGATAAAATCTGTGATCTTGCCGATAAGTACGAAGCATTGGTTATGATCGATGAGTCGCATTGCTCGGGCTTTATTGGTAAAACGGGCCGTGGCACGCACGAGCTGTTTGATGTAATTGAACGCGTAGACATCATCACCGGAACTTTGGGCAAAGCCTTAGGCGGTGCTTCCGGCGGTTTTACTTCGGGGCGCAAGGAGATTATTGATATGCTGCGTCAGCGCTCACGCCCCTATTTGTTTTCCAACACCTTAGCACCGGCCATTGCAGGAGCCTCGGTAGCCGTACTAGATATGTTGAGCGAAACCACCGAACTCCGGGATAAACTGGAAACCAACACGACCTATTTCCGCGAGAAAATGACCGCAGCTGGGTTTGATATCAAGCCGGGTTTCCACCCTATCGTTCCGGTGATACTCTATGATGCGAAACTGGCTCAGGAATTTGCCGCGAAAATGCTCGATGAAGGAATTTATGTAATCGGATTTTACTATCCCGTTGTGCCACAGGGAAAAGCTCGAATACGCGTGCAAATATCTGCGGGACACGAAAAGGAACATTTGGATAAGGCCATAGCCGCCTTTGCGAAAGTAGGGAAGGAATTAAACGTAATAAAATAATAATATAAAAAATAAAAAATTGAGGTGCAAAATAATTA